>Ga0099364_10000585_pt1 | contig 62460 bp, 47 predicted proteins | sample TergutTh196P3_FD_73070 | JGI IMG/M metagenome (GOLD analysis project Ga0099364, IMG submission 73070) | Microcerotermes parvus P3 segment gut microbial communities from Pointe-Noire, Republic of the Congo - Th196 P3 | ecosystem: Host-associated > Arthropoda: Insects > Digestive system > Gut ... | reverse complement strand
ACATCACTACCCAGGCCGCCAGCATAAAGGGCATGAAGGGGAGTTTTGTTTGGCGGTCGCCTTTTTTGCTGAGTAGGATGAAAAGTGAGGCGGCGGCGCTGATGAGCAGAGCCAGCAAAATGAGCGCAGTGCTGGTCCAGATGTCTAAGAGTAGGCCCACTATCAATACCGCCGCCCCATCGCCATAACCCATGGACTGTTTGGTGGCAAAGGCCACCGCTAGCAAAAACACACCCGGTAATAGCCTGACCAGCAGCGCCGCGTAGCTAACATCTCCATTCACAAAGCACATCCCCGCAAAAATCGCGGCAAACATTAGTATCAGCCACAGGGGTATTTGCTTTGTCTTTATGTCAAAGACACTCAAAAGCGCAAGGAATACCAGAACGAGCGCTTTGTTTATCTCCTGCATAATCACATAGTACCTCCGCTACCGCCAACCATCCACCCTAGGAAATTCATAATTCATTTAACTAGCGCAGCGTGAGCAGCCCCCATAGCCTTGTTCTATCGCCTCATTCTTCAAAATCATTGTCACCGTCCGCTTAAGCCCCGAGCAATCCCGGTCCGAATGATGGCGATTGCCTTGGCTGGTGATATATACCAGGGCACTGCCTGTGTCCGGGCAGCGTTCACATGGATAGTATTTGGCTCCGGAATCATTGCGCAGCGAAGGGATTGTGGCCCGCAGCACCTCGCTAACAGAAAGATTTAGGTAGCTGCAGCGGTTAGTCAGATGATAGACAACGCCCGTTTCCGCGATATAGACATATTCGCCCGCGCCTGCGTCGTCGGCTGCTTCTCCCCCCAAATCGTAGCCTACCCAGGCATGGGCATAGTATTGTTGCTCAACCCGCAAGCGCCCAAAGTCCTGCCACCACATGAACGGTTGTATGCGATACGATTCCGACAGGGAAACAATACTGTCTGTTTGGCCCTCCTGCCCCCCGTAAGCCGAAAAGGCGATGCGGTTACCCCGCTGATGCAGGGCCTGATACGACTGGGCTTGCACATGGATAATTTGAAAGACATAGAGCACACTCAACATGAAGAAGATAAAAATCGGCAGGGCGAGGGCGGCTTCGATGGTCATGCTGCCGCGCAATCCCCTTTTGTATATGCGGCGATGTATTGCTGCCCTTTGGCGGGGTGAAGATGCCCTTATCCCGGATTTTTGGGGAAAGGAGACGTTTGATCTGTGAGAGAACGCCTTGCTTGACTGTTGGATAATTTTTTTCTTCATGCCACACACCATCATATGCTTGCCATATTCTTTGGGATAAGGACATCTTCTCCCGGCCAAAGGGCTCAGTAATATCCATAAGTACGCTCTATCGCATACTGTTCGTAGCGGTCGCTAAACTCCAATCGCGCCCGGAAACTCTCGATACACCAATCCATACGGAAATGTTGGTTGCCGGGGGTCTTGCGTATATCCATCTCCATTATGTCCATGACACGGGCGATAACCGTTTTTTCTTTATACAGCATTTGCATGCCCAGCATTATTTCCAGGTATTTTTCATAACCTATCGCGCCCTTGGTCGAGCCGATGGATTCTTTAACCAGCGGTATTTTTCCGCCGTCCATAATCTCATCCAAGTCTTTTTTGCTGTCATTAAAAGCCCACATGAATAAAATCGATTGGGCTACGGCCTCCGTCAGTTGCGGTTGCAAGATGAGTGATGTCACTGTTAAGGCGATGCCCCTTGCCTCCGTCTGCTTTGCTTTACTATTTTGGTATAGAAAAATATTATTGGCAAAACGCCAGCTAAAAATACGCAGTTTTATCGAACGCAGATTGGCATTATCGTTGTTTTTACCGGCGATAACGTATTCGACCTGATAATTCAAGCGTGACCCTTCCTTTAGATTCAAGTGGCGGCCCATTTTCTCAAACATATAGCAGCGAAACAGGTGGTCATTTGCCAGCTTGCCCAGCAATCCTTCGTCATATTCGCTGGCCGCCGGGCCAGGATACGCTGCCGTGCGCCGTGAATAATAATCAGCCAGTGTGACCGAGCCGCCACCGTCAGCGCCGTCGCTCAGATTATCCATATACTCCTTGGCATCTTCGAAGGCCGTATCCGCCGGATTATCTATGGTCACGTTTATACTGTCCACATCCGCGTCCGGGTCCGCTGCTATCGCTTCCTGCCTTTTTTCCTCTGTAAGCGATGCCAGCAGCGTCGTAATCGTGCCCATCACGCCCTGCCACGCCGCCATTCCATCATCATCATCGTATTTTTCGCCCTGTGTCAAGAGTGCGCCAATATCGCTTATCGCGTTGGCCTGTGCGTTCTCGCCGATATAGGCGGCGGCCTGGCGTTTCAGGATTTTGCCATCGTAGTGATGGGGCGCCAGCGTCTGAGAGATATACAGGTCATTCAACTTAAGCTCATTCCAGGCCGACACGCTACCCGCCTGCGCGCGGATATTTTCAATGACATAGCCGGCCATATGATTTTCCACCTTGCCCAGCGCAGCGTTTGCGCTGCCATACGACATATCGATGAACAAGAGGTCGTATTGCTGCAATAATTCGCGATTAAACTCGCCCAGCGCCGAGTTCATGCCGATGTCGGCGGCACATTCCAACTGCATTTTACTAAAGTTGGAAAATGCCGCCTGTATCAGAAGAAAGAACACGCCCAGTAACATCGCCAAAGACAGCGAGAGAAAAACCGTCAGATAGCCATTTAGTTTTAGTGTTGCCCTTTTTCTTTTCATGACATGCTTTCCATTATGCTATTGCTGTTGCCGGTGATATTTTGGAAAATGGTGTTGATTAAATCCAGTAGCTGCGTCCTAAAGATGATGACCAGCCCTATCAGCACCACCAAAATCAGGATAATTTCTATTGTGCCCAAGCCGTCGTTATTCAGTTTTTTGATTGTGAAAAAATTGTTCATGTGTTTTGTCCTTTCAAAACATCTGGAATGCCGGCAGCATGATGATGACCATGACAATCAGCAGCATGAGCATCATCGGCGCAAGCAGCTTGGTACTCATTTCTTCGCCTATGGTGCGGGCCGCCTTCTTGCGGTCCTCCAGTGCCAGCTCCATTTCCTCGCGCAGTACTTGCAATAGATTCTTGTTGCCTTTTTGCAGATGATTAGCAAAAAGCCCCGTGAGTTTACGGTATTTTGCTATCCCCACTCGTTTGCCAAAGCTCTCATACACCTCCCTTTCCGGAACGCCGTTTTCCATTTCACGCACCGAAAACAGCATTTCCCCATACAGATACCTGGATCCCGTATTATCCATTGCCACCCGTTTCCATGCCCCCCTCAGCGTCATCCCCGCCCCCAGGTAGAGCGAGAGCTTGCGCACCAGCTCGGGATAGTCGCGATCTATTTGGGCATCCCTTTGACCCTTTTTCTTCTGTAACTCCTTATCCCTCAGGATGAAAACGATTATGGCGGCGACTACGGCTATAATCCACAAGTAAAGCGCGTCCGGCGTGGTCGCTGCATCCCAGCTTACTGCCGTGCCACCGATACTTTCCGGCAGGTAGAAATAATCGGCGTGTGCGCTTTCTGCCATACTGGCCGTGATTGCCGCCATAATCGCTTCCATCCATGTATCGGGCGATGCTTCCTGCGGTGGATAGACTTGCAATATGATACTATCGCTGAACAAATACTCTGCCCATTGATCCTTATAGTTTAGATGAGCCCAAAGCCTTGCAACTGCTCCCTCCGGGCCCAAGGATGATGCATCTATGCGCCCATCGTTTCTTATAACGGCGGGGTTTTCGCTTTCCCAATGGATGCTGAAAGGGTAGGGATGGAGCGCCTCTGGTAAATTGAGCGGGACGGTCACGTTATATAAAGAATCGTTGTTGCCTAAAATGACTGTTTTAAGTTTTGTGAATGTTTCCGCCGCCAACGCGGCCGCTTCATCATGGCTTAGGCTGCCGGGCTCCACCACCAGTGTTATGTCGCGCACGCTCCCCTCGTCGCCCGCCGCTTTCACTACCACATCCAGGGCGTAGCTGCCTTCTTCCCATGTGGGTTTTATGATGGGGGCTTGGCTGTCCCAGCCGCCATTTTGCGAGATATACAGGCTGAGCATCAGGGCCAATATGTTACCGGCGAAAATGATGGCGTGGGATATGCGGATTTTTTCGATATAGTATGCGCTTGCCAGTTGTTCTTTATCTTTGCCCGGTGTGAGGCTGCCCATGTACTTATCCACCTTGGCCCGCTGCGCAGTTTTTTTAAACATCGGCATAAATATTTTACGGTATAATAAGCTTGCGCTTTTTGTGAATATCGGGGATTTTTTCTCCGCCGTTTCTTTTCGGGCCGCCATGCCTATCACGGCTTGGATGGTGAGTCCTGTAAGGAAAATCAGATTCATATGTATTCCTTTCTAAGATTCTTCGCTACGCGTATTACTAAACTTCTATCTTCAACATTTTCACGGACATTACATATGCTGCCAGGTAGACGGCGAGGCAGGCCGACATGACCAGTATGCCTGTCAGGTTGTGGTACAGGGCGGAAAAAAAGCCCGGCGAACTGATGTCGATATAGAGTAAGATGGCGAAGGGTACGACATTCATGATGCGTTGTTCGCCGCGTCTGGCGCTGATGCTGACGCTTATTTCCTTTTCAGTTTCGATTTTATCGCCTATCATGGTGGCAAATTGATGGATTAGCTCTATGACATTGCCACCGCTGTTTTTAGCCACCCCGAAGACCTCGGCAAATTCGCTTATTTCACTGACACCGCTGATTTTACCCGCTTCTTTTAACCGGACGTCCAGGGGGATATTATTTTCCAGGCCAATTTTTATGAAGTTTAACAGGGCGATGTGCGGCGCATCGGCGCGATGCAGGCGCGACATTTCCCTGCCGGTTTCCAAGAAGGCGTTTTCTACCGAATAGCCGGCCCGCAAGTTCCCGGCGACAATTTCTATCATTTCCTTGAAGCGCAGGCGCAGTTCTTCTTGTTTGCCGGATTTTAGTTTGGCGGCGGCAATTTTTTGGTAGAGGAAGGCCAGCGGGAGCAGTAGCGGTATTGCCCAGGCTGAGCGGTAGAAAAAGAAGGCAAAGACGCAGATGATGGCGGCACCTTGCGCCCAGATGAGGCCTTTTTCTTGGGGGCTTATGTGGTAGAAGTTTTTCATGTGGATGTCTCCCATCTCGTCACAATCCGCCCGTCCTTGTCCTCGCCCTCTTCCACCAGCTTGAAGATCGGCTCCGTGACAATATCATCGTTTTTGATGCCAGTGATACGGGCGATTTCCAAGACCCGTCTGGAGCTGTCTGCGAGCCGCCCCAGTTGGACAATCAGTTGTATGCCGGCGGCAATTTGCTTACGGATGGCGATGAGCGGCAGGGGCGTTCCCATCAGCACCATTGTTTCCAGGCGGCTGACCATGTCCTTGGCGTGGTTGGCGTGCAGGGTGCTCATTGAGCCGGGGTGACCGGTGTTCATCGCCTGGAGCAAGTCTATCGCCTCCGCTCCCCGCACCTCACCCACCACGATACGGTCCGGGCGCATCCTCAGCGCTGTCTTAATCAGGTCGCGGATGGTGATCTCGCGGCAGCCCTCGACATTGGAGCCCCGGGTTTCCAGCTTGACAATATTAGGGATGCCAAGAATCTGCAGTTCGGCGCTGTCCTCAATGGTGATGATGCGCTCATGTGAGGGTATGAAATTGGACAGTACGTTTAAGAAGGTGGTTTTTCCCGAGCCGGTGCCGCCGCTGATGATGATGCTTTCGCCTTGTCTCACGGCCCGTTCGAGAAAATCGGCCATCTCCCTGCTGAGCGCCCCGTATTCTAGCAAGTCGGCCATCTTGATGGGCTCCTCGGGGAAGCGCCGTATCGTCACTATCGGCCCGTTCAAGGCGACGGGATTCAGCACTACATTGACCCTGGCTCCGTCCAGCAGGCGGGCATCGACTATCGGCTGGGCCTCATTGACCGTCCTGTTGCAATCGGCGACGATTTGCTGGATGACATTCGTGAGCTTTTCCTTGGATTCAAACGTAAACTCGCAGGGCATAAGGCGGCCGCCTTTTTCGATGAAGATGGAGTCGGTGCCATTGATCATGATCTCGGTGATGTCCGGCGTTTCCAGCAGTTCCTGGAGGATGTCCAGTTTGCGGATGGCGTAGAATATCTCCCGGCGCAGCCGCTTGCGGGTCGTAAAACTAAGGTCGGCGGACTTTGACAGTAGGATGATTTCATCGTCTATCAGCTCCTTTATGTCCTCGTCTGATAGATCGCCGCCCGTTTCCGTTGCTTCCAGGATGCGCTGCCTGATCATATCCTTTATTTGGCGTATGTTTTCCGCAGTGTTTTCATTGGCATAGGTCATTTAGCAAGTTCTCCCTGATATATGTCGCCAGTTCGCCGTATGTCATTTCATCATGTTTTAGGCTCATGTTTTTGAAGATGGGCAGGCTGAGTTTTTGCGTCTTTTCCACCACTTCCGTATACTTAAGGTCGCGCAGGATGCGCTCATAATGCTCCATCTTGGAAACGGCGCTAAGGTCGCTTTTGGCAATCGTGTAGATACAGTCACACTCGCATAAAATCTGCAACAACCCATTCACATAGTCGCTCAAATCCAAAATTATGTACTCGTAGTCGCTTTGCTCCCGCAGCTTTGTAAGCAGCTTCGTCCATTGCGCGCCCGGAATGTTCATCAAGTCAGGGTATATGGTGGTGGGCCAGACAAAGTCGAGGTTGTTTATCTTTTCCGTTATTGTGCTCAGTTTATAGATGAATTTTTCCTCGACACACTCGTACAGATACATCATGTCGGTGATGTCTGTCCGCATTTTGCGGCCAAACATTTGCTCAAAGCCCGAAAAGCACTCATAATTCAGGTAAAGGGTCTTGTGTTTCTGGGCCAGGATCTGCCCCAGCGTCATCGAAAACGTGGTCTGGAGGCAGCGCTTTACCGGTGAATAGACGCCGATAATTTTCGTGCTGTGCCCGATTTTTTTAAGGCTCTGTCCGGTGCCTTCGCTGTGCTCCGCATAATTTACCAGCATCTGTGTCGCGATATTGTCTGCGGATTGGTACTTGTTTATGCTGACCAAGCCGGGCTCATCCGTCGCGCTATTGCTTTCGCTCAGGATGAACACATGGGGCAGCATAAGCGCTTTCACCCCCGTGTTGTAGGCAGATTCGGCAATCATCAGACACTCGATGTCGTTATCCGATTGCGTAAACGCAAGCAGCTTGTCCGTGCCGGTGAAAACGTGGATGTCAAAGGGCAGGTCGCGTCGGGCTTTCATTACTTCCATCATGCGATGGGCGTAGTCGGCCTCCATGTCGCAGATGGCGAGGATTTTTTTGCTCAAGGGGACTCCTTTCTGAAGGGATGGTGACTGGTGATCAGTGGTCAGTGATCAGTGGGGAACGCTACGTCTGCAGGGGGCAGGGAGCGGTTGAAGAAATTGCGGATTGCGAAAGAAAGAGCATGGTGCAGTGTCAGATAACAAAGATGGTTTGGATGCTTGGAGCGGGTATTGCAAGAGCGTTGGTGGAATGATTGGATGTAGCCTGAATGGTGACAGAGTTGGCAGATGATCTGCTGTGGTACGATGAATTTTTTGAGTTGTAAAATGGATTATAAAACTTAGATTTTGGTTTGTAAAGAGGAAAATCGCAAAAAAATACGATTTGTGAAAGTGTCACAAAGATTTTGGGGAAAGGGCCAGACGAGGGGCAATGGAGTGCGTAAATCCAGGCTTTTGAGGTGCCAAAGGGATGGGGGTGATACGGTTAAAAAAGACATGACAAGTTATATTTTATGTGTTAGCCTAGACCTAGGGACCAGTTCCCGGAAGCCACCATAACGGTAAGCGGTTGGCCTTTCGATGCCGGGGCAGACTTTCGCCCCGAGGCCTCCAGACAAAATCTCCCGAAAGGAGGTGTTGCCTATGGAGAGTAAAAAAGAAAGGCACATCTTTGATAGCTGACCTCGTGGATGCAATAGGCATCATTATCGGTATTGCCAATTTTGTGGCAACGATAGTGACCCTACGCAGAAACAAGGACAACGAAAAAGACAACCGCCCAACCCAGGGATAACAGTTGTCTTTTCACCGTTGTCCAGGCCAACCGTTTATCGGTGGCTTCTTTAATTGCATTATATATAAGGTGCAGAAACTTGTCAACAATTTTTTCACACCCGATAGCCACGGTCCAGGTGATTGGAGAGGCTATCCAGCGCATTTTTCCTGTCGTAGGTCAGGCCGCTGTAGACGATTTGGGCGTTTTCCATCACGGGGGCGGAGTTGTCGTTTCGGCTCAGTTTGCCGTATGCCGTGAGCAGCTCCGTGATGATTTTAGCGGCGTTTTTTAGGTGGCGTGGCTCCGTCCGCACGTAGGCCCGGGCCATTTCCTTGTTTATGAAAATATACAGCTCCAGCAAGCGGATGGCGAGGGCATATTCAAAGTGGAGCGATGCCATCAATTCATTGAGGCAGCCCCGGGCCCGGCTAATGGCCAGGCGGAAGGCCGTTTTGTCATCCGCGCCGTGGGCTTTTATTGCATCGCCCAAGTAGGTGAGGGTCATTTCGTACAGGATGACGATGAGCTGGGTTTTGTTGGCCTGGGTGATTTTCAGGGTATATTCTTGTTTTTTTTCACTGGTCATGGGGAAGCCTTTCTAAGTGGGCAGTGAGCAGTGGTCAGTGGGCAATTCCATGTTTTTACTGTTCACTGATCACTGACTACTGATTACTGTAGCAACTGCAATACCTGCGCCGGTCTTTCGTTTGCCTGCGCCAACATCGTCATGCTGGCCTGCGAGAGGATTTGCAGGGTGGTGTAGCTGGTCATTTCCTCGGCCATGTCCACGTCCATGATACGCGAGTAGGCGGCGGTCATGTTTTCGGTGGTGATGTCGAGGTTGGATATGGTATGTTCGAGGCGGTTCTGGTAGGCACCCATGTGGCTCCGGGCACTGGAAACATAGTTAATCGCCTTGCCCATCTTGGAGAGGGCATCCTTGGCACCTTCGTCGGTGGACAGGTCGATGTTGGCCAGGCCCATGTTTTCCAGAGACATTCTGTGGATGCGGATGTCGAGCTGCTGCCCTTCGTTGGCGCCTATTTGCATATCCATGGCCCCGAAGCCGACGAGATCGAGGGTGAATGAGGGTGCATTATAACTCGGCGGCGTCACTCCAGTTGGGTAAGTGGGTTGGATAGGCGCGGCGGTGTCAAAAGCGTATATATAAGGAGCCGGTGGATCGCGTGGAGTGGGGGGGATGGGGGGAATGGCATCAGGATCGCCAGCATCGCCAGCATAAGGCCATTCGAAAGTAGAATTATCACCTTCCAATTCCGTCACCCTCAGCTCAAGCTTTATCTCAAAACCCCGTGGCCCGGTGATAGTGATGACATTACCGTCGGCGGCAGTAATCCGGGCATTTTCCAATGCTCCGGTACCCATGAAAATTAAGTCCGGCGGCCTAAGCGGATTCCCATCTTCATCCATAATACGGATGTTATGGTTGTGATCGTAGGGTACCACCAGATGTGTAATCTCGTACTCCCCCGCCGGTACATAATCATTGTAGCTAGTCACCTTCACTTCGACATTATCTGTATAACCGCGCAGGTCGAAGGAGCCGTCAAGGATTTTCTGGCCGTTAAATTCCGTCGTCTTGGAAATACGGGTGATTTCCGCTTTCAAGGCGGCGACTTCTTTTTGGATCATATCCTTGTCTTCGTGAGTGATCGTTTCATTGCAAGCCTTGACCGCCAGCTCGTTTATGCGTTGCAAGATGGCGTGGATTTCCGACATTGCGCCGTCGGCGATTTCGATGACCGATACGGCATCGCTGGCGTTTTGGGTGGCGACGGAGATGCCTTCTAGCTGGGCGTTCATCCGTCTGCCCATGGCCAAGCCGGAGGGATTATTCTTGCCGCTGGTGATTTTTAGGCCGGAGGATAGGCGTTGGAGCGACTGCGCCAGCTTTTGATCATTACGAAACAGGGCATTATTGGCCCGCACTGCTGAGGCGTTGTAAGCAATTTTCATGGACGTGTTCCTTTCCTATTTCTTTACCGGCTCATTTTTTGCACAAATCCGATGAAGGCTTTGGCGAGCAGATAAAGTTCCTTACTGGAAATGGGTTCCGCGTCCATGCGTGCGTTGATTTCTTCCGTGGGTATGTTGTTTACATGATGGCCCGGTGCATCTATCGTCCGAAGGGCCGGGGCCTGGCCGGGGATGAAGTGGATGGCTTCAATCTTTGTCTCCGCCGTCAGCACTTCCTGTATGGCCGTGTAAAGAGTATCGGCATTGCCTTCCAAAATCTTTAGTCCTTCGGCTTTTTCGGCAAATACATAGCCGCCGACTGTTGCCCCGTCCACATTAAACTGCGCGTTTAGCTCACCGAACAAGGGCGTATCCATACGGCAGCTTAGTTGCCCACCGGCAGCTCCATTGTGGCGCAGCAGCAAATTGATGGCGGTGATTTCGCCGTCTATGTCCATGGGGATGTCGAAGCGTTCCTCGCGGTATGCTCCATTGGCCGTATATTCAAGGCGGGGCGTTTGCATCGCCGCTTGGAGTGCAAGCTGACGGCTAAGGCCGGCCAGTTCCCGGATGTCCAGGGCCGTGGCCTCTTCCCTGTCGGCGGCACGGGCAAAGATGTCGGCCATCGTTTTATTCAACTGCTCATAGGCGGCGTGAGCAGATTCCGCATCGCCTAAATTCTCTATTACTCTTTCTTTGTCTCCAGTTAAAATGGCTTCCAGCTCGGCTTCGCCTGCCTGCTGCGCGTATCCGGCGGCCCGTCGATGTAGGTTTGCCGGCTGTCTTAGCAACTCGGCGGCAGCCACGAGGTTATGCAGGGTGACGGGCTGGTTGTAATCCAGCAGCGTCCGGACTACTTCATCGGGGATACTGTTCAATGTCCGGGCCTGTGCTTCCAGCCATTCGACATGACTTTCATCGGGCGCGTTTGTGTCCAGTAATTCCAGCACTTCCGCAGGGCTGAGGGGACCACTGTTTTCCGCCGCCGCTTCCTGCCCTGATTGCGTGATTTTTTTCAGCAGTGCCGATAGATCCTCGTCCGTCCGCAGCGCATCCAGCCCGCCAAAGCCATCATCCACCGTGTAGTCCATGCCCCGGCGGCGGTTGCTGTTCATCATCGCCATCAGGCCGCCCAATGAAAACTCCATCTCGGCCTTTAGGAGTGAGCCGATGGCCGCGCTTTCGCTTTTTTCTATCCGGCGGATCAAGCGGTAGATGCCGATGTAGGCGCTGCGCTCGTCGGCGCCGATTTTGCCTTTGCGGTCCAGTTTGGCTAAGAAGTGGCTATAGTCGTCCAGGCTGTCGGCCGGGCTGTCACCCCTGCCATGCAATAGGGCCTGGAGCGCATCTAAATCCAGGGCGAGGGGGTCGTGTCCGCCGCGGATCAGTTTCAGGACGGTGCCGGGTTGCAACCTGGTCAGTATATCTTGTAACTGGGCGTCTTTTTCTTTGACTGTTTCAATGTTTTCCGCGTTTATGTCCATGCCATTAAGCCCAAGGATGCGGACGGCACGGCGGTTTACATCGCTCAGAGCGAGACCCGTGTCGTCGAGGATGGCATCGACATTGCGGAAGGCCCGCTGGATCGAATCGCCCATGTCGCGGCGCGGGGCCGTCATGATCTGCTCGTAGGATTCGCCTGCCCGCTCATATGCCGCCCGCAGGGTGAGGCCGGTGGCGTGGATTTCGTTCAATGTGCCCGGTATGCCCGCTTCGGGCAACAACTGCGGCGGCACATGACGGCCCATGCGACCGATCAGGGCGGCGGGCATACTGCGGATATCGGCTACTTTTTCCGTTGTTTCGTGGTAGAGGGTGTAGCGGGCTTCGGTGATGATATCGGCCTTGCCGGCGGCTTCGCTGTTGTTTTCATTGCCAATGGCAGGGCCGACGAGACTTAGTTTTATGGCCTTTTCCGCTTCTTCTAATTGTGTTACCAGTTCCTCGGCGGGTATTGTTTCTATATCGATGCCGCCACGTAGCAGGCGTAGCGAGGCGGCCACGCCCAAAGCTAGACGGGCTTCGGCGAGGTCGCGTTGGGCGCGGAGGGCAGCAACGCTGTTGCTATCGCTTGTTTCCGGGATTGAAGGAGACAAAACCCCCGTTCCCCTGTCGCGCGCCCGCTCCATGAACGTCCGCGTGTCCAGCAAATCCGCTTCGAGGGGATTTTTTGCGTCGACCAGCGCCGCCGTGGTGACAGCGGCCACGGCCTGTTCATCCAGCGGCAGCTTTAGCCCCTGTATCGATTTCAAAGCAGTAAAATGGGGAAGGGTCAGGGTGATGCCTTTCTCTATCAGCCAGCGTCCCAGACCCATATTTTCTTCGTTTATCTCGAATCCAACTGCACCAATGACTTTTTCTATCTGCGTATCGAGCTTGTCCCAGTCGAAGCTGTCGGCTTTTTGTGCCAGATATGCCGGCTTTTCGCCATCGCCCAAACCCACTTCCTGGGCAAAGTAGCCGCGCCCCTGGCGCAGGGCATCGCCCGCCCCGGAATGACTGGCCAGATATAGGTTTTCTATGGAAGGCGCCAGGTCGTTTTCGACCATGTATTTGACCGCGCCTTCGCCCAGCGGCGTGATACCCTGGGCCATTTCCCCGGCCTGGGCGGCAGCCTGTATGTTTTCGTCGGTCGGCGGCAGCCCCTTTTCGCCAAACTGCCGCGCCATCTCCTGTGCCAATACGGTATCACCGGTAATTTCGGCGAGCTTGCCTTCGGCAATGCTGTCGGTGTAGCCCTGGACTTCGGTGCCACCTTGTATCAGGGCGGCCTTGATATGGTCGAGGATGGTCACACTTGTTCCCACTGCGGTATTGCCGGGATGGGTACCGTCTCGTTGCAGGCGGGCAAAATCTTCTTTGGACATCGTGTTCGACATCAGGGCCATGTAGTTGCGCTGCGCCGTAAGGTCGCGGGAGGTGGCGTCTTGCATGACATCCTCGGCGCTTTTTCCCTTCGTGCCGGGGGCGCTGCCGTATGCATTGTCGTTCAGGATCTGGCCGGACACATCGACACACACATTCAAGCTGCCGGCAGACGCGCCCACACCAAAAGAACCGGCAGCCTTGTACGCGCCGGTCGCTTTGTCGATTTTTACGTTGGGGTTTTTGGCGTTTGCCACGCCGAGGGAGGCCGCGCCGCTTTCCGGCGCGTTGTCTATGTTTATTCTCATATCCTGTATTTCGGATGAAGAACGCTTTTACTTAAGTCACACCCACCACCATCTCCCCATTATTCCCGTCCAGGGCAAACTGCCCGGCGCCGTCCTTTGTCTTTAGTACATAATCCCCACGGAAGCCGCACAGCTCTACTGTGCCGTTTTCGTCCGTGGTCAGGCTCTCTTTCGTCCACCATTCACCCTTTATCTTTTCACGCAGGGCTGTGAAGACGGGTTTTTCGCTGTTGTCTTCGCGTAAAAAGCCCGCCGGGGCTTTCAGCCACAGGCCGTCCACCGGGCTCCAGTGGGTGATCGCCTCGACTGCGGGATGGGCGAACAAAAGCTCGTACATCTCGACCACTTCGCGCGCTTGGCGTTCCTCGCCCGCCAGGGTGGAGGGCCAGCTTTCCACCTGCCAATCGTTCAAATCGACGATATGCGGCGGCATGATGTCGCCGGAAATAATCGTGTTTTCTGTAAAATGGACGGGCAGGCCGAAGTGGGTGAAGCGCTCCAGCACTGCTTCGACCTTCTCCGCCCCCCAATAGCCCTGATGCTGGTGCGACTGGACGCCGATGACATCTATCGGGAAACCCGCTTCCAGGCAGCCGTCTATCAATATTTCATAGTTGGTCGAAATGTCAAAGTCATTGAGCAATAAGGTGGCGCGGGGATTGGCGGCCCGGGCGGCGTCAAAGACCTCGCGGATCATGCCGAGGCGCCCCAGTTCCTTGCAGACGCGGGTGATGGCGTTGTCGTATTTGTCGAATATCGGCATGATGACGACTTCGTTGATGACATCCCACATGTCGATCGTGCCTTTATACAGGGCGACGTCGCGCTCGATGCGCCGCAGGGCTTTTTCCAGGATTTCCCGGTTTGAGTATTTCATCAGCCAGCCGGCCCAGGCCGTGTGCCAGCAGAGGGGGTGTCCTTTTAGGGTGACATTCTTTGTCTCCAGCCACTTCGCTCCCGCCATGACGCGGGCGTGGTCGGGCTTACCTTCTTCCACCTCGTAGCGGCCCAGGTAGAAGGGGAGGGTGAAGAAGTTGTGCAGTTCCAATAATTTCTCAAAACGCTCTTCTAAAAAGGCCCGCCGTTCGGAAGGTATGGCCGTCCCGTCCGGCGTACCGCCCGCCAGTTCCACGGCATCAAAACCGCCGATGCCGAACAAGAATTCATGGCGGGTCTGGTGGATTTCCACCGTTTGCCCAGCCAGGGGGCTGCCGTCGGCGCGGATGATTGTCAAGGTTGTGTTGGCTTTGCGGTGCTCGTAAGATTTTTTGCTCATGAGTTATCCTTTCTTAAGAAAATATTCGTGTAAAATCTTTTGCTATATGTACAACTCGATATATCTCGACAAAATCTACTACCACTTTGTATAGAATCGCATAATTTCCTTAAGCTCTTCGAGCGATAACCAATCCGTATCATCCTTAATGGCATTTTCAGCCTCGCCGATTTTCAATAATAATTTCCTTTCGGCTTTTCCCTGCTCATAATCAGATATGTCCATAACCACAAAACGCCCGCGCCCATTTTTAGTCAGAAAAACCGGTTCCCCTGCTTGGCAATTCCGTAAAACATTATTATAGTTTCGTAAATCAGAAACAGGTAGTATGTTCGCCATTGTATTTTCCCTTTCTCACGCCCCTCACTCTGGCGGCGCTTCCCATCCGCCTTCTTCCGGCGGTGGCGGTGGCGGCGCGGTCAGCACCTGGGCGATATGGACGATATGGTCTATGCTGCCGGTCGCGATGGCGGCGTTTATCTCCGCCAGGGCCTCCGGGTCGTGGGTGGCCGTGCCCACCGTCACGCTGCGGGGTACGGCGTTATAGCTGCTGGAATTTATCTGGACACGCTCTGCCTCTACCCCGTCTATGTAAATCACCTTCCACAGCCGCGCCTTATAGCCTATATAGGCGGACTGGATGTGCGTGTAGCCGATGGGCTGGGTAGCGTCCACATATATGGTTTCACCTTCCGGAATGGTTTCTTCCAATATCTCATTTTCAAAAACAATGCTTCTGTTCGCGGGCCGTTCTTCCTTGCCATAGACAGTAAAGATGATATTGCCACCCGAGGTCGTCTGCCCGTCTATATAGACCGGCATGTTGAGATTATTCACAAAGCGCAAATCCCAATTTGCGGACTGGGTAATCATCGCGTCAAAAGCCGGCTGTAAATATGTCACCATCATCGAATGGGGGCGGCGCTCGGTGATGTCCAGCTCCGCCAGCAAGGCGGCATTATAGAGGGTGGAGGACACTTGGCAAATGCCGCCGGCGATGGTATCCACCAACTGCCCGCGCGCAAAGGAGCCGGCCTCCAAATAACCATTTTCCTCGCTGAAAGGCGTGATTGTCGGCAGGGTGGCAAATTCTTCCCCGGGATATATCAATGTGCCGTCCACCAGTTCTGTGGCTCGGGCGATATTAGTCCTGCGGTTATGGTTCGAGGTGGAAAAACTGGTCGTGAACGTGCCCAGGACATCCGTTAATTGGCTAAGTTCCTCGTATTTGCCGCGTGGCTCCACCACCAGTACCTTCAGATTTATGTCCGCGTCGTTTTTCTTCCATTCATCGTCCAGATAATCCATTACTATATCTATCGAGCTGCGAATATCCACCGAATGGCCCACCCGGCCCTCGCTGACCACCATCTCACCGCCGGACCTTGTTATCGTGGCATCTATGGGCTGCTCGTCCAGGTCCTCGCCATGCTCCGTGATTATATCCGCAACCATCGCCGAATCGAAATAATACTCCAGCTCATAGATCACATTGGAATGTTGCAAATCCTTTAGGGCTTTATAGCGGGTTATGACATTGCCCTCTTGCCCCAGGGCCACGGCCTCCCTGATAATCTGGGGATTGGCCCAGCCAAAACCCATTTCATCGGCGGTGGTGCTGACATGATGATTATCTATGCTGTGCAGGGTGATTTGCTTTTGCCCCAATTCGCGCACATACTCTTGCACCAGGGCAAAGGCTTCCTCGGCCGTCCTGCCGCCCAGCGAAATGTCATCGACGTATATGCCCTCCAGGACGGTCGGCTTGTTGTCTGCCCGGCTTATGTCCGCTGGTATGAGGGCGAAAACAACAAGCGTCGCCATAAATAGCAAGACATATCCCAGCGCTTTACCGATAATACGCATATTATAACCATACCTTTCCTTTACGTTCCCGAATTAATATGTTAAAGTAGGTACAGGACGGCGGGGACAACCAGCGCCAAAACCAAAATCAAAATTATAATGGTTGATATGATTTTCCGAGACTTTTTACTGTAAAAATTAAACATAATGGCCTTTCCAGATAAATCACTCTATTGAGGTAATTATATATGAACTTTATCATTTTGGCAACTTCCATTATTTTTTTCTTCTGGGTTTTTGCAAAGGCAAAGGCCGCCAAAAACAAAGAGGCCGAGCAAGATAAGGCTTTTTGGGAAAGGGAGCGCAGGGCCAACAGCACGCGCCGAAAACCACTGGACGACCTGGACTACATAAACATTCCCTTCGACGTGCTGCCCTTTGACGCAATGTGCGATGATGAGCAGATTGCCGACTACCATGCAACGCTGCGGGTGCTGGCCGAGGCCCCCATCGTCAACCTCTCCTGCATATCCAATACGGAGCTTAAGCTAAAATACGGCGCCCCCAACATCACCCTTTTGTCGAAATATGATTCCGCCTATACCGCCCTGGCGCGGACGCTGCAACAATGGGCGCAGGCCCTGCATGAAGCGGATTATGTTGACGCCGCCCGCCGGGTGCTGGAATTTGCCGTTCAGACAAAGACCGACATCAGCGCCAGCTATCTGTTGCTGGCGCGCATATACCGTGATGCGGGAGAAGCGGAAAACATTGCCGGGTTGATTGCGGTGGCAGAGGGGCTGGATTTGGCCGCTGGTAAGCGGATAGCGCAGAAGCTGCGGGAGTTATAACGGGCGGCAGGTTGCCGCCCCTACGGGCTCGGGCAGACATCCCTGAGAAAACAGTCACCGCAGCGGGGCGTTTGGGCCTTGCAGATGGCGCGCCCATGGGCGATGATTTGCAAATTATAACGTATCCAATGTTCCTTCGGCAGCACGGCCATCAGCTCGAATTCGATTTTGACGGGGTCGCTGCCCCGGCACAAACCCAACCGCTTGGACACGCGCATTACATGGGTATCCACAACGATGCTGGGGTCGCTAAAGATATTACCGCGGATGACATTGGCGGTCTTTCTGCCCACGCCCGGCAGGGCCACCAGTTCTTCTATCGAGCGGGGTACCGCACCGCCGTGGCGCTCACAAATAGCCGCAAAGCAAGCCTTAATATTGCGCGCCTTATTGTGATACAGGCCGGTCGGACGGATGATGTCTTCCAACTGGCTCAAATCGGCCCCGGCCAGGTCTGCCGGGCTTTTATATGTGGCGAACAATGTTTTTGTGACACTGTTCACGCGCTCGTCCGTGCATTGGGCACTCAAAATAGTCGCACAGAGCAACTGCCATGCGTTTGCATGATCCAGGTAGCAGCGGATTTCCGTGCCATAGTGTTCATCCAATAATGCCAGCATCGTTGCGATAAGGGATTTTTTCATATATTATTTTTTCTGCTTACGCGACCGCAGTATCCATACCGCCGCCACAATCACGGCCAGTCCCATCACACCCACGGCAATATACAGTATGACACTGGCGACGGCCATAGACGCTACCGGCTCTGTGGCTTCAAACGTAGGCTCCGCAGGTGTGGATTCTGCTGCCGCAGGTTCCACCACCGCAGGCTCATCCGCCACCACTGGTTCATCCACCACGGTAAGCTCATCCACTGCCACTGGCTCCGCTGCCACCGGCTCCACCACCTCGCCGTACACATCGTCGCCTATCGACAGAATATTGCGGTACACAATGGCATTGCCGGCGCCCCGGTAGCCCTCGGCACAGAGGGCGATTTCATACAACTGGCCACCCATGTCCAGGCCCAGGTTCTCCCATTCCGTAAAATGCTCGGACACGCTGATGATACCCTTGGTCCGCAAATCGGAGCGGACGGCGAAGTATTGTTCGAAGGTCTGTGTGCCCTGGATGGAGGGCTGTTCCACGCGGGTGTCCACGTAGAGCTCATAGACACTGCCGTCCAGCTCATAGCTGCCCACAAAGCCCTTGCCGCCCGGCGGTTTGTAACTGCCGTGGTTTTCGATGATATAGAACTCGACCAGCGGGTCCTCCGTCCAGCCATAGACGCACAGATAGCTGACATCGCCCCGCAAGATGTTATGCTCCGCCCCGTAATCCAAGCTAATTTCGCCGTATTCGTCGTAGGTTTTTTCACTGCCCAGCCTTTTCCCCATCCGAAAGAGCAGATTTTCGCCATCCCATATGCCGGTGAAGGTGCCGCCGCCGTAGAGAATCATCGAGCCGCCGCTACCGGTCTGGCTCCAAAATTCGAAGTCGAAGCCCTCGTATTCACCCCGCATATTGCTCGTGATTGGCTCGGATGAGGGATCCTGCTCCGTTATCGTGGCCGGGGCAAAGGAAAAATCGTCGATGTAGAATTCGGCGGAGGCATCGCTGTTTTCCACATAGACGGTGATGAAGTCGCCCTCGCCATAGGTATATGTGGCGGTCATTTCCGTCCATCCCTGCGCGGTGCTGATGTTTTTGGATTGCAAGTTCACGTACTGCGCCGAAAGGCCGTCGCCAATCTGGGTGGAGAGGATGAAGGTCGAGCTGTCCGGGGACTTGGGCAGTACCCAGACCGATATGTCATAGCTTTCGCCCGCCGTGATGTAGGGCGCGACGTTTATTGCCGGGCCGTTCCAGTTTTGCTTGCGGTCTGTGGTCAGCAGGGAATAGCTGCCGCCATGCGCGGCTTCGTCCGTGACGGTCAGGATGCCCGTGCCCGCTTCGCGTTCCGCATCCGAGCCCCGCGCTTCGAAGCCCGTCGCCATGCCATCCTCGAAGTCGATGAACAACGGCTCATCCGCAGGCAGGGTGCGCAGGGCGACAAGCGGCAGGGTGAGCAGGATGAGGAGAGCTATTAAGGTTGTTTTCTTTCGCATATACGTTTCCTCCAGTGATTCGTCATTGCGAGCCGTGTGTAACACGGCGCGGCAATCCAGTAACAAAAGCGAGCGAATCCTCTGACTGCTGGATTGCTTCGTCTAAAATCCCGCTTTGCGGGATTTCTTTCCTCGCAATGACGTCTTTTCTCCACTTGGAATGTGCACCTTAGATTCTGGATCTAAGATGCACATTGTGCTTTGTCTTTCATGTTGGCTCCTATTCTTTTGGGAGGAAGAAGAAGCTGCCTCTTGTTGTATTAAATATATCGGTGTTTTTTTTATAAACTTTAGGCATATTCCACACGGCGGGGGCAAGCCCCCGCCCTACAAAGGCATATTCCACACGGCGGGGGCAAGCCCCCGCCCTACAAAGGCATATTCCACACGGCGGGAGCAAGCCCCCGCCCTACAAAGGCATATTCCACACGGCGGGGGCAAGCCCCCGCCCTACAAAGGCATATTCCACACGGCGGGGGCAAGCCCCCGCCCTACACAATATATTTATTCATCACGGCCAGCAGTTGGTCAAAGCTCACCGGCTTTGCCACATGGTCATTCATCCCCGCCTCACGGGTTTTCTGGACATCCTCGACAAAGGCGTTGGCGGTCAGGGCGACTATCGGCAGGCTCTCCGAATCCTCTTTGTTTAAGTGACGGATGGCTTTGGTCGCGTCGTAGCCGTTCATCACCGGCATCTGCATGTCCATGAAGACAAGGTCATAGTAAAACGCGGGCTTTTCCGATACCTTCGTCAGGGCAACCAGGCCATTTTCCGCCGTTTCTATCGTCGCCCCCGTTATTTCCAACAGATCCACGGCAATTTCCATGTTCAGCTCATTGTCCTCGGCAATTAGTATGCGCTTGTCCGGGAACTCTGTCAGCAATTCGCTCTTGTCTGCGGCTTCTTCCTGTACCGTCTGCTCCATTCGCTTCAGCGGCAAGGTGACGATGAATGTGCTGCCCTTGCCCACTGCGCTCTCCACTTTTATGTTACCGTTCATCATCAGCACCAGGTTCTGGACTATCGCCATCCCCAGGCCGGAGCCTTCTATTTTACTGGTACGGGAATCATCCACACGGCTAAAGGGATCGTATATCTCTTTCACAAACTCCGGTGTCATGCCCACGCCATTATCCTCCACGATGAAGACATAGGCGTTTGAGCCCAGCTCTTTTGCCGTAAAGCTTATTTTTCCGCCCTTCGGCGTGTATTTCACGGCATTGGACAACAAATTCATCAGTATCTGCTGTATGCGCGAAGGGTCGCCCAGCACCTTCGGATGTGTCAGCCCTTCGGTCGAAACGGTCAGGCTGTGACTATTCTGCTCGGCCAAGTTCCCCACTATCGAATGGATGTTATTTATCATTTCCAGTAAATCCAGTTCCTCGGCGATAATCGTGAGCCGCCCGCTTTCGATCCGGCTCATGTCCAGTACCTCGTTGACCAAATCCAGTAGATGCTTGCCGGCACTGTCGATTTTTTCCAGGCAATCGCTCATTCTTTCGTGGTTGTTGATGTTTTTCTGGGCGATACCGGACATGCCGATGATGGCATTTAGCGGTGTCCGGATATCATGGGACATCCGGGAGAGAAAATCGCTTTTGGCGTGGTTGGCTTGGTTGGCCGCCAGCATCGCATCCTGTATCATCTGGCGATTCCGAATTTCCTCTTTTTTCTGCTCGCTGATATCGTTGATGCCCAGCATCACCAACGAGGCCTTGTTATCTTCTTTGGCCACCTCTATTATCGTCAGGCGCTCCCAGCGTTCCTCGCTGCCCTTTTCCGAGTTTCGTTGGTATTCCACCTCCATGACCTGATTAGACGCCGATAGCTGTTCGATGATATTTTCTATCGTCAACTGCCCGGTCAGGTTTTTGCGCCCGTCCGCCGCCACCCGTATGCCAAAAAAAATCCGGTTCAGGCGCTCGTAGGTGCCATGCTCGGGAATCCGCCGCTCCAGGCCGCGCTCGTCCTTAATAACATCGTATTTATCGTTTTTTAAGTCCACGATAATCAAGATACTGTACTGATTGGACAAACTCTGGATTATGTCGCCGTGTTCGCGGATTTTTTGCTTTTGCTCGTCTATGTCATAGAAGGTACACATAATCCGCTTTGTGTCTGCAACGGCGGATGAAACGGTAAACACACATTCCGTCCACACGAAACTGCCGTCCTCCAGTTGAAAGCGCAGTTCCTCGCGTACCTCGTTTGCGGCGCTGTAGGTACCGTCGGCAAATTTACCGTAGTTGATGATATAGTGGATGAAATCGGAGGGATGTATCCGCTTTAGAAAGAGCTCTTTTTCCATCAGCCCCGCTTTAAGGCCAAAACGCACAACACCATTGCCCTCAATCCGCACCTTATTTATATCGTCCAGGTTTTCGACCAGCAGGCCCGGGGTCATGGACAACATAAGTTCCATCCGCGCATTTTGGTCTTTGAGGCTATTTATCTGCTCATTAAGCCCTGCGCGATGTTCGCACAAAACATCCTCTTGTCCACATGGCGGTGGGGCAAGGGTTTCCGTATTCATGGACTTATCGTTTTTCAAATCTGTCAAAGTTAAAATATATCCTCCCGGCTTTTTTCTGTTCCGGCTCAACCTGTTCATGGTGGTAACGGATGACCATCGCCGACTGCGGGGCGGCAACGATACTGATTTTTCCGGATGTAACGGCGTAGTCTACTGCGTCCAGGCTAAAACCGGCGGCATCGGTCATGATCAGGCGCCGCATCAGGGCCGTGCGCGGAATGCCGAGCTGCCAGACATGTATCTCTTTTTCGACTGCCGCTTCGCCATTGTTGATGATGATGATGGATTTGTCAATCAAGTTAAAACGGGCATAGGCCAGAAAATGCCTGCTGCCTTCCAAGGCCTTAAACGAGCCGGTCAAAAATTCCGCGTTTTCCTTGTGAATACGGATCATTTCCCGGTGCAGGGCTATCATGACATGATCCTCCCTGCCCCAGGGGTAGCTGCGGCGGTTGTCGGGATCGGTGAAACCGCATACGCTGGCCTCATCGCCGTAGTATATGGTCGGTGCGCCGGGCCAGGTCATCTGCATCACCACCGCCTCGCGCAGGATGGCTTTGTTTATGCCCTGCTCCGCCGCTTGTGGGCCCAGGTTGTTGGTGCGGCCAACTTTCTTGTTGGTGCGGGTCAAGAACCGGGAATGGTCGTGGTTGGATAGCTCATTCATCGCCACCAGCAAAGAGGGCATGGAAAAGACCGCCATGTGGGTGTGCATCGCTTCCCAAAAACTGTCCGCATTGCCATAGAGGTCGGCGCGGTAGTCGTCGCTGTGTTTCTCCATGCCTGTCAAAAACCAGCTAATCGGCTCCATGAAGGCATCGTAGTTCATCACCGTGTCCCATTCGTCGCCGCACAGCCATTCGGCGGCATTGCCGTAGTGCTCGGCGAGAATGAGCGCGTCGGGATTGGCGCGTTTCACGGCCTTGCGGAACTCCCGCCAGAAATAATGATTATATTCTGGCGTATGGCCCAAGTCCGCCGCCACATCCAGGCGCCAGCCGTCGGCATTATAGGGCGGGGCGACCCATTTGGCGGCAATGTTCATTACATAGTGGAACAGCTCACGCGAGCCTTCGTAGTTTAATTTCGGCAGGGTATCAAAGCCCCACCAGCCATCGTATTTACCGTTGTAGGGCCAACTGGTGGAGCCCATGAAATCAAAGTAGCTGCGGTAGGGGCTGTCGGCGCTGATATAGGCGCCTTTTTCGTAGCCCGGGGCGTTTTCGTAAATCCGCTCGCGATCCAGCCATTTATTAAAGGAACCGCAGTGGTTAAACACGCCGTCCAGGATGACCTTAATACCCCTTTTGTGGGCCTCGGACACCACCGTGGCAAAAAACATGTTGCTGGCTTCCAGATTTTCCCTGTCCGTGACCCGGTTTTTATAGCGGCTGGCAAAGCGATTTTTCCATTCCTCGTCCGCCGGGGTGCTTATTTCCGAGAGCAGTTCGCCGGCATCGTTTACAATCACGCCAATATGGGGGTCTATCGAGTCATAATCCTGAATGTCGTATTTATGGTTGGAGGGCGAGACGAAAAGGGGGTTAAAGTATATCGCGTCTATGCCCAAATCCACCAGATAGTCTAACTGGTCCAGCACCCCCTGGAGGTCGCCGCCGTAGAACTCGCGCACGCCCATGCTGGCGGGATACTTATGCCAATCGTCCACATGCTCGACCAGCGCGTCCACATATTCATATTCGCCGCTGAGGACGTCGTTTTGCGTATTGCCATTGCAGAAGCGGTCGATGTATATCTGGTACATCACCGCTCCCTTGGCCCAATCCGGGGTCTTGAAGCCGGGGATGATGCGCATCATGTATTGCGGCGCTATTTCCTTCACCACCCCGCGCCGGTCATAAAAGCAACTGATTTTCCCGCTCCTTATTTCAAAGTAATAATAAAAGGACACGTCTTCCAAGTGTATCTGCGTTTCGTAGAAGTCAAACATTTCATCCGTGTCCACCTTTAGCATCATGTATTTATGGGCATTGGAACACAGGCAGACCTCGTCCACATTATCTTTTTCGGTGCGGAAGCGGATGGATACCTTGGCAAAGGCGTTGGGCTCAAAGGGAATGACATAATCCTTTGTCATGTCACTAAAAAGAGCGCGGCGGTTTAAGAGCGGCCGCATTGTGGTGATGTAGTAATTGCTTTGTTCGGCGCGAAAATCCTTGCTGAAATCCATAAAAGATTTAGCCCTCCCAGATGATATAAGAGATTACTTATGCGCTCACGTACAGCGCTTCAAATTCCTCGCGGGAAATGCGTTCCTTTTCCATCAGTAAGTCCACGCACCTGTCCAGTATGTCGCGGCGCTTTTTGATTATCTCGCGGGCTTTTTCGTAGCAAGCGCTGATGATGTCCTTCACTTCCAAATCTATTTTGTAGGCCATGTCGTCGGAAATATTTTTCACATGACCCCAGTCGCGGCCGATAAAGACCTCGTTGTCGTCGTCGGCATAGTTGATGGTACCGATATTATCAGACATCCCAAACTTTGTCACCATGCTCCTGGCTTTGGCCGTCACCATTTTTATGTCCTGCGACGCCCCCGTGGTTATGTCGCCAAACACCAGCTCCTCGGCAATACGTCCGCCCAGGAATGCCATGATCTCTTGCTCCATCCTGCTCTTGGTGATGTGGACGTCGTCGCGCTCAGGCAAGGGCATGACATAGCCCGACGCACCCAGGCCCGTCGGAATAACGGAAACGATGTGGACGGGGCCCACCTCCGGCAGCTCATGGAAGAGTATCGCATGGCCGGCCTCGTGGTAGGCGGTGATACGTTTTTCCTTGTCGCTGATGATGCGGCTTTTCTTTTCGCCGCCCACGCCGATTTTGATAAAGGATTGCTTTATGTCCTCCTGAATGACAAAGGCGCGGTTTTGCTTGGCGGCCACGATGGCGGCCTCGTTTAGCAGATTCTCCAGGTCCGCCCCGGTAAAACCGGCTGTCGTCTGGGCGACCTGCTTTAGGTCAACGTCCTCGGCCAGGGGTTTGTTTTTCGCATGAATTTTCAGGATGTCCTCGCGCCCGCCGATGTCGGGGCGGTTTATCGACAGCTTACGGTCAAAGCGCCCGGGGCGCAGGATGGCCGGGTCGAGGATGTCCACGCGGTTGGTCGCTGCCAGGACAATGATGCCCTCGTTCACGCCAAAGCCGTCCATCTCAACCAGCAGTTGATTTAAAGTCTGCTCCCTTTCGTCATGGCCGCCGCCCAAACCCGTGCCGCGGCGTCTGGCCACGGCATCTATTTCATCGATAAAGACGATGCAGGGGGCGTTTCTTTTGGATTCTTCAAACAAATCGCGGACGCGGGAAGCACCCACGCCGACAAACATCTCGACGAAATCCGAACCGGAAATGGTGAAGAACGGCACACCGGCCTCGCCGGCTATCGCCTTGGCCAGCAGAGTCTTGCCCGTGCCGGGGGCCCCTTCCAGTAAAATGCCTTTGGGGATGCGGGCGCCCAGGGCGGCAAATTTTTCCGGTTCTTTCAAAAACTCGACTATTTCCTCCAGGTCCTCTTTTTCTTCTTTCAGGCCGGCCACGTCTTTTAGGGTGATTTTACCGTCCGCTTCGGCCAGACGGGCGCGGCTTTTACCAAAGTTCATCATCCGGTTGCCGCCGCCGGCGGCATTATTTTGGTTGTTCATCATGACAAAGAAGAAGACTAGCACTACCACCACCACTAATATCGGGAGGATGCTGTTCAAAAACCAGTTTTCGCTGGGTACTTTCAGGACATCGGGATTCATCCCCTCGCTGATAAGCAACTGTTCTATTTCTTGCACATCGGTGACGTATAGTATTTTTTGCTGGCCGCTTTTTAACCATATACGGACTTCGCCGGTGGGGGTTTCCTGATACGGCTGTATGGTGGCGCTTGCCACCTCGCCCGCCGCCAGTGCGTTCGTCAGCTCACCCCGCGTATAACTGGCTGTCTCGTTGTTTTGTGAGCCTATCCAGGCAGCCAGCATAATTAAGCCAATGATGACAATAAATATCATGTTGTAGTTTCGCTTTGGGCTCAAAATATGTCTCCTTTATACCTCCAACACGGCGATGTGGGGCAGATTGCGGTGCTTTTGGGCGCAATCCAGTCCAAAGCCCACGACGAATTCATCGGGAATTTGAAAGCCCAAATAATCGACCTCTACTTCTACCGCCCGCCGTTCCGGTTTATCCAACAGGGCGCACAGTTTCAGGCTGGCCGGTTTGCGGTCCCGCAGCATGGCCAGCAGATACTTGAGTGTGCGGCCGGAATCGACAATGTCTTCTATCACTAATACATCCTTGTCATGCAGCGGCTCATCCAAGTCCTTCAGTATGCGCACCACGCCGCTGGAAGTGGTCGCGTCGCCATAGCTGGAAACGCTCACATAATCCATGTAAACCGGCACGCTTATCCGCTTTGCCAGCTCACAGGTGAAAAACGCGCCGCCTTTTAAGATGCAGATAAGATATATTTCTTTCCCGGCATAGTCTGCGCTGATCTGCTCCGCCAGTTCACGGATGCGCTTTAACAGTTCTTCTTCCGTTATCAGGATTTTTTTGATGTGCATGATTGACCTCCTTGTGTTGCGATGCCTATGATAATTTCAAATATCGTCTTTGTCTTGCGGGACGATGTGGGCATCGTCCCCTACGGGATACGTGTCCCCTACGATAACCTCAAATATCGTCTTTGTCTCATCCGTTACTTTGTAGTGCTCACTGATACGTAAGCCCGGTACCCAGACGACGTGCGACGCGTCCGCCAGTACATACATTTCATCCCGTGTTTCCTTGGGGATTTTTTCGTTGATGAGATAATCCTTTAGTTTTTTATGCCCGCCGTCACGGTTTACTACTAAAAAATCGCCCGGCAAGCGTTTCCGAATGAGGACGCACGTTGTTATTTTATCATAATCAAACCATTTCGTATACTTTTTTATCGGAATAATATCTGAATCTTGGCGCGTAAAGATACGATAACTCAGTTGGCCCCAGCCGGGGATGTTTATCTTTTGATGCTGCCGGGGGCTATCCGCTTTATTATCTGCCGTTATCTGCCAGGTGGCGGCCCTTGCTTGCCCGGGCCGGACTGCGATTTCCTTTTTTGCTTCTTCCCTAAATAGCAGCAGATTGTCGTATGCTTTTTGCGCTGTTATGCCGTGGGGCAGTGGGATTTTTTTGCTGCCGTCACCGCTCAATAACCGCAACAGGGCGTGGACATGGCAGGCCAGGATGTCTGTGCGGCCGGGCAGCAACTTCTCGATAGCCGTCAGTAAAATGCGCTTTTTTATCATCAGCTCTTGTTTGCTGAGTTTTTTTATACTAAAGGCAATCGCGCCCCGCCGCTGCGTTTTCGCTGGTGCCAGGCATTTTTCGTATGCTTTTTGGGTTTTTTTCTGTAGATATTCCTCCGCTTCCCGGACTGTTTCGGCCGTTTGTGCCATATGGGTGATTGCCGCAGCATTTATGTCCACGGCCAGCGGGATTATCTGATGCCGGATACGGTTGCGGGTGTAGATGTCCTCGTCGTTGCTGTTGTCGTGGCGATGGGGAATGTCATGCTTTTCTAAATAATCCTCGATTTCATCGCGGGTGGCGCACAGCAGCGGGCGGATGACTGCGTCGCGTACCGGGCGTATGCCCGCCAGGCCTAACAGGCCGCTGCCGCGAAAGAGGTTGTGGAGCATTGTTTCCGCCATGTCCCCTTGATGATGGGCGACAGCGATGCGGCCCGCAGGGCCTGCCTCCTGCCGAAGGCTCTTATAGCGATAGTCGCGCCCCGCTGCCTCGATGGACATGCCCTTCTCCCGGGCGTATGCGGCGATGTCTGTTTGGAAAATTTTCAGGGGGATGTCCCATTTGCGGCATATGCCCTCAACAAAGGCGGCATCTTCCCCCGCTTCCGGACGTAGCATATGGTTGACGTGCACGGCTTTTAGGTTTATGCCCAACTCTTTTTTCAGACCATGCAATATAAAAAGGAGGCAGATGGAATCCGCACCTCCCGATACCCCGACAACAACGTCGTTCCCCGACGCCGTCATTTTGTGCTGTGCGATATAGGCTTTGACCTTTTTGCGCATATCTATAACTCTATTTGTGTTACACCTGTCCTCATTTCCTGCGGAAAACGTGCTCGTCCGGGTAGACAAGTCCCAGACGTTTGCGGGCTGTTTCTTCTATGTACTTCATCGTGTGGGTGTATTTTTCCTGGTTCTCTATTTCCTGGGCGCGTTCTTTTTCGATGTCTATCTGCTCTTGCAACTGCGCCTGTCTGTCTTGGTACTCGCCCAGCCTGGTGTTCATCGAATAGCTCCCGATGGCCACCACGATAAGCAGCATTAGCACCACCAATGCACAAAGTGACATGCTAAAGCGGTTTAGACGTGACTTATGGATTGCCGGTTTTGGTTTTCTTGCCATGCTGGCTCCAAGTAAAATGCGCCGGATAACCGTTATCCGGAAGCGATTTTTGACTGAATAAGTCAATATTAAACTACTTTTGGCTTGCCGTCAAGTAAAAAGTCCAATTTTACAGGTATTTGAACATTTCCGCCGCTTCTTCTTTGCGGACGTTTTCTTTTATGCTGAGGACTTCCGCCTGTACTTCCTTGTTGCCAAAACGGATTGTTATCTTGTCGCCCACCTTCACCGCAGTGCCCGCCTTGGCCACTTTGTCATTCAGCATGACCCGCCCGGCGTCGCAGGCTTCGTTGGCTACACTGCGCCGCTTAATCAGGCGCGATACTTTGAGGTATTTGTCCAGTCGCATGGGAGCCTCTCGCTTTCGTGTTTTTCCCTTTCACGAAGACAAGCCCGCAAAGCGTGGCTTCGCGGGCTTGTATGTGTTCGTCGAAAATCTTAGTTCAAGGCATCCTTTAAGGCCTTGCCCGCTTTGAATTTCGGGGCTTTGGATGCAGGAATTTTCATCGTTGCACCAGTCTGGGGATTACGGCCATCCCTTGCTGCCCTAGCGGAAACCTCAAAGGTACCAAATCCGACTAATTGGATTTTGTCGCCCTTTTTCAGCGCTTCCGTCACTACGTCCGTGAAAGCCTTCAGCGCTTTCTCTGTGTCTGTCTTTGTCAGACCGGCTTTAGCGGCCATTGCCGCCACTAATTCATTTTTGCTCATTTAGTACTCCTCCTTAAATTGAGAAATTGTATTTTTGCCCCTTTTCTGGGACACCTAAATATATATATAGCCTCTTTTTTGGGGTTTGTCAACTAGATTTTTCTTGTTTTTGGCATTTTTTGTGACTTTCTTGGCTTTTTTGCTAGTCATCGTCATCGTTTACATCCGGTTCCTCGTTAATGGCATCTTGCGACCCTCCGTTCGAATAGTCATTTATCCATTCTGCAACTTCATCAATTAGCACATTATTGCTCTCCAGGGCACTAAATGAATAGGTCACATCACCGGGCTCGTCGTCCAAATGAATTTGATAGCTCTTTGTGATATAGCCGGGATTTCTCAGGGTGATGGTATGGCTGCCGGCCCTCTTTTCAAAATATACCGGCACCAGGCCCAAATAAACCCCATCTTTATAAGCTTCCGCCCCGATGGGGGCATCTATATACACCCGATCCGCCCCGATGGACAGGTCATCGTCGCCCGCCGGATAGTCCGGATCTGTATCCGGTGTGGTGTTATTATCAGAAACAGCGTCTGCCCTGGCTTCTTCCATGACGATGCTGATACTGGCGCGCTCCTCCGTGATTTTTATATGCTGGACGACGGTATCATAACCCAATGCTTCCGCGATAATCTGATGTATGCCAAACGGCAGCTCCACCACCGCGCCGATATTTACCGTCACACCGTCTATATAGACCATCGCCGTGGGCGGGCTGACATGAATAATCACCTGCCCCAGCAAAATCTCCTCCACCGCCTCATCGCCCAGGTCGATGGTCGTTTCTTTGTTTCGCTCTATCAATACTCTTTTGGTCACATTCAGGCCCCGGGCCGATATGTAGATGTCTGTCATGCCCTCGGGCAATGTGAGCAGCATATTATCGGTGATGCGCTGGATGACAAACTGTCCCGCCTCTATCCAACCGCCGATGGCATAGGCATCCCCAATCAAACTTAAGTAGCCGTGCCCTTTTTCAACGCTGATGCTCCAAATATCGCGGCCGATGCCGCGAATACTGATAATATCACGGTTTATGATGTCGGCGGCCCCTATCCGCTCATCACCGGAGAGGATTAGGGCGTTTTTGCTCAGGCGGTAGTTTTCGTCGCCGATACGGGCGCTCCCGCTCTCGCCGTCCAGTTCGTAGCTGGTGGTGTTTTCAAAAGCAAAAGCCTCCGGCGAAAGCTGCATATTCACCAGCTTTTTGTCGCTTTTCATAAAGCAGACATCCACGATCTCCCCCGGCTGTATCTGTGCCATCGACATGGCGGCCCCGTATTTGTCCGTGATGGCGGTCGAATCGCCATATTCGAGCGTGTAGCTTTTACCCAGGTCCATGTTTATCAGGCTAATACTTCCATCCTCTGCGTCCACGGCTTCGACAATGGCCGTGTCCATCGAATCAAACATACCCACCAGCGAGTAGGATGCCGGCACATAAACAGCATCCTGCACGGGAGCGGGGGGCGGCGTGGGCACAAACGGGCCGCAGCCGAGCAGGAGGGCGAGGGATAGGATGAGGGGGAGGGTGGTTTTGTTCATGGTGGTCATTCCGATTGTTGATGAGCTGGATGAGGTTCCATATAATCGTGCCTTTTTAACTAGGTGTTACAGCGTACCCAGTATAGATAAGTATACTGTAGGGAGGAGGATAAAGCAAGTGAGGGGGGAATCAACACCGTAACTCCGAAAGAAAATTTTATTTTGGAAGTCCTAATCAAATAGCAAAAAACCCATGTTACATTCTCCTCTCAAGATGAATTACTTTTTCATGACGATTAGCCACTTCTAAATCATGTGTCAATACTCCACCAATATCCGGCTACCATCCCGGACGCTCGCGTCGGCGATCAAGATGCCTCCCTTCCGATAGGGGCCATCTTCCGCTCTCCCCTCGGCTTGCCGCCCGTCCACCATCACCCGCAGCCCACCGCTCCCGCCTTTGACATACTCAAAAAGGATGTGCCGGCCCTCGCAGGTTAGCTCCAGCCTAAGACCGCTAAAGCGCGTCTCCAGAACAGGATCGATCAGCCAATCCCCGTAGTGGCGGCGGATGCCCAATATGTCGTTCACCAAACGGCTGATATAGAGACCGGGACCGCTGGAATAGATGCGCCAGCCCGTCTTGACCGCCACAGCCCCATCGCGCAGCCGGTCGAAATGCTCCATGGCCTCGTAGCGGTTGTCAAAGCAGGCATCGCTGCTGGAAAAAAAGCAGTTGTGTTGCAAGGGCAGGGCGTTTTCCACACCATGGCGCCGCAGAATGGGGTTGGTCTTCGCAAGCCCCCGCCATGCCTCGCCGGCCTCGCCGATTCGGGTCATCGCTTCAACGAAGCGCAGCTGGGCATGACTGTATAAAAGCCCGATCTCCCTGCCGAAGTTCGCGGCTGTTTCCGCACGTTTAAAATATCTGTTTACCCCGCCAAAATAACGGCTCGGCCTGTCCATCAGGCGCACCCCATCGGGATGGTACATCCTTTCCCTGATGAGTCCCAGGTGTACATCCTTTTGATCTTCATCAAAGAGTCCCGCAATCATGCTGCGGGTCATGGGCAGCAGTCGGTACTTTAGCCCCGTTTCCTCGTCACGGGGATGGAGCAGATAACGAATGCCCGACTCCTCGAAGATGGCAAAACCTGCCGTTATGCCGTCGGGAACCAGATGGCGGAAGAAGTCCCGCTTTATCGCGGCGGCCATCGCCTGTAAGTCCTCGGCCCAATCATTGTCATGGCCCCGGAGTCCGCGGGCGAACTCCGTAAAGGCCTGGTAGGTAAGGGCCACCGACCAGGTACTGACCATTTGCTCCCGCAAAGCGGGGTCATGCGGTTGCAAGGTGTCATCCCAGTCGCCATCGCCATAGCGAGACAGGGCCGTGCCCTCAATGAATGTCGATCGGATATGCCCGATCTGCTTCCCGACATGCGCCATCAGAGCTTCTGCATGGGCCGTTGCCTCATGGCCTTGCTCCCGTGAGGTATAGGGCAATTCTACGGTCAATATGGCGAAATCCCCCGTGGCGTTTAGGTACGCAGCCAACGCCATCAGCGGCCAGACGATGATGTCCCCATGGCTTTCGCTGCTTCTTATGGCCTGGTATCTGTCAAACATGGCCCATTGCGGCCATGTGCCGTCGTCATATTGTCCTTTATAGACCCGCAGTAGGATATCGCGCAGCACGGGAAAGTTTCCGATGGCGGTAAAATACTCCGCCGGCCCCTGGCAGACATCGCGGGTTCCCCATGCCGCTCCGCCAAACTGTTCCAGCCCGTGTGGAGAACAATAATGCACCCGGGCATTGTGGGAAAACCACGGCAGGATATCGTTTTGGGCCTCAACCTCCAGGCGCAGGGCAACATCTGCCGTGTCGATGGACAGGCTGAGGCCGCCACTTGCCCGGTGCAACCACTCACGATAGGACAGCGCCACTACCTCGAAAGGTGCGGCCATGAAAACACTGCGCAAATGCTCCGTCCGTTTGTCGGGTTCATGGAGTCTGCCTTCGATGATGAGATCGGCCTCGCACGTAGCATTAAACAGCCACAGGCCCGGTGCTTGCGCTGCGGGATAAGTGATGTAAGCCAACTGCGGATAACAGGCCTGGGTCATCTCGCCGAAGGGGGCAATTTCCGTGGTGAAGGCGACGTCGATTGGCCCTTCTGCCTGGAGCTTGATGCGCAGAAAGGCCCCGTCAAGGGCCGTGTAGGCGATGACTATCACGCGGCCCAGCTCGGTTTGGTAGAGCCATTTGCCGTAGTTTGGACCCATTTCGAACAGGGCGGGCATGGCCAGGAGGCGGTAGCAGCCATCGATTTTCAAATAGGCTCGCAGGCCCGTGCTTTTCTGGACATTGAGCATGTTGCGGCAAGGCCCGTTGAATTGATGGAAACTGGTGTTGCCAACGACAATCTGGGCCGCAAAGACACCGTAGATGAACTGGGTCGCGGCCATTATTTCCTCTTTGATGAAATCATTTTGACCCGTGATGATAATATTGCCATGGGCACGCTCAACCCAGGCCTCCTTTTCTCCCAGGACGACATGGGCCGCATCCGTGGTGAAAAAACTAAATAACTCGCCATCGGGGCCATATTCCTCATGGCGACGTTCGGGGTATAGGGCCTTCACTTCTTTAGCCGCCATCCCCCGGTAAGGAACGATGTTCCCGGTGGGGAAGCGGGGTGGGGGCATCTGGGGGAGCGGCCGATAATCCCCGGCATCCCGTGCTGCCTGCTCGTAGGCGGCCACCAGCGCATCATGCCCGAGCGGCCGCAGGATTGCGGTTTCGATATGCGGCATGAAGGCACCGTAAAAAACCGTCAGCCCCGTCGCAGCTTTCTCGAACCTTTCGGTACGGCCCTGAAGGGCAGCCATGGCGAACTCATATTGATAGATGCGGTTTTTCAGGCTATCCTGGTCAAGGGCCACGATGCGGTCATCGAATTTGTAGCCCAGGCCGAAAACATCATAACCGTCGGTGGCGTATGAGACGGCCCCTTGCAGACAACCATGCTGCACATATGGGTTTTTGCCCTGCTGGGGTTGGTTCTGCCTTTGGGCGATGACATATCCCGCTTCCGTCTCGAAGACGCTGTGGCCGATATAATGGCTGTTATACGCCTCATTCGAGGCAACGTGTCCTTCGGTGGCCAGGCCAATGTCCTGGATGAAGATAAAATCCATCTCCCGGGCCGGACCCTTGTTGGATGTCCGGATCTCATAAAACCACATTGTGTCACACAAAAGGAGGCGCAGCCGATAAGCAAACGACAGGACTTCGCCTTCATATACGATGCCGTTTTCGCCCAGATGGATGCGGCCGTGTGTTTGCCTACCCATCAGGGGGGCGTGGTCATATCCCTTTGCCGTCTTTTGCCGTAGATATATGTTGGCCACCGGGGCATCCGCGGCATGACCCGGCAATTGGTTGATCATAATGTCCTTTGCGTACAAGGCGTGGATATTGCCGCCTTCCAGCAGCCTAAGCGTCATGTCGCCGTGAGTAATGTCATGCATATGCCGTCCTCCTGCCCATTGTCATTGCGAGGGCACCTGACATCCGCCGCCCTATTCGCCCGTGATGCCCGTGCGGTCGATGCTTTCCACGAATTGCCGTTGCAAAATCAGATAAAACACAATCAGGGGTATGATGGCCAGTATCACCGAAGCCATGCGTATCGGCAAATTAATCCGGGCCATCATCGGATCGCGCATGGCCTCCTCTTCCAGGGAACTGAGCACCAGGGCGATGCTATTGGGCAATGTCCGGACCGAGTCGCCGATATAGAGCGAGGTCAAGTATGTTTCATTCCAGTACCAGACCGTCGAAAAGATGAACACGAGCGTGAAGGCGGGTATGGTCAGGGGCGCCAGGATGCGGATGAAGACATGGAGCGGCGAACAGCCATCTATCTTGCCGGCTTCGTCCAGGCTTTTGGGGATGGTATTGAAAAAAGAGTAGAAAATCAGGATGAATATGGGGCTTTTCAAACCCTGTCCCAATGCCGCCGGCAGGAAAAAGGCGGCCTCGCTGCCCAAAAGTCCCAGTTGGGAGTAGCCCAGATAGGTAGGTATCATTAGCACTTGCGGCGGGATGATGAAGCAGGTGAGTATTAGGGCCAGGTACAATTTTTTCAGTTTGAAGTCGAAGCGCGACAGCGCATAGCCCATCAGCCCGCAGGCCAGGGCGGATATCAGGCTGGACGCAGCCGATAAGTAGGAGCTGTATCCGATGGAAGCAAAGTAGCCCATCCTGTCCAGCAGCAGGCGGTAGTTGTCCAGGGTAAAGAGGCTGGGCACAAAATGGACCATCGGGTTATGGATGTCCTCGGGCGACATGAAGCTTTGGAGCAAGGCATAGCAAATCGGGTAAAGGTATACAAATCCCAGGATGAGCAGCAGGGTGTATATCACTGCCATGCGGATATGTGCAAGGGCTTTTCTTTTCACAGATTTCATCTCAGCGTCCTCTTCTTCTCTTTAAAGCGAAAACCCGACAGGAGCAGGATCAAGTATAGCATGACCAGGACCAGCACGAAGAAGGACCAGCTCAGTGCCGAGGCATAGCCCAGACCCGCGAAAGCGTCCATGCGGAACATGACCTGTTTGATGTGGATTATGACCGGATTGGTGGGGAAAGTGGCGAGTGCGACTACCGTGTATACGACGTTTATGGCCGTGAACTGGCCAAGTGATGGCAACGTAATCTTCCAAAACACCTGCCAGCCGGAAGCACCGTCAATGGCGGCGGCCTCGTAGACGGTCCGGCTAATCTTCTGCATCCCCGACAGATAGATGAGGATCTGCACCCCGGTAAACCACAACACCGTGAAGATATTGGTGATGAGAAATGTGATAATCTCCGGCACGACACTCAGTCCGCTGTTCGCCAGCCATATGAAGATTGTTTCATCCTCGGGATTCACAATGTCAAAAACCGCGTTGGCTTCCAGCAAAGACATCAACTGTCCGCTGATGATGATGACGGGCAGAAAATACAAGGCGCGGAAAATCCCTTTCAATTTCCTGGCCCGCTCCAGCAACAGGGTGATAATCATCGCGAGGATGATGATTAGGGGCGTGAGGATGCCGATGCTGCGGACGGTTTCGACCATGGCGGTCAGGAAGCGCAGATCCAGGGTGAAGGCGTAGGAGTAATTGGCAAAGCCGATATACTCCCCCTCGATACCGACCGCGCCGATGGTCACGCGCTGGGCCGACATCAACAGTGAACGCACAAGCGGGTACAAGGTAAAGACCAAAAAGCCCAGCAACCAATGCGCAGTGAAGAGATAGCCGAACAGGGCCCCGCGTTTTTTAATGCTGACCCCCTGGCTCTTTTTCCCTTTGCCCACCATCGTCCTCTTCATGGCATGACCACCTCATAAGCCATCGGATCCACGCTGACAGAGCCGTCCGTGTATCGTTGATGGGTGAAATTCACATATATGCTGACACCATTTTCGTATCCGGATCGCGCCACGCCAGGGGCCAGCATGCGGTGATCCGTCATGGCCTGGCCATAAACGGGGGTCAGCGCCCCATTTATCATGTGATAGCTGTCCAGTATCCGTTCCTTCCAGTCCGCATAACACGAGGACACCACATTGGCCCACTGGGTGGCATACATCAGTGCTTCCGATTCCCTGTGGGTGATGACAAACTGGGGATAAATCCCCCATTCGATGAGCCTGAGCGTCATTTCCTCCGGTGCACCCGTGTTGTTGAGCCAGGTCGAAAACAAATCCATCTGCCCCCGGAGTACCAGGGGAACAAAGGGTACGGTGTCGGTGATATAGGGATAAAGGCTCGTTTCCGGCTGAAACCACATCAGTGCTTGGGCCGTGGCCAAGGTCTCCGTGGGCAGGAAACTGTTGTAGTCCAGCAACAGATCCATGCCCTCGCCACGAGCCGCCCACAATGCTTCGGTGATGAGCGCTGCCGCCTCGTTGCGGCTGATGCTTCTTTTATTGTTGAAGGAACTCTGGGCACCATGCATGTTGATGCCCAGGGAATCCACGCCCATGCCAGCAAATCGCTCCGCGTCCTGAGCCAATACCTTCGCGAAGCCGCTGGCATTGAGTTCGTACCATTGATAGCGTACGGCACCGAGCCGCTGGCTGGAGACGAGATAACTTTTATTCAGCTGGCGGATGACATCCTCCCTCATGTCCAGGCCCGCCGTCCGCGAATAAACGTTTTCGCCGCCCGCCGGCAAAATCAAGCGGTGTCCCCCGGCTTTAAGTGCGGCCGCCAGATCGGAAAGCTCAGCCGGATTGCCCAGTCCAGCGCGCAGGGTATAGCGCCCCCGCTCGCTACCCGTTTTTTCCCTGGCAAAGGGGCTTTGGTAAATGAGCTGGATATGGCGGACACCGTTTTCCTGCAAGTCCTCCGTCATCTCCCGCGCCTGGGCGATTGTCGTCATAATGATGTCATTATTGCGAAGCAGTCCGCTGCCCGTACCTGCCGCCAGGACATGGAGCGACAAGGGGATACCTTCGGAAAGGCCGTTTCCATGGGCATCCGGCACCCCGATGCCGGCCCGGTATGCTGCTGCCATCCCCGCATAGTCCGCCCTGTCCCCCGAGAGCAGCGTGATGCGCTCGTTGATTGTGAAATGGCTCATCTCGGGCATGAAGACGGTGGTCTGCCTGTCACCCGCGATGATGTGGTTGTATTGCTGGCGGAACAGATAACGGTTGCTGATGAAGTAATAATTGGTCAACACGCCGGCCGGGTACATCACCAGCTCGGCATAATAGTAAGCATCCCTTACCTCCACGAGCAGGGCATCGCTCCTGACGCCATGGGCAATACCATACACCGGAAATGTGAGGACTCCCGCCCCCTGCTCTTCATCCTCGCCTATCGCCACGTCCGGCCCAAGGTAGCGCTTCTGGTAGTGAGCCGCCACATTGGCGTAGACATTGGTGAAATTCACCAGGGCCCCGCCGCCATCGGGGATGAGGAAGTAGCCGTTCTGGCTGCCATGAAGGACGGCTCCCAGGAACGGATAAAATTCCACGGAGACCAGTTTGCTGTCCGCCGTTTCCCTGACGCTTTGGCTGTCCATCGCTACTATAATGGACTCATCTTCGACAACGACACTGTATGTGAAGCTGATTCCACTTTCGCCGAAAAAAATCTCCGCCGCAAAACCGTCGGGGAGCAAGGTGACGGTGGCGCTTGACGCACTATTGGCCAAAAAACTTTCGCTGCTGGCGCGGCTTTCCATGCTGCCGTTGCGGAATGCGACATATTCGATTGTAATGCCGCTTTTTATGTAGTTCATCCAACGATCATTGATGGCTTGGTCGCCAAAATCATCGATATCGGAAGACCAGACATAGGCCGTTTCCTTGTTGACCAGGCGGATGGCCAGGGAAGCCTCATTCAACCACAGGGCCAGGTGGGCGTTTTCGGCCACGAGCGAAAAAGCCGGGGTGACGGCATGTGTGGCGACGCTATCGCTGTCTTCGTACACGGCGCAGAAGCGGGCAGAATCAACGGCCGGAGGTAGCGACGGCACTGCCTGTCCATCCGTGCCGTCCGGCTCGATGGCGTGGACCGCCGACATTGCGGCCAGCCAAACAAACAGTAGGCCGATGACGGATATTTTACTATATGATGCTTTCCTAAATCGCAACACGCAACCACGCCTCCTCTATCAAAGATGAAAAAAAGCTGACCGCCTCCTTGCCCAAAGTATAGACCAAGATGGCGGCAACGAACAGTACCATCATCGCGAACAGGGTTAAAAACACGCAGCTGAGCGTTTCGCGGAAACCATAGTCATGCAGATAAGAGATCATCACCAACAGCAGCACGGCACACCAAGCGAATATCAGGAAGCGGACGGCATCCAGGATGAAGACCTCCTGGGCCGAAAAAATATTCGAAAGGACTATGTAGGGCGGATAAAAAAGCACCAAGGGAACCAGGCACAAAGCCGTACCCTTGACGATTTGCATGAAGTTTCCCTGGCCGTCACGCAACGAGGTAACGAGGAAATTTGCCGCGATGAAGAGCAGCGCCAGCAGACAGAGGTTGCCCAGGCGTTGCAGGGGGTTGTACCACCATGCCGCCGTGTTTATCTCGTTGAAGATGAAGCCCGTCAGATAATCCCCCGCTATAAGGACGGCCAATGCCCCGGCATACAAGATGGCGGTCGCCCGGTACGTGACCTTGTCATGCACCCGCAGGTCATAGAACAAATCAGCCGGGCGACGCAGGATGCCGACCACCAACAATGATTCCACAATCGCGGGCCGGGTTCGCAGATGCCGCCCGAAAGCCCGCCAGCCATCCAAAAAGCGCGTCCGTTTGTCAAGCACCCTCACGATGAATGATATAAAGACGGCGGCCAGCAGGCCGATGATGATGTAGCGGGCGATGTCTTGCATGAAGGCTTGGCGGTATTCCCAAAAGGCATCCGAATAGAGGGCGCGGTTATTGGCCGTCCGAAACAAGCCCATCGCTTCACGGTAGTTTTCCCGTTTCATCTGGCCCATGCCCAGGGCATCGTATGCCATGGCCACGGATGAATTGCGGGCGAGGATGTCCTGCCAATAGACTTCGCCTTCCAGGAAATAACCCTCCCTATAGAGGGCCAGGGCCGTAAACAGCGTGTCCATCAGCGGCGTGGGCGCAAACGAGACGATCGTTCCATCGCCCTGATCGGCGATATAAATCTGTTGCCGCGAGTTTATGGCAATGGACACGGGGTTGAACGTCACGCCAATGGGGGTCACGGTCGTGCTGCGTTCACCGAAGATGCAGACGGTGTCACCCGAGGCATCCAGGATGACGATGGAACCCGTCTGGCCGTCCAGCACGTAGACATTGCCGTGGCCGTCAGTTGTCACGCTCTCCAATTGGGCATCAAAGGAGGAAAAGACCATGGCACTGCCCGCAAAAAGATTGATGCCCGCGATGTTCAGTTTCCGCAGGGGTTCGCTGGTGTCGCCCTTGGTGGTGGCGTAGATGATTCCCCGCCCATCGATGGACAAGTTGCTCATCGAGACCGGCACGTTGCGGATGAACTGGCCCATCATTTCTTCCGAAAATAATAAACGTTGCAGGGAGCGCAGCCAGTTGGCCCGCGAGACGTTGGCCCCGAAGTAGCCGACAAACTCCCCGTCAGACCCGAGCTTGATGATGCCGCCCGTGGCACCCTCGCCAACGATGTAGATGCCGCCCGCCATGTCTACAGCCACTTTCAACGGTGTAAAGGGGGTGTGCGTCCCAAACAGGGGCGAAGTCGGCCGGGCTATCGTCTGTAAGAGGTTGCCTTCTTTGTCGAAGACAAAGACCTTGGCCTGGCGGTTGTCGGCAACATAAATGTGCGGATCCCCAAAACTACGACTAACATGGACACCGCTAGCGGACTCCAGCACATCGTCGCCAATGCTGGCGACGAAACGTTCCTGGGCATCAAAGATGACGACCTCGCTGACATCGCTCCCCGTCCGGGCGGCGTAGAGAAAATCTTCCCCATCGATGAAAATGTCGTTAATGCCGTTCAAATCGTAGTTCAGCAGATGGCTGGGCAGATAAAGGGGCGGCGAAAAGCGGAAATTATCGTCACGGTCCCGGATGTAGGTCGAGTAGGGTGCGGCATACGCGGCCATGCCGAAGCAGGCCGCAAGGGCGACCGCGAGGATGATGGCTGTTGTGCGGATGCGGTGGTGATTCATCTCAGTGTCCTCTATTTTATCCCACTATGGGCCACGGTACTCATAACCTTGCTTTGCATGAAGAGAAAAATGATGATGTTGGGGATGAACATCAACAGTGCCGCCGCCGCTGTCTGGCCCTGCCCCGCCAGGCTCGTGCCCGTGTCAGAGCTGCTTAGGGTCGAAAGATAAAAGGCCAGTGTGCGCACGCTCTCGCGGGTGGTGAAATACTGGGAACTTTCCGTATTGTTCCACACGACCTGAAAGGCCAGGATGGCCATGGTGGCGATGGCCGGCTTAATCATCGGCATGACGATACGGGTGAAGACGTATATTTCACCGGCACCATCAATGCGGGCGGCCTCGATCAGTGAGTCGGGGACCTGGTCAACGAACTGTTTCAATAAAAACAGGCCCACGGGGATGGCCATGATCGGCAGAATATGCGCCAGCATGGTGTCGATGATGCCCAGGCGTACGACCACCAGATAGCGGGGTATCGCCACCGACGCGGCCACAAACATCAAAGCCAACTGGTTGATCTCAAACCAGATTTTCTTGCCCCGAAACTCCATCTTGGACAGGGCGAAGGCCGCCATCGAGGAGAGTACGATGGACAGAAATAGCGCCGCCGCACTGACGATTATGCTGTTCACCAGATAGCGGAGCATCGGAACCGCATGGTTCGCCGGCTCAAAGAGGGCGCGGAAATTGTCGAGGCTGGGGTTTCTCACCAAAAACGGCGGCGGGAACAAAAACAACTCGTCCAGCGGTTTAAAGGCCGTGGACACGATGTAGACAATCGGTAGCAGCATGAACAGCACGATGGGCAACATGACCAGGTAGAATTTTAGCTGCGATTTTTCAAAATGCGCGGGATTCATCCGTATGTTTTTAGCCATGGGAAACCTCACTTTCCGTCTTCTTTCTCGCCGAAAACTCGGTAGGCCAGGCGTGATAGGTAGTAGACGAATAGGAGGAGTACTACCGATATCGCCGCCGCGTAGCCCATTTCGTAGCGCAAAAAGCCGTAGTCCTCGAGATGGGAGACAACCAACTGCCCCGCATTTTGGGGCGTGGGGTTTTGACCCGACAATTGTGCGCCGATGTTCGATGCGTTAAACGTTCCCACCACCGCCATGACCGCCCCGAAGAGCATCTGCGGCTTCATCGATGGGATGGTGATATGGACAATTTCCTGGTAGCGGTTTCTGATGCCGTCGATGGCCGCCGCTTCGTACAATTCGCCGTTGACATTCAGGATGCCCGCCAACATCGCCAAGAAGCCGATGCCCATGCTGTTCCAGATCGAAACGATAATCATGACCGTCATCAGATACTCCGGCGACTGCAAAAAATGGATGGGTGCGTCAATCAGTCCGAGGCCAAGCAGGACCTGGTTGGCGTAGCCGTATTCATCGCCGCTGAACATCGAACGCCAAATGACGCTCATAACGACGCCGCCGGTCAGCGAGGGTGAATAGAGGATGATGGCCAACACAGCCCGCGGTATGCGGGGCAACTGGGCCAGCATCCACGCCAGCATGAAGGACAGGACATAGCCTCCCAAGCCAACGAACAGCGCAAATTGTAAGGTATTGGGGATAACATTTTGCATGAACACCCGATCGCGGGTGAAGAGGTCAACGAAATTCTTGACACCCACGAATTCCGGTGCTTCTATCGTGTTGAAGTAGGTCAGGCTCATGCCGATGCCGGCCAGTACGGGGATGATGATGAACGTGATAAACAACAACAGATAACCGGACATGAACACATAAGCGATACCGTCTTTTTTCGTGAAGCCAAAAGTCTTTTTTCTTTTCATGGCAACTCCCTGGCCCATGCTTTCATGTCATCCCGCGAAGGCACGTCATAAGGCATCAGCATTTGACCATCGATGTCGACATAGCCAAATTCCTCCAACCTGCGCCTAATCTCGCGGTTGGCAATAACCGCCGCCTCGTCCACGGCCGTCTTCACATCGACATCGTCATGGATAATCCGGTTCCACGCATTGCTGACTTCGCGCTCAACGCTGTAGCCGCCGGGTACACGCGGAGCCTCGACCAGCCACTCGACCTGCGCCGCTATCACTTCCCGGTGGGCTCGGGGTATGGGCAGCTGCCGCAGGGCATCCAAATTGCCGCTGGGATAGATGAATTCCCGGCCGTACATATTCTGCATCCGCGTCATGTACTCAAGCTGTACCTCGGTGCTGAGAAACCAGCTAATGAACTCCCAGGCGGCATCTTTTTTTGTGGATGCCTCGAAGATGACCGCAGCTCCGTTGCCCCCGCCGCCTGAACTGTAGCGTTCGAGTACTCCATCGGCGCCATACATGCCCGGTACTGGGGCGATATCCCAAAGTCCGGCTATCTCCGGGGCGGCGAAGCTTAGGTTCACGTAGGTACCAAAGCCCGTGATGCCAATCGGGATTCGACCGGCGCGGAAATCATTGTAAAAACTCTGCACCTGCAAAGGCATGCCGTAGATTTTCATCAAATCGGTCATAAAGTGCATCGCCGCCAAGCCCTCGCGGGAATCGATGGTCGTACGCATGCCGTCTGCCGAAAATATGTCGGCTTGGAACAGGGCATAAAAGGGCATCGTCGCCGTCCATGGCTTCGTCGCCTCGCTGATGGACAGTTCGGTGGCAAAGTTCATCCCATAACGCTGGAGCTGGGGCAGCAACAGCAGAACCTCATCCCAGGTGTCGGGCACGGCCATACCCAGTGACTCGAAGATATCACTTCTGTAAAACATGATGAAAAAATCCTGATTTTCGGGGATGCCATACAGCCGCCTGTCTATCGTCATCTGCAAAAGGGAGCCGGGCGCCGCCCTTTGAGCCAGCTCCCCGACACCGGGAAAGCCCGTCAGGTCGGCCAGGGCCCCCCTGAGCGCCAAATCGTTCACATAGGGGGCACTGACGTTGATCATGACATCGGGCTGCTTCCCCGCCGCATTCGCCAGGGTCAGTGCCTTTTCATCCGGCGCCAGCGACAGATTGACATGGATGCCCGTCTGCTCGGTGAAGAAGGAATCAGCCATTATCTCCAGCATGTCATAATACTGCCGGGGGCGGCGGATCCATACATCGATGGTCTGCCCGTCGTCCTGGTCGGACTGCGTTATGTCGTCCGTATAGGAAGCGAAGAGACGTCCCAGGCTTTCCGTCAGGCCAAAGGCAACATTCCGTTGCACCTCGGGCAATGCCTCGGTGGTCCCGCTCCCCTCGATGATAATCTGGTCGAGCGACAGGGCCTGGACATTCAGCGTCCTGTAGGTATCGGCCAGGAGGGCGAATGCACTGCTCGGCCCTTGGGACAGGACAGACAGGCGGTAGGGGGTACTGTTGGGTTCATCAATCAAGCGGCCCAGCTGCGCGGCGGCTTGGCGTATCTTTTGGGTCTCCTGGTTGGAGCGGTCGTCATTCAGCGTCAAAAGGCCAGCCTCTATTTCAACGAGGCTCGCCTGCCATCCGCCAAGGTCGTCTACCATGTCGGGCAAAAATTCCTCCAGGTCCCATTCGCGGTTTCTGTCCTGATTGTTGCCCGTCAAGCGCAAAAGATCCAGGCTCAGTTCACTGATGCCGTCTGTAATCTCGGCGATTTGCCGGGAAAAATGGGAATAGGGCCCGCCATTCACCACAAAGGCAATCTCGTGTATGCCGGCACTCAAAAAAACCGGCCATTCCCTGAACACATGACGTTTTTGCGCCTTATTGAATGAAAGCTCGATGCCGTGAAACTCGGCGAAAGGAATATGGCTGTCTATCTCTATGTCGATGAAAACCGGGGCGTAGGTCTTGCCCGGCATCCCTGTTTTTATCCCGATGTTGTAAAAGCCCGCTTCATCGATTTCCACGAAATACGCCAGCCTGTTCATATTGTCCTGGAACGTTGCTGCGTCGATGAAATTCAGCAGGGCGTGGCGGCCGTCATAAGGGGAGACATCGATGGCGGCGCTGCTGGCCAGGGAGATGTTGTTGTCGTTTTTGTGGTAAAAATGTTCCGCTTCCAGGATGATTAACGCCTCCGGCCAAGCCGACGGGAAAGCGGCCGCATATGTGGCGTGGTCGGGTAGCGGCACAAAGGAGGAAAATTCTGCCGCCTCCAGGCAAAAACTCCCTGATGCGATAAATACCTCGAACTCATTCCATCCCTTGGCCAAAGGCAGTATCAAGGGATCGGTGCGATGTTCATTTTGCCCGACCCGCAGGATATGTTCTACCCAATGATCGAGCATATATTGCGCAGGATAGATTTGGGCACCGCTTTTACTGATGCGGCTCGTATAATCGGTGATGACAAAATAAGACGGAAGGAAGACCGCCGTCATTTCCGCATCGCTTTTGCCATTTATGCTTATATTGACGAGGTTGCGTTCAAAGGCCATGTTGAGCGGCAGATAGCGGAAGTTCAAAAGGTAGTGTCCGTCCTCCGGAACGTTCACGCGGAAGTTGAAAACATCGCCCTCGGCATAAACGCGGGAGCCATCGATGCCCTCGACCGCAAAGGCGGCATCATCGGCAAAGGTAAGCTCCATGCCGCGCTCAAACAGTTCAAACGACCAGGGTGTCACGGCCGCCTGGCCGTCCAACAGCTGCTTTTCATAGTCCCTGGCCAAAAAGAGGCAAAGAACGGTCAGAAAAATCAGCATGGCCGTGGTGCCAAGTATGATTATCCTCGCTTTGGCGGTCATATGGCGCATGAATGATCCCCGGTGAATTGCCTGGATTCCGACAAAAACATGAAGCTTTTAGTACTCTGATAACTGGGCAGAGGCCCTTTCAAATTCCGCCGTCGATATCCGTGACAGTTCCGCGGCATAGTCCGCCAACTGCCGCTCGCCCCGCAGAATGGATGTAAGGAGTTGGTCGACGCTCAGCGAGCGTTCTTCCCCGTCCACCGTGCCGATGACACCCGTGTCGCCCTCGAAACGGCTCTGTGTATAGCCGGGTATGACCTTCAGCGGCTCCATGACAAAATTTTGTGGATGGGTGGCCAGCATGCCATAGAGGCGGATGAAATTTTCCAGCGGACGGTAGTTTTCCAAAAAGAAGTCATCCACGGCGCTGATATGACCCGCCATCAGCGGGATGCCGGGATATCCGGCCCCCTCGGTGCGGGGAATGATATCGAGCCGGGTCATCTGTCCGTCATGGCCGTAGGACATCCATTTTGCCAGTTCATAGGCCCACTCAGGATGCTGGGTATTGGCACCGATGAAAATGAAGTCGGGGATGATAATTGCCTTTTCATTGGGCAGCGGCATGAGGTCGGCCTTGAACGGGCGTTCACCATTGACAAAGCCGGGCAGTGCCCAGGAAGCTTCCAATTGCAGGGCGATATATCCATCACCCCAGGGCCATGAGCCCTCCGGTGCCCACGGCTCGACGAAGTCTCCGTGCCCCGTATGCCCCCGTGCCACCAGATCGCGGAAGAAATCCACCGAAGCGGCAAACTCCGGTCGCGTGAACTGGTAACTCGCGCCATCGAAGGCAAAGAATCCCAGATCATCACTCAGTACGAAAGTTCCCCAGTCCTGGATGTTCAGGTTGTCCGATCCGCGGGTGGAGGCGGATGTGGTGTTGGCCATGGCCTGCCGCATTTCCTCAAGGCTGTAGGAGAAAGGTAGGTAGGGCACATTCAGCTCGTCGAAGATATCAAAATTCACGGCCATGCCTTGTAGGAACATGGCATAGGGTATACCATAGACATGTCCGTTCACCTGCCCGCCCTCGCGCATTGCCTGGGTCACATTCAGGTAGTCTTGATCGCCCAGGGCGTATTCGGAAACATCGCTGAGCCAGCCCCGGGCCACGGTGTCAGTGACGGATGTCCACATGAAGACATCCGGCAGGTTCTGCTGGGCGGCCAGGGTGTTGAGATAATCCCCGTAATTGCCGTCCGTACCGTCAGCATTCAGGGGCACGGTGACAATCTCGACCGTCACATGGGGATAGCGATCCATGAACGCTTCAATCATTTGACGGTTTACGTTGCCCAGGCCATTGTTTTCTTCTTCCGTACCCATGTCCCAGGCCATGTAGCGCAGCAAAAGCGGGGCCTGGTCGCCATCGGGGTCCCGGCCATCATCGCCTGACAGGTCGGTGGTGTCAGTGCCCGCGGTGGATGGATTATCCGTCGGCGGGGTCGTTTTCGCACCCGGGTCGGAATCCTGGCTGCATGCGGCCAGTAAGAATGTCAGCAATAGGGCCATGGCCACGGATAGGCAGTTCTTGGTCATTGGATACCTCTCTTTCTTCAATACAAAATAATGTGCCACCATCTTAGCATTTCTTTATGGAATGTGCAAGCGTTTTTGCAAGCTCCCGCTTGTTGTTCGCCTTGTGATTTTATTGACATATTGCATGTAAAATCGTACACTGAACGACATGGAGCACCTACATATGGAAAAAATTAGCCTGCACATTGGCGGGATGTCCTGTGCGGCTTGTGCCGCCCGGATCGAAAAAACCTTAAATACCCTGGATGGCGTGGACAGTGCCGCCGTCAATCTGATGGCGGAGTCTGCCACGCTTTCTTATGACCCGGCAAAAATCGCGGCACCGGCGTTGATGGCGGCGATTGAAGAGCTGGGTTTTGAGGCGTCTTACGCCGTGGCGGCCGATGCGCACCAGGCCCGCCGGGATGAGCAAATCCGTCGTCTGCGGACGAAACTTATTATCGCCGCCGCCCTCTGTCTGCCACTGTTTTATTTGGCAATGGCCCCGATGATTACTTTCGTGCGTCTGCCGTATCCGGCAGCCCTCGACATGAATACCCATCCCCTCGCCTTTGCCTGTGTCCAGCTGATTTTGACCATCCCCATCGTCATTGTCGGGCATGGTTTCTACAGTAGCGGCTACCGGGCACTGTGGCAAAGGAGCCCCAACATGGATTCGCTGGTGGCCATCGGCACGGCGGCGGCCTTCCTCTATAGCCTGTATAATACTATCTTAATCGCCACGGGCGACCACCACGCCGTCCATGCCCTCTACTACGAGACGGCGGGCGTGATTATCACCCTGATTTTGCTGGGAAAAACCCTGGAAGCCATCAGCAAGGGTAAGACCGGCGCCGCCATGAAACAACTGCTGGGGCTTTCGCCCAAGACGGCCATCATCGTTGTGGACAATGAAGAACAGGAAATCCCCATAGACAAGGTGCAAGTCGGCGACATCCTCGTCGTGCGGCCGGGGGCAAAAATTCCCGTCGATGGCGTGGTGGTGGCGGGGCACTCCGCCGTTGATGAATCGATGCTGACCGGTGAGAGCATGCCGGTGGACAAAGCCGCCGGTGCGTCTGTCTTTGCCGCCACCATCAATAGCACCGGCACTTTTCGTTTCCGGGCGGAAAAAGTCGGCGCCGACACCGCCTTAGCCGGCATCATCCGCCTGGTCGAGGACGCGCAGGGCTCAAAAGCCCCGATTGCCGCCATTGGTGACAAGGTGGCCGCCTATTTTGTGCCGGTGGCTTGTTTGATTGCCTTGTTTGCCGGCATAGCATGGCTGATGGCAAGCGGCGATATAGAATTCGCCTTAACGACCTTTATCGCCGTGCTGGTGATTGCCTGTCCCTGCGCCCTGGGCCTGGCCACCCCCACCGCCATCATGGTCGGCACCGGCAAGGGTGCGGAATACGGGATTTTGATAAAAAGCGGGGAAGCCTTGGAGATAACCCACAAGGTGGACACGATAATCTTTGATAAAACCGGCACGCTCACCGAGGGCCGGCCGTATGTCACCGACATTTGCCCGCTGGCGGGGATGTCCGCCACAGAGCTTTTGACCATCACCGCCGCCGCAGAACAAGGCTCCGAGCATCCGCTGGGTCGCGCTATTGTGGAGCGGGCGCGGGAGCAGGGGATGGAGCTAACGGCGGTCGAACACTTCGACTCCCTGACCGGGCGCGGGATAGCGGCATGGGTAGAGGGGCGGCGCATCCTCTCCGGCAGCAGACGGCTGATGGAGGCGGAAGGCATCGCGCTCTCCGGCATGGTAGATAGTGCCGATGACCTGGCCGATGCTGGTAAAACCCCGCTGTACGTCGCCGTGGACGGGGTCTTGGCCGGTATCATCGCCGTTGCTGATGTGGCCAAAGACAGCGCCCCGGCAGCGATGGAGAGTCTGCGCGGGATGGGGCTTATGGTGGTGATGATCACGGGCGACAATAAAAAAACTGCCGCCGCCATCGCGGGGCAGGTGGGCGTGGACAGGGTGTTGGCCGAGGTATTGCCCTCAGACAAGGCCGCCGAGATCAAACGCTTGCAGGAGGAGGGGCACAAGGTGGCGATGGTCGGTGACGGCATAAACGACGCCCCGGCCCTCAGTCAGGCCGACATCGGTATCGCCATTGGCAGCGGCACCGACGTCGCCATCGAGGCCGCCGACATTGTCCTCATACGCCCCGATTTGCAGGGTGTGGCGACGGCCATTCAACTGTCACGCCAAACGATCAGGAATATCAAGCAGAATCTCTTTTGGGCCTTCCTCTACAATGCGACCCTGATACCCGTCGCGGCGGGTCTGCTCCATGTCTTTGGCGGGCCGCTCCTTAATCCGATGCTGGCGGCCGGGGCAATGGGCTTATCCAGCGTCTCCGTGGTGCTAAATGCCCTGCGTCTTGGGCGTTTTAAGCCTGTTAAGTCAAGCTAATGTTTTGCGTGCTTTTACCGATATATGAAGTACAACGGGTTCCATACTGGCCAATATGGGGTTCTCGTTGAATACAACATGGTTAAGCCCACGGATGGATGCTTCGGGATAAAGGAAATCCCAGTGACCATCCGTTTTGCTTTGGACGCTCTTGCCACAGATTGCAAAGTGACTGTAGCCAGGGCCGTTCACTGTTAATCAAGGAGGAGAATGGGGCCCGCGCAGGCCGGGCAAACGGTGAGACCGCAGAAAGGAAAATTGAATAATGAGAATTGACTCCAGTCAGGTAACCATGGAATCTACCAGGACTCATTCGGTAGAGTCCAAGCAGAACGTGAGCTTTTTAGCCATGATGGGACAAATGTCGGCAGGAGGAATGAATTTGGCCGCCCTGACAGACAACGACACCATCATGCAGGAAGGAGGTGAGAGGGCCGGACCCGAGCAAGGCTTCCGGGAGAGCTTTGATGATGTGCGCGGAAGGCTAAACGGTTTTAGCTCGCAGGCGTTATTAGGGAGCCGGATGATTGTATCCGACCGTGAGAATGCGGCCCAACTTAGGAGTATCCGCCAGCAATGCATAGAATTTTTGTTTAGGATGTTATTTAACGGCGGGAATAGGAGGGCGCAAAAAACCGAGCCGGAGCCAGTGCATCGCAGCTTGCCAGAGCGGGAAGTGAGACCGGTAAACCAGGTGCTTATTACGCAAACGTCTGTAAAGTATGAGTACAAAGAATCCGAGGCGACCAGTTTTTCCACCACCGGCATCGTCAGATGTGCCGATGGCCGTGAGATAGAGTTTGGCCTAAACATGATTATGAGCCGCGAGTTCCAAGCCGTATACGAGGAAAGCCATACCCAGATAACGCAGATTTTCACAGACCCCCTCGTTATCAACCTGGACGGCCATATCGCCGAGCTTAGCGACCAGACCTTTATCTTTGATATAGACGCAGACGGGGAAAAGGACATAATTGCCATGCTCTCGCCCCGCAGCGGCTATCTGGCCTGGGATAAAAACGCCGACGGGATAATCAACGACGGCAGTGAACTGTTTGGCACCCAGTCCGGCAACGGTTTTTGGGACCTGGCCCTGCATGATCTGGACGGCAACGGTTGGATAGACGAGGCGGATGAAATTTGGAAACAGCTGCTCATTTGGATTATGGAGGCCGATGGCAGCAGCGCGCTCTATAGCCTGGAGGAAAAAGGTGTCGGAGCCATTTACCTGGGCCATCTGCCCACGCAGTTTACGCTGACCGACGAAGCAAACGCAGCCAAGGGCATGATCAGCCACAGCGGTTTATTCCTCTATGAATCGGGTGCCGTCGGCAGTATTCAACAAGTGGATGTAGTGAAGTACTCGGCATAGGCAAAAAGAAAAACCCTTGTGTTTTGGGCATTTATGCCACATAACACAAGGGTTTTTAGCGAATTTTTGAGTTTTGCATCTACAACTCCGTACTCAATATCAGCGGCAATTCATGGAACAAAAAGGTCTGGTAGGGGTAGAGGCGTATTCCGTCCGCGCGGGCCAGTATCAGGTACATCAGCAGATACAGTATGCCGGCGCAGATGATGAGTCCCGTGAAAAAGCGGCGCTGCCGCCTGTCTTCCATGCAATTCACGATGGCCGGTAAAAAGAGGATGTGCGTGACCGTCAGATAGTAGCCGATACGCGACACGACCGGGATAAATGAGGCACAGGTATAGAGGATGAGCGCCTCGAGGTTAAGGTAAAAATAAAAGCGGTTGCGCGGATTATTCTTTATCGCCTGGCGGTAGTATATCAGCGAGAAGACCAGCACCGCCGCACAGCGGATGACGTTTATCAGGCTGCTGCCGCCTTCGAGGTAGTCGGTGTTTTCATAGGTCGGGTATAAAAAGAGCATAATCCGCAGATAAAAGTCCTGCATGAAAAACAGGCTCAGGCAAAACAGTCCTGCCAGTGCCAGCATCCATTTTTTCCAATTTAATATAGCCAGAAAATACAGGGGTAGCACCACCAGCGCCGATTTATGGAAGGCGGCACCCAGCAAAACCCAAGCAATAAAGGGCAGCCATTGCTTTTTGAGCAAATACGGAATGGCAAGCAGGGCTATGGCCAGCGCCAGGTAGTAGCGAACGGAGCTGAAGGACTGGAAATACAGTCCGAAGGCCATGAACAGGAAGAATGAGAGGGCGAAGTTTTCGCTGTCCCTATACATCGCCCACATGAACAGGGCGATGGTCGCCAGTGAGAATATGGCAAAGACCATCAGGTAGTTATTGAATCCGCTCAGGCCATTGATGATTTGCACCAGCAGATTAAAGCCTACTTCGGTCGGGACGAACGCATCCCTGGTGACCAGGTGCATGAGTTCGACGTAGCGGATGTAGTCGTTGCCGACGTTTAGGCGGAGGGATTGGAAGATGAACAGAATTAAAAAAGCCAGCAGCAAGGCCGCCATGTTCAGCATGCTTTGTCTGCTCATGGGCTGCGTTCTTTGCGGGTTTGTCGCCGGTTTCACCAGGGTACAGATTAGTACGGCGGTGATGGCGATGCTGAGGTAGAGGATCATGGGGGTTGTACTCCGCAAGCCTACGTATAGTCAACGACCGACCGCTTGCGCTACTGTGGAAACGCAGCGGTACTAAGGCCGCAAAGGGCGCGGGCAAGTGCCGGCGTTTCCAACGTTCGGTCTTATGACTATACTACGGCTTGCTCATTCATAATACCTGACTTCATCAATTTATATGCGGAGCGTACACTGATTTCCTGGCACATTTCGGCCCTTTTGGTCCACAAAAAGCGCAGGGCGAAGGGTTTGGCGAGGCGGCCGTAGAGTTGGCGGTAGGCCACGCCGCGGTCATGGAAAAATTTTTCGCTATAGCCGCTAAACCAAGTCGATTGGCGGTAGGTCTCGCTGCCGATATAGCGGGGCGAGGCGTATAGTTTTAGTCCTTTTTTCAGGCAGTCGTGCAAAAATATACTATCTTCACCGCTGGAGTATGGGGCTCCGCCGCCAAACAAAAGGGAAAACGTCACCCGCGTCTCGTGCAGTCTGCCACGGCGGGCAGCTATGCCATAGGTGGGGTAGCGGCTGTAGTTATGCCATCTTATGCGCCTATAGTCTTTGTTTTCGTAGGTGCGGCGCCTTTCATCGACCCGGACATTAAAGATGATTATGTCGGCCTCGGGGTGGGCGGCAAATTCTGCCATTATCGTGTCGGCGTAGTCGTCTTGCAGGACGATGTCGTCGTCGGAAAACAAAATTATGTCGGCCGTGGCGCGCAAGAGTCCTGTATTACGCGACAAGCCGACGCCGCGCTCGGCCAGGCTATAGGCCCGGACCTGACCCGCTCCCGAGTTAAATTCTTCATACTCCAAGTGATCATCTTGGTTGATGATGATGGCATCGCTACTGATATGCATTTGGGTCGCCAGTTCGCGGGGCCTTTGCCCGACTGCGGCGACGAGTACTTGGAGGGTCATATGGTTTATCCCTATACTTCGGCTTGCTCATTCCGGTTTGTCATTTCTATAATACTCTCTCACAAATTTCCCGTCCGCCGCGGTGATTATCAGGCAGATGATGGGGATGTCCTGGGTTTTTAAGAAGCTTATCACCCTGTCTATTTGCTTTCCGTTACGGCGGCCGAAGGGGAGCAGGAGGATGGCGCCGTTTTGTCGCAGGCTTTGCGTGTCTTTGCTGGCTATGTCCTCCAGTGAAAGCTGGTTGGCGGCCGGGTGGTTTCGGCTCAGGTAGCTTAGGTTTTTTTGCAATGCGGTATCAAAGTGGCTCTCGCCCTTTATTGATATGCCGGCCACGGGATAGGGGTAGCGTTTTTCGGCACAGGCGATGGTATAAAGGGAGTCGTCCAGGATATAATAAAACCACCAGGCAAAGAGGGCCAGCAACAGGGCCAGGACAGCGCCAAATATAACGGCCCGCCACAGGTTGTTATTCCAGACTAAAAGTACAGGCGCGTCGGAGCGAATCAGTTCTGCCCCGCTGAGTGCCGGATCTGTCGCAACATAGTCTATGAGGGCTTGCTCCATGCTTTCTTGGATGAGGGCACATTGCTCCGGATTTTCAGCCTGGACTTCGACATTTACAATACGGCGGTCGCTGGGTACATAGGCGCGTATCGTTTCACCGCGCAGCAGTTCTTTGATGGCCGCATCATCATACGGGACCATGATTTCTTTGTAGTCGGCCCTCCCTTGCATGGCGGCAAACATCCTGTCCATGACCGGGTCGGCATGGAGTAGGTCGTTCCAGGTGTAGGCGTTATAAAATTGTTCGGCCTGGCCGGAGGGGTCGTAGGCATATTGGATGCGGAATTGGGAGAAGGATTGGTATATTGTACCCATTTTTGCGGATTGGACCAGGAGATAAATTACGCCGCCCAGCAGCGCCCCTGCCAGCGTAAACAGAATGATACGCAGCAGGCATTTTTTGAGCCTGATGTATAGGAGTTTGTAGTCCATTTTTTCATTCATAAAGGCTTCGTTATGCATCATCCTTTACCCCCTGCGCGGAATCCGGCTTAAATACGGTCCGCAAGGTTAATAGCATCAGCTTAAAGTCCAGCCACAGGCTATAATTTTCTATATAGGCCAAGTCCAGTTTTAACTTGTCGTGGGGGCTGGTGTTATACTTGCCATATACCTGGGCAAAGCCGCCCAGCCCGGCCTTCATTTTCAGGCGAAAGGCAAATTCCGGCATTTCCTCCAGGTAGCGGGCCGTCATTTCCGGGCGTTCCGGCCTCGGTCCGATAAAGGACATATCGCCGGCCAGGATATTAAACAGCTGCGGCAGCTCATCCATGCGGGTCAGGCGGATAACGCGGCCGGGCGGGGTAATGCGTTCATCCTTTTGGCCGGCCAGGCGGGCAACGCCGTCGCTTTCGGCATCCACTATCATGCTGCGAAACTTGATAATCATAAACTCCTTGCCGCCGGCCGTCAGGCGGACCTGGCGAAAGAGGGCCGGGCCCTTATCATAGAGCCGGATGATGATGGCCACGATCAGCATGATGGGCGCGGTAACAATAATCAAAATCAGCGAGAAAACAATGTCCGTCAGGCGTTTTATCAGCCGTTGCTCGACGGTCAGGGCGTATTCCCTGGTCAAAAATACCGGCGTGTCGAAGAGGTGCAGCTGATCCGCACCTTTTATCAAGACATCGGGGATTTTCGGTATCATGTAGACGCGTTTGGAGTGCGCGTAAAAATGCTTCAGCAGCTTATTACGGACATCCAGGGGCAGCTCCCACAATGCCACGGCAGCGTATGGCCCTTCGGCTTCTTTTATGATGGCCGCAAAGCCTTCGGCCACATTGATGGTCTTGGTGATATTAAAGCGGTCCCCTCGCTCGGCAAATTTTCTGATAATATCCGCGGTGTCGCGTTCGCCGTGAATCAGGAGGATGCTGCGGGGCGGGAACATTTTTTTGTAGAGCGCGTCGCACATCAGCGCCCACGTTGCCGCAATAATCAGTTGGGCGGCAAACACCAGGGCCAGCGGGCCGGTCTTCACGACCCAGTTATGCATGAGTGAGATTTGAAAATAGGAGATGATGTTGACGGCGAGCAGGGAAAAGGTTTGGGAGAAAAAGACATCGCCGGGCTTCAGGTAGCCTATTTTTAGGCTGCCGTAGGTGCGTGAGAGGATGCCGAGGATGGTGATGTAGAGCAATATGATGACGATGTGGCCGTTTACGTATAGTTTGATGCCTTGGTTATGGTTGTTCACGATGGGGTAGTAGTAGTAAAACCAGGCGTAGGCGTACAGCCCGGTATATAAAAACAGGCTAAACACATTCAGGGCAAAGAGGCTTATGCGTTTGAGGGATTCGTTTCTTTTCATATTCCTCACAACCTCCGCAAAGTCGCCCGCACGGCCCACAGGATGAAGTAGCGCGTGCGCTGTGGGAGGGGGAGGTTTTCGGCGCGGTAGAGGTGCCATATGTTTCTGGCCGCCTCGCGTTTGTTGGCCGAGCGGGTGCCGGGGTGGCGGCGGTAGATGGCGCAGACCTCATCCAGGCCGTGGGCGACATGGCCGTGGCGCAGGATTTGCCACCAGGTCGCGGTGTCCTCGTTCATCACATCCGGCATTTTGAGCAAGGCTTTGTCCATGCCCTCCAGGTCAAAGAGGGTGGTGATTGTCGAAATCACTGTTCGCGACAGGGCCTCGCGGTAGCACAGGCTGGACGGTACATGGACAATGCGCCCATTGCCGCGGGCGGCCTCGTCGCCGAATTCGTAGGCGGTGAACGTGAAGGCGGCACCGGTTTTTTGCATGAATTCCAGTTGTCGCTCTAGTTTGTCCACGGTCCAGACATCATCGGCATCGAGGAAGGCGATGTAGCGCCCCCGGGCCATGTCCAGGCCGGTGTTGCGGCTTCGTGCGGGGCCTTTGTTTTCCGTATTTTCAAAGACACGGATGCGCTTGCCCTCTTCGGCGGGTAGGCGGGCCAGGATGTCATGTATCACGGCCAAGCTGCCGTCCGTCGAGGCATCGTCTACCAAGATCAGCTCCCAGTCCGTATGGGTTTGGGCCCGGACGGAATCGATTGCGGCGTTGATGTATTTTTCGGCGTTGTATACGGGTATGATGATTGTTACCATGTTTTAGGTACTCTTACCCCGCAGGGGATCCCGCATTAGGACATTGCGGGATGACGGTAAGGGTCAGCCCTTTTCCTTCAACAAATAAATCGGGCGCTTTTTCACTTCCATGTAGGTCTTGGCCAGGTATTGGCCGATGATGCCAATGCAAAACAGTTGGATGCCGCTGACCAGCAATATCACGCACACAAGCGAGGGCCAGCCGGAGGTCGGGTCGCCGAAGACCAGGGCCCTCACTATGATAATGATGATGAAGATAAAGGCCACCAGGCAAAACAACAGGCCCACAAAAGAGGCCAGGGCCAGCGGGGCGGTCGAAAAAGCGGCGATACCCTCCAGCGAATAGACAAACAGACGCCAAAACGACCATTTGGTTTCGCCTTTTTTGCGCTCTATGTTCTCATATTCCAACCACTTGGTCTTATAACCCACCCAGGCAAAAATACCCTTGGTGAAGCGGTTATACTCCCCCATCGCTAACAGGGCATCGGCCATCTGCCGGGTGATCAGGCGATAATCACGCGCCCCGTCGACAATATCGACCTTGGAAAATCTTTTCATTATCCGGTAGAAACGGCGGGCAAAAAAGGAGCGTATCTTCGGCTCACCCTTGCGGCTTATGCGCCGGGTCGCCACGGAATCGTAGCCGGCCTGGATATGGCCCAACATCTCCGGTAGCAGGGCCGGGGGGTCTTGCAAGTCCGCATCCATGAAGACCAGGTAATCGCCTTTGGCCGTTTCCAGACCAGCAAAAATGGCGGCTTCCTTGCCAAAATTACGGGAGAAAGAGAGGTAGCGGACGCGGCTATCTGTTGCTTTCAGCGTCTTGATGGCGGCCAGGGTGTCGTCGGTCGAGCCGTCGTCGATAAACAATGCTTCCAATTCTATCTCCTGCCCGGTAAAAAAATCCTGGCATTTTTTCAGCTCGTCAAAAAAATCGGCGATATTTTCTGCTTCGTTGTAGCAGGGTATGATGATGCTGAGGAGTTTCATGGGGATACCTCTATAAGCAGGAAGCCCTATATAATACACCATTTACAAATTCATCTTAGCATATAAATGATGCCTTGGCAAACGGCCGCCCGCCTCCAGGCCCTACAAATACTCCACCCGCCCCCTTTTTTTCAGCTCGTCGGGAATCTCGCGGACGCTTTGGGCCTGATCCTTGTGGCAGACCATGATGGCATCCTCGGCCTCGACAATGATCAGGTCCTCGACGCCCAGGGTGGCGATCAGTTTACTTTTGGCGTATATCACGCAGTTTTTCGTATCAATCAGGAGCTGTTCACGGTTTAAAACATTGCCGTGCGCGTCCTTTTCGTGCAGGGCCTCCAGGGCATCCCAGGAGCCGACGTCGCTCCAGTCGAAGGCGGCCTTCAGCACGCTCACATTACGGGCCCGTTCCATAATGCCATAATCTATGGATATTTTAGGTATTGTTGGATAAATGCGCTCGATATTATCCGCGTTTATTTGCAACAGCAATTCATGGATGTCGGGCAGCAGTTTCTTAAAGTATTCCAGGATGGTTGACGTTTTCCATACAAACATTCCACTATTCCACAAATAGTTGCCGTCTGCCAGGTAGCTGCGTGCCGTCAGTACATCCGGTTTTTCCACAAACTCGACCACCTCGTGGATGTCATGCACGTCGTGTACTTCGTGCACGCTGTGCACGTTGCCGTCCGCCTCTTTCACATCGTATTTGATATAGCCATAGCCTACGGCGGGAAAGGTCGGTTTTATGCCGATGGTAATCAGCCTCTCATCCGCTGCCGCCAGTTCTATGGCGCGCCCCAGGGTCTGCTGGAATCCGGCTTGGTCGCGGATATAATGGTCCGAGGCAAAAACAGCCATGACAGAGTCGCCACAGCGCCGCATGATTTCCATCGCCGCATAGCCGATGCAGGCGGCGGTACCACGGGCAGCCGGCTCCGCGAGGATACGCTCCGGCGCAATCATTCCGGCGGTGGCCTCATGCATGAGCGGGGCTTGGCTTTGATTGGTGATGATGAAGATGTCCTCCGGGGCGATGGCGGGGCTCAGCCGCGCCACCGTCTCATTGACCATCAAGTCGTCGCCGGTGAGGTTTAGCAGTTGTTTCGGCAATTCCTGACGGGATAGCGGCCAAAATCTGGTTCCGCCGCCACCCGCCATGACTAGGGCGTGGGTTTTCATGGGGTTTGCTTTCTCGTGCCATATATGGTAGGATAAGTATCGCACAACACTAATAAACTGCAGTACGCACATTTTATTTTAATGTAATTAGCCGTTATTTGCAAGCGCAGGGAATGTCCACATGATATGAAAGAAAAAATGCGTTTTGAGAGAAAATACCTGCTCGACGAGGACTCTGCCTTTTTGCTTAAGCAAAGAGTGTCCGCCGTCCTCGCGCCGGATGCCCATGCCCCGGGCGGGCACTACCGCGTCCACAGCCTGTATTTCGATGACCAATATAACAGCGCCTTCCACGAAAAGCAAAACGGTGTCCTGCGGCGCGACAAGTTTCGGGCGCGTTTCTACGATGGCAACATGGAGCCGCTGCGCCTGGAGCTCAAACACAAGCACGGCGAGATGGTACGAAAGGAAGCTTTTCCCCTCACGTCCGAACAGTACCGGATGATGCTCCGGGGCGACTATGCCTTCATGCGGGATACAGACAGCCCGGTGGCACGGCAGTTTTATACCACCCACCTGTTGAAGCGCTTGCGCCCCGTTGTGATGGTGGAGTATCAGCGGCAAGCCTTCACGCAACGGACGGGAAATGTCCGTATCACCTTCGACTCTGAACTGGTGGCAAAGGCACCGGCGGCGGAACACGGTTTTTCTGTCCGGCCCGGCGCTGACACGATAATGGAAATTAAATACGACCATTTTTTGCCTGCGTCCGTAGAAGGACTATTTTCGGGCCTCCCCTTCACCCAGCAACTGCCGCTGTCGAAGTTTTGCATGGCGGTGTTGGTGATGCGGGGGAGATAGTGGGCGACAAGGAGGAAAAACCATGATAGAAGAACTAAGAACCTTAATCAGCATCGTCTCGCAGTACGAGCATCTGTCCTTTCGGACGATAGGCCTGACGATGCTCGTCGCCGTGGGTTGCGGCCTGCTCATATACCTCCTGTACCGCTTCTTTTACCGGGGGATGTGCTACAGCGAAAACTTCGGCATATTGATCGTCCTGGTCACGGGCACGACCGCTTTCATCTTCGTAACAATCGGGGCCAACCTCGTCCTCTCGCTGGGAATGGTCGGGGCCCTGTCCATCGTCCGCTTCCGGGCGGCGATCAAGGAACCGTTGGACGTCGGCTTCCTCTTCCTGGGGATTTCGGCGGGACTGGCCGCCGGGGCCAGGCTCTATGTCGTCGCCATCCTCGGCACGGTGGCGATGTGCCTGACCTATATCGCCCTCAGTTATCTGCGGAAAGAAAAGCGTAATTTCCTCCTGATTTTGCGCTACGCCGCCATCCATGATGCCAGCGCCGCCGCCCTGCTTGAACCCCTGCGCCATAAGCTGAAAAACAAGACTGTCTCCGGCGGCGAGGTCGAGCTGACCGTCGAGGTGAATGTGAAGAAAAACCAGACGGCCTTCATGGAGCCTTTCACGGCGGCCGGTTATATAGACAGTGCCGTATTGGTGGAATATAACGGGGATTATACTTAAATGCGGAAAATAATTATCGCGGTGATGCTCACCGCCGCTTTTTCCTGTTATGCAATTCCATATGCCTTTGCCATAGCCCCTTTTTCGACTGCCGTTCCGGTTGTTTCTGAATTGGCCCCGGATTTAGGAGAGGCCCTGTACTATGCCCGCAATGATTTTTCCCCGCATCTGACCCTGACATTTTCCCATCCCGATTACTTCTACGCGGATTCCATCTCGGTCTCCATCGCCGTCAATGACCCCGAAGCCTCAATATTTTATACGCTGGACGGTCAGACCCCGACGCTGCTTTCCGCATCTTACGACGGGCCGATTTTCCTCGAGGCGGGCGAGGATGTGTATCTGTATGTCCTGAAGGCCATCGCCGTGGATGCGGCTGGTATACACAGCACGGTTTTGACCCACAGCTACTTTTTGGGCGCAGACGTGGATGGGCGTTTTTCGACTTATGTCTTTTCGATTACTTCCGATGACGAAGGTTTGTATGGTTATGAGCAGGGGATTTTGGTGCCGGGAAAAAGCCATGATGATTTTGTGGCCGCAAACCCTGATGCAAATGTTCCGGCCAGTCATATGCCCGGCAACTATAATAATCGTGGGCGTGAGTGGGAGCGGCCGGCCCATGTCGAGGTCTTTACTCCGGAGGGGGAGCGGGTCATTTCCCAGAATACGGGTTTAAGGGTACACGGCGGCAACTACACCAGTGCCCACCCCCAAAAGTCATTGCGACTCATCGCCAGGCGGGAATATGAACCAGGCGTTGGTAAATTCCCCCATGCCTTTTTCCCCGACCAGATTAGGACTGACATTTATGGAGCACCGATTATTTCTTACGATACCTTAATCCTGCGAAATGGCGGAAATGATTATCGGGGAGGGTGGATCAGAAGCCCTTTATCCTACCACATTGCCCGTGAAACAGGACTTGCGGTGACTTCACCCCATGCCGGAGCGGCGGTATTTTTGAATGGTGAATACTATGGCTATGCCGACCTGAATGTGCGGATCAACGAGCAGTTTTTGGAAGACCTTTATATCTCCCCGGAAAGGGCTTTTGAAATCATCGATGGTGGCAATCATTTTGTGGACAGTCCGATTCAAAGCACCTATATGGCATTTCAACGCTTGTTGGCGGATGTGGAACAAGGGAACATGGATGTCATCTGCGCTGCTTTTGATGTAGATGATTTGCTACTAAATTATGCCCTACGCGTCTATATCGCTGACTGGGATTGGCCGCACAACAACGTCAGGATATGGCGTTATTTTGGTGATAGGGATTCCGATAACCTTGCCGCGGAACTGGATGGGCGTTTCCGCTTCATCTTTTTTGATGCCGACACGAGCTTTGGCCTTGACATGTTTTCCACCCCAGACATAAAATCCATCCATCGCCTGTTGAACGCCGAAAGACCCGAAGCTTTCGACGACCCCTTCATCTCATACGCCCCCCTGTTCAACACCCTGCTCCAAGACCCCGCATACGAGGTCCAATTCGCCAATTACCTCTGCGACCTGGCCTTTGAACACGCCTCGGCGGACAATGTGGAGCGGATTATCGCATATCTGGATGAGGTTGGCTTTCAGGAATTACAACATGGCCTGACCCGGCGGGGGCTGGAGCCAGATGCGGTGATGGAGAGCAGGGCGGCGGTACGCGAGTTTGCCGAGCGGCGGCCGGAATATATCCTGGCCGAGTTGCGTGAGCTGTTTGGTTATACGGATATGTACCGCGTTGTAAGTGATGGCAGTGCGAAAATCAATACCCTAAATGGTCAGGAAGGTGTTTATTTCGTTGAGAACAATGTGCCTGTCACGCCTGTCTTGGATAAATGGCAGCTATTCGACCATTGGCTGGTGAATGGGGCAGTACGGCATGGCGAGGAATTATATGTTTCGTTTGCGGATGCGGATGCGGAGGGGGTGGTATATGTCCAGGCGTTGGGCCGGGAGGAGTTGCCGCCGCTGATCTTCACGGACAGCCACGACACGGATGATTCCTGCGGCTTTTCGATGCAAAATCCCGGTAGTGCCGTTGTGGGTACGGCGGGGCTTTACCTCAGTGATAATAAAAATGAGCTGAAAAAATGGGCCTTCCCCGATTCGGAGATAGGCCCGGGAGGTAGTTGGGCGTTCGCCGGCCGGAGCAGCACCGCTTTGGATGCCTTATTGAAAATTGGCTTGAATTTTAATCCCCGGCGGGGCGAGGTCGTCTTCCTCTCGAATGAAGCCGGGGAGGTGTTGGATTATGTGGTGGTGGAGTGAGGGGAGACTGTTCGAAAACTCGTCATTGCGGCCTCCGAGCCGCAATCTCCTGTGTGTAAAACACGTGTTTCGAGGATAACGTGTGGTTAATTACAATCTCGCTTCGGCAATATTTTCCTTAAACCAGGCGTAGGCGCGGGCTATACCCGCGTCCAGTTCGACGGCGTGGCGCCAGCCGAGGGCGTGGATTTTGGCCACGTCGGTCAGTTTGCGGGGGGTGCCGTCCGGCATGGCGATATTCCAGACGATGTCGCCGTCATAATCGACAGTGCGGCGGACTTTTTCGGCCAGCTCACGGATCGTGATTTCCTGGCCGGTGCCGATGTTTATATGTGTTTCCCCGTCATAATTTTCCAGCAGAAAGACGCAGGCGTCGGCCATGTCGTCGACGTAGAGAAATTCACGTTTCGGGGTGCCGGAGCCCCAGAGTTCGACGGAGGGGGCTTTGTTTTCTTTGGCCTCGTGGAATTTGCGGATCATCGCCGGGAGGACGTGCGATCCGGCCAGCTCGTAGTTATCGTGTGGGCCGTAGAGGTTGGTGGGCATGCAGGAGATGAAGTCGTCGCCGTATTGCATTTTATAGTATTGGCACATTTTCAGGCCGGCGATCTTGGCGATGGCGTAGGCTTCGTTCGTCTCCTCCAGCGGGCCGGTCAGCAGGGCATCCTCGGGGATGGGTTGGGGGGCCAGTTTCGGGTAGATGCAGGTGCTGCCAAGGAAGAGGAGTTTGCGGACGCCGCATAAGTGGCTGGCGTGGATGACGTTACACTGGATCTGCATATTTTCGTAGGCGAACTCCGCCGGACGGCTTTGGTTCGCGTTTATGCCGCCGACCTTGGCGGCGGCGAGGATGACGACGTCGGGTTTTTCGGCGTTCATGTAGTCAGTCACGGCGGCTTGGTTTAGTAAATCCAGTTCGTCGATGGAGCGGCCGATGAGGTTTTGGTAGCCTTTTTTGCGCAGGCTGCGGTAGATGGCGCTGCCGACGAGGCCCAGGTGGCCGGCGACGTAGATTTTGTCGGTTGTGTGGATGGTGGTCATGGGTGGGTTCCTTGTTTTAGGGTGCATGGCGGACGGTCGAGGACGACCGCCCCTACGGGGTCATGGCTTTCATGTCTTCGGCTACCATCATCGCGACGAGGCCCTGAAAATCGACTTTGCGTTT
>Ga0099364_10000584_pt1 | contig 62461 bp, 56 predicted proteins | sample TergutTh196P3_FD_73070 | JGI IMG/M metagenome (GOLD analysis project Ga0099364, IMG submission 73070) | Microcerotermes parvus P3 segment gut microbial communities from Pointe-Noire, Republic of the Congo - Th196 P3 | ecosystem: Host-associated > Arthropoda: Insects > Digestive system > Gut ... | reverse complement strand
TGCCGTCAGCGAAGCTCACCAAAAATACAACACTGCCTGGCAGGGGTATTACCAGAAATATTACGAACGCTATTACATCGCCGCCCTGCAGGAACAGCGTGCCCAGTTCGCCAGCCAGGATGCCGCCGTCGACACCAGCAATAATCTCGACAGTTCGCCAGCCGCGGCCGACGGAACCCTGACCCAGAAAGAAGCCATGGAAGAATTGCGCAGCGACTTGCTCGGCAAGGTCAAAAAGGCCGGCCAAAAAGCCCGGAAAAGTCGCCATTTTATCCCGGCCATCGCCGCGCTAGTCGTCATCCTGATCGCCGTTTTCATCCAATATAACGGTCTGATCTTTGCACAGATCGGCTCGTTCGTCAGCCCAGGCGACACGACAGACCAGAACATCATTATCGGCACCGGTGGCAACCAGCCGGTCGGCCCCGAGCCACGCCTGATCATCCCCAAAATCAACGTTGATGCACCGGTCATTTACGGCCTGACAGACCTAGGTGAAGAAAGTTCCCAGCGCGCACTAGAGAACGGCCCGATCCATTATCCGATTGCCGGCGCCAGCGCTTTCCCAGGTCAGAACGGCAACACGGTGGTCCTAGGCCACAGTAGTGCCGACTGGTTCGAGCCGGGCAATTTCAAGTTTATCTTTGTTCAACTGAATCGGCTGGCGGCCGGTGATCTATTTTATCTGGATTTCGAAGGAGTCCGCTACACTTACCGCGTCACCCGCAGCGAGGTCATCGCGCCGAATCAGATCAACGCGCTGGCCATCGGCGAAGATCGTCCTTTCGCCACACTGATAACTTGTGATCCACCAGGAACGGCATTGCGTCGATTAGTCGTTTATGCCGATCAAATTTCGCCTGATCCTAATCAGGTCAAAACGACCCAGAGCGACGAGAAAGTCACAGTCCAAGGCGACATCGCCGGCAATCCACCAACACTGTTCGAGAGAATCTTCGGCGGGAAATAAAAACGCCCACATCAGCGGGTCGTTATAATTTGAAATTATTTCGAAGTCGGTCGAGGCAGGGGGGATGATGTTAATCATACGCCCTGCCAAATGGTCGGTTATGAAAGTCGCCCAACAGATAGGCGACAAGCGATCAGGGGCCTTCAATCTCGCCAGTATCGGAGTCGTACACCCAGATACCGCTGACTCTGTCGTGAGTACCCATCAGACCGAAACGAGTCTCGGTCGGATTGATAACGGTGACTGTGACATCCTCGGTCACATCGTAACCGTTGTTCTCCAGATCGGTTGTGGTCAGGCCCTCATACGAGTCGTTGTTGCCCTCCCAGTACGCTTCAGCGGCAGCCGCAGCGCTCTTCAGATCCGAAGTGACCTGGTCCTCCCAGGTCTTCTCGCGGTAGCGTAGGAATGCCGGGATGGCGATCGCAGCCAGGATGCCGATGATGATGACCACAACGAGGAGCTCAAGCAGGGTGAAGCCGCGCTCACCGCGCTGCCGCTTCTCCATCGTCTGGCGGATTTGTGCGTTCATGATTCCTTCTTTCGGGTCGGGGGTGTTGAACGCGCTCCACTTGTTAAAGCCTATTCCATAACGAAACCGGTGCTACTCACGCCGGAATCGTCTAAGGAACAGACTCAACAGCGAAGCATAATCTCTAAAATACTCTCTCTCTCTCTGTTTGTCAAGACTCTCATTTTATGTTGTAGCTATCTTAATCAATCACCATCTTTGACCGCTGAAAAACTACACCCCCGGCCGCGTCACTTAAACTGAACAGGAACTTGCCGTTAGTTGACAATACGGCCGTCGTACGACCGCTGACAATACGCTGACGATTGGCACCGTCAAACTCGACCAAGGAAATTGATCCGCCGCTAATGTCGACAGTGTGGAAATCATCTATCCAATTTAGTGCGCCAACGTTCTCGCCAAACTCAAAGGAGTAGCCCTCGTCGGTTTCGATATCGTAACTGACAATTTTATTTTCATGCGCCGCCATGACAAAGCGCCCAGTCGGGCTAAAGCTCATCAGATTAATGCCGCCTGGGCTACTTAGAACAATCGGTAGTGATTTGTTGCTGGTATCCAACGGATTCAAGTAAATCGCTACCGCCTCGCCACGTGCCACAGCCAAATAATAGTTGTTATTGTACTCCTTAAACTCGGCAATCATTGATGCTTCCTCGGCGTAAGTTTTAATCACCTGCACCTGACCGTCATCGTAAATGCCGACAGTTTGCTTGACTTGTTCATCCTTAATCTCTAAAGAAACATAAGCCAGACGCCCATTTTTATAAGCCCGATAATTCTGCACATGGCTGACCAACGGCGCCGAAACCGTACCGCCACTGAAATCAAATCGACGCAGATCGGTATCTGTCAAAGCAAAGAATACATTGCCGCTAGTCCCAGAGAAATGCGGTTCGCGGATATTCAGATTAAAGTCGCGTGTCAGGTTTTTCGTCTCGGTCGGGTTCTTTCTATCTAAACGCAAGAATTCCGTGGTCTCACCAATTACATGTTTAAGCAAGATATAGCGCGACCCTTGGTCCCATTCGACAATCGCAAAGCTTTCCGCCTGATCTTCGGTCGGTGTTGCAACCTGTATCGGATCAATCGTCAGGGTCGAAAACTGAATCTTCCGCGGATCATTTGTATCGGCCAAGGTCAGTTCTCGACTGTTCGGCGTTGTATGTATCAGCAGCCAACGCCCATCCGGCGAGGCGATCATTTGATCAACCTGGTCAAAATTCTTGATCGATTCGGTTTGGACATTCTCTGGCACCAGACGCGCATAAGTCAACCAACGCACAGTACTGGGCAACGCCTCAACTGTTTTCGACCATGGCCGATAGCCATCTCGCGACATGTTCACTGTGACCTGTCCAGACTTGATGTTTGTGCGTGCTGGTGTTCTAGATGACAACCGTCTATCATTAATGTCAATATCGGCCCCAGTCGGAAAACTGCCCAGCTGCAGCAGAGTCACCTGTGAAACCTGCCTCGATTCAAAATCAAACCGAAAGCCCATCGCCCACGCTAGACTAAACGCCGCGCCCACCAGAACAGCCAGACTCATCACGCCGTATGTAAACGACCGGATAGCTATCTGTTGTTTGCGGCTGCGTTTCTGATTCATGGTGGTGGAAAAACAAATCCTTCGCCATATTATACTGATCATCTTCCGGCCAGTCAAGCACTTGCGTTTTGATTGCGTTTGCGCTAAAATTGTAAGGATCAGATTGAGGGATTTTAGTTTAGAGAGGGAAAGGCGAGGTTATCACATGGGGAAAAGTATAGTAGTTATCAACGGCAAAACTTATGACGCCATCAGCGGCTTACCGATCGAAGAAACAGTCGAGGTCGCTGTCGAGCCAACGATCGAAACACCCCGTACTGACGTGACGACTACAGAAGCCACCGAGGAAGAAATCGAACGTCCGAATAACGTGAAAGTCGCACGTAAAACCGTATCTAAACAAGAACGAATGGCCGCCGCCATTCAGCAGGAATTCGCTATCGGTTCAGAAGACGCCAGTTCAGAAACAGCCGCCTCGTCACAGCCCGAACCGGTCAAAGCTGCGCCCGACTGGCTGCAGCAATTCAAAGAAGACCATGCTAAATCCAGCTACGTTCGTAGCTACACCCGCCAAGCCGAGGCGGCACAATCTCAGACACGGGTTACCACCGAACAGCCGGGTTGGATAACAAATTATGTCGAAGGCGGCGCCCCGATTGAAATCGAGCCGATCGGCCTAGAGAAGGCCGCCAAAGAATCCGCGCCCGTTGAATTACGCCATACCGCACCAGTAGCACATCGTACACAACAACGCTCGCAGACTCTTAATCGTAATTTTGTCAAGAAACCAGCTGCCCAAAAGACTTCTTTCGCGCAAACGGTCCGAACTTCGGCACCGGTTGCCACGCATCCATTGGTACGCAAATTCGACAAGTTCCACGTGCCAGTCAAACAAAAATCCAAGATCCAGGTTGATGACATAAAGGAAGAAGTAGACGAAAAGATCGCCGCACCTCAGCACGTTCTGACGCGCACTGTCGCCGAACGCTTGAGCGAAAACTCGCAAAAGGAATCTAGTCGCTCCTTGAAAGACGCCTTGGTTAATGAACAAATGGCCGCGACCGATCAAAAGGCCAGCCGCCGCGAACAAAAGAAGCTCGATCGTGCAGCCCGCAAGCAAACTAGTGCCAGGCGCCGTTTTCGCGCCTCGTCAATAGTCACAGCCGCGTTGGCTGTAGCAATCATCGGCGGATTCTTTACTTACACTCAGATGCCGAATATTAGCGTGCGCGTCGCCGCTAATCGCGCCGGCGTTGATGCCAAGAACCCTCATATGCCCAGCGGCTATTCGATCGATGGGCCGGTGGCTTACTCGTCTGGCTCAGTTACGATCAACTACAGAAGCAACGGCGGCGGCGAAGGCTACTCCTTTACCCAGCAGCGCAGTGACTTCGATAACTATGCCGTCCTCGATAAAGTAGTCGGGTCATCTGCGACTTACGAGACTTTGATGACTGGCGATCTGACAGTTTACCGCTTCGGCGACAAAGCCGCTTGGACCAACCGCGGCGTTCTTTACACCTTAAACGGGAACGAACGTCTGAGCGATAACCAAATCCTTGAAATCGCTGGCAGCGTTTAAACAATGAACTAAAAGTAATTAGAATTACTAATTCACATGCAAAAAGACAACTCTGACCAATCTGATCCAAAAATCCGCCAAATCATCAGCCAGGAATACAACGGAAATACTCAGCAGCTGATTGATGAGTTGCGGAGCTATCTTAGGTCTCTTAATGAGAAATCTGAACAACCTGCAATTGAACCGGCTCGTGATTTTTCCAATCAACCAATTATAGTTAAGGTCAACAACGTCAGCTATGATTATCACATCACCCGCAAAAACATCGTACACGCCTTAAAAAATGTCTCGCTCGAGATTCACCAGGGCGAGATCGTTGCCCTAATGGGCGCCAGCGGCAGCGGCAAATCAACACTAATGAGTCTGATCGGCGGGCTGGATCGACCAAACAATGGCACAATCACAGTTAATGACCAGGATATCGGCAAGTTGTCAAATGGCCAATTGACCAAGTATCGCAATCAAACAGTTGGTTTCGTCTTTCAGTTTTTCTATCTGCAGCCGTTTTTGAATCTGCGACGCAATGTCGAAGTACCCCTGATGTTCGGCCGCAGCAAAAGGAAAGACCGTCATGAACCAATCGACCGATCGATCAGCGCCGTCAACCTAACTGACCGCGCCAGCCATAAACCCAAAGAGCTCTCTGGTGGCCAGATGCAACGCGCCGCCATCGCCCGCGCCATTGTTAACCGCCCCAAACTACTGCTGGCCGACGAACCAACTGGTAACCTCGACAGCAAAAGCGGCGCCGACATGATGAACATCTTTAGCGAAATCCGTGAACAATTTGGTACGACCGTGTTAATCGTCACCCACGACCAGAACATCGCTGGCAAGGCCGATCGCATAATCTACATGAAGGACGGAGAAATCACGCATGAAAATCCTTGACGGAATAATTTTGGCCCAGACCAAAAATCGCACCCATCGAATCCGGAACTCCATCAGCGTGATAATTTCCAGCCTGTTGTTCGGCGTACTATTCTTTGGCGCACTTTTTGTCAGCGGCATGCTAAATAGCGCTGAGAAATATCAGGATTTCGGTTTCAATAAACGTTACTTAACAATAGTTTTGCCCCAGTATGGCGGCGATGGCGGTTGGGACGCGGCGGAAGGAAGGGCCCGAAGCATTGCCAATAAAGACCTCGAGAGTCGCGGCATTAAAGTCACTGATGAAATCACCGAGAGCGAAGAATACAGAAACCACGTCATCGAGCTAACCTTTCAAGACCTCGACAAGCAGTTAGGTCAAATCTATGATGAATTAGCCAAGAAGAACGATCAAAAATTCCATCCTTCGGCCAAATATGAAATGCGTAACATTTCGACATTGAACAACAGCGCAGAGGCAATTACAAACGATCCCGATCCGTTGTTGACCAAAGCCAAAGACGCCACCGAAAAAAGAACTCTGCAGAAAACCATAAACGAGTCCAACTGGCAGGATAACCTGTCTTTCAACCTACTGGATAATGAAATGGCCCAAGATATGTTGTCTGACGGCCAGTCGATGAAAGTTGGCGATGATGGTTCAATTCCGATCTTTATGCCATACAAAATAGTTTCGAAATTTTCCTCTGTCAAGATTGACAAGAAAGGTCTTTCAACTGCTCAAATTAACCAAAAATATCGCGAATTGTTCAACGACGTAATAGGGAAAACGGTCGAGTATTGTTATCGCAATGACGCTGCAAAAGATTTACTAATCAGATCCTTGGAATATAATTACCAGCTGGCCAAGGATAAATCCAAAGAAACGCCGATTACCATAAATGATTGCGCGCCCATCAGCGACAAGCGGCTCGACCAGACCTTGCCAACTGATGCGGAGATTAAAAAACCGCTCTTTCCGAAAGCCGATGATAAACAACAGACGATAGCACCTATCACGAAAACTTTACGCTTTAGGATTAGTGGTATCGCTCCTTATAGTGACCCATTTGATAGGAGTAATATCATCTTTTCGCAGGTTAATATTTGGCCCAGCGGAACCCCAATGATTATTCCATCCACCGTCGCAAATGACAGTATAGAACTAAAACAAATCATTGATGCTGAAGCTAGTAACACGGACTACAGTTCCACATTTTACGATTTCGAAAATCGTGCCGATCAGAAACGCTTCATCGCCAGCGGCTGTCAAGGATCTTTCGAATGCGGATCGAAACCAGGCGATCTATGGATCCAACCTTTTGGCAATGTCCGCGTCGCCCTGGAGATGTTCTTTGACATATTCAAGATCCTTATTCTGATTTTAGCAGCCGTCACTGTCGCTGTCGCCATGTTTACCACCATGGCTATCATCGGCAAAACCATTGGTGAATCACGCCGCGAAATTGCCATCTTCCGCGCACTCGGGGCGCGCCGACGTGACATAGCCCAGATCTATGTCGGCTTTGGTTTGATATTGACTTTCCGGGCGTTGTTGTTGGCGTTTGTCATGGCTGTCGTCGCAGCGTTGATTCTGTCATACAAATATGCCAACGCCTTCAACGCTGAATTGATCGCTGCAACTGGTGCCTACACCAGCAATATCAATAGCAGCTTGATTGGCTTCGATATGCTTTGGCTGCTGGCAATTTCTGGCGCATTGATAATGGCGGCCCTGCTGGGCTTAATCCTGCCGATCGCTATGGGCACTAGACGTAAATTAATAAATCAGCTGCGCGAAGAATAATTGTAGTCAACCTTAAACTGTGTTAAGATATCCATCATGAAACAGCCGAATGATTTGGCGCTGGCTTTTGCACGCGAATTGAAATTTGTCCGCGACGCAGCAGAGAAGCAAAACCTGGCAGACGACAGCCTCGAAAAACTTCATGTCGCAACAACCGGCGCCGGCCTGACCGAGCTTTATGAAACGCTGCGAAACGCCAGTGAGAACGCCGAAGAAAACCTTTTATTAATGCACGCCATTCGGCGCTTTTTCAAGAGAGCCTATCTGACGCCAGATTTTGTATCTAGTGACATCGGCGACGAGCTGATTTCGGAATTGACCCTGGCTGGCTATCTAGAGAATGACTCGGTAACCTTGAAAACCGTAACTGATATTTCCAAGGAAGCTCGCGAATACTCCTCCTTGCGCGACAAAATCCTGCAAAAATTCCCGCGCGACGTAGCCGACCGTTGGACGCTCGATCCGATGTCGGCCGCCATTGAAGCCAAGCTGCGCGACCACACTAAAAATGCCGTTTTTGCTGATCTGGCCTACAACTACTTCCTGGCCGCGATCGACGCCGACAAGATGTTTGGCCGGGGCAACCGCCCGGCCAGCTACGAAGCCACGCTGTTCATCGCCGTTCAGCAAACTTTACTGAAGGCCGACCCAGCAGCAATCCGACTGAGCCTCATAACGCGCTACCAGATTTCGAAAACACATTCGGTCGACTTCGCCAAGTTCAACACATCAATCGACCAAATTTTCGACTCGCCGGCGCTAGATAAACTTAATCATCTAATTGATCGAAATGGCGCGCCGTTCCGTATCCTGCATCGCGCCATGGCTAGCGACGAAAAGCTGGCTGAACATTTATCTAGCGAGAAAACTTTCTTGGGGCCCTTTGATCAGGCCATCAGCGAATCGTACGCTACAGTCAACAAAAACGTCAACCGCGGTATTGTTCGCAGTGTGGTCTTCTTGATCATCACTAAATTTATTATTGGCATCGCCGCTGAAGTTCCGTATGACCTCTGGGTGCATGGCGCCATAAAATGGACGGCCTTGATTGTCAATCTAGCTTTGCCCCCTCTGTACATGATTGCATTACGGCTGACTCTGTTTATGCCCGATGTTCGCAACACGCGTGCTTTGAACCGCGAAATCTCGCGCATCCTGTTTGCGCCGGTTCCCGAGAAACCATTCCTTGGCAAGAAAAAGGCCCGCGTGTTTGGTGCCAGCTACAATTTGATTTATGGCCTGATGATCCTGGCTGTCTTTGCTGGTGTAGCGTGGCTGCTGATGCGCTATGCCCAGTTCGAGTGGATCCATCTGGTTATCTTCTTCATCTTTATCAGCACGGCTAGCTTCCTGGGTTTTCGATTGAGCAGATCTATCCGCGAAATCGAGGTTGGCGACGAAGCTCAAACTTCTGTCACCATGCTGCGCGATTTCATTTACATGCCGTTCGTCGCGGTGGGGCGCAGCATCAGCGAAACTTATTCCAAGCTAAATATTGTGTCGCGTTTTCTTGATATGTTTGTCGAATTGCCACTGAAAACTATTCTTGGTTTCGTAAGGCGGTGGGGTAGTTTCCTTAGCGCTAAGAAGGATAGCTTCTAATGAAACCGGGTTTGACGTATTCGTCTACCGGCGTTGACGTTGACGTAGAAGCCAAGGCCGCCCGAATCCTCTACGAAGCCTCAAAGCAAACCTGGCAAAACCGCGCTGGAAACTTAGGCGAAGTCATCGTGCCATTCGACGATTTCGCTGGACTACGTTTCGTGCGCATTGACAATTTACCAAAGGGCACAGTCATGTACGGTGGCAGCGACGGCGTCGCCACCAAAGCCGAACTGGCTGAACGCGCCGATCGTTTTGATACATTAGCCTTCGATTTGATAGCGATGGTTTGCGACGACGCAGTGATCCGCGGCGGCGAGCCGGTGCTGCTGAAGTCCGTGCTCGACATGAATACGCTAGGGCCAGACGACAGCCGCCTGCATTACGTCGAAGAATTATCCCGTGGTTACGTTGCAGCCGCCAAAGAAGCCGGCGTCGTGATCATCAACGGCGAGCTGGCGCAACTAAATAATCGCATGGGACGGCTGGACCGCTTTTCGATCGAATGGAGCGCCGACGTTACCTGGTTTGCCCACGAATCGCGACTGATCACCGGTAAAGATGTCAAACCCGGACAGGCAATCATTGGGCTAGAAGAAACTGGTCTGCGCTGCAACGGCATTTCGCTGATCCGGCGAATTTTGGAAAACGAATACGGCGAGGACTGGCAGACCGCAGATTTCAATGGAAAGAAGTTGATCGACGCCGCTCTGCAGCCGTCATAAATTTACTCGGGAACGATTGTCGATATGTTCGGTGGCTGGGATCTGAAACGACCCGCCAAGGCCGTACTAACTGGCGCCGCGCACATCAGTGGCGGCGGGATCCCGGAAAAGCTCGGCCGGCTGCTGCGCGCCAGCGGTTTCGGCGCTGAACTTGACGATCCTTTCACGCCATGTCCACTTATGCTGCATTGCCAGGAACTTGGAAATGTTGCTGACCGCGAAGCTTATCGAACCTGGAATATGGGCCAAGGCATGCTGCTAGTCAGCGATCAACCCGATAAAGTCATCGCCGTTGCAAAGAGTCATAGCATCAACGCCAAGGTCGTTGGCCACATCACCGAAAAACCCGGCATCCGAATCTTAAACCAGGGCAAATTCAGCAAAAAAGAAAGATGGCTGGAGTTTTAACTCCTTGTGCCAAAACCCACCGAGTGCTAAAATATTTACAGGTTAAATATATAAGGAGGGGGTTTTATCATGAACAAGATTGAAAAGGCGCTGACGCATGGCCTGTTTGTCCATCTGCACCACAACATTGACAAGGCGATTGACTTCAGCAAATTCAAGAAATTGAACGATCGTGTCAACAAAATGTTCCCAGGAATGATGGTCGTCGGACCAGACGCCAACGATGATGCCGGCGTTGTGAAAATTCCTGGGACCGACACGTCGATTGTATTGAAACTGGAAAGCCACTGTTCGCCTTGCGTTGCGACACCATACGATTCGGCAGCAACTGGCGCCGGTGGTGCTGTCCGCGACGTGATCGCTATGGGCGGCAGGCCTTTGGCCGTTCTTGATTTTATCGGCACACGACCACTCGAAAGCGAAGTCATGGTTGGCGCCTGTGGTTTGAAGGGCGACGGCAAAACCTGCACCTGCGGTGGATGCGTAGTCAGGACCAGCGCCGAAAGGGTCAACCTGATGCTTGACGGCGTTCATGACATGTGTTACGCGCTGGGCGTCGGCATCGCCGGTGGCGGATTTTCGACCTCTTTTAGTGACATTGTGCCGGCGCTTGTGGCATCGGTAGTCGGCGTACTAGTGACCGACGAACCATTGACCAAACCGGCGAAAAATGCCGGCGACAAACTTATCCTGATTGGCGAAACCGGCAACGACGGCAACGACACGGCGTTTAGGGCAGGCTTTGCCGACGAAATGCGCCCCGCCAAAGCCCTGTTCAAGGAAGAAAAGATTTCCCAGGAAGGAGCCATAGCGGCGTTTGAAACAGGCAAAATCAATGCCTGTTCCGACCTCGGGGCAGCCGGTATCGGCGCAGCAGTTTGCGAATCGGCCCGCTACGGGGGCTTGGGCGCCAATGTCGATTTAACGGTCGTGCCCCTTATGACAGACGCAGCCGACAATACGCCCGAGGCGACCTTGATTAACGAGACACAAGCGCGTTTCTTGTTGCAGGTCAATCCGGCAGATGTCGACGAAGTATTAGCTGCAATCCGTTCAAAGAAAGCCAAGGCTACTGTCATAGGCGAAATCACTGATGACGATAAAGCCGTCTTTACTTACAAAGGTAAAACCATCGCCTCTATTCCCAACAAGCCTTCTGAGAAAGTCCTGGAGGAACTCGGGAAATAGTGGGAACCCGACAAACAACGGTCTAATTATCCAGACGAGAAATTACCGGCAGAGTCATCTGGAGCGCCGATGTCAGCATTGAAGAAGTTCCCAAATCGGCAATTGTAGGTTAAAATGGCTGTAAATGTCCAGCCTAAAAGCCCGCCTATTCACAAACGTCGCCCGGATCACACGTTTCAAATATTGGTATTTTCCACGAGCCAACGATCCAGAATTTTACAGAAAACTGCGCCGAAAACAGGCCAAGATTCACAAACCCAGCCGGTCCATCAGAAAGAAATTCGAGGTTGCCGAAACAACTTTCAACGGCCAGAAGCTTTACAAAATCTCGCCACGACAGCCAAAAACTAAAGCCAGCAAAGCCTTCATCTACCTACACGGTGGGGCAATGACTTTTCCGATCATGCGAGCGCACTGGCAGGCGATCGCCGATCTGGTCGAACGCAGCGGCCAGACAGCGTTCGTGCCTTTTTACCCGTTAGCACCCGATGCCAGGCATGATGAAATTCAGGATCACATTTCGAAAGTTTATCACCACATCACGAAAAGCCACGCGCCGCAAAACCTGTCGGTGATCGGCGATTCAGCCGGCGGCAGTTTGGCGTTATTTTTGGCGTCGACATTGGATACGAAATCTCAGCCAAAGCATTTCGTGCTGTTTTCACCAGCGGTCGATTACTCCTTTGACAACCCCGAGCTCGACGCTATGGAAAAGATTGACCCGTTAATACCGATTGCCACGGTGCGAAGACCTTTGAAATACTTTTATAATAACTGCCAACCGAACGATCCATGTATTAATCTGTTAAAAGCCGATTTTTCGCACAGCGGGCACCTGACGATATACAACGGCGGGTTGGATTTGCTGTCGAACGATATCGCAAAATTGCATGGTGTCTTGACAAAGCAAGACGTGCCGCATGACTACATTTATGAGCCAGAACTTTTCCATGCCTGGCCAGTTTTGGATTTTCCCGAGAGTCGTGAAGTGCGTGAGAAAGTTGCAAAAATAATCAGCTAGACTTTAACGTTCATATCTGTTATAGTATATATAAGTTATGCCAAATCAGAAACTACCCCTCGTCGCCATCATCGGCCAAACTAACGCTGGAAAATCAGCGCTGTTTAATCGCATGGTCGGCCGACAGGACGCGATTGTGGCGCGCGAGGCGGGGACGACGCGGGACGCGGTTTATCGGGTCGTAACAGTGGAAGGACGAGCGTCCGAGCAACAACTTCCCACGCGACTCGAGAAGAACGGCAAGCGTGTCAGTGACGAAGCCCATAACGATGGGGCTGAGGAGCGGCGCAGGAAGTTCGTTGGTCGGACGCGGTCCCAATCTCAGCAAAGCTTTTTACTTGTCGACACCGCCGGCCTGAAAAACCCCGAAGACGACTTCGAAGCCACCATCCAGGACCAAATCGACGACGCCGTCGGCGCAGCTGATCTGATCCTACTGGTCAAGGACATCACCCAGCCCTTCCAGCAAACCGACCGCGACATCGCCAAAAAAGCCTTGAAAAGCAAAAAAACCGTCTTTCTGATCCTAAACAAAACTGATCTGAAAGAAAAATTGCCACGCGACGAATTCTTAAGATTAGGGATTAAAGATACTTTCGAAACATCGGCCGAACACAACCGCGGCATCAACCAGCTTCTGCAAAGCATTGCGAGAAACATCCCGTCAGCCAAAATTTCCGAAAAAGAAGAAAACACCCTGAAAATCGCCTTGATCGGCCGGCCGAATGTTGGCAAAAGTCACCTTTTCAACACCTTGAGCAAGAAACAGCAAGCCATTGTCGCCGACGTCGCCGGCACCACGCGCGACATCAACCGCGTCAAAGTCAAATTCGACGGCTGCCGGATCGAATTGCTCGACACAGCCGGCGTGCGAAAACCGGGCAAAATCGAGCAGGGAATTGAGAAATTTTCGGTATTAAGAACCGTCGCCGCCATCGAAGAAGCCGATATTTGTTTATTATTAACTCCCGCCGACGAACTGAACACAGCACTGGATCAGAAGCTGGCCGGCCAGATCGCCGACGCCGGAAAAGGTTTGATCATCGTGGTTAGTAAGTGGGATTTGACGAATAATAATCCTGAACTACTGAACGAATCGACAGCCGAAGATCCAGAGCCAGAAGAAACGACCAAAAAAGGCAAAAAAAAGAAGCTTTCAAAAGAAGCCAAAGCCGACCAAAAGGCCATGCTCGGCAAATTGCGCGGCGACATCGCGCAGACATTCTCGCCCGCCGCCGAAGTCATCGCCCGCGCCCGAGTAACTTACGATTTCGTACCGTGGGCGCCGCTGATCTTCACCTCGTCGATCACGGGCAAAAACGTCGCCAAGATCCTTGAAATCGCCCTGCAAATTGACAAGGAAAGACAGCGCGAAATCCCGACCCGAAAACTGAATGATTTACTGCAAAAATCCGTCGCCAAACACCCGCCAGCCGGCCTGAAAAACACGCACCCGAAATTCCGCTACATGGTGCAGACCGACACGCGGCCGCCGTGGTTCGTAATTTACGGCAGCAATTTCAAGTTTATTCATTGGTCGTATAAACGTTATTTGGAACGGCAAATGCGGGAAGAATTTGGTGGTTTTTCCGGCACGCCGATTATGTTTTCGTTTCGGGACGAGAAGCAGATAAAGGCGAATCGCGAAGACAATAAAGTTTAGCAGAAAGTGAGACAGGGCTCGGCCGCACGAAGCAGCCGAGCCCTTTGGGCGTCTCAGAATCGGTCCAGCCTCCTACGGAGTAGGAGCGGGGAACTGAACGGTCGGAGCGGTCGACGATCCGGGATCGGCCCGGAACACCTCGTGCCTCTCGAAACCGAGCACACCAGCGACCAGCGACGACGGGAACGTCCGCAACTTCTTGTTGTACGAAGTTGCAGCCGCATTGTACTTCTGTCGAGCGTAGTTGATGCGGTTCTCCGTCCCTTCCAGTTCATCCATCATGCCAACGAAGACCGTACTAGCCTGAAGTTCAGGGTAGTCCTGCGCCAGAGCGACCAGTCGAGACAACGATCCAGTCAGCTCGTCGTTGGCGGCGTTGACATCCTCGAACGAGCCGCCATTGATGGCCTCGGCCAACTTGACGTTGGCCGCAGTGATCTCGTTGAAGATCGCCGTCTCGTGTGCAGCGTAGCCTTGCACAGTCGTGACGAGGTTAGGGATGAGGTCTGCACGACGCTGGTACGTCGACTCGACGTTGGCCCACGCCTGGGTGACGTTCTCCTCGGAGTTAACCAAGGAGTTGTAAGTTGCCATCACGGGCAACAGGACAAACACAACGAGTCCAGCTACAATCCCCAACAGGATTGCGTACGATTTTCTCATCATCTTTCCTTTCTGTGCGATGTGATGAGAGAGGAACTGCTATCGTCCAGCACCGCCGCCGCCGAAGCTGCCGCCGCCAAACGAGGAACCGCCAGAGGATCCACCTCCGAAGGAAGAGCCGCCGGATCCGCCACCGCCACCGTCGAGGACGCCGGCAGCCGCCAGTACTATTAAAAGTACGATGACGCCGACAATGATGAGGAGAATGCCCCACCAGGTTTCATTCCATGGTGTAGGCGGCTCCTTGGCGACCACGCCGCTATCCACTCCAGCAACATGCTGGTCTGGCGCAACGTGGTTGATCACCGCCTGGACGGTCTGAGTCGTGGCCGCATCCCAGTCGTCATTATCCCTGTTCGGAACAAAGAACTGATCAAGGATTCGGCCAGCCTGTGAGTCGGTCAGGTCGCCTTCCATACCCTTGCCGGGCGCCAGAAAGACAGACTTGTTGCCATCCTCGTAATCCGATTTGGAGATCAGCAGAAGAATGCCGTTGTCGGTTTTCTTCTGACCAACTCCCAACTCGTTTCCGAGGTCTGCCGCGTACTTTGCGATGTCGCGACCGTTCAGGCCGCTAATCGTGACAACCACGAATTGGATCGTGGTTTTGTCTTCCAGGTCGGCCAACATCGGGTTGAGCTGGTCTTCTGTCGTCTGGTCCAGGATGTCATCCTGATCATAGACATAGACGCCAGCCTGTGGTGTCGGCACTTCGAGCGAAGAATCGCCCGGTGCGCAGCCTGCCAATGCTAGCAGACCGAGGAATGTGGCGAACAATACGCCGATAAGTCTCCTCATGTCTTCACCCCTCCTAGGTGAGTTCGGATGATTCTGAAACTGCAAGGTGCGAGTGGCCTTTCAGCGCCACCTCCTCTCTGGACTCTGCGTGTTCTGCATCGTTGCAAGAACCAAAAAGTCTATATATATATCAATTTTTCTGTATTTTGTCAATATCGTAATAGGTATAACATATGATAAAATCGAACATATGAAACTAATCATCGGCCTCGGCAACCCCGGCGCAGAATACACCGGCACGCGACACAATTTCGGTTGGCGCGCGTTGGATTTTTTGGCGGAAAAGTTCGACGCGGGCAAATGGAAGAATGAGAAGAAATTCCACGCCATGGTCGCCAAAGCAAACCTCGACAGGGAAGATATTTTACTTATCAAGCCGCAAACCTTTTACAATTTAAGTGGCCAATCCGTGCGCGCAATTCGCGACTTCTACAAACTCGACAATTCTGACATTTTGGTAATTCACGACGACATGGATCTACAGGTTGGCCGGCTCAGGGCGCGCGAAAAGGGCAGCGCCGCCGGCAACAACGGCGTCCAAAGCCTGATCAATCACATTGGAACAGACTTTGCACGTCTGCGCATTGGCTCGGGCAAAGACGCCGAGCACGATGGTCTAACCAAGCCGTCAGACAATCATAGCGACTATGTCCTCAGCCGACCAAATTCCGCCGAAAAGGCTAAATTCGAACAACTCTTGCCCGAAATTGAACAGGCAACGAAAGATTTTATCGCTGGCGAATTCACAGCACACAGCGTCAAAGTGTGACCACAAATCGCGTTCCGATCTCTGCAGCCAACGCCCGCGAAATGACAGTCGACTCGCGGCCATTTGCAATAAAAGTTTCTACACCGGCACACATAGCAATTTGAGCCGACGCAATTTTAGTAACCATACCGCCACAGCTCAGGCCGTTTTCGGCAGCGCCAGCAAATTGTCGCACATTTTCTATATCTGTTACTACCCGCAGCAAAGTCGAATTGTCGTCGGCCACTTTGCACAATCCATCCCGATTTGTAAGCAAAATCAATCGCACTACATGAAACATGTTAGAGGCCGCCAAGCTGGCTGCTAATTCGGCCGCTAGCGTATCATTGTCGCCGAAACGAATTTCGTCGTCGCAAATCGTATCGTTCTCGTTAACAAGAAAGACGTCACCGTGCACCAGCGAACAGCCAATTACGTTCAGCGCCTTGGCCTGCGTATTGCGCCACAAGAGTTCCTGCTTCGTCAACAATGCCGCGCTGACCCGATCGGCGCCAATGGCCGCCTTCCACCGCTGTACGATTTCGTCCCAGCCACGCGCCGCGTAGCGCTGCAACTCGACCATTTCGCTGACTTCGCCCCGTCGTCGGCCGTCCAGCATTGCGCCAGCCGTAATTGCGCCTGATGATACCAACACTATGCCAGTCTTTTCATCTGTCAAATCACGTATCTCGTCGCCTATTCGCCGGAAGGCTTCTTCGTTTAAACACCTTTGGCTAGCATCAACCAAAGTATTCGTCCCAACCTTGACCACTAATAAATTTTCCTTTACCAAACTCATGATTATCTCCGAAAGCCGATCAGTACGCGAGCTTTTACATAGAAGAAAAAGCCCCTTCACCGAGGTGCTGATCTCACGCTTTGTTTGATTTAATTAGTTCAAGAAATTCACCTCGGCTGCCGGATCGGCCGCGGTGTCGGGAAGTGGGAAAATCTGAACTTGATCATGCTGTTATTTTACCATGATTCTCTGCATCGCGCAAACTGGCCAAAATGATTAACGTCGCCAAATACTCCGCCTCATCCAACGACGAATCATCTGCGATCGGCATAACCTGCGACGTCTGATTCTGCGTCGCATCGTCGTGCACATCGCGAGTCTCGTTAACCTGACGCACATCAATCAAGGTTTCATTGGGCAACATAGCGCCAGCCGCCACCGCCAACAGATATAATTCGCGCAGCGCGTTCAGCAGGCCAACATCGCGCGCCACAGCACGTTGTTCGGCCTTGGTCGATGGCTGCGGCACAGTAGACCGTTCGGGTCGGGCAGGGGACAGTTGCGGGCCAATTTGCCCAGACAAGTTATCAGCTCGGCGGCGACCTGACCGACTTAAACCACGCCCCGCCCACAACCCAAAGCCACCGAATAACGACGCTAACCCCGAAATATCTGGTGCCGGATAAGAAGAATAGCCAGTTGATCGGGTGACACTTTCGCTCCTGTCTGCATTAGCCCCAGTAGCAGAAGAAGCCCGGGGACCAACCCCAGAAGAAGACGAGCCAGACCGACTGGTCCGAGAATTCGATTATGTTGGGCCGAAGCCGCTAAATGATGGCGAACTCCCTCCGGTCACCGGGTTCCGATTCGCAGCCGAAGAAACTGCTGGCCCAGCAACCGATGAGCCGGCTAACGACGAAGAAGTGCCTTGACCCGGCGGGCTTGATGTCCTTTGACTACTTGAACCAGGCTTACCAAACTCTGGCGAATACGACGGGGAAGAGGATAATGGCGATCCAATTGAGCTTGCCCTGTTAGAACCAGAAATTGCAGGGGAACCACCACCAAAATCATCGGGTGGCAATGACGACCAATCAACTTCTTTGCCATCGCCCGAACGCGACCGTCGCACACCGGCTGATTCGCCCGGTACGTTGTTGGACTGTATATTCGAACCACCCAAAGGGAACGGCTCGTCTGAGCCGAAATCCGACCCATCGCTGCTATACGCCGTCGCTCCAAGGCCAGAAGGCGCGCCGGCAACTTGGCTACTTGTCGATGACGCTGCGCCCGTGCCACTTCCACTGCCACTTGGTGTTGCCGATCCAGGCGTTACGCCATCGCCTCCAATCGGTCCACCGTCCGAAGTGCTCGTAGGCGCTGAAATCTGGTCCACAGGCTCTCGCAATTTCTGTCGAAGCGACCGGCCTATTTTATCCAGATCGGAACCTTTCAAATCAACCTTGACACCTAATTTTTCTCTGATCAGGTGCGCCATGAATTCGCGACTGGGGCCCGATGACTCGCGCAGGATTTTTGCTTCCTCTGAATTAAGTTTGCCAAGCAACTTTTCCGTCATTTTCTTGGCATCGGATTCCGAAATCTTTTGTGGCTGCTCGGCGTTGGGCGAAGAAGATTCATCCTTGGTTTTCTGCTGGACATCAAGTGGTTTTTTGTCTGGCGGTTTCGTCTGATCAGGCGACCGCAAAGAATTATCGCGATCACCGAACAGATTCCACGGCTTTGACGCTTTTTCTTTAGCAGGTTTCGACCGCTTGGGTTGCACATCGTCCAATTCTAAAGGATTTTCTGGCGGAGATTCTTCGGGATTTGGCAAATTATCAAAGGCCCAATCTGGCAGATCACCCGAGAAATCTTCGTCTGTATAAGTTTCATCGCCAGTCGAATCTTCGCCATCTTCCTGCGACCGAAGGTCATCTGAATTGATAGCTTGATCAGCCAATGGGTCGGCTGGAATCTGCACGTCTGCAATTTGTTCGACGGTTTCTGGCAATACACCTGCCGGGGCAAGTATCTCATCCGATCTGTCGGTCTGATTGGCTTGATCGCCAGGAGTCGCAGCCGCGTCAGATTGTTCCGCCTCGGCCTGCGCCGCATAGGCCAGCCGCCCCAGATCAACATGGCCGTCGGCAGTCAAAATCCGGCCGTCGTCAGCAATCTCTAGTTGGCGCCGCCAACGAAGCAACCGCCACAACCTCTGCAAACTTTGCGTTAATATGCCAACCGCCGCTACGCCTAGAATTTGCTGTCGCAGGTGCGTCAATTTGCGATCGCGCTCTTCGGTTTCTTCTTTTTCTTCTTCACGTTTTTCTTCCTCGTCGAGCTCTTCGCGGGCTTTTTCTTCCGCAGCTTTTTCCTCGGCTTCGGCTTTTTTCTTTTCTTCTTCCTCTTTTTGCTGCCTGGCTTTTTCTTGGGCCTTGTCTGAGACCACCTTCTTTTCGCCCTCAGGTTTTTTGTTCTTTTCTTCACGCGAAGACTCGTCGGGCTTTTGGTCCGGTTCTCCGCCCGGTGAAATACTACGTGATCTGTCGCGCTCCATAATGACTTAAGTATAACCGATATTCGGGTGAAAGGGCAATGGCCGATATACTAGTCGGATCGACAGTACAAATTATCTTCATCGAGTTCCTGCCCGATCGCCGTACATACTACGCGTAGCCAATCGCGGTACTCGTTGGTCAAATCTTGCCATCGGTTATCGACCCAAAACACTGCTTTTGTGCTTTCTTCTGATGAAACATTTTCTTTGTCATAATTTTCGCCCGTAAAGGCGCCTGACGAATGAGTACCAACATCAGGATGCGGCGAATAATTAGCGTCTAATATCTTTTGCCAACCGGTTTGCTCAAAATAAGTTTTTGGCATCGTGAAGATTGTCGAATATAACCTGATGCTCTTGAGGTCTCCGCTTCTGAACTGACTGTACCAGTAGGTGCTATCAGACCAGTATTCCGTCGAGCACGTTAGAACTATAGCCCGATCGGGTGTTTTCGCCGCGCGTTGTTTCGCCTCAGCAATACGTTGGCCGACTAAATTATTGCTTTCCTGCAGCAAACCATTAGACGGATTGTCCGCATTATCGTCAAGAAGATTGTTGCAATCTACAAACACATTATCACTGACTTTTCCTAAGGCGGTTCGGTAGGCCGGCAGAAACACAAAACCATATTCCTGGTTAAATTGGCCGTCATATAAATCTTTGGCATCGGCGAAGCGCTTATAAATAGCAATTTGGTTGTAGTTGTTTAAGAAATTTAGCGTTAATTCTTGATCGCCGACTACAAATGTTACGCCGTTAAATGTGATCAAGAAGTCTGTTTCCGGTTGTTGTTGGAAACTGCGCACTGCCATTAGGGCACGCTCCTCGATGTCAGCAGGGTAGGTAGGCTGTAATTTTCCATCACACCACGGGTTATTTATCTCGTCTATAACACTGCCATCACCACACACAAAATTATCGGTATTTCTGCTCCATGTTTCGTAGAACGCTGTCGTTACCAACGCATTCATATTCGAACCAGCAACAAAAACATCGTTAAATTTGAGCTTTTCACCGGTGTCCAGACGATAATTCAGATAAGCATGTTTTTCAGAGATAATGTCAGAAACCGAAGTCCCTTTAACATAATAACTATGCTGATCTATTCGGAAGCATGCTACCGACAGGATATTGGCGAAGTTCGCCTTAACATCACATCTAGCGTACTTATAATTTGCACCATTCGCCAACTTACCTTCGTTGACTTGATCAAAAGCTGCTTTGATTTCACCATTTATCCGACCTTGAAGATCTTGATTTTTGAGCCCGGAAATCTGCGCGTAAGATTCGTCATTGCCACGAGAATCCTTGCCTCCCACTGTCCAAGTAATCTTCAACGGATTCGTCGCGTAAATATCACCGCGCCTAACGACCAATTTGCTTTCATTATAAAATTTCTTATCCTGTTCGTTGACTTTCTCGCCACCCGATAAACTGATTTCGTCCGATTCATAGCTTTCTTGGCTGTTCTTCCAGATAATCGCGCCCGTCGTAGCACCGATTGCTACCACGGCAAAGATGCTCAGGGTGATTATCAGCCTTTTGCTCAACTTCTTGTCGCCGTCGGTATTTTGGTTATCCGACCGGGACATTTTGGGAAGTTTAATTGACGGGGACATAACCGGCCTCTGCTGCGACGGCTTGGCCGCGCGGGCTTAACATGGCTTCTTGCAATTTGCGCGTTGAACTGTCTGATTCGGCCGCTTTGTTAATAACTATATAATACGCCGTTCGGAAAGGGTATTGACCGGTTCGTATAGATTCAGAATTAGGCGCCACGCCATCGATTTTCAATAATTTGATATTGTTAGCCGCGGCAGCATTTTCGTCTCTGTACATCGTTGTAGCATAAAAGTAGTACGAGTAGCCGATCGCGCCGGGATTATTGCTATAACTGGCTACGATATTTATGATGTCGGCCATCGTGCCGGCAATCATCGTAGTTGGCGCCGGCACCAATTGCCGATCCTTCATCACCAAATCGATCATCCCAGTCTGCGAGCCCGAATTGACCGGCCGCTGATAAGCCGCAATCGGTTCATCATTGCCGCCAACCTCTTTCCAGTTGGTAATTTTGCCCTCATAGATCTGTTTGACCTGCTCGGACGTCAGATTGTCGACCGGGTTGTTTTTGTTGACAAAGAAGATGAAACCTTCGTTGACGACAGGGGTGACTTCTAATTCAACATTGGCTGCTGCAGCGCGCGCCAACTCGTCTTCACTGGGGCTGGTAACCAGAATCAGGTCTGTCTCACCATTGATTAGCTGCGTATAAGCTTTATCGGTTTGGCTGAATGTGATACTGTTTTCGTCAATTTTCTCCCCTGTAAAATTGCTTTTAAAGGCCAAATTCAGCGGAATCGTCGCTGTACTACCGTCAATCCGTGGGTAATTCTCCAGTGTGAACAGCGGTGTGTTGTCAAAATGCGCCGTCGGTTTTTCCTTGACCACATTCGGCGTGAACCACCAGCTCTGCGTGAAGAAGGAGTAGACTAGCACACACAGCGCAATCACAACGATTGGAGTCGCAATCGCCGCGATCAGATTTGGATTCGATCCCTTCTGATTTTTAGGCTGGCTTTTGCCAGATTTCTCGGTTTTAGCAGGTTTGCTTGAACGACCTTTTTCAACCCTTTTCACATCAGTCCTTTCCGGTTACGCTTTCTTAATATATATTAGCATTTCTAAAGCATTTTAAGAACTGACATTTCGTTGTGATTTTGACATTGGGGAAAACTATACAAAAAACCGTTCAGCAAGGGTGGGCATCGCTGAACGGTTATTTGACCTCTCGACGCACCCCGTAAGGGCAGCCATCTGATGACAGCAAGCGTGACCCACCTCACATCAGGGGCCCGCCGGTCAAGAGGGTTAGATACGCGCCGATTGCCGCCGTTAGCGCCCGCTGGTCGTAAAACCGGCGAACTGAGGTGGCGAAAGTGGAGGGTAGATACTTTCATCCGCGCGTAGCCTAACACTTTTCTCTATTTCGCTTGCGCTAAGTAGAGAAAACTTGTTAAAATGGGGGTATAAGGTGCGTTTCGCGCGCCGAAAGCACGCTAACGTCAAGCATTCTAGCACACGTTAGCGTTATTGTCAATAGTTTCTATAAGGATCATGGATAATATCAAGAGCATCAACCCAGAGGACAACGAATTTCTCCAGCGTACCACTGTTATTGCCAAACCGCCGGAAGTATTGTGGTATGTCGGAAAATTGCCCGAAATCGGTCCGACCGTCGCCATCGTTGGTTCCAGAAAGCCAACAGATTACGGCCGCGGCGTAACTTTGCGGTTGTCGGCAGCACTGGCAGCACGCGGCGTGATTGTCGTCAGTGGGTTGGCGATCGGTCACGACGCGTTGGCGGCACAAGGTGCTCTGGAAGGTGGCGGTATCACGATCGGCGTAGTGGGTAATGGTTTGGCTGATAAATACCCACGAACAACCTGGGCACTACGACAGAAGATCATCGAAGAAGGCGGCGCCGTCATCAGCGAATACCCACCAGACCATCCGGTTTACCGCGGCAACTTCTTCTGGCGCAATCGCCTGATCACGGCGCTCAGCGACGTCGTTGTCGTTGTGGAGGCCGGCGCACAGTCAGGCACGCTCAACACCGCCGCCCACGCTCTGACCCAGAACAAAGAGTTGATGGCCGTGCCGGGCAACATCACGTCGCCGCTGTCGGTCGGCTGCAACCGCCTGATTTCCCAAGGCGCAACGCCCGTGTTGTCGGTTGACGACGTAATGGAGAAATTGCGTGATATTTACGCCACGCGGAATGCTCATTTGACCGAAAAATTCCTGGCCAGTTTTCACGATATTGGCGCCAGACAATCTTCAGCTCAATTAGTCAAGACAATCAAAGGGAAGAATGACGTCGAAACTAAAATCCTGCGCGCCATCGCTGGTGGGGTCGCGGACGGCGACGAAATCTTACATACAATCAAAGTCAGCGCCGCCGATTACGGCGTGGCCATGACTATGCTCGAGGTCAATAGGCGGATTCGGGCACTAGGAGCGAATCGGTGGGGATTAAAGTAGAGCCTTCGTCATTCGCCCCGATTCACTACTCTGGATTCGACGTTTTTTCTTGCCTAATCCTCTCCCTATCATGATACCCCTTTATTGCCCCTAATATTTCTCTGCGCGCAAACCATGAATTTGCCACGCGAGCAAAAGGGTTTTTTATTGAGGGGCACCCCTCAATAGTTTCCGTAACATCAACTCTACGACCAGTGGTGGTATCAACGGTTGTATGATTAACAATTTGTGGAGATACCTCCCTTGCTACCATGTCTGCAGCGTATTGTTCTACATCAAATGCATCCCCGTCCAAGCCCCCTGCAGCTCTCTGCTGTTTCGCTAATCTGGCAGCGCAACTTGGAACCCCTTCTAGACCGCACATCGTAGCACACCAAGTTCCAGCCATTGTGCAAAATTCCTCGCTAGGCACATCCCGCGCCACTGTTGAAACTTCTTGTGTGTTTGGGCCCGAATCGGCCTGTACTTCGCCTACTGCCATATCCTCTCCTAACTCTGTTATCGCAAATGGTATTACTGACACTTGGTCATTAAGGCAATAATTCTCTCTCCCTGCTTCCGTCAAGAGGCTCGCTATTGTTGTGAGATTCTGTCAAGCAAAACAGCTCCGGGCATTAGGGCAGACGTTACCAGAACATAAGATAACCTTGACAGAACCCCCCCCCTAGTGTACGATTAGCGAATCCTCGCAGAGAGGCCGCTTGATGCACTTATCGGTGTGCATTGAGCCAAACGGAAAGGAGCGGCAATCATGCGTGCCGTTTCCGGGGTGAGCGCGAAGGCCCGTCAGATCGATAGTTGCTGGGCGGAGCATTACCACGCTCAGCACGAAAACACCGACCGCGTTGTCGCGAAACCGCGCACGCGGCGCGGGCAGGCAAGATTGGCTTCTCGCGGGAAGCGATTTGCCTACCCCAAGGTGCCGCGTCCAGTACGCGACGACCTGGCCAGAAAAGCCAGGCACGTCGCACGCGGCATCGCGACATGGACTAACCTGGAGCTGATGGAGACATCAGCTCCAGAAGAATGCCAGTTCTTCTGGGAGTCCGCTGAGAGTCGCCCTGAGGGCAAGAGTTCTGGGACATACGTCCCAGAGTTGTGCTGGGAGGTGGTGTGTTCTGCCATGGAGGACTGGGAAGAGCGACAGCTCGCATCAGGTAACTGACGCCCAGCCGTGAGCCCGCGCGAACATATAGCGCGAGAGCTCCGGCGAAAGTCAGGCGGCCGCTCACCGAAAACGAGCATTCCGGCGACAGCTGTTTTTGCCTGCTCGGGTCAGGCGAAATGCACAAATCGCGCCGAAGGGGATCGGAGTCCCGCGGATTCAGCGTCGAATCCGCGGGCTCCGGCCCGCTTTCTTTTGCCGCACGAACAGTTCCGAACATCGCGGGGAGCGTTACCAGACACGCCTCGCTAAAGGCCAGAGCGCGAGCGTCCCAGAAAAAGACTTGACAAAATCTCTCTCTCTGCATATAATCAGCTTTGTCGTCAAGAGACGACTCGGGTTGCGTATCCGTTCCGATACCCCGAGGAGGTGGTCAAAGGATGCGGGGATGTAAAAACATCCGAGCGCCGCCCTAGTGGCAACCCCGGCACGACACTTCGCCACGACCCCGAAAGGAGGTGAGATGTCGGCAAACCGGACAATCAGGAAACTGATTTGTGCCGTCTCGTCGCGAGCTGACTCGACGCGATGAGATGTGAGTCAGGGAGTCAAAAAGTGTTCACCAGTGTGAACATAAAACGTCGGGGAGATTCCTCGGTGTGGGCACGTCGCCCGTCACCTGTTGGTGAACATCATCGCGGCGTGCTCGGCGTCCTGGTTAGATCCACAATGAACACCGCTGGTTCAACTTTACCAGCAGGGAATATCTAACCAGGCGCCTTCGCCATTTCATGGGAATTTGCCAAACCCCGAACTTTTTGCTAAACTAACCCGCGATGAGCGCGAAAACCACAACCAATTTAGTCATCGTCGAGTCGCCGGCCAAGGCCAAAACCATTGCCAAGTATCTGGGGCCGGACTTCCAGGTTTTGTCAAGCGTCGGGCATATTCGCTCGATCGCCAAGAAGCCGGTTAAGGGCGTCGAACCGATCGACACCGCGAAAGACTTTGCTACCGTTTACGAAATCGACCCCGAGAAGAAGAAAACTGTCGCCGAACTGCGCAAAGCCGTCAAAGAAGCCGACCAAGTCTGGCTGGCGACAGATGAAGACCGCGAAGGCGAAGCGATTGCCTGGCATTTGTGCGAAGTTCTGAAATTGGACCCGGCGAAAACCAACCGCATCGTTTTCCATGAAATCACCAAAGATGCGATCCAAAACGCCGTCAAAAATCCGCGCACCGTCGACATGGATCTGGTCAAGGCCCAGCAGGCGCGGCAGATTTTGGACCGCTTGGTTGGATTCGAATTATCCCCGGTCGTCTGGCGCAAAGTCCCCGGTGGTAAATCGGCAGGGCGCGTCCAGTCGCCAGCCGTGAAATTATTGGTCGAGCGAGAAAGAGAAATTCAGGATTTTGAGTCGAGTTTTGTTTTTAAAGTAAGCGGAGAATTCACAAAAGGTTCCAACTCCGCGTCATTCGCCAGTTTATCCGGCGAATCCAGTAATAATCGTCATTCCGAACTCGTTTCGGAATCTTCAGTTCCCCATGGAAAAAGCAGTGACAAGAAGATCCTGAAACAAGTTCAGGATGACAATAATATAATTAAAGCCAACTTATCCAAAGATTTTGCCACCGAAGAAGAATCTCGCGAATTTTTAGAAAGCCTATCCGACGCAAACTTTACCGTCAGCGAACTGGCCACTACCGAAGCCACAAGAAATCCTTTGCCGCCATTCACGACCTCAACATTGCAACAGGACGCAAACGCGCGCCTCGGCATGTCGGCCCGCACCACGATGAGCCTGGCGCAGCAGCTCTACCAACAGGGGAAAATCACCTACATGCGAACCGATTCGCTAAATTTGTCAAATCAATTTCTGGGCGCGGCTGGTAAATTCATCGAAGAAAAGTTTGGTAAGAATTATCTGAAAACTCGCAATTTCAAAACCAAATCTGCTGGCGCGCAGGAAGCCCACGAAGCGATTCGCCCGACCGATCCATCGCGTGAAGTCGCTGGCGACGACCCGCGGGCGCAGAAACTTTATGATTTGATTCGACGGCGGACTTTGGCGTCGCAGATGGCACCGGCCAAGATCGAACGAACGACAGTTACAATCGAAATCTCACGAGGCGAGGCGACTGGGCGGCAAGTCTCTCGCGCGACTCTTTCGGACGGCGAAAGTGTCAGCGGCGAGCCCCGTAACGACGGGCGCGAGACGCGGCGCGAAGACTTCGTTGGCCAGCCGCCGGTCGAAGACAAAGAAGATGTAAAGAAGATCCTGAAGCAAGTTCAGGATGACAATGATTTATTCTTTACGGCAAAAGGCGAAGTGATTTTATTTGACGGCTTCCTCAAAATGTACGGCACCAGCAAAGAAGAAATCCTACCAAAACTAACCACCGGCGACAATCTAAACGCCGAAGAAATCACCGCCCGCCAAACCTTCGCGCGACCGCCAGCCCGCTACACCGAAGGCTCCTTGGTCAAGAAACTCGAAGAGCTCGGTATCGGCCGGCCCTCGACCTACGCGACAATCATCGGCACAATCCAAACCCGCGGCTACGCCGAAAAAGGCGACAGCGAAGGCGAACCGCGCGAGGTCATCGAACTCAAATTAAGGCCGCGTCATTCTGCGGACGCAGTCTCGCAGAATCCAGGCGAAATTAATAGCCGGGTGGATCCTGCGACTTCACTTCGTTCCGCGCAGGATGACGGAGAAGTTACACGCGAAATCTTAACTGAAAAATCCGGCGCCACCAAAGGAAAACTCCTGCCAACCGCCAGCGGCTCGGTGGTAACCGACTTCCTGAACCTGCACTTCACCGACATCGACGACTACGATTTCACGGCCCGCATCGAAAACGAACTGGACGAAATCGCCGAAGCCAAACTCGACAAAACCAAAATGCTGCGCGATTTCTACGGCCCGTTCCACGCCCGGATCGACGCCAGCGACACAATCGAACGCAGCACCGTCGCCGGCCAGCGGAACCTGGGCAAAGATCCGAAAACTGGCCAGCCAATTTTCGCACGAATCGGTCGCTTTGGTCCGATGCTCCAGATGGGCGAAACTCCGGCCAAGGATGACAAGACTGCTGAAAAGCCACGCTTTGCCAACTTTCCGAAAAACGCTCGGCTGGAAACTGTCACTCTGGAACAGGCCCTGGAAATGTTCAAACTACCACGCATCGTCGGTACAACCACAGACGGTCAGGAAATCACCGCCAACATCGGCCGCTTTGGCCCTTATATTAAAGTGGGTAATTTATTCGTCAGCATCAAACCGCTCGATCCGTTTGAGATTGAAGAAAAGGAAGCCCGCGAACTCTACGCCGCGAAATTGAAAGCCGAAGCCGAGAAAAACATCGCTGATTTCGGCGACGGCCTGAAAGTCCTAAATGGCCGTTTCGGCCCGTATGTAACAGATGGCAAAAAGAACGCCAAGATCCCCAAGGAAACTGATCCGAAATCAATCACGCACGAACAGGCTAAAAAAATGATCGCCAACGCGCCAGAGAAAAAAGGAAGGTTCGCGCGAACTTCGCGGGGTAAATCTTCGGCCAAAAAGCCAGGCGCTGCAAAAAGCAAGGCGAAAACTTCGCGCAGTACAAAAACTAAGAAAAAGTAATGTTCTATATATTAGCACATGGAGAAGAAGAAAAATATGGACGAAAACCAAAAACTACAAGAGCCCAGGCAAGAGCAACAATCTCAACAGGCAGAGATTGCTACTCAAAGTACTGCAACCAGCAATACTGAAATGACACAGAATACTGGTCCGGCAAACAGCCGGCCATCGACGTTTGAACCAATAGGCAGCAGTGAGCTTGAGAATGTCAATTCTGGAAAGCAAAAAGTTGATATAGCCTTGCTTGTTTTCTTGGTAATGACCTTTTGGCTTGCCCTACTCTCTGTTGCAATTATATTTGCGATTACAGGCGATGAATCGGGATTGAGTTGGATGATTGCCCTGTTTTTCATTTGGCCAATGCTTCTTGTATCCCTCATTGCATCTCTCATCAACATAAGACGAGTAGAATCCATTGGCCAAAAACTTGGCAAGACGGTGAAAATGGCTGGGATTGTAATAGCCATAATGTTTGCTGTTTTTAGTATATTCGGTCTTGCCGGACGGCTAGCAGAAGATTACGGCAAGAGGAAGGCGGAGGAGCTAAACCAGCAGCAGTACTAATATCAAAGAAAATACCCTGGTTTCATTGTTTCTGGTAGATAGTGTTGTTGCTCGACTAGGCTTCTGACTGGCCTAATGCTTGACCTACTTATTACTTATAAAAAGATTTCACACCCAAAATTAAGTCTCGTCAATATTGCTAAAACCCGCGATCATTTCCTTAACCAAATCTTAACCACGATAAAACCGCCCGTTTGAAAACTCTTACAAAAACATCTTGCGTTAAAATAAAGTTTGTCGTATAATATACGCCAACGTGGGATAAGTTAATGAAACGGAAATCTATAGGAGAGACTATGGCCGACACACCAACCACCAAAACCGAGTTTGACGCGACCGTTCGTCGCATTTTGGACACGATCGACCGGCCGCGCGAACGCGAGGTCATCGAGCGTCGTTTCGGTTTGACCGGCGAGCGCGAGACCCTGGAACAGGTTGGTGAAACCATGGGCATTACGCGCGAACGCGTCCGCCAGATCGAAAAGGCGACTCTGATCCGTGCAAAACTTAGCCTGGATGACAACAAAAATCCGCAATTCGACGCCGCCGAAATCGAGCTGGTCAAGGCGCTGCACGAATTGGGCCGCGCCGCTCGCGTCGACGTCTTGACAAAACACCTGATGGGGAACGACAGCGTCAAGTCCAAGGCAATCGTTACGCTGCTAGCCGAACTAAGCAGTAAAACCATCACCACCATCGAAAACGATCGCTATTTCGCCGCTGTTGTCCTGACCGAAACCAAAGACGACCGCGCCGTCAAGGCCGACGCCGACCACATCATCGAGGTCCTGAAAAAGCACGGCCAGCCGATCACCCTTGACAAATTGCACAAACTGGTAGGTGGAAGCTACGAGCACCCCGACGAAGTCGCCGCCGCCGCCAGCGTCAGCAAGAACATCGCGACACTCGACGGTCAATGGGGGCTGGCCAGCTGGCCAATGGTCAACCCGCGCAACATCCGCGACAAAATCTTTGTAGTTATGAACAAAGAAGGCAAGCCGATGCACTTCAACGCCATTGCAACCGCTGTTAAATCGGCCAATTTCAGCCGCAACAAAATCACCGAACAGGCGATTCACAACGAACTGATCAAGGATCCGCGCTTTATTTTGGTCGGCCGCGGAATTTATGCGCTCAAAGATTGGGGCTACGAAAAAGGCTCGATCGCCGATGTTATTGCAAAGATTTTACGGGAAGAATCGCCGCTTCACCGCGAAGAAATCGTCCGTCGCGTTTTGAAAACTCGTCAGGTTCGTGAAGCTACTGTGCTGTTGAATTTGCAGAACAAGCCTCAGTTCAAGCGCGTCGCCAAAGCACAGTATGCGTTGGATGAAGAAACGGCAAAGTAAACCACTTGCATTTTCACCCCTAATATGCTATAGTTTTTAGAGCATGATTGCTTGGCTTTTTCAATTTTTCGCACAGTGGTACATCTGGGTGCCGCTGGTGGCAATTTTGGCCTACATGACTTACAGAAACTACAAGAAAGTCAAAGTGATCGACACCTACGACTATGTGCTGTTAACTCTGGAAATTCCGCGTAATAATGACAAGAAGGAACTGGCGGCCGAGCAACTCTTCGCGTCCTTACACGGTATCCTAAGGGACAAACAAGAGTTATCCATGACCGGCGGGCTACAGGAACACCTGAGTTTCGAAATCGCCAGCGTCGGCGGACAAATCCGCTTCTTCGTGCGCGTGCCAAAGCATTTGCAAAATTTCGTTGAGGGCCAGATCTATGCTCAATATCCGACGGTCCAGATTCACGAGGCCGACGATGATTATGCAGCTAACGGCGGTCATCATCCTGTGGCAGCGACGGCCGAGCTGGTATTAACGGATGATGAATTCTTACCGATTAAGACCTTCCAAAGTTTCGAGGTCGACCCGCTGGCCGGCATTACGGCGGCACTGTCCAAACTTAACCAGCAGAAGGAAGAAATCTGGGTGCAGATCTTGGCCCGACCGATCGCCGATGATTGGCACGCCAAGGCCGCCAAATTTGTTGCCCGCCTGAAAAGTGGCTTTGGCAGCAAAACCACCTCTGGTGGCTGGGTTTGGTTCGCCCAGATCATCGGAGCTCTATGGGCCCCGCCCGAAGGTGGCGCCGGCTCAACCACCACAAAGGAAATGTCCGAGCGCGACAAAACCCGCGTATCAGAGGCCGAGAAGAAATCACAGAAATTAGGCTACCAGGTCAAAATCCGTATCGCATACTTAGGATCCGAAATCGGCACTGCTCGCGGCCAGCTCAACGCCGTAGCGTCGGCCTTCAAACAATTCAATTCGACCAACCTGAACGGTTTTCGGCTAAGCAGCGCGCCGTCATTTAGGCGCGAGGACCTGCAAAAGTACACCGCGCGCTACTTCGCCGACAGCGGTTTTATCCTTAATATCGAAGAATTGGCTAGTGTTTTCCACCTGCCGCACACCAACGTCGAAACGCCTAGCGTCGTTTGGGCCAACTCTAAAACTGCCGAGCCGCCGAGCAAATTGCCGGTACTGACTGGCGAACGCGCCCACGATGACCAGATTTCGGCGTTTGGGCTAACCAATTTTCGCGGCATGCAGCAGCAATTCGGTATGTATCGCGCCGATCGCTCGCGCCACGTTTATATCATTGGCCAGACAGGGGTGGGGAAGAGTGGCCTGCTGGAACTACTGGCCTTGTCTGACGTTTTCCACAATCAAGGCTATGCGATCATTGACCCGCACGGTGATTTTGCGATCGACAACCTGAAATTTATTCCCAGTGGTCGGATCAAGGACGTCGTCTATTTCAACCCGGCTGACACGGCCTTTCCGCTAGGCTTTAACCCGATGGAAGTTTTTGATCCTTCACAAAAGAGCAATATTTCGTCCGAGATCATCGGCGTTTTGAAAAGAATGTTCGGCGACAGTTGGGGTCCGCGTTTGGAATATATCTTAAGGTACACGATTTTAGCTTTATTAGATTATCCTGACACGACCATGCTCGACATCACGCGCATGTTAACAGACAAGAAATTCCGCGAAAAAGTCTTGGCCGAAGTAAAAGACACCGTAGTCCTGCAATTCTGGCGCGTCGAATTCGCGTCATGGAACGACAAATTCGTCGCCGAAGCCATTGCGCCCGTCCTGAACAAAGTCGGCGCCTTTGTGGCCAATCCGATCATCCGAAACATCATCGGCCAGCCGAAAAGCACCTTTAACATCCGCGAGATCATGGACGAAGGCAAAATCCTGATTGTCAATTTGAGCAAAGGCCTGATCGGTGAAGACAACGCTTCGATTCTAGGGTCGTTCATGGTGACGAAAATCCAACTGGCCGCCATGTCCCGATCGGATATCGAAAGTGTAGAAGACAGAAGGCCGTTCTATCTCTACGTCGACGAGTTTCAGAACTTCGCAACAGATTCCTTCGCCGTGATTCTGTCAGAAGCGCGCAAGTACGGCCTGAATCTGACCGTCGCCAACCAATACGTCAGCCAGATGAGCGAGACCGTGCGCGACGCCGTATTCGGCAACGTCGGCACGATCATCGGCATGCGTGTCAGCGCCGAAGACGCGCCGATCCTTGCCACGCAGTTCGCGCCGCATTTCGAGGCACTCGATATTCTGCAGATGAACAACCGCGCCTTTGTCTGCAGTATGATGATCAGCGGCGAAAAGAACCCAGCGTTCAGCGGCACAACATTGAAGCTGCCGCCGGCGCAGGTCGACTACCTGCAGCAGATTATTGAGAACACGCGCCACAATTTCAGCCGCCCACGTCAAGAGGTCGAAGAAAAGATCGCAGCCCAAATCACACCACCGATCAATCTACAGAGCAGAACTGCTCAGCGTGCTGCCCGCAAGGCCGAAAATGAGACCTCTACTGACAACATTTCGCCTGCAGGCAAAACCGGCCCGCAAAAACTTGATCTGACAAAGGCTAATCAACCCGCTCCAACGAATCAGAATACAGCACCCGCCGACAAAAAACCCAGCAAACAAAAGCTGGCTGATCTGACGACCCTGGTCGCTGCCGCTCAAACTGTTGCCACCAGCACACCCGATCTTGCTTCTGAATATCCGAATATGCTACCTGGACATGTCCGAGATATCGAAAAATCGACTAACGAAGCCGAACTGGTTCTGCGCCGTCACGACAACGAAGCAACTGCCACCGACGTCAAAAACACGCGGTCGAAACCAGCGACTGCGGCACCGACCGACCTTGATATGAAACCCAAGCGCAAACGTAGCCGCTCTCGCCGCAAAAAGACAACTGAACCCAACGATAAATCTGCCGGCTTGCCGCCACCACCAACCTTTTCTCATTAATCTATTAATTACTGAAAAACCGGCTGATCTGTACAGCCGTATAGCTGACAAACAAAATCCAAAAAACAATGTCTAGCCAGCGCCTCTTGATCTTGTTCAAGAAATTGTTGAGAATTGGGAAAACATAGTACAACATTAACACCGACACTATCCCAAACGCCAGAGAATTAGGCAGACAAACATAACCGAACAGATTGAACGGTTGGTTACTGTAATTCCAAAACGGATTATAGCCAAGGAGAAACACCACGGCTGCAGCACAGATGAATTCGACCGACGTGGTCACTATTACACTTAGAGCATACGTCGCTACAATGCCAATTCGACCACGCAACACAAAAGGCCAGACCAGCCAGATCAATGCCAGCGCGCCCAAGCCATACGGCGCCGCCACTACAAAAAAAGGAATTCTGTCAATGTGCGACGGCTGGCCAAAGAGCAACGGAAGCGCCGCCCAGGCGTACTCCAACAAATGCCCGATAAACGAGAAAATCCAAAATATCAGGAAAGCATTTCGCCAAAATTTAAAACTTTTTAAATTTATTTCGTAAGTCGTCGGGATCGGCCGGAAGAATCTTCGTCGCGTTGATTTCTTCTTTGTCGTCATATTCCGCCCACCCCTAAAGATTAAAACAACTTATAAATTTCATCAGTCAAATCGTACAATTTCTGCGTGCGATTCTCCAAACGATAGTAATGGCGAATGTAAAAGCCTTCGAGAGCTGTTAGAACCAGCGCAATCGCATACATCGGCCAGATCTCTGGAACAAATCCGAATTTCAGCCAGAGAATAATACTAAGAGCCCACGCAGCAAACATCAACCCCGCAAAAAAGAAGGTAACCGCCAGATGAATCGCTCGCTCGTGCTGGAAGTTTTTTGTCACACGATCGTGGTACTGCGCCAGCGCTTCAATGTCATTGCGGTCGGGCTTTTGCTGTTTTGTCAGAGCAGCAATTTGTTTCTCGATGTATTTATGGTGTTCCGTGATTTTCTTGTCCATGCGGATATTGTAGCATATTTAGAGCCCATGCCACGGCATCAGGCAGTTCACCTCCACGGGTTAATAAAACGAACTTAGCACATCCAGCAACTGAACAGCATATAGTATACGCACCATTAATCAGCGGCCTTGCGCTTTCGCCACATAAAGTTAAATCATGCACCGCTTCCTGTGCCTTATGTCTATCTTCGCATGTTGCACGCTCCGAGCATACACAACATACTTGCAGCATATCGCGCAAATCATGTACAGTTGGTAGCCGATTTGACGATAATTGACCTTTAGTGCCTTCTGTTATAACGATCTATAATATGCTATCTCTCTGTTTGTCAAGACACCATTTTTATGTTTTTGTAAAGAAACGCTACGTATCTCTTGTGCTCGCAGACCGCCCGTGATATAATTTACGTCACATTATGGCTAATAATCAACTGGACAACCTAGTAGTCGTAGTCGCTGTACCGCGGCTGTGTTTCAGTTTGATTGAAGCCCGAGCGTAAAAGCTCCCCAGCACAGCCAAGAAATATGTGGCTTCGATCGCGAAGTCAATTTTTAATTTTGGAGAACAAGAATATGGGTCATGGAATAAAAGACCTGTTCAAAGGTCCGGAAGAGGGGAAAGACAGCCTAACTTACTCTGTTGAAAATATTATTAATGTTGATATTTTTATTAGGGCAGACGGTTCAGTTACAAAAGAGACAAGGGCCTGTTATGGCCAAACTGGGCGGTCACTTTGTGTTGAGATTAAGTTGTTAAGACCGAGCGATGGTGGTGATATTAAGGAGATAATAAATGTGTATGATGAAGGTGGCACTCCGATTAATGGATCTCCCGATGCAGACGCTGCCGAAAAAGAAGCGAGGAATATATGGAGAAGAGATATGAATCAGTGCATTATTAATGTAGCAGCTACTATGTGCGTTTCTGCAGTGAGGCTCCAACTCTAGAGAGCCAACACTTAATTACATGGGCAAAAAGAATAACAGCCCCGAACAACAAAGAACAGTTAAAAAAATATTAAGATGGGCAACCGGCCCCGATGAGTACGGAAGATACTATATTTCGTCCGAAAGCTATTCCCGTAGACTACAACTAGACACGGCCACAGCCATGACCGCCTTGAGGGCATGCGGCTACTCAGTACAAGAAGACCATAGCAAAAGGCAAAGGGGATTAACATTCTGGCCAAAAACATAATGGCAACAGACGAGCACTAGGCATACTATTGTGATATAATACCAGCATGTACGACATCAAACTCATCCGCGAAAACCCCAAGAAGGTCCAGCAAAACGCCATTAACAAAGGCTATGGTGATTTGTCGGTAGAAGAATTATTAAGCCTGGATGACGATCGGCGGCAATTACAACAGCAGGTTGATGAACTGCGCGAACAGCGCAACCAAAATGCAAAACAGATCAAGGGTGGCGGAAAACCCGACCAACAATTGGTTGATCAAGGCAAGCAAATCAAAATCCAACTGGCCGAGCGCGAAGGATATTTACAATCAGCCGAAGAAAAATTCTGGGATTTGCTGAAGCGATTTCCAAACATGGCACTGGACATGGTGCCAGTAGGGCAAACCGAAGACGAGAATGTTGAAATCCGCCGCGTTGGCGATCAGCCGAAATTTGACTTCACGCCTAAAAGCCACGCTGAATTAGCCGGGAGCCGTGGCTGGCTGGACGTGCCGCGCGCTGTCAAAATCGCCGGCAGCCGGTTTGTTTATGTAAAGGGCGATCTGGCACGGCTTGAATTTGCGCTGTTTCAATATGGCATCGATGCTTTAACCAACCCCAAGAAGATCGCTGAGATAATTGAGCAGGCTGGACTGAAAGGCAAAGTTTCTGATGTGCCATACACTTTTGTCCTGCCGCCAGCCGTTGCGACGACCGCTGCTTTCGAAGCCACTGGCCGCCTGAACAAGCAAGAGCAGACTTACAAGATTGAAGAAGAAGATCTCTGGCTGAACGCATCGGCCGAGCACGTCATGGCGCCGATGTACCTGAACGAAATCCTGGACGAAAAGGAATTACCGATTCGCCTGCTCGGCTACACAACGGCCTTCAGAAGGGAAGCCGGCACCTACGGCAAAGACACCGAAGGCATGTTCCGCCTGCACCAGTTCAACAAACTGGAAATGGAATCGTTCACCACGGCTGAACAGGGTATGAACGAACACTTGTTCCAGATCGCCATTCAGGAATATTTGCTGCAAGAATTGGGTTTGCCATATCGCGTGCTAGAAAAATGCACCGCTGACATCGGTCGACCGAATGCAAAAGGTGTTGATATTGAAACGTGGATTCCGTCGCAGAATACTTACCGTGAAACGCACACGGCGGATTATTTGACAGATTTTCAGACCCGCGCCATGAAAACCCGTGTGCGAATGGCTGACGGTTCGCTGGAATTGGCGCACACCAACGACGCGACGGTCTTTTCCGAGCGTCCGTTGATTGCTATCATCGAGAATTTCCAAAACGAGGACGGCACGGTGCGCGTGCCTGAACCTTTGCATAAATACTTAGGCAAAGAAATTATTTAACTTATGTTATAATAGCATCATAGGAGGATATTTTAACCATGAGCGACAAAACCTTAAGCGTAGAAATCACCGGCATTCATCTGGACATCGACGACAAGACCCGAAAATACGTGTCCAAAAAGTGCAACAAGCTGGTCGATTACATCCCGCGCCACGCCCGGCCGTCGGCCTTTGCCAACGCCAAACTGACCCTGGTCGACCGCAAGGACAACAACAAATACGAGTGTGAAATTGTCTTGACATTGCCTGACAAAACTCTGGTCGCCAGTGACACCGCGCAGAACATAATGGCCGCTGTCGACATCGTCGAGGCCAAATTACGCGGCCAAATCCGTCGTTACAAAACCGAACGCGCCGACAGCGTCAAGCGCGGCGGAATCATGGCGCGAGCAAAAGGCGTTTTGTCTAGACGAAAATAATTTTTCAGTTAGCCCTTGCATTAACCAAAATCTGTGCTACAATCTTCTCATATGATTAACTTCAATCAACGAAATTTCAGCCTACTACTCGGTCTCATGCTACCGCGGCTGTGTTTCAGTTTGATTGAAGCCCGAGCGTAAGCTCTCTAGCGCAGCCGAAAAAGTGGCTTCGATCAAGAAGTCATTTTTTAATTTTGGAGAAGAATATGAGACGTGGAATAGAAGGTATGTTTACCGATACGAAAGAAGCAACCCCCCCCCGTGACGATTGGCCATCTGATGTAAAACCGGGTGATTGGGAAATAGTGTCGGCCTATGCCCAGCCAGAGGAAACGGGCGTAGTTACTGGCGGTGACTCTAATGTTTCAGATTATGCACATAGAGTCGACCCACCCGATGTCCAGGAAGCTATGAGAGATATACGCTAGAAGGTGTTTAAACAAAGGAGAAGATTATGACAATACCCGAGACCGTTAGAACCCCCCCCCTAGATATACCAAAGGAACTGAAAATAGGTGACTGCATAGTTACCATCACTGGACCAGATGGTCAAGCGATAACTCTTGAGAATTTTGAAGAAATAGCGGCGAATTTTACCCAACAAGCCTTTTCCCTAAGGAGATTGAGCAATATTAGTGAGCAAGTTGCCGCTATCCGTAATTCCGCTGATCATACCGGTGAAGTATCACAACAAATAGATAGTCAAATTCCACCAACAAGAATAACGCGATCAATTAGCACTACTGGTATCAACTTGGCGGCAGCGCAACAGCTACCAGCGTTGCCAGATCAACAATTACCCACGGCTCCTGTAGAGATTATACCAGTAGAACCAACCGAGGTCCCAGATATAACCCAGACAGGACAAAACGCTCAACATGATAGACCAGACGACTCCTTCAACCATAGAATTGAGATTGGCAGTACAGAATCAGCAGTAGATCCGGCCATGCGTGAACGTATAGCGGCCGCGATAAAAAAAGATTCCCGGTTCGACGCAGTAGCAGGAGAAATAAGGTTATCTGGACTTGATCTTACCAGCCTAAGGATTCCTGTTCGATATTTGGGTGGAAACTACGCAGGAGGCTTGGACATTGACTTTTTACAAGAGGCCGCAAAAAGTCTTGGTATTAGTATAGAGCCAGTCGCCAGACAAGTTGTTATAAAGATCTTTCCTGATGAAATACCTATACAAGATCAATGATTTCTATAGCATTTCCCCGCAAAATCTGCTAAAATAACTACATCGTTAATCAAAGAGAGGTATTAAGGGGTTTTAAGAATGGCCAGAAAGAAATCACAAACAGGGGCGGCGACAAATGCCGGAGCCGCGCCGACTTCGCATAAGCAAAAGATCCTCGGCAAAGTTTTCGGCGATCCACAGAAGAAGATCCTTAAACGCATCAGTAAACGGATTGACGCCGTTAACGCTCTGGCGCCGAAATACGAAAAAATGACCGACAAGGAATTGGCCGAACAGACCGAAGTCCTAAAGAAGAAGCTAGCAAAACTCAGCAAAAAACAAGCCGCCGATGACAAGAAATCCCTGAATAAAGAAAAATCTGCCGCAAAAGGCGCCAAGAACTCCAAAACCGCGGCTGCCAAGACAAAGGCCGACAAATCCGATGTCATTGCCGAGCGCAAGATTATGCACAAACTGTCCGACGACCAGCGTGAAAAATACGCCAAAGCCGGCACCGCGACCATCGACGACTTCAACGCGCTGGACGCAATTCGCCAGCGCCGCGCCGCTCAAAAACGAAAGAATGCGCTGGACGAAATCCTGCCCGAAGCTTTCGCCGTAGTCCGCGAAATGGCCACGCGCGTTTTGGGGCAGCGCCACTTTGACGTTCAGTTAATTGGTGGCCTGGTCCTGCACGAAGGCAACGTCGCTGAAATGAAAACTGGCGAAGGTAAAACTCTTGTCGCCACGGCACCGGTTTACCTGAACGCCTTGACTGGTCGCGGTGTTCATGTTGTGACGGTCAACGATTATCTGGCGCAATTGCACGGCGGCTGGATGGGCTCGCTGTATCACGCTTTGGGTTTGAAAACAGGGGTGATTATCAACGACGCGTCATACGTTTACGATCCGGATTTCAAGAACGAGGAGCACTTTGACGAGAGGATGCAGCACCTGCGACCGGCCACACGCAAGGACGCTTACACGGCCGACATTACCTACGGCACGAACAACGAATTCGGGTTCGACTATCTGCGCGACAACATGGTTTCTGAGCCGGAACTTTTGCGACAGAGAGAACTGAATTTTGCCATCGTTGACGAGGTTGACTCGATCTTAATCGACGAAGCTCGAACGCCCTTGATCATCAGCGCGCCAGCCGCCGAAAATCCCGAAATGTACATCAAATTCGCCGCTGTCGCCGCGCAACTGACGCCGCCGACCAAAACTGTTACATCCGGCGTCAAAAACCCGATCACCCACAAACGACTGGATGGGCTAGAAGACGAACCAGACGGCGATTACGTCCTTGACGAAAAGCGCCGAAGTGTTACTTTAACCGAACAGGGCGTCGACAAAGTCCAAAAACTCCTCGGCCTGAAAAACCTTTATTCGCCGGAACATATTCGGTCAGTCTATCACATGGACCAAGCCCTGCGCGCCCAAACCCTGTTTAAACGCGACAAAGATTACGTCGTCAACACCGACGGCGAAGTCATCATCGTCGACGAATTCACCGGTCGCCTGATGCAAGGCCGCCGCTATAACGAAGGCCTGCACCAGGCAATCGAGGCCAAAGAAAAAGTCCCGGTCCTGCAGGAATCGCAGACCTTGGCGACGATTTCTTTCCAGAACTACTTCCGCCTGTACGACAAGTTGAGCGGCATGACGGGAACCGCCTTTACAGAAGCCGAAGAATTCCAACAGATTTACAGCCTGGACGTGGTGCAAATCCCAACCAATCGCAAAATCCAACGTAAGGATCACAACGATAAGATTTTCAAGACAGAGAAGGGAAAAATCGCTGGGCTAGTCGAGGATATCAAGAAATACAACAAAGAAGGCCGCCCGGTGCTAGTCGGTTCGGCCTCGATCAAGAAAAACGAACTGATTTCGACCGCCCTCGACAAGGTCGGTCTGAAACATGAAATGCTAAACGCCAAAAACAATGAGCGCGAAGCTGAAATCGTCGCCCGCGCCGGCCAGAAAGGCGCCATCACTTTGGCGACGAACATCGCCGGCCGCGGTACCGACATCATGTTGGGCAAAGGCATCGCCGACAAAGGCGGCCTGGTCGTCATCGGTTCGGAAAGGCACGAAGCCCGCCGCATCGACAACCAGCTGCGTGGTCGTGGCGGCCGTCAGGGCGACCCGGGCGACACAGTTTTCTACGTTTCAACAGAGGACGACCTGATGCGAATCTTCCAGGGTGAAAGGATCTCGGCGTTAATGGGCCGACTCGGCGTCGCCGAAGACCAGGCCATCGAGAATAAGGCCGTTTCGAAAACTCTCGAAGCCGCCCAAAAACGCGTCGAGGGCTACAACTTTGACACGCGCAAAAACGTCGTTCAGTACGACAACGTCATCAACCGTCACCGCAAAGTCGTTTACGCCATCCGCCGCAAAATTTTAGAGGGCGACGACATTTCGCCAGAAATCTTCCGCCTTATCGACGCGCGGCTGAAGGCCTTCTTTGGCCACCGCGTACGAAAAATGGACGAGAAAACTTTGGAAGAATTGACCGCGGTCTTGCCAATGGAACATAAAGAAATCGAAAAACTAGCCCGCATAAAAAACGACAAGAAGCGCCAAGCTGCCGCTCGCCAAGCCGCGATGAAGCTTTACGAATCGCAAGAAAAAGATCTTGGCGCAGAATTGTTAAGAGGCGCCGAGCGCGAAATCTACATGCAGGTCCTCGACGTCCTATGGATGCAGCACCTCGAGAACATGCAGCACCTGCGCGACGGCATCCACTGGAGAAGCGTCGGCCAGCGCGACCCGCTGGTCGAATACCGGTCAGAATCGCAGAAGCTGTTCGACTCGTTGCAAGAAACTCTGCAGAATGAAGTATTGAAAGTAATCTTCCACCTGCGTTTAGGCGATATAAATGAACAGAAAGTTACCGACGACGAATACGATTCCGAACTAACCCGCGCTGCCGAAACCGCCGTCGAACGCGGTGTCAACGAAATCGGTTTACCGGAAACGCGAAATTCGGATGAGGATTTCAAACCAGCGAAAACTACAGCTGAGAAGAACCGTGCAAAGAAGACAGCGCAGAAGAAAAAGAAGGCCCAGCGGCAGAATCGGAAGAAGGGGCGGAGATAAAATTCAAAGACAAACTCCCGCTTGACCGACCACGCGAAAAAATGAAATCTCGCGGCGCGGCTGTCTTGTCCGACCTTGAACTGTTGATGGCCATCATCGGCAGCGGCGTCGGCGGCCATGACGTGACGCAGATTTCGCGCAATATCAAACGACTGCTGAATAAACACGGCATCGACATTCCGCGCGCGGAACTTGAACAAATTCCGGGCCTGGGCGAAGCAAAGATCAGCGAACTGTTGGCCGCGTTTGAACTGGCGCGACGACATCTAATTCAACCTGACAATTTAATCATAGATTCGCCGGATAAAGTCGCCGACCAACTAACCGACATTCGCAACAAAAAGCAAGAATACTTCGTTGTACTGACGCTTGACGGCGCAAATCGTTTGATCAGCAAACGCGTAATTTCGATCGGCACACTGACAGCGTCGCTGGTCCACCCGCGTGAGGTCTTCGCCGAAGCTATCACCGACCGCGCCGCGGCAATTATCGTCGCCCACAATCATCCGTCGGGCGATCTGACCCCGTCGCCGGCCGACCACGAAGTTACGCAGCGCCTGACAGAATCGGGCAAACTTCTCGGCATTACTTTGACCGATCATGTAATTGTGACCAAAGAAGAGTTTCGCAGCATCGTATAGTTCTCCACATACCCCGGCAATAGAAGGTAATACTAGGTATTGACGATGACAATACGCTTGTGCTAAACTATTATCATGAGCAAAAAACCTGTGATCAAGCCCGTAATTATCACCGTCAAAGCCGACCCCGGTCTAAAACTAGCCGCTCAGAAAAAGGCCGACAACCTGGGCATCACCATCAGCCAAGTGGTTCAGCAGGCTCTGCGCGATTTTCTAGAGGAAGAAAATTACACTTTTCGTCCCAGCAAACCGGAAACCGCCAGCTTGGTCGAAGAAGCCCGGGCCGAATATCATCGCGGCGAATACAAACGTTACAACAATTAGCATGTCAAAGGAGGTGGGATGTCAGACGCGGATTTAAGAATGGCCTTGCGACAATCGAACGCTAAATCAAATTCGATTTATGAACAACTGACCAACTACATCAGCCGAGTCGAACAACAAGTCCTGGCCATGTGGACCTTGCGCGAACTCGGCCGCTATTATTTCACTGACAAAAAAGGCCTGCTTGACGACTCGACCAACATCCGCGACAACGTTATGTCCGTCGGCTTCTATTTCAAACCAGCCAACTTCAAACTGACTGACATTGACGTCGCCCAGAGCGTTGATCGCAGCGAACTGATCATCCGCATCTCCTTCCAATGCGGTAAAGAATCCGACTCAAAAATCCTCCACACCGAAAAATACGAAGGTGGAAAATACTACACATTAGCTTCGGCCGTCAAAGATATTTTCTCTGTCATTCAGGATGAAGTCTGGGATATGTGTGAAGGGGGACAGGCATCACGTAACTAGATCTTGCTTGAAAACAGTTTGCCCGGCTTGATCTTCCGCACGCCGAATAGATATATAATTTCCAAAAGTCCGGCTGTATTAACCACTATCATTATGACGTACCACCATGGTTGCTTCTTGCGGGCGGCATGCCATAGCGCAAGGCCCTTCCAAAACAGCGCCCAAACGATCAGTACGACGAGCAGCGCTGTCTCCGTACTGGTGAGATGATGACATGAACTCATAATTCTCCCTCCCATTTTAATAATTACCATTAGCATTATAGCACGATTAGTGAATCACGCATATTTTACCAACAGCAGGAAAAGCTGTCTTGTCGGAATTGCACCACCGATAGGCGTTGGCATCCATGGATCATTTCTTTGTTTGCTTTTGCTTATTCTCAATCACCTTCAGCCGCCACCGCGTGATGTAAGCAATCAAATCATAATCAATCGTCTGATCATACGGAAACTGAATCGCGCCTTTGGTCGTGTGAAGGCCGACCAGCCGATCTTTGAAGGGCGCCAACGACAAATCGCCTGGATAAATCCCGAGATGGTTTTTGAACGCCGCAAAGTGAATCAGGTTTTCGCCTTGCCAAAACGTCGGCATCCGCCAGGCGATTTTTTCTGTAGCATCCGGCGCAGCCGTCGCAATCGTTTCGCGGACCTTTTTCAAAATCGGCTGGATTTTCTTGTCCTGCGCAGCGATATATTCGTCGATTGGTGATTTCATTTTCTTTTCCTTTCTTTTACGGTTACCTGGATATTATCGCCAGCTTGCTTGCCGATACTGGCGCGTATACTTTTCAGAACTCCGATAATATAACAGATAGAACCGTCAGGATTTTTGATTCCCATGTTGACGATGCTGCCATCATACGGCTCGCCGTCAAACGTGGCGTGGACGGCAACGCGCCTCCGGCCGAATTCTTTTCTAATGTCAAAGGGGACAGCAATATAGGCGCCGTCTTGGTCGGGGACTTTTTGGATGATGGCCTTGAATTTGTATGTTTTTGGATTCATTGATCGCGCCTTTCTTTGACCAATATAATACCATACTCTATGATATAATTAACATATGTCAAAAGACCCATTGAGTGATCTGCAAAAGAAGATAATCGAATTCCGCGATGAACGCGATTGGAAGCAATTTCATAATCCCAAGGATTCGGCGATTTCGCTCGTCCTGGAAGCGACCGAATTCCTTGAACATTTTCAATGGAAAAACTGCGAAGAATGCACCGAACACGTCTGCAAGAAAAAGGAAGACGTCTCGGACGAACTGGCCGATGTGCTGTATTGGGTGCTGCTGATCGCCAACGATCTGGACATCGACCTGTACGAAGCCAGCCTGCGCAAACTGGCCAAAAACCATGCCAAATACGATGTCAAAAAGGCCAAAGGCAATCACAAGAAATACACGGAGCTATAGTATGATTTACAGATTCACCGGCTTGCCCGAAAACTGGATAACCGGCATCGGCCTGAACATGTGGGCGCTGAACGAAAAGAACAAAGGTATTTGGGACAAGCTCGAACCCGGCGACATCGCCTTGTTACACTCCACCAGCAAATCCGACTACGGCCGAAGTAAAACCGTTTCGGCCGTGATTGGTTATGCCCGCATTTCTAACAAAAAGTGGATAACAAATGACCCAACGTGGATGCAGGAAAAAGCCTCGGGCGAAATCATGTGGCCGTACGCCTTTAAATTTGATCAGATTCTTTTGTTCAACGACATGCCCAGGATAGAATTTAACAAAGACAACATGGGAAAGAGCCGCAAGCAGCTGGACACCGAAGTGCAAATTCTGTCGGCCAGTGGGATCCCGCTTTCCAGGTTGAATCGAATGGCAAAAGAACGCGATCCAAACGTGCCAGGTTTTCCGATTAACGGTTCATCGTCCAGAGTAAATCCGATCTACGAAGAAATAATCCTGACCGACCGAAAAGAACTTTTCTCGTTTTCCGGCGATGCCGACGACATGGAAATCGCCGAAGAAATTGGTGACATATACGATCCGCAAATCGCTGAGGAAAGCATCGACGTTGTTAAGAAAAAGGCCGTGGAATTCAAGCAAACAAAAGAAGGTTACGCCAGGCGAGCCGGCATCAGCAAAATCCGCATCGATAACGAGGTCCAGAAAAGGCGCATCGCCCGGCTCCAAGATCATACCTGCCAAGTTTGCGGTTTCTACTGCGAATATGTCCGAAAGAATGGCCGCAAAGGGTGGATAATCGAAGTCGATCACATCATAGATAAAAACAAAGGCGGCACCGAGGAGGCAGGGAATTTGTGGGCGCTATGTCCAAATTGCCATGCCAAGAAGACCCGCGGGGTGATAGTGATCGATCCGGTGCGGCGGGTTGTTACTCAGGACGGTGAGGTCGTTAGTATACGAGATGGGCATTTGGGGTGGCAAGAATAATGAACGCTAAATCTAACAAAAAGAAGGTCGTTCCAGTTTTTACAAAACCGGAATATTTATCGGAGACAGACAAGTTTGAGAGTTTCAATTTAACTACCGAGCAAATTAGAGAAAGCAAGAGGATGTCGGAAATCATTAAATTGTATTCTGACAAAAAGCAGTCCAGAATAATAGCATACTTAGGTGCATTTGGTAGTGGTAAAAGTGTTGTTTTGCACGATGCAACAACGAGTCTAAAGAATATATCTACAGTCAATTTCGATATCTGGCAGTATTCAAATGATTCCCAGATTTGGGATAGCTTCATAATTAGTTCGATATCAGACATATCAGGGAAAGAAAAACAGGACATTGCTAATGACATAGACGGGCGCGACGGCACACCAGTGCCCATGCAGTTTTTGAAAGGTCTGGCAGGATTCCTCGCATTGCTTGTCATATACGGGGTAGCCTCTTTTGTGCTTTGGAAACTCCTTAAGGGCACTGATTTCTGGCGTGCATTCATGATATATGCAATACCATTGTTCTTTACTGTAGCTGCACTACTTGGGATAACGACATTGTTCCCAAAAACAAAGAGTAGCATAACTAGAACATTCCAATACGAGAAAAAGTTGATTGACACGATTAATCACAACAAGAGAACGTGCGTTATGGTAGTTGAAGATGTCGACAGAACAGAGGGCGGGGAAAGATTTTTAGAGTCATTGCACGTATTCTTGCAGAATGACAAACTTAAGCAGGCTGTAATAGTAATTTGTCCACAGGATACCGGGTCGTTTGGATCTACCAAGAAGCCGCCCGTCGGCACATTGCAGACATTCAATATTAACAAGCTTGGACGATCAATAAAAATCTACGATGACGTTATAAACAGTTGGCTGCCAAACAAAATGAATATGGAGTCTTTGCAAAAATTATTGGATAATCTAGGCAATAATGACAAAAAGTTTCTCGAGATTGCCAGGCAATTAGTGGAGATAAGCGATAACGAATCTATATTAAATATACGAGCTTTGAAGTTTATCTTTCGAGAGATTTATGATTTACAATTGCATCATCCAAACGTAAACGTTTATCTTGCTCTAATTTGCGTTTCATCGAGATATATCACCACGAAAGAATTGTCATCTAGCACTCAATTATCAAGCACAATTATTAGCAGCATTAAAGACATTCTTTATAATAATAGCGGCAAGCTCAGGCCAAGGGTTTGCGATATATTTTTATTGGCAATAGACCAGAACGCCAAATCATGGCTAGAAGAACATAGCCGATTAAAAATTAGCATTGCCTTTAAAGAGTTAGATGGCAGGGAATATGAGACTGAGCTAAAAGATTATGCAGATGCTACGGTTGCCTATTCACATACACCACCCCCTACGACTCTTGATGTGAGTGTCATATTGGACAATAAGTATAGGAAGCTAATGTATTAAATGAATAGGATCAGACATCGCGGCTATAACTATAATAATACCGCCAGTATTGACAAACTACATTGCGCCACTTCTTTAAGGCAAATAAGGAGCAGGAATTAATGGACCAAGACCTTGCCCTCGAAATCCTCCTCGCTGGCCACAGCGCTTTCTTGACTGGCGCAGCCGGCACGGGCAAGACACACACACTGAACGAGTTCATCCGCCTGAGCAAGCAAGCCAAAAAGAAAGTCGCTGTCACAGCGACGACCGGCATCGCTGCGACGCATTTGGGCGGGAACACGATTCACGGCTGGTCGGGCATTGGCGTGCTCGATTCCTTGCCGCGGCGATTTTTCGATAATCTAGCCAAGAGCCGGATCGAGAAAATCGAAAAAGCTGATATTTTAGTTATCGACGAGATTTCGATGTTGCACGATTATCGGCTGGATTTGGTTGACGAAGTTTGCCGAATGATTCGGAAAAACGACGTGCCATTTGGTGGAATTCAAGTCGTCTTGAGCGGAGATTTTTTTCAGTTGCCGCCCGTCACACGTAAAGAAAATCGCGAAAGTGCCGCGCGAAATTATGATGGAATTGACGACGATTTTGACAACAACGATTCTTCACAAAATCCTAAAACTGAGTTTGCTTACCATGCAAAATCTTGGCAGGACCTGAACCCAACAATTCTTTACCTAGAATCGCAGCACCGCCAAACAGACGACGATTTCCTCGACATTCTTAACAAAATCCGCCGAAAAGAAATAACGCGAAAAGACGCCGAAAAAATCGCCGCGCGTTATAATGCAAACCTTAGCGATAACCAGGAAATCACTGAACTCCACACGACAAATCGCGACATAGATTATATTAACGATAGAAAAATGAACGAATTGCCCGGCGACTTCATGGAGTTCGAAATGACCCACACCGGCGCGGAAAATTACGTTGAAAGAATGAAAAAGTCCTGCCTGGCGCCGGAAATCCTGCGCCTGAAAAAGGGCGCGCTGGTCATGGCGCTAAAGAACGATCCCGAGCAAGGTTTCGTCAACGGTTCAATCGGGACAATTATAAAATTCGCCGAGCCGTTCAACCAGCCGGTCGTCGAATTCCGTAACGGCCGGAAAATCACGGTTTGCGAAGTATCGTGGGAAATGCGCGATGGCGATAGAAAACAAGCGTCCTTGACGCAAATTCCGCTGCGGCCAGCCTATGCGATAACGGTTCACAAATCTCAAGGTATGACGCTCGATGCGGCCAAAATCAATCTGAAAAACGTTTTTGAGCCGGGTATGGGTTATGTGGCTTTGTCGCGGGTAAAATCGCTGGATTCCTTGTCAATTCTCGGCCTACATAGTAAGGCCTTCTTTATTCATCCCGAAGTCCTTGAGAAGGATCAGGAATTTCAAAAACTGTGTGCTGAAGCAAAAACTAAATTTGCAGATCTTCTTAAAAACAAAAAGAAAAGGGAAGAGCGAGAGAAAAAGAAGTCGAAAAAGTCCACCGAACCAGGCGAAAAATCCGACAAATCCAAAGCCTGGGCGGAGAAATTGGCGCGTATGCGTGAAACATATCCGAACGCCTACATGCCGTGGAGCAAGGCCGATGACGAAAAGCTCGCCAAACTATTCAAGAAAGGAGCTAAGATTAAAGAATTAACAGAGGGATTTGGCCGCCATCCAGGCTCAATCCGCGCGCGGCTAAAGAAACTTTTCGGTGAAGACGTCGAGATCAAATAAACCTTTATTATAATCGAGAAAACACTTGCAAAAACCAAACCGCTTGTGCTATACTGCTAAAGTAGGAGAAATAATAGATATTTTAAAATAACAAAAGAGGGCACGATGGCAGAAGAGCAAACCGCATCACGAAAAATAAACAAATGGGTCTGGCTATTAATTGTACCGCTATTATTACTGTTAACAGTATCAATTAATTTAGTCATGTCCAAGAACGCCCACGCCGCCGCTGGCGCTAGATACGCCGGCCAGGAAGAGGTTCAGCCTGGGTTTGTCTGGAACGCTTGGTTCGGCAACTACCAGTTGTTCGCTGATGGCAGCATCGTTTATTGTGCCGCCGAAACTGGCCTGGACGGTCCACCAGATACGACGGCCACATATTACGGTAGTGTTGAATTTGTCAACAGTTGGCAGGGCGGAGTTTTCAATCCTTTCCCTGATCAAGGCATGGGGCCAGTCGTTACTGGCGCGAAACTAAATCAGGCCGCCTACATTTTATCCAAATACGGCGCGACCAACGATAACCGACTGGCTAGCGTCATTTACGCCGCGATGATACAGAATTTTGAAGCAGTGCCAGCCGTTCGACAACTCGCCGTCGCCGCCCGACAGGCCGAAATCGACGCACTTTGGGCTGAGGCCGTCGCTAACGCTGGGCCCTACACCGTTGATCCAATTATAACTGGTGCTAATCCCCGCAGCATTCCACGCAGTGGCGACGTTACTAACGTTGGCGCTAAGAGTGCCACCGGTAACTGGCAGTCCGGTTATCCCTTCACGCTAACGATGACTGGCGATGCCGTCTTCTTGCCATCTGCAGGTATAACTCTTAGCAACGGCGACCAGACCGCCACAGGCACAACATCCGGCAGTCCGATTTCCGTACCGTGGGAAGCTACCGACACCGGACACTTTTCGGTCAATTTGAAAGTCGAAAACTTGCCGCATTATTTGATAGCTATTCGACGCGCTGCCAACCCGAACGACCAGGACGTGTTCGCAACACAGCAGACCTACATGGACGCGACGACGACCTATGCTTACCAATCTTTCCAGCCCTCGTCCTCATCACAGGCTGTCCACCAAGTCTTTGTTGGCGAAGAAGTCTACGATATCGTCTGGCCGCAAACTGATGGAACCTACGGCTGGGCCAGGGACGAATTCGGTGAATATGTCCCGGTAGTTTACACTGTGACTGCTTACGGACCGTACGCAGAACGCCAACCGCTACAACCCCACGTACCTGCTGGCGCACCAGTTGCTGGTGTTGAGAAATTCACAGCCACCGGCCCCGACGAAGAACACAAAGTTTCCTTTGGTAATGATTTAACACCAGGCTGGTACCACTTCGTCGTCTCGGTCGAGAAGGCCGATCAGGATCCAATGTATGTCGACTACATCGACGACAGCTATTTCGCGCCGTTCGCCGAGGACAACGAAACAACCTACGTGTCAGTCCGTGCGCCCATGGCGGGCTTCATGAACCTGCTCAAGAATCCCACTGTTATTTTGACTCTGGGCGTAGCTTTGGCCATCGCCTTATCCATTCTTACCAAGAAGAGGATTAGCAAAAAGACTACAGGTCGGGCTCGGCCTTAATCACTTATCCCAAGAAAATCCCGTACCGAAATGTCCCCACGCGGCCGAAGCTTCGTATTGCGGTTTAAGCAGATCAAGCTTCTTGATGATCCCACGCGGCGTCAAATCATACTTCGCGTCGATAACCTCGTGTCGACCGTCGATAATGACCGTTCTCTCCAAAGGCTCGGCCACACCAATCGCGTAAGCCAGTCGTACGAAAACTTCATGCTGACCGCCGAATTTGTCAGCTTTGCACGCCAGATGGTCACAGTTTTGTCGCACTTCGCGCAAATAATCCACCGCCACACGACGCGCCATATACGCTGCCGAACGATCGACTTTCGAGGCATCCTTGCCGCTAAACGCGCCGCCGCCAATCGCGATGCGCGGGCCGTAATTATCGACCGCCAGTTTTCGACCCGTCAAGCCGGCATCGGCGTCGAAACCACCTTGTCGCCAATCGCCAGCCGGATTGGTGAATGCCGTCATGTCGCCAACCAGCTGATTTTGTTCTACCCATTGCCAAACCAGCTTCATTAGATCCGTGTCGGGAACGTTTTGAAAACTAGCCACTATCGTACAAACTTCACCGTTCTTTAAAGTGATTTGCGTTTTGCCGTCATAGGGAAATTTGTCGTAAATAAACTGGCACAAGGACCGCGCCAACACGTACTCCAGCGGTAACAGTTCGAGCGTTTCGTCGCAGGCATAGCCGATCATGATGCCTTGGTCGCCAGCGCCGCCGGTGTCGACGCCTTGGGCGATTTCTGGGCTTTGCTTTTCTAAATTCTCGATGACTTCGATATTTGGGCCAGCAATTCTCTGGACAATTTTCTCAACATCGACTTTGACGGCGCGCGAAGTTACTTCGCCAGTAACAAAAACTTTACCGTGGCCGCCGCAAACATCTACCGCCACACGAGCCTTCGGATCTTCGGCCAAATGAGCATCCAAAATCGCGTCGGAAATTTGATCACACAATTTGTCGGGATGTTTGGGCGAAACGCTCTCGGCCGTGCGATAGAGCGGGGGATTAGTCTTCATAACATCTCTCCTTTCGGTCGGAATTAGCACCTTACCGCCTCTGGTAAGAACGGCAGGTTGCTGGCGAGTCATCGGGCCGATCCCTAGTCGCTCTCTGGATATTTAATTGTTAATAGAGGTATCTTAACATAATTACCTATTTGGTGCAAGTTTTTTAAAAGGGAATTGATAGATCAGAAACTATGTTGTGAAGGTGACTTTTCTCGTTCAGGACAAACTCGAGTCAGAGAAAAGATGCAATCTGATTTTTTAGAACCTACAAAGAACAAGTGTCACAAACTAAGAATTCTCAAGCAACAGTAGCCCACTATCACGAAAAGTGAGAAATAACAGAGAGCCAATATTTTGCGACATTAACTTTTTATGTAAAAGACGAGTACGCATACGTCTTCACGCGGCAGGAAAATCGCGTCTCACCTCTGTTATTCCTCTAAAAATGCAAGTTGGTCGGGACCGATGCCTGGACAGAAGTGCGAGAATATTACGGAATAACCAAAATCGTTGTAAAAAGTCGTACATTGGCAAAGGCAAGAACGCGCAGCAATAATTTCCATTTTGAAAAATAATTGTGGGGAAATGCTAAATCGAACACGGCCAAACACATGGTGGGGAACGATTATTCTTTCATAGTTCCAGAGTCATGTGTAATGTCGCACAATATATCTTTTACGACATTCTATGGATTACGAACGGATGATTCAGGCTCTTCAAATGGTTTCGGCTGGCGTTCAGTCAATCCGAGCGCTAGTGTGTATTCGCGGGGAGTCGTTGCTCGCCTCAACAGAAATTTGATTGTATGTATAATTATTCATTCGTTAATTATTCACTTTACGCCCCGATACACCTGCCAAGAGCGCCCCCTAAGCACCTGCCAGCAAGCTAGCCCAACTTCTACCCATCCGGGTCGCCTAGGCACCAAGGCAGTTGCAAATTCTACAACAACTTGACGTCACTTGCAATTTCTTGTATTTATTATTTAATAAGTTTTCCACAGCCTCACCATCATATTACACCCGACATTAATTTGACATTATCAGGAATTATTTTAGGATTACCCTACCCTCTTCCCTGTCTCTGATATATGGTAAGAATTTGACATTTCACGAATTGTTGTTATTATTCATTTATTTCCAAAATCCTTTGCCGACAACCCGAACATCAACGTAATTCGGCACAATTCCGTGTTCGTCCAAATATCGCGCCGTGGCCATAATATCGGCCGCTTGCGAAACTGGGTCGCGATCAATTTGCGCCTTGAACGGATAAGGGCGTCCCGCCAGATAGAACTCTACAAAACGAACTGCGCCACGCGGAATGACAACTCGGTCGACCGTACCGCCGTTTGCTTTGGCAATCTCAGCCGTTACCTGCCCAACAAAGCTCAAAAATCGCGCCGACGCTGCCACACCGTCGATCGGCGCCAGACCACTATTATCGGCAATCGTCACGCTGGGTTCGGCGAAATGATTGCGCTCGAACACCACGCCGCTGGCATCGACATAGCTGGTCATTGCTCCGTTAGTCCACATCGCGACGGACGAACGGAATTCCAATTCCAGTTTGCTGCTGGCGATGCCGCTGGACGAAACTTTTATTTTTAAGATTTCTGGCGCTTTTTCAATGACGAATTCACTGAAAGCTTTGTCGCGCCGCACGAAACTGAATCTCTCGAACGGATAGTTGGTCAGGTATTCCTCGACCAGACCTTTATAGGTTTCGGCTGATTCTGAATTCATGCTTGGCGCGTTGCTAGTCACTGTCGTTAATCGACCACTAAATTGTGTCATGATCATCATAACCAATCCTAATACAACACCCACAGAAATGAAGAATATGCCAAGTTTTCGCTTTCGCAGTTGCCGATCACGATCACGCTGGCGTTCGGTTCTTTCGCCCCGTGTCTCGCCATGGAAAGTACTTAGCGTCGTATTGAACTGGAACGATGGCGCTTCCTGATCGATTTTCTCCTCTGTTGCTCCAGCTTCAACTTTCTGCGGCTCATCCTTAGCTTCATATTGCACATGATCCCTTCTAGACCTGCCCTTTCCCTTACCCAACGGCGCACCACGGTAATTCTGAAAACGCATACGCGAAAAGTCGCGCGCCTTTTGTTGTTCCCTTCTCTGTTTGTTGGACTTTAGCACAATCTAATTCTACCACAGAAAAAGAGAAAATTAAACTGCTATTCCCACTTGAACACTTTGAAAGCGATAAGATACGCCACCAATCCCCAGCCAATAATCATAAGAAGTTGCGGCCAGACAGCAAACAGAGATGCGCCCTCTGTTGTAATATATCGTACCCCCTCGCCAACCGGTGTCAGCGGAATCCAAGCTGTAATATTCTGCAACCAATCCGGCATCAAAAAGCGCGGGAAGAACACGCCGCCCAGGAACATCATCGGAAAAGCGATCAGCTGCGACGCCATGGTGGCTTGGTTTTCATTGCGCGCCGCGCCGGCCACAATCGCGCCAAAGCCGATCATCGTCAGCGTGGAAATGGTTGCAAATGTGGCCAGTACTAGCCACGACCCGCGCATCTGAAAGTCGAACACCAAAATGCCGACCACGATCATCAAAATCGCCGAGAGAAAGGTCAGAACTAAATAGACCAGCGCCAACGACGTGAGCAGCTGCCACGGCTTGAACGGCGTGGCTTTGATGCGGCGCAGGCTGCCGGTTTTCTTTTCGCTGGGCAGTTGTTGGGAAAGCGCGTAGATTCCCATCGTCATCAAAACGTACGACAACAGTCCGGCAAAGGTGTAGTCAAATTGACTGAGTCCCGCTTCGCCAGCAGATTTCTGCTCGACTGTGAAGAGCGGTTTTTGCCCAGTTATTCCGGCGTTCATTTCGTCCAAAATGCCGGACATAATTGTCGCGACAGTCTGGCCGGCCTGGGGTGAACCTTCGTCGAAATAAACTTTTAACTGGCCCGATGGCAAGCAATTAATATTATTGTCATTCTGAAACCCGCGCGTAGCCGGATGTGGTTCGTTCCGAACGCTTCGCCCAGAATCTACGTTGTATTCTGTAGATCCTGAAACAAGTTCAGGATGACACGTTTCGGAAATTTTGCCAAAATCTTTTGGAATCTCAATAATCGAATCCAGCTCGCCGCGTGACATTTTGGTTTTAGCCTCGTCCATACTCGACACATCTTTGTTGACCGTAAAAGTCTCATTTTCGTCGCTGTCAAACTTCTCGACGAAACTTTTCGCGAAGTCATTATCCGCGTGATTGATTATCGCGATATTAAAATTAACGCTGCTTTGATTGCCGAAAATCGTGCCAAAGATGAACAAGAAAATCAGCGGAAAAGCGAACATGAAAAACAGGTAAACTGGGTCGCGCATGAAGCGCTTGAGCATTATCCAGGCGTAGGTTAGGATCGCTTTCATTCGCGCTCCTTTATATTATTGTCTTTGGCATAGTTCGTAATCTCCAATAATTCTTTGTCAAAAATCTTTCCGATATCAATATCGTTTTCAATCCAGGCCGAAGATAAAGTCTCATTTCCTTTTTCCAACATTTCTTTACGCCGAATTTCCAATGCGCCAGATTTTATCTGGTCAAAATTCGCGTAGCCTTCTTCGTCGTAAATTTTCACCTGCAAGCACGCTTCGAGTTTATCGACTTGCTTGCAAAATCGCGCTTCGGCCGACTCACCCTTTTCAAATTCTAAGTAAATTTGTTCGATCTCATCGCCGCGTTTCAGCCCGCACATGATTTTCTTCACCGCGTCGGATTCTATCTCGATCTTTTCGTTTTTCGACATGCCATCCCACGGCGTGATGTCGCCAACCGCCGCCTCGCCAACTTCGTGAACCGCCAACATCAGAATGACCTTTTCTAAATCAAGTTCCAATTCGTATTCAGAAATAATCGCCAGCGCTAGCATCTGACAACCGAAGACATGCTCTGCGACGCTTTCGATACGTGGCGCCGAGATTTGCCAAATTTTCCAGCCCGTGCGAATCGTCGTTTTCAGCTTGTCCATCAGTACGTAGAAATCCAAAATTGAACGAGTTTTGTTTTCACTCATTCCCGCAATTCCTTTCCGGTGAGATCAATATAAACGTCCTCCAAATCAGCCTGCTCGATCGTTCTTTTCGGCTTGAAACCGCGGCCCAGTAAGTCCTTAATCATTTTGTCGGGCGAATCCAGCGCGATGATTTTGCCTTCATCCATTATAGCCAGCCGGTCGCACAATCGCTGCGCTTCCTCCATGTAATGCGAAGTCAAAATCACCGTGATATGTTTCGCCTTGATCTGTTCGATCAATTCCCACATGTTGCGCCGCGCCTGCGGGTCCAGCCCAGTCGTCGGCTCGTCCAGGAAAAGGACTTTCGGGCGATTGACCAGCGCCGTGGCGATAGAGAATCTTTGCCGTTGGCCGCCGGAAAGTTTCTCGGGGAAAGCGCGGGCCTTTTCGATCAAATTGACTTCTTCCAACAATTCCATCGGGTCGACTTTTTGGCCGTAAAAGCTGGCGAACATTTTCAGCGAATCGATTAGTGTAACTTTGTCGTAAAACGCGCTGGATTGCAATTGCACGCCGACGATTTTCTTGATTTTGTTCGGATGTTTCGCCACGTCGATGCCGTCGATTAAAACGCTGCCGCTGTCGATCGGTCGCATGGCTTCCATCATCTCCATCGTGGTGGTTTTGCCGGCGCCGTTCGGGCCGAGGATGCCAAAGACTTCGCCCTTTTTCACAGTGAAACTGATGCTGTCAACCGCAATTTTGTCGCCGTATTTTTTTGACAAATTTTCTACCTCGATAATGTTTTTCATGATTTTTTCGCCGCCTCCAGAATCATTTTCACCATGTCATGTAGCGCATCGGGTTTGGCAAACTTTGGAATATTCCGTCTTAGTTTATCACGCAGTTTCGTGTCATGCAAAATGTTGCCGATCGCTTGCGTCAAAATTTCCGGATCCTTTTCCAAATCAAATTGATTAAGCACGATCGCCGCGTCAGCCTTTTCATAAACAGCTGCGTTCTTTGTCTGATGATCGCTCGACAAATATGGACTAGGTACGATAATAGTCGGTACGCCAACTGTCGCCGCCTCGGCCAAGCCAGTCACGCCCGCCCGTGTAACAAAAATATCGCAAGCATTCATAGTCAATGCGTATTTGTCGGTAAGAAATTCGTAGACAAAGAAATCTTTGGTAATATTTTTATCTGGCGTGAAGTTCTTGCCTTTGCCGGTCGACAGTACTATCTGTGCATTTTGCTGAACAATTTCTGGCGCGATTCTTTGAAAAGTGTCAGTGAAAATCTGCGCGCCGCCGCCGCCGCCCATCACGAAAACTAGTTCTTTTTTCGGGTCAAGATTCAAACTCTTTTTGGTTTGACGCTTTTCTCCAACACTTAGTTTCTTAATTTCTGGCCGCACCGGAATGCCGACAAATTTCGTTTTCTTCTTCGGATAAGATGGGTAATTTTCGACCGGCGAACCCGTACCAATCGCCGCTGCCCAACGTGCTAAAATCCGGTTGGTCAGCCCAGGCACAGAATCGCTATCGTGAATCACCAACGGAATTCGCAGAACATGAGCCGCAACGCCGACCGGCAAACAAACGTAGCCACCCTTTGCGAAGACTACATCGGGCCGCCATATTATCAATTTCACTAGACTTTGGAAAAACCCGCTAACAATCTTGAAGAGATCAATCAAGTTCGGTAAGTGCGTTTTCGTCAAATGATACCAACTGAACCATTTGTGCCAGAAAGTTAGGTTTGCGTAACGCCGCAGTTTTCCGCTGGCAATGACATCAACGCGCGTTTGATTGTCGACTAACCCGCGTGTTTGTGTGGCGAATTTTTTATCGGTCCAGATTCGAATGTTGAGATTACTCGTATTGTCAATTTGCGAAGAAACTCCTTTACGTTCCGCATCCTCCGATTTTCCGGAAGAATCATCGTGATTTAAATCCGGGTTCGATGAGCCTGTCGAAATCTGGTTCCGGATTTTAGACGATGATTCTTCAGCGCGAAAATTGTATGGATGTGGGGCGGAAGGAGCTTCTGGTAGCCTTTCACTGGATTCGCCGATCAAGTCGGCGAATGACGCGTGGCGTAATTCTTCCACAACCGCCACAATCGGCGTGACATGCCCACCGCTACCGCCGCCAACGCACAGAATTCGCATCGCCCGCCTCCTTCCCTTCATTCGCAACTTTCCGGTGCGTTGTATATCGCGAAATCGCAAAAACCACGCCTAAGCCCGCCATCATAAACAGCATCGATGTCCCGCCAAAACTCACTAGTGGCAACGTAATCCCGGTTAGTGGCACCAAATGCGTCATCGCGCCAACATTCAACACGACATGCGCCGCCAGCCAGCCAAACACGCCAGCCAAAATTAACCGCAAATATGCGTTCTCTGTGTAATCAACTTTGTCAATAATCCTCTTAAGAAGATATGCAAAGGCCAGCAGAATCGCCAACAGCCCAATGAAACCCAGTGTCTCACCCAAAATCGCAAAGATCGAATCGTTTACCGCCTCGGGCAACCAGCCAAACGCCTGGATCGATTGGCCCAGACCCCGCCCTGTCCATCCGCCCGAACCCAGCGCGATCATTGCTTGGTTGATATGGTAATCCGTCTCGGCGGTTCCGCCACCAAGAAAAGTCGCAACACGTTCTAATCGATGCGGCGCTGCCAAAATTGACAGCACGCCCAAGCCCACTGCTGCTGCCAAAATCGTTGCCAGTTTGCGCCAGCTCAAACCCGCGATGACTAACTGGATTAGAACAATCGCCGCCAACGCCACGCCAGTGCCGAGGTCCTTTTGCATGATGACAATGACAAACAGCGAGAACAAAACTACCGCGCCCAGACTCATCAAAGTCGACCACGAATTAAGCCGATTCTGTGCCGACCGCACTGCCAGGAAACCAGACACGAATAACACCATGCCAAACTTCAAAAACTCGGCCGGCTGAAATGACATAAAACCCAAATCATACCACCGACAAGCCCCCAGCGTGCAAATCACCACTGGCGCATTCATCATGCCAAGGATCGGCAAAGCAAAACACAATACTAACGCTAAAAGAAAAATCCAGCTACCCCACCGTCGCCAAAAGTCCAAAGGAATCCGGCTGACTACAAAAAACGTCACCAGCCCAATAAACAAGAAAATCCCCTGTCGCCACATGAAAGTCGCCTGCGCATTGCTGCTACCGCTGGCAATGGCCGGCGCAATTGAGAACATCGCAATCAACCCGATGAATGCCAGTGCTAAAATCAAAATCACTAAAATGTAATCTGGCCGATGCTTTCGGCCTAGTTTCAATTCGCCTGTCTTGCTAAATAAAGTTGAACTAATTTCGCGGGCCGCCAATTTCGTTCGTCGTGATTCGGTTGGGCGATTTGATGAACGCGCCCAACTGGAACGATCAGACTTATATGGCATGCGAGCTCCTTGCAATTAAGGAAAAAGAGCAGCCGGAGTCGGCGGATTTATTCCGCCTTCGCCGGCGATGAGAAAAAACGTAGTTTTGTCTCATGTTACCTTATATTTCCTCCGGCTAGCGCCAGGATCAATCCGACCACACCAGCCACTGCACCCAACAACCAAAACCGCATTGTGACTTTCGCCTCGGGCCAACCCACTGCCTCAAAATGATGGTGTATTGGCGACGTCAACCAAATTTTCTTACCATTCCGGAGCTTCTTGCTAAGTTGCTGAATTATTACTGAACCTGTATCGACAACGAATATCAGACCAATAATTGGCAAGAGGAACAGCGTTCCAGTCAACATCGCCACCACCGCTAGCGACGATCCCAAAGCAAACGACCCGACATCGCCCATGAAAAACCGCGCCGGAAAAATATTGAACCACAAATATGCCAGTAAGGCACCCAAAATTGTAAAGCAAAACGCCGCAATACCAAAGTTACCCTGTAGTAGCGCAATTACCCCGAAAATCCCAAAGGCAAACGTCGCCAAGCCGCCCGCTAAACCGTCAAGCCCATCGGTAATATTGACCGCGTTGCCCGTCGCAACAACGACAAACGCGAACATCGGAATGATCCAAACGCCCATATCCCATTCGCCGACGAACGGAATATGTGTCGAGCTGAACCCCAATTTGGAATAGAAGAACCAGCCCAGCACCAATCCGCCCAAAGTAATTAACGCAAACTTGACCGGTGCACGCAGTCCCGCCACGCCGCCGTGCGATCGCAGATTCATAATGTCGTCAATCAGCCCGATTCCCGCGCCCATGATCAGCGCCGCCAGCGGTAGCCAAGTCTGCGGCCGCTCCCAGTTGAATGCCAATGTGATGACCGAAATCGCAATCACGAACACCAACCCCGCCATTGTCGGCACATGCCGGCTGATCTTCTTTTCGTGCAATTTAGAGAAAACTTCCAACTTCTTACCATCCAATGTGACGGTCTTTTGTACCTTCCAAAACTTATATTTATATGCAAAGAACGTATAAATCGGCGTCAAAATCATTGCCAAAACGAACGCGCCGACCGCTAGCAAAAACATTTTCAATAAAGGTTCGGACATGTTGTGGATTAATTCTTCGACCATCTATTTGGATATCCCTTCGTATTGAATCATAAAATTGCTTAGCACGTCGAAAATCGGTTGCGCCGCTGCCGAGCCGGCATAGCCGCCAACCCGCGCATCATCGACCCGTACCATTATCGCATATTTTGGCGTCCCCGTCTTGTCTGCGCCGAAACCGATGTAGGTGCCGGTCGTCAAGGTGTCGGAATATTTGCCGGTCACCGGGTCGATCTTTTGTGCCGTACCGGATTTACCGCCGACATAAAAGCCGTTGTCTTTGGTTTTACCACTGGCACCCAGATAGCGCGCTTGTTGCAACATTTCTTTTAAGTTATTAGAAACCTCTGGTCTCAAGGAATTTTCTTGAACAAGTTTCGGCTGGTTTTCCCTCAAAGTTTTGCCGCTGGAATCGGTCGTACCCAGCAAAATCGTCGGCTGATAATAATTACCGCCGTTAATGGCCGCCGAAAAGGCCGCAATTACCTGAATCATTGTCAGTTGTTCGCCCTGCCCAAACGTCATGTTGGCGTATCGCACCCGCGCGCCACTGGGGTCGTCGGGCGGAAAAATCACGCTGTTGCTTTCGCCGACGATTTCGATGCCGGTTTTGCCCTTTAGTCGGAAATTGTCTGTTGTGTACTTGTAAAACATCTGCCGCGCCGCCAAATTAATTGATCCTCCGCCCATCTGTTCCAACACCCAGACCGCGCCGGTGTTCAGTGAATATTGAAGAAGCTGCGTCATTGACATCATTTGGCCATCGACCCGTCGTTCGACGTTGCAGATTTTGGCGTCGTCGATTTGAACGCAGCCTGGATTGTAAAAGGTCGACTCGCGGCCGATTACGTTCGCATCCATGCCCGCCCCGACCGTGAACAGCTTCATCACTGAACCCGGTTCATAAGCATTTGTCACCGCCATCGCCTGGAAAGTACTGGCGTCGGTAACCTTATTGAATTCTTCAGGATTAAAAGAAGGTAAAGAAGCCATCGCTAGAACCCGGCTGGTCTGCGGGTCCATCACGACAGCGCTGCCGGTCGTCGCGTTGGCATTCTTCAGCCCTTCGGCCAGTAATTGTTCAACCTGAAATTGGATATTTCGATCGATGCTCAACACGATATTCTCGCCGTTTTGAGCAGGAATCGACACATCGTGCGTGCCGATGGTCAATGGAATTCGTCGCACGTCGGTGACAGCCTGCAATAATCCTGGTGTACCGGCTAATTCCTCGTCTAAAAACTGCTCGACGCCGTATTGCCCTTCCCCATCGGCGTTAACAAAACCTAAGGTTTGCGCCGCTAGACTTCCTTCTGGATAAACGCGTTCGCTGTCGACCTGCAGGCCGACGCCCTCTAGATCGGCTTCGCGGATTTGCTGTGCCTGCTGCCATGACACGCCGCGAGCCAATACGACATATTGCAGATCCTCATCTGTTAGCTTCGCCAGGTTGCCGTTAATCAGCTGACCGCCGGCAATCTTCTGCGCCAGATTTTTGACCGCCTCGGCGTCCTCAACCGTCGAAGGATCAGCAAACAAAGTGTAAACCGTCCGATTTAACACCAGTGGTGCCAAATTCCCATCGCGGTCCTGCACAAAAATCTGGCCGCGCGCCGGATTGATCGTCGCTTTGGTCGTCTGCATGGCGTCAGCTTTAGCCAGGAACTCATTGTGTTGAATGATCTGGATGTTGAATAACCGCATCACAAATACTGCCAGGATCAAGAATAGTCCAACCGTCAGAAACCGTGAGCGCGATGTTTTGGTTGCGTTCATGTCTATAATTATACACTTATTACCTTAAGAGGTAAACTAGTTCATTCTTCTTTTATATTGTACAGTATTCTCAATCAATAATATGCAATCCACTTGACAAAATGTCCAAAATGATATATATATATCAATTTTTTGACTAAGCTTAGAGGTTTTAGTAGATTTGTCAAGCCATGATGAATCGAACGAACTGACACTTAGCCAGAGAGTCGCACACCCGTCGGTAGCCAGAGAAAAGGAGTCTATTATGGCTGCTACCACTGATTTCAAAGACGTTCTCTTCGACGCCATCGAGAAGGTGATCGAAGCAGACACCGAGCAGCTGATGGCCGCTCTGAAGGAGCTATCGGAAGAGATCGACGCGCTGGATGACGGCCACGAGTGCGATCAGCAGTGCGACTGCGACGCGTACAAGCAGCAACGCCTCCGTCTCGTGCTCACTGGGGCAACGATCAACGAGGCGCTGGAGCGGCGTACTTCGCCGAAGTTCCCTCCACACATGCTCGCAGCAATGATCGCCATTGCTCTCGACGAGCTCTGAACTACCGACCTAGCCCCGCGCCCGGCAAACCAGCCGGCGCGGGGCTTCGTCACTTTTTCGCGAAATATTACTCCGCCGATTCTGTCGAAGCCGGCGTAGTCATCGCCGCCGCCACATCGCTGTTCTTGATCCGACTCAGCGACTGCAGACGAGCATTTTCAACTTTCAAATTATCCTGTTCGGCCGATAACTGACTTTTCTGGGCATCAATCTGGCTGATTTCATAGCTAAACGAACCAGTCTTGGTCAGCTGCGTCAAATACAACAAGCCCAGCAACGCCACCAACAACGCGATCAATACCGCATTCGCCACCGGGCCCAATTTCTGGCCCGAAGAAAACGGCGTCAAATTCTGATTTCGTCCCCACGCGCCCGCACCCGCCGTAGCCATTTGACGCCGGCGCGTCGAGACGAATTGTGTTCTATTTCTTGTCATTTTTTCCTTTCTGTTTGTTTGCTCTAAGCATTTTTCGGCGCAAACTTTTTCTGCATTTTCACGCAGAGTTTCGCCGCGAAAGACCGTGAAAATTTCATAGCCTTCGCAGCAAAATCCTGCTCAAAAATTTCGGCTCAAAACCGATTCCCCGGAAACCCCTGCCCGACCTACTACATGGGTCGAGCAGGCGCTCCAGAACTTT
>Ga0099364_10000583_pt1 | contig 62475 bp, 57 predicted proteins | sample TergutTh196P3_FD_73070 | JGI IMG/M metagenome (GOLD analysis project Ga0099364, IMG submission 73070) | Microcerotermes parvus P3 segment gut microbial communities from Pointe-Noire, Republic of the Congo - Th196 P3 | ecosystem: Host-associated > Arthropoda: Insects > Digestive system > Gut ... | reverse complement strand
GTAACTTTTACACAAACTTTTTATCTGAACGGTGTGGAGCTAACCAACAAAAGAGCTGTAGTAATGACTGCTGCAACAATACTTAGCACATCGTTTATATTTGTTAGTGATACAGGCTCTGTAACGTTAAAGCATCCGTAGTGTTCAAGGGTTGCAGGAAACATTTAGCTTCGCCTCAAGGTGACATTCACCTCTTCCAAAGAGATAGTAAAAACCCTTTGGCAGTTACCTTGTAGAAATGTGTGCCAAATAAACTATGTAAGGGGGAGGCAAGGGTGTGCGGAAAAATAATTTCGGCACATACGCTTGCTGTAGGAACAAAAGTTAAGTCGCCGTCCGTTTTTCCGCACACCCTTGCCTCCCCCTTGTTAAACCCTTAACAGGCACACATTTCTACAGAGAAACACCGCTTAAAAAGCGATACGTTAATTGGAATAACTCAACACCCGCACTTCCAGATCAAACCCGCGGCGGGCAATAACCTTGCAGGGAACAAGCGACCCTGCTTGCAGGGGTTTGCCGCCACCGCCGACAATTACCGCCGCGCCGTCAATGTCGGGCGCTTGACAGTAGAGCCGTCCAAGCCAGAGGGGTTCTGTGTTTTCGCTGTCGGCTTCGTTTTCGGTGATTATCTGTTCTTCGACTAATACTTCCAGCGCCTGCCCTGTAAAACGCTCCATGTTTTTTTCCGTGATTGAGATTTGACGTTCTTCTATTGTTTGTTTGCGTACCGCTGCGGTTTTTGCCGGGACACGGTTCTTCATCGAAAAGGCGGCAGTTCCGTCTTCTCTGGAATAGGTAAAGCACCCAAGCCAATCCAAAGAGGCGTCTTGCTGAAAATCGAGCAGCGCCGCGAAGTCTTGTTCTGTTTCTCCTGGAAACCCCAATAGAAAGGTAGACCTTATAACCGCATTAGGAAGACGGGTGCGGATTGTTTTGAGCAGGTCAAGGTATTTTCCTGCCGTTCCATTTCTGTTCATGGCGGCAAGTATTTTTTCTGATGCATGTTGGAAAGGAATATCAAAGTAGGGGAGAAACCGTTTGTCCCTTTCCATTAGGTCAAGAATCTGCAAGGGAAAATGATCGGGGTGGATATACAACAGGCGTACCCAAAAATGTCCTTCCAATAAAGAGATGGCGTTTAGTAATTCAGGTAGTTTTGAATCCGTCTCCCCGTTCGTCGCTTTCTGCCAATCCTTTCCGTAAGAGCCAATGTCTTGTCCGATGATGCAAAGTTCTTTTATACCGCGCGATATTAACACACGGCATTCTTCTACAATGTCTGTGATAGCCCTGCTTGTAAGATGGCCGCGAATTAGGGGGATAGCGCAGTAGGAACAACAGTTGTCGCAGCCTTCGCTGATTTTTACATAAGCCGAACCGGGCAAAGATAACAGAGGGCGTTCACCTGTAGAGGGGTGCGTGTTAAGCGGAGAATGAGGAGTGTTTGTAATTTGCGAAACGGCTTGTGTAATTTCTGTGATGTTGTCAACTCCAAAAAATCCGTCCGCTTCGGTAAGGCTTTCTGTTAGTTCATTTTTGTACCGCCCCGCAAGGCAGCCTGCAAGGAGTATTTTTTTATCGGGGTAAATCTTACGCCAGCCAAGAACTGCATCTATCGATTCCTGTTTTGCGCTTTCGATAAAACCGCAGGAGTTTACGATTATTATATCTGCCGATTCAGAAGCGGACGTATTTTCCCACCCCGCTTTATTAAGATGAGACATCATGTTTTCTGCATCTACTTGATTTTTTACACAGCCAAAAGGATCGATATAATAACGCATTGGAAAATAACGCTCAGGACATCAACTGCCGGTTTCCAGCCGTATCAGCATAAGGCGGAATTGATTGTTTTCGTCTCTTACCCAGCGGATATCGGCTACGATAACTTCACCGGCAGTACCAACCTCAACAGGAAATGTTCTTCCGCCGCCGATAATCTGAAACCTTGCCGCCTGTGCATTGGACATCCAGATACGGATACCGTTTTGCGCCTGAATGTTAAGTTCATCGTTGCGCTGAAAATAGTTTTGGTTTCTGCCTGCCCGGTCGCGTTCATTGAGGATTTCCCAGCGAAACATACAATATCCCAGAAAGTTAACCTGCAAAGTAAAAGGATACGCGCTGGGAGAAGCCGGGATAATTGTAGTATTCAATAAACTTACCGTGCTCATTGTAAAAGGAAAGTTCTGGTCACCAGCGGCGGCGGCATCATATACTGCCACTGTGTCCATTAGGTAGAAATGGAGCAAAGCTCCCATGTCTGCATTGTTTTTCGCAAAGTCGGCTACCGTTATGCGCAGTTCAGGTATCCCGTCATTATTCAGATCAATATTGGCTTCCTGGCTTAAATCCAGAATTACCGCTCCTCCCGGAGTGCGAATTGTTACAGCTTCTCCAATGTTAAAAAGTTCCAGTCTGTACATATTATTATCGATCTGAATTAAAATTGAATCATTTCTGTAAAAACGCCGTTCCATGGAATTGCCTTCCATCATGTATTCAGCAGGAACATGACTCGCAGTTGAGCCTGTATTTGGTTTTTTCTCCCTGTTTATCAGAAAACTGTAAATACCCCAGCCGCCCGCACACAGAACAATAAGCGCTATCCCAATCGGAATAATAAACTTGGGGAATTTGGGCGGATCTTTTAAAAGCTGTTCAACAGGGACAGGCTGTTCCTGAATACGGAGAGCTCTGTAAAGAGAAAGTATTTTTTGAGCATCAAGATCAAGGTAGGCGCTGTAATTTCTTAAAAAACCGATTATATACGGTTCACCGGGGAAATCATCATAGTTTTCCGTTTCCAGAGCCTCAAGATAACGGATTGTAATATTTGTATCGCGGCTTACCTGATCAAGGCTGAGACCCTTTTCAATACGGCTGGCTTTTAGTTTCTCTCCAGGGGATTCCATTAAGTTCCTTATTCTCCTTAATCAGTATCTCTAAATAAGAAATTATGATACATATTTGCTGAAGCCGGAGAATCATAGATAAATCGCTGTTCCGGAATTCCCTGGTTAACCCTGATATTTGTAAAGTCAAAACGTACTTCACCGTCTGCTATGGTACGTCCTTCGATCCGGCGGATTAATCTTGTATCGGGATTAATGCTCAGTATTATTTCCCTAAACCCTTCTGAAACAGCGCTTCTTGTAAGACGAAGCTTTACAACATTTTCTCTGGAGCCGCTCTCCAATGGTTCAGGGTTAGGGCCGGTAACAAAGGAAGGAATATAGTTGCGCCTTAACATTGTAAGCCCCTGAGCGCTGGCCAATGATGCTCCCGAAGTGCCGGATCTTCTGCTTTGGTTTACGCTCTGACTCAGTGTTGCCCTGAAATCCGGCAGGTAAATTGTAAGGAGCTCTCCGTTAAATACAATCACCTGTTCTGCCGGTCGTGTAAAATCGATCCGCAGGAAAGAAGGCGACAGGTGGCTTACAATCCCCGTCATATCCTGATTACCGGAACGGATTGCTATATTTGCTTCATAATCTCTGATAGAACCATAAGTTTCCGATACCATTTCCAGATATCTTCCGGCGGTAATTATCTCCTGACCGGAGACAAAGTTAATATTAAAAACCAGTATAAAAACAAAAACTATCGAAAGTTTATTCATTACAAACTCCTATAATATATTAGTCAAAATACCGGGTAAATGCAAGCACAGTTCGCGGACACTGCCCAGTGGTGTAATTGACACTATTACCGGATAGACTTATATTAGTATAACAATCTAACGCTAAAGAAAGAACAATGCCGGGGTATAAAAACAGTAATTATTCAAAATATGCCATAAAAACGGCAGCTGCTAAGTTTGAGGCGCAAAAAATAGCCTTTGCCCCGCTTGTTTTTCAGTCTGTAAGAGCGCTTTTGGAACTAAAACTTTATGAACGATAATATTTACAATGATGTTTACATAGAACGTTTTTCCGCATGGTCTCCCGGTATTACCGGTTTTGACGAATGGAACGAATGGGCGGCAGGTACTCGTAAAATCCAATCTGGCAATGTAAGCCCTGAACTGGCATTTACGGAATCCATATTCCGCCGCAGGTTAAGTCAGATTTCCAAAATGACCATACAAGTTGTCTATGACCTTCTTCCGGTAAACGAAGATACAAAAATGATCTTTCTTTCGCTGCGGGGCGAGCTTTCCAAACAGTATGCAATCAACAAAATGGTAGTAGAAGATAAAGCCCTTATGCCGGCGGCTTTTTCTCTTTCGGTTTTTAACGCTCCAATAGCTCTTGCCTCAATGGCGCATGGCCTTAAGGGAGGGTATTGCGCAATATATCCCGCAAAAGACTCATTTGCCTCCGGCTTTGCCGCAGCACAGGCAGCGTTATTGCAAGGGGCAAATGATCAGCTTATTCTTGTGTACGCTGATGAAGCGGCCCCGCCTGAATATGCACAGCTTCTTCCCGATAACCCTTCTCCTTTTGCTTTTGGTATATTACTCAGACGGGAAGCAAAGTCCGGCTCTGTCCCTTTTTCTTCTTTGCAAAACAAAAAAAACAGCCCTGAGGATTTTCTTAAACAATTATTAACCATGAAGGAATTGTATGTTTCCTCCTGAACTGCCTAAAGTAAAAAACCGTCCTTTGTATGTGTACAGGGTTTTTGCAAAATGGGTTTCTTTTTTTTATTTTGGCACTTCTTCGCTTCTGCTGGGAATTCTTGTTATGCCGGTAATGCGCCTTTTTCTTCATCCTCGTAAACGGTTTCTTAAATACGCGCGGCGTTTTGTTTCGGCTTCCATGAGATTTTTTTTTAACCTTATGCATTTTCTAGGATGTGTGGATACGGAGGTAGATAACCAGGAATCGTTTAAGCAGCTGTCATCAAAGATTGTGGTTGCCAATCATCCTTCGCTTTTGGATTCTGTGATGATGATTTCGTTAATCCCCAATGCCGATACCATTGTTGCAGGTTACCTTAACCGTAATATATTTTTAAGAGAAATAGTACGCCGGTTGTATATTTTGAACTCCGACGATCATGAAGAAATTTTTAATGCCTGCGATAAATCCTTAAAACAGGGAAACTGCCTTTTAATTTTTCCGGAAGGAACAAGAACCCGCCGTAATGAAAAAGTCCGCGTAAGAAAGGGAGCAGCCCGTATTGCAATGGCCTGCGGCTGCGGCGTAGTGCCTGTGCATATTGGAGGAACAGACAAATTCGGACTTGGCAAGAAAGACCCGTGGACAGGTTTTAATCCTACAGAACGATATGTCTACCGTATAACTATGGGAAAGGAAATCCACCCTGACCAATACAAAAGTATGTCAAAGTCTGCGGCGGTGCGTATTTTTACCAAAGACATAGAAGCCGCCTTGTTTCCGGAAAAATAACTATGAAAATAAAATTATTATGCTGTTTATTTGCAGCGGTTATTTTTCTTTCCGCCTGTCAAAGTATAACCAATAAAATGGACGGGTTCGAGCTGCCTCCGGCTGTAGTTATATTTACTTTTGACGACGGCCCGAACGGTCATGACGATACGACCGCACGGCTTTTGGACGTACTTAAAAAATACGAAGTAAAGGCGATGTTCTCTTTACTTGGCGAAAATGTAGAAGTATTCCCGGATCTGGTAAGGCGTATATATAACGAAGGACATATAATTATTAATCACGGTTACTATGACAAAGTTGCCAACACAATGAACAGTGATCAATTCAGGGAAAATCTTCTTATGTGCGAACTGGCGATTACTGCCGCACTGGGAAAAGAACTTTATCCAAAGTTATATCGACCTCATGGAGGTTTTTTTAGTTCCCGCCAAAATGACATCTGCCGTGAAGAAGGTTATGTAATTGTTCCGGGCAACATCAGAGTTTATGACGCTGTTATTCCAGAAGCAAAACGCGACAAGGTAATCGAGAGGGTTATCAAAAAAGTTGTCGACAACAATGGGGGGATTATTCTTCTTCATGACTCGCGGGATTCACATTACAAAAAAACAAGAAACCTGGAAAGAAACCCGCACGGCGTTTATAACCGTTCATGGATTCCCGAAGCAACAGAGGAAATAATTTTAGCGCTCCTGGCAAAAGGTTTTGAACTTAGAAGCAGTTTATCTATTCCTGAATATTAATGATGTATTGACTCCGCCGAAAGCATGATTGTTAGACATAATATATTCAGTGTCGATCTCCCTGCCGTTTCCGGTTATGTAATCCAGTGGCCCGCAGCGGGGATCTAGTTCTTCCAGGTTAAGGTTGGGGCAAAACCATTTTTCTTTCATCATCTGAATCGATATCCATGCTTCTATTGCTCCGCATGCTCCCAGTGTATGCCCAATATAATTTTTTAAGGTGCTTACAGGAATCGGTCTTTGGTAAACATCTGCGGTCGCCCAACTTTCCGCGACATCGCCTGCATCAGTTGCAGTCCCGTGGGAATTCACATAACCGATAAGAGCGGGGTCAACTCCTGAATCTTCCAGCGCAAGTTTCATTGCTATTCCCATAGTGCTGCGGTTAGGCTGCGTAATATGCGTGCCGTCTGTGTTTGTGCCAAAACCGACAATCTCCGCGATTATTTTTGCTCCGCGATTTTTTGCATGTTCGTATTCTTCAAGAATCAGCGTGCCCGCTCCTTCGCCTACAACAAGACCGTCGCGGTTTTTGTCATAAGCGGACGGGGTTTTTTCCGGCGTATCGTTTTTGGAACTTGCGGCAAAGAGGGTATCAAAAACCGCAGCATCCGCGGCGCTTAACTCTTCTGCCCCCCCCGCAAGCATGATGTCTTGATAACCGTGTTTTATTGTTTCATAGGCAAGACCGATAGCATGACTCCCCGATGTACAGGCAGTGTTTGTGGTGATGATTCTTCCGGTTAACCCGAATATTACGCCGATATTTGCCGCGCAAGTTTGAGGCATTGCTTTAATATAGGTGGTCGCGCTCATGTTTTTTAGATCATCAAGAATTAGCATGCTGTAAAAATCGAGGAGGGATTCAACGCTGCCCATAGAAGAGCCGTAGGAAATTCCGCAGCGTCCGTTTTTTAACAATGGGTCATCTTTGTTTATGCCGGCATCGGCCAAAGCCCTGTCCGCAGAGACCAAAGCAAGCTGCGCAATTCTGCCGAGCCCTCGTGTTATCCTTCGCGGATAATCGGGTAATTTAAAATCTATCGGGACGGCAAGTTTTGTATTCATACGGGTATATCTTTCCCAATCATCTATACGGCGCACACAATTTTTTAAAGATTTTAGATTTGCAAGTACTTCCGGCCATTCACTTCCCAATGCGCTTACTATCGCTCCACCGGTTATAACTACCCGTTTTCTACTCATAATAACCTCGTCTCACACCATGCCCCCGTTTACCGATATTACCTGCCGTGTAATATACGAAGCAGATTCAGAGAGAAGAAACACTGCAAGCGCGGCAACTTCTTCCGGCTTTCCTGTTCTTCCCATAGGTATAGACGGAAGTATTATATCAAGAGGCGCATCTTTGATCATGTCCGTTTCGATCAGCCCCGGCGCGATACAGTTTACGGTTATCGAACGGCTTGCAAGTTCCACCGCAAGCGCTTTTGTTGCGCCGATAATTCCGGCTTTTGCTGCGCTGTAATTTACCTGTCCCCTGTTCCCTGTAATTCCTGATATCGATGAAATTGTAATGATCCGCCCCTGCTTTTTGCGGCATACAGGCATTATCAGCGGGTGAAGCACGTTGTAAAAACTGTCAAGGTCGGTTCGCAGAACAAGATCCCAATTTTCACCGCTCATGGCAGGAAACGAATCGTCAGCGCAGACTCCGGCGTTACAGATGATTCCCCACAAAGCGCCGTTTTGCTCCGTCCACTTTTCCAGTTTTTCCTTACATTCTTCCCGGTTGGAAACATCAAATTGAATTAACTCAATCTTGCCGCCCTTTTGTTCAATTTCTTTTTGAAGCGATTCAGCCGCTTCTTTTCCTCTATTGTAATGGGCTGTTATCGCGTAGCCTGCATTGGATACGGCAAGAGCGATTGCCCTTCCGATGCCTTTGCTTGCTCCTGTTATCAAAACTTTTTTATCCGTATTCATTTTTACCTCGTTTATACTTCTTTAATAAAATTACTTATAAAGTCCTTAAATCTTTCATCGTTTTCATCTATTTCCATAACCATTAATTTTCCTTTTAAAACCTGTTTATCTTCTATATATACTTCTCCTTCAAAAGTATAAATCATTTCTGTTAGATCGCATTGCCTTACGCGTATATCGGCAGTACTGCCTGTTTTTAGAACCGGAATGTGAATCTGCATTGTCGGAACACTGAGGATAAACCCTATGCTGGGCTTTTTTCCTCTTTCCCGGTCTCTAATGCCCGACAAAGCGGAAACCGATTGAGCGATAAGTTCAAACCCTACAAAAGCGGGTACGCCCTGTAATGCGGGGTCATAAAAAAGACAGTTTTCGGTAATGTCATATTCCGCTTTGAGTGTCCCGTCTGTATTATAATCAATAATTCTATTTAAGAGCAGCATTTTACCGCGATGAGGTATAATCGTTTTAAGTTCTTCAAGGTTTATTTCTTTTTTATCTATCAATTATTATCTCCTGTTATACTTTACCAAGAATTAAACTGACATTACACCCGCCAAATGCAAAACTGTTATTCATACAGATCGAAGGAGGTTCGCCGCCGGGAATTGAAGGATGAAAGACAAGCTGTTCATCTTTTTCGCCGTCCCAACAGTGAACGGGCATCCATTGAATGCCTTGCAGCCCTTTCTTTTTGTGCAGTATCATCCAGCACACGGCGGTTTCCAGCGCGCCCGCTGCCCCAAGAGTATGCCCCATAATTGGCTTTGTAGAACTTGCCGCAACCGCTCGGTCGCCGAATACCGTCTTTATCGCAAGCGCTTCCGCCTGATCGTTTAATGAAGTTCCTGTGCCGTGAAGATTTACATAACCTATCTGATCGGGATCAATCTTCGCGTTTTTTAGAGCGGCATTCATCGCTTTTGCGGGGCCGGCTCCGTCATGTCCTGGCGCGGTCATGTGGTATGCGTCAGAAATTTCTCCGTAACCAAGAAGCTCAATGCCATTGTCTTCGGGCTGGGTATCCAGCAAAAAGAAAGCCGCTCCTTCGCCAAGGTTTATCCCTTTGCGGTTTTTACTGAACGGATTGGTCAGGCTGTCAGAAACCGCTTCCAGAGCATGGAAGCCTAAAAAAACCGTTTCTGAGACAATGTCCGCTCCCCCGGCGATTACCGCTTCGCAAAAACCGCCGCGTATCAACTCGGCCCCCCTGATTATCGCGCTTGCCCCCGAAGCGCAGGCTGTTGCAATGGTCATAACAGGGCCGCAAAGCCCGAACTTCTGTGCAATATATTCCGCCGGTAACGAAGCGCTTTGAGACCGGATATTGTAGTCCTTTGGGAAAGCGCCGCCCGCAAGAAACTCCTTGTGGGCTGTCAGTGCACTTTCCGAACCATTATCGCAAGAGCCAAGACAGACCCCGACTTTATCCGCGCCGTATTTACTGATAGCCTTTTCTATTTCCGGCCGTATCTGTTCAACGGCGATGTCGATTAACTTAATTATTCGGTTACTTTCTGTGAAAGAATTACCTGTGTAAGCCGCCTTTGTTTTTACCTGCGGCAGTTCCCATGTTATTATTCCCACAGGAAATGTCCCTGCGCCTTCTAATTCCTGCATTGTAATTCCGCTTTGGCTGCCTTTTATGCAGGATTCGTACAGTTCATCTTTATTTTTTCCGGCGCAGCAGATCAGTCCCGGTGCGGAAAGATATATTTTTTTCACTTATTTACCCTTGTGCCCGGATTTTAGATCGAGGATTAGCAGATGATTGTAGCAATATAAATAAAAACAGGTTAAGATTCAATTAAGACCCCTTAGAATAATGAGTAATTTTACCATATTTAACATAGGATTATCACTTCTGTCAAGGAATATCTCACGAAGGGAAACCCTAAGCGCCGAAGGAAAGCGGGTTTTGTCGCTTCTGGAAGGCAGGTCTGTCGCCGATGATGATATTTTAATAGAAGAAAACGGCCGCCCCTATTTTAAGGATCGGCATGCAGACTTTAATATTTCCCATTCGGGAGACATGGCTGCGGTTTCCATTGTAAAAAGCGGCGGCCTGTATACAGGCTGCGATATTCAACTTATAAAAAACAGAACTCACACAAAGGAAATCGCAGAAAAGTTTTTTACTGTTCCGGAAAAAAACTATATTTTTTCTCAGGATAAAGGCAGGCACAATGAAACTGAAATTTCTAAAACAAGATTTTTTGAAATTTGGACATTAAAAGAATGTTACCTTAAACTCCGCGGGCTTTCTGTTTTTGATATGGCAAAAGCGCCGTCTTTTATCAGCGAAGAAGGCGGAGACATTTTTACGTTTGACGCACCGGTTTCCTCCCCGCTTTTGTTTTATCTTTACAGACTGGGTGACAACTCCGGGGCACAGTATATGCTGGCAGCCGCTGTCGAAGGAGCGGACTGTGCTCCTTCGATCCATTGGTTTTCCGGGTCAACGTTGGCTTGCGATTTAACCGCTAAAATTGAGGCAGCGCCCGGTTACTTATGAAGGCAGTTTTTTATTGTACTCATTCGCCAAAGCATTTGTGTTTTTAATAATAATATGCAATGCGATGAATGGACCAATGATGATAAAAGACCCAAGTATAAGCCACAGTAAAACAGTCCCGCCGCTTTCCTTGATTGTTATATTGTATTTTTGCGCATTGTCCTGCAGGCGGTCTCCCAGCATATACACCCAAATTAATTGATAAATACCAAAAGTAATAATTCCAAGTAACCAGTACTTAATAAGCCCGGCAGTTTTTTTACCATCGCCTTGGCATATAGCATTTACATCTTTTGCAATTTTATGAATCCAGTAAAGTCCATAAATCCCGAATGTTACTATTGATAAAAGTACCAATCCAATAAGGCTTCGATTCTTAACCATAAAAACTCCTTTTTCTTAAAATGATGTTAGAATTATATTATAGATTGGGAGAAATGTGTAAAAAAATATTTAGATTCTTCAATATTGCTTTATGCCTGCAACCTCGAATATAAAACTTTCCCGACTCGATCAATATGTGCTTTCAGATCAGGGTTTGAAAGTTTGTTGTAAATTGAAACGTCAACAAAGTAAGGCATATCAGAATCATCAAAATCGCCGGCAATACGCAGCATGTCGGTACGAGTAAAAGAATCGTTTGTTTTAAGGGAAATATCTATGTCTGATCCTGTGCGGTATTTTCCTTTTGCTCTGCTGCCGTAGAGAACAACCTGTACAATACCGGGGTATTTAGTAAAAATAGCATTGAGGGTTTCAAGTGTTCGATCTGGTAATCCGTATTGCATATTTATTCCAAATTAAGAATCAGGGCGAAGGTTGATCTTCGATACCGGTCATCTTTTCCATTAATGTATTAAATTGATGATAGTAGGTATTAGTTATTGCAGTAAACAAATCATTGGCTGTTTCCTCGTCATATACATGAGATGCAAGATTTCTGTCTTCTATCATATCTATCCAAACTTGACCATTTTTTATAAGGCCTTTTGTGAAAGCATGACGTACAGTGTCCTTACTGCCGATTATTCCGGTAATTCCCTGTTCTTCAAGATAGTCTTTCATAACATTCCAAGCCAGCTCAAATGTGAATTCAAACCCCTGTATTAACCCTTGTTTTTCAAGGTCAGAGAGCTCTCTTGTCGCCGCAAGGTCAACCGCATTTTTAACGGTCGCAAGAGCTTTTTTGTAGTTTTGAAAGCGTTGTTTCCAGCGAATATCTTTATCCATGGCTTGAATTATAGACTCTTAATGGTTTTTTGTCGAGTTTGTGTGTTAGGCTGGTAATTTTTAAATAAATGCTTTGCAATCAACCTTGATAAACACTCAAAGAAAAAGGAAAATGTCTTATGAAAGACCTTAAAACTTTGATTGGAAAAATAGCCGTTACCAATACAGATCTGCAGCCTTTAGGAACGGTAATTATCGATGATGAGGTCTACGAAGCCGAAGCTGTAGAAGGGTACATAGAAGCAGGCAGGGGCGTCAGGGTTGTTCATGTTCGTAGAAAGAGGATCTTTGTGAAGAGGGTTTGATGTTTGAAAAGTGTTATTGCTAAGGTTTTAACAAAATAGTAAGGCAAGGGTGTCCGGTAAAATGGCACACATTTTCTGCGGAAATCACGTCAATTTATAGAAAAAATCATTCACCTCCGCAAAAAAATAAAAAATTTATCAATTTTTTTCGTTTTCGATAAAGCATACTTCACGGTCGCACCCATATATAGGTAAATCTTTTTCAAGGAGTTACTTATGAAAAATGAGTACATTGTTTCTCCCCTTTATGACTTCGCTTTTGCGGAGATTTTCGGAAGCCAGAAGAATATCGACATTACCATAGGTTTTCTCAAAACCCTGCTCGATATTCCAGAAGACGAATACGACCGTCTCACTGTCGTAAGCCCAATTTTAAGAAGGCTGTTCCATAAACATAAAATGGGTATAGTAGACCTTAAACTCAGTACAAAGTCGGGTAAAATTATCCACATAGAACTGCAAGTGGATAAAAAAGCTAATCTAAAAAACAGGATTTTGTACTACATCTGCCGGTTGATAGGCGACCAGCTTAACTGGGGAGATGATTACGACAAACTGCATCAGGTGATCAGCATAGTAATCTGCGATCACAACCTGCTGGAAGAAGAAGATGCGTATATAAACGAATATGAATTAAGGAATAAACATAACCGTTCCTTTACGAAAACGCTGAAACTGGTTATACTTGAATTACCGAAGCTGCCTGATGTAGATGACAGCTCTGCATGGCGCTGGCTTAGGTTTTTAAAGTGTAAAGAGAAGGAGGAATTTGAGATGCTAGCAAAAAAATACCCTGACATGGAAAAACCAGTATATTGCGCGAAAAAAATGTCATTGTTTGAATACTGGCGAGACATACGTTTTCACCAAAACCTCTGGAAAGTAGATGAACGTATGAGAGAGTTATATTTACAGACTGAATTTAAAGATGAATGTATGGCAGAGGGTCGTGCCGAAGGTATAGTTCAAGGTCAAACCGAAGAAAAGCTCGAAACCGCCCGTAAAGCATTAAAAGAAGGGCTTTCTGTTGACACTGTTCAGAGAATTACCGGGCTGGATTTGGAGAAAATAAAGGAAATACAAGCTGGAAATAACTCTTCGCAAGCGGTATAAGCGGTTGACAGGAAGTGGTTAATGTTAACCACTTCCTGTTAATTACCACGCAGCCTATGAAGACGCTCCAGTCTCTTCCCTTTCGATCAACTCTGCGATAAGTTCATGGTCATTGCTTTCAATCGCTTTGACAGTGTCCGCCGACATAAGAGCAAGCATATTGATATCGTAGCGCAGTTTGTCTGTAAGAGAGAGCATCGATGTATATTCAGTCTGTACCTCTGCGCTTTGACCTTTAAGGGTTTCCAGCGAGCTGGTTATATCTATGCTTTTTGAGGAAAGTTCGTTCATAGTGCCAATAAGTTCAGACATTTCTTTGCCAAATTCATTGATTTCTTCTGACATCAGGTCAATTATAGCGCCTGCATCGCCGGAGCGTTTGGAAGTTGAGTTGATGCCTTTAATAATATTTGTCAATGTCTGAGAAATATTGCGTGAATTTTCTCTTGTGGATTCTGAAAGACGGCGAATTTCATCGGCTACTACGGCAAACCCCTTGCCGGCTTCGCCTGCGTGGGCGGCTTCAATGGCGGCGTTCATGGAAAGCAGATTGGTGTTAGACGCTATTACGCTGATAATTTTTATTGCAGAAGCTATACCGTCTACAGACTGCGAAATGTTATCAACCGCTTCTACAGTTTCTTTCATTGCTTCCTGACCTTTGGAAGCGTTCCCGACCAATTCATCAACGGCAGCTTTTCTTGCCCGCGAGATATCGGAAGTATTTTTTAGAGATATGACCATTTCTTGTGTAATAACTGTGGAGTCTTCCGCCGATTCACTTTGAATATGGATTTTTTTATTCAAAAGTTCAACCATATTGGTAATAGATTCAATTGCTTCCAGAGCGCGGCTAATGGGAGTCTTAAATTGATTATTGACATAAATCGTTGTCTTTTTCTCATTTACAAGAAGTTCCTGAATGTAATGGGCGCAGTTATCAGGTTTATTCAGGTTATTGAAAATTGCTATTGCCATTGAATTACATGATCCATAACCGCATGAAGTACAGTCATAAAGATCGTCCTTTTTAAATTTCTTCATGCTGGCGTACAGTTCGGTTAGTTCTTTTTCATTTGGTAACTTTATATTGTAATTTCCGCTGAGATTCAGATATGTTCTGTCGTAAAGACCTTTCTTCCAGAATTTTTTTAATCTCTTATTGTACTTTTTGGATGTTTTTTCGCGGTTTCCTGGATTAAGCGTTTTTTCCAGCGATTTTACGCGTTTGCGGATTGGGCTTTCAGCTTCGTCCATATTTTTCATCATGCTTCCTGTGCCAGGGCCGCCGTTGCAGCCCAGCTCGCAGTTAAGGCAGTCAATAAGCAGCGGGAATTCAATTCCCGGATCGTTTATTGTCTGAGAAACTCCTTTTAAATACGGATAGATTGTGTGAATACCTTCGATCTTTCTGGTGAGTCTCCTGATACCCGGTAAAAAACGTTCCGCTGTATCCAGTAAACCTCCGGGAGTGGAAAATCCCGCAGCTCGTTCAGCCAGTGCGCCTTCGTATTCTATCGCCGGAAAAGCTGAGAGCCTGATAGCTTTATTTTCGACCATTTTCCTTAAGGCAAGCATGGTAACATTGTAATCTCCAAGTCCGGTTTCATCGAACTCTCTTTTTTTTGCGATACAGGGAGAAATAATCGCAATTTTATGATCATTGTATTGCGGATAGTATTCTTTGATCATTTTGATTGTATGAAGCATAGGGCTGTCCGCCGGCGCAAGGTGGGGTATCAGGTTAGGGTAGTAAATTTCTATATAACTTACAATTGCGGGGCATGGCTGGGCGATTACTATTTTTGGATTTTTTTCTTTTATATAGTTAAGATAAGATACTACGGTTAGTTCCGCTCCAAAACTAACGTCAAAGAAAGCCTGTACCCCAAGGGATTTAAGATAACCGTTCAAATTCAGGAAATGTCCGGGAAAAACCGATGCGACGGCCGGAGCAACTACAGCGATTATTTTTTCTTTCCTTTCTAAATCTGTTAAAAACTTTTCTGTGTCATCAACCGGCCTTCTGGCATCGTGATGACATACCTCAATACAATGTCCGCAGCCTATGCACAGATCATGATTGACAGTCAGCTTTTCTCCTGAACCGTCCATGCAATATTTAACCGGACATTGTGTTATACAGGCATAACAGTTGATACAATTATTAAGATCAATTTCTATGACAGGAGTAAGTTTTCTCATTTTAATTCTCCCTGAAAAATACTTCTAATTAATTCCTTTCTTAGGATTTAGAAGCAATGACTTTTTCAATCAACTCAATCAAGTTTTCAGGTTTTACAGGTTTCCCTAATACGCCGGCAGCATCATATTTATTGCATTGATCCATGAATTCCTGTCCGCTGTTGCCGCTGACGATTATTATCGGTGTTTTAATATAACTTGGTATTTTCCGTATGTCGTTGAAAAATTCAAAACCGTTAATATTCGGCATTTCGATATCAAGAAGTATAATATCCGAAGGATTCCTGTACAGGTAGGCTATTGCTTCAGATGCGGATTTTACCACCCGAAGATCATATTGCGGAACTAGCATACTTTTAAACTCGCTGAGCTGCTGTAAATTGTCATCAATTGCCAGAATTACTTTTTTGTCTTCCATGTGTTTGTCTTCCTTAATTAAATATTAATATTTCGCCCATGCTGGCAAAACTTCACCTACCAGTATATTATAATAGTATTCCGGCTGAAAGGCAACAAAAAAATGTATCTGGAAATATAAGCTCTTTTGTGGTATATTAACTAGTCATGGAAAGCAGTGAAAAAAACAGTATTCTTATTGTAGATGATGAAAAAAACAACCTTGACACGCTTTCTTTAGTTTTAAGTTCCGAATATAAAATTTTTAAGGCCGAAGACGGCATTTCTGCTATTGATATGGCTATTAATCATCTTCCGGACGTAATTGTACTGGATATACTTATGCCGGGTATGTCCGGGTATGAGGTTCTTGCAGAACTTAAAAAATCCGTAAAAACCCGGAGTATTCCTGTAATCATACTGACAGGGCTGGACAGCGCAGATGAAGAGGAAAAAGGTCTTGCCCTTGACGCTGCAGATTTTATTTATAAACCCCTCAATGCCAAAATCATAAAATTAAGGGTTCGTAACCAGATACAAATTGTCAACCAAATCCGCGCCATTAAAAAATACGCCCATGAAGTAGCCGCATCCGAAGAAAGGAGCAAGTTCTTTGCCAGAATGAGTCATGAGATGCGCACTCCGCTTAACGCTGTACTTGGCCTTTCCGAAATGATCCTTGATGAAGGCGGCATAAGCGAAGAAGCCAGAGAAAACCTGGAAAAAATTTCCGGTTCGGGAGCGTCTCTTCTTGGTCTTGTCAACGATATTCTGGATATTTCTAAAATTGAATCAGGAATGTTTAAGCTGATTTCTGGCGAATATGATCTTTGCGCTGCGTTAAGTGATGTTATCAATCAAAGTATTATAATCAAGGGCGAAAAACCCATAGAATTTATTATCGATATCGATGAAAACCTTCCCGCTTTTCTTTTTGGTGATGATTTGCGGATCAAGCAGATTTTAAACAACCTTCTTTCCAACGCTTTTAAGTACACAAAAGAGGGCTCTGTAAAAATGATCGTTAAGGGCGAGGTGTCATCGTCAAATAAAGAAGATATTGTATTGACGTTATCTGTCATTGATACGGGTATTGGCATAGAAAGCGAATATATCGACAGGGTGTTTTCTGAATATGTACAGGCGGATCTTAAAGCTAATAAATATACAGAAGGTACGGGGCTTGGACTTTCTATTACAAAAATGATGACGGACATGATGAGCGGCAAAATTTCTGTTCAGAGCGAACATGGTAAAGGCAGTGCTTTTACTGTAACGCTTCCACAAAAATTGATAGAAGGCTGCAGCTCTGTGATCGGGGCGGAAACTGCCGCCAGCATCAGGAATTTTAACTATTCAAAAAGGCGCAGCGCTAAACCGCGCCTGCGCCGTATTCCTGTACCCTACGCGAAAGTTTTGGTTGTTGATGATGTGCATTACAACCTTGATGTAGCAAGGGGAATGATGAAACCCTATAAAATGAAGTTAGACTGCGTAACAAGCGGGCAGGAAGCGGTTGACGCCATTCGCGAAGAAAAAGTAAAGTACAATGCTATTTTCATGGATCAGATGATGCCCGTTATGGACGGGGTAGAAGCCGTAAGGATCATTCGCGAGGAGATTGCAACCGAATATGCAAAGACGATCCCCATTATCGCTTTTACGGCTAATGCCCTTGCCGGCAGCGAAGAGATGTTTCTGAGCGAAGGGTTTCAAGGTTTTCTGTCCAAGCCAATCGAAAGTTCCCGCCTTGATGCTGTCATTAATCAATGGATACGCGATGAGGAGCAGGACAAACTTTACGCCGAAGAAGAAGAACCTTTGCAGTATTCCGGCGAAGAAAGGCGTTCGGGCAAAGACAGGCGGAAAGAAAGCGTCATGAGTTTGTTAAAGGGAAAAATAGAAGGGGTGGATTTACAAAAAGGTCTTGAACGCTTTAACGGCGACAGGGATACTTTCCTTGATGTTATGCGTTCTTTTGCCTTAAATACCAAACAGCTTTTGGAAATTATAAGAGACGTGGACGAAGAAAACTTAAAAGATTATGCCATTCATGTCCATGGCGTAAAAAGCTCATGCCGGGGTATCTGCTGCGAATCTTTGGGAAGCAGGGCAGAGGCTCTTGAAAAGGCGGCAAAGGCAGGCGACCTTGCTTTTGTGCAGGAGAACAATACCTCTTTTATCGAATCTGTACTGCATACGATTGGAGAAATAGAAACCGCGCTTGCCGGTGATAAAACCCAAAACGTAAAACTTAAAAAGGACAAACCGTATAAAGAGGCATTGTTAAAACTAAAAAAAGCGTGCGATAATTATCAGATAGAAATCATCGATAACACCATTAAGGAAATCGAATGTTTTGAATACACAGACGATGACGGCCTTGTTCTTTGGTTAAAGGAAAATGTAGATCAAATGAACTATCTTGAAATTGCAGAAAGGATATCTAAACTATTATGAAAACTTTGATATTTGCGCACAGAGGCGCTTCGGCATACCGCTCTGAAAATACGATAGAGGCATTTGCGCTTGCCATTGAACAGGGAGCGGACGGTTTTGAACTTGATGTACACCTGACAAAGGACGGCGAGATTATCGTAGCCCATGACGACCGGCTGGAACGGGTCTCTGACGGGACAGGGCACATAAATGATTACACTTTGGAAGAACTAAAACGGCTTAATTTTGGCAAACTGTTTGAGGGAAAGCCTTGCCTTGTGCCAACTTTGGCAGAGGTCTATTCACTGGTTAAATCTACGGAACATAAGATCAATGTCGAATTAAAATGTGTTGAGCGTATTTATAACGAACTGCCGGAAAAACTTATCGCTTTAACAAAAGAACATGGTATGGAAGATCGTGTTATTTATTCATCGTTTAATCATTATTTTTTACAGATGATAAAAAATATCGATAAATCCGTTAAAACAGGAATATTGTACGATCTGGCAATGATCGATCCTTGGGTATATGCTGTATATATAGGCGCAGATGCAATCCACCCCCATTACCGGATAATACAGGCGCTTCCGCATACTGTGGATCGCTGCCATGAAAAAGGCATTATGGTAAATGTATGGACTGCAGACGAGCCGCAGGTAATCGACATGATGCTCAAAACTAGAGTGGACGCGATCATTTCTAACAAGCCGGATATCGCTGTCTCATGTCGCGATAATCTAACAGTAAATTAATAAATGATTAACAATTGTGTTTAAAATAAAAATTAAAGAGGTTTAACATGAATGGAAACAAACTTGATACAAAGAAGATTCTTCTTCTGTCTTTTGGATTTTTCGCATCGTCAATAGCATGGAGCGTTTACAATGCCTATGTGCCGCAGCTGCTTGAAGGTTTTATCGCAAGCACAACATTGATAGGACTAATCATGACCTTTGACAATATCTTTGGCGTGATCTTTCAGCCGCTGTTTGGAAAATTAAGCGATAATACCCGTACGCGTTTTGGCCGCCGTATGCCGTATATTTTTATTGGTATCCCAATCTGTGCCGCTGCATTTATTATGATTCCTCAAATGAATACGCTTGTGTCTTTAATGGCTGTATTGATTGTTTTTACTTTTGTAATGTCGGCATGGAGGTCGCCTGTAGTTGCACTTATGCCTGATATTACTCCCGGCCCTCTTCGCAGTCAGGCTAACGGAATTGTCAATCTTCTTGGCGGGGTCGGCAGTATTCTTGCATTTCTTGTCGGAGGTATTCTTTTTAATATAGGCGGATTTTCCCTCCCCTTCCTGATGAGCGCTGTCATGATGTTGCTTGCACTTTTTGTGCTTGCCGCTTTTGTACGCGAACCAAAACAAGCCTACGAACCGGATGCCGAAGTTAAAAAATCAGATGTTAAACTTACTAAAGACGAAAGAAAAAGCCTTTTGTTGATTCTGTTTGCCATATTCTTCTGGTTTACAGGCTACAATGCCGTAGAAACTTTTTTTACACTGTATGCGACAAACACCTTAGGCATAACCCCCGGCACCGCCGCCATGACGCTTTCTTTTTTCTCGGTAACGTTTGTCGCCTTTGCTGTTCCGGCAGGTTTTATCGGAGCAAAAACTGGGCGGCGCAAAGCAATCCTTATGGGATTGGCAGGCATTACTATACTATTTCTCCCATTAATATTTATGACTAATTTATGGCTGACCCGCGCGTGTCTTTTCCTTGGAGGTTTCTGCTGGGCAATGGTGAATATCAATTCGCTGCCAATGGTTGTCCGCCTTTCCGGCGAAGAAAAGATTGGGACATTTATAGGGTATTATTACTTTTTCTCTTTTAGTTCGCAGATTGTTTCCCCAATCTTGTTCGGTTTTATCCGTGATGTGGTTGGCCATTACAGAGTTTTATTCCTGTACGCATGTATTGCGTTTGCCATTGCAGCATTAAGCCTTTTCTTTGTACGCCACGGCGAAGATTCAAAAGATACGGTAACCGCCACTCAGATACTAAGCGACATGGATTAAAGGGAATTTTACGGAAGATCCATGCAGATCTGATCTCTGCCGGTTTTCTTTGCGGTGTAAAGCCGTTTATCGGTCATTTCGATCATGGAATTAATTGAATCTCCTTTGCCGGGAATTATGGCATATCCGCCGCCGCTTATGGTGGTGGTTGTAATTTTTCCGTCAGCGCATGGTACTTGTGCGTTCTTTATGTTTTTTCTGATTTGTTCGGCTACATTGCCTGTACCGTCTTTGTCAGTGCCTGGCAGCAATAAAATAAATTCTTCTCCGCCCCACCTTGATGCAAAATCCGTTGCTCTGTTTATTGTATCATTGATAATATCCGAAACACTTTTTAAAAGAATATCTCCCTGAGGATGCCCGTATGTATCGTTATATTTTTTAAAGTAATCAATATCAAGCATGATCATTCCAAGTATTGTTTTTTCTCTATAAGCGCGTCCCCATTCAACTGTCATTCTGCAGTCAAAACCCCGCCTGTTTGGCAGCCCTGTAAGCGCATCAATCATACATTGTTCTTCTATTGTATGGATATAATTTGACATTTTCAGTTGTGTATCGATTCTTGCTTTAACAACAGAAGGACTAAAAGGTTTTGTGATGTAGTCAACCGCGCCAAGTAACAGGCCTTTTTCTTCATCTTGGACATTGTTTAATCCTGTCAGAAAGATTACGGGGATATTTATAGTGGAAGGAGAACTTTTTAATTTGGTAAGAACATCAAAACCGTTCAAACCCGGCATTATAATATCAAGTAAAATGAGGTCAGGCGTCTGTTCGTTCGCCATTTCAAGCGCCGATACGCCGTCTGTTGCGACGATGATTTCATAGTACGGCTTCAGATACAAGTCCAGAATTTCGATATTGATTTTTTCATCGTCAACTATGAGTATTTTAATATTTCTATCATTCATTATTGTTTCCTGATCACTTTTTTATAGTATACTCAATATTTTCCATAAAACAAGCGTTTTTTCTGCAGACAGGTTATTTTTTTTTGTTTTTTATGTATTATGTACCTATGGGAGACAAATTAAACGCAGACAAACTGTCCGCAGACAAACTGTCTGAAGAATGTGCTATTTTTGGAGTTTGCTTAACTACCGATGAAGCTGCCGGTATTACATATAATGGCTTGCTTTCGCTCCAGCATCGAGGTCAGGAAGGAGCCGGTATTGCGGTTGCAAACAACCGCAATATTGTATGTCATAAGGATTTGGGTTTTGTAACCGATGTTTTCTCCGGCGAGGAGCTTGAAAAATTGTCTAGGGGAAAAGTCGCAGTTGGGCATACGCGCTATTCAACAAATGGAGACAGCATAAAAGAAAACGTAGGGCCGTTTGTAACCGAGTATCTTACAGGAAGAATTGCCACATCTCATAATGGTAATATTACCAATTTTAGGGAAATCCGTGGTGAGTTAAAAGAATACGGGGTTCATTTTTCCGCGACAAGCGACAGCGAAGTTATTTCATCGTTAATCGCATACTACATAACAAAAGAAAAAATCGCGATAAACGGAGTTATCAAAGCCGCTAAATTACTTAACGGAGCGTTTTCACTTGTTATCGCAACCAGCAAAAACAAGCTGATTGCTGTCCGCGATCCAAATGGTTTCCGCCCTCTTTGCATTGGGATAAACGGCATTGGCTGCGCTGTCGCATCAGAAAGCTGCGCTCTTGATGCCTGCGGGTTTGAGTTTGTCCGAGATGTCCTTCCGGGCGAAGTTATAATGATAGAAGACGGAAAGATTACGCATCAGGGCGTAAAGCTGGAAAAAAAAGAAGATGATCACGGGCTTTGTATTTTTGAATATGTCTACTTTGCAAGACCGGACTCTGTGATCGACGGTCTTAGCGTTTATGAGGCGCGGTTTAATATGGGGGCTGTGCTTGCAGAAGAATACCCTGTAAGAGCCGATGTCATCTGCGGCGTTCCTGACTCAGGGCTTGATGCCGCTTATGGTTACAGTGCGATAAGCGGCATTCCGCTTGTAACAGGGTTTGTAAAAAACAGATACATTGGCCGCAGTTTTATTTACCCAACTCAGACCCAGCGGGACAGTGTTGTCAGGTTAAAGCTCAATCCGCTTTCTGCAAGTATTCGCGGAAAAAAAATTGTACTTGTGGACGATTCAATTGTGCGCGGCACAACAAGCGAAAAAATTGTAAAGAGTTTAAAAAATGCTGGTGCAAAAGAAGTTCACATGAGGGTTTCTTCGCCGCCCTTCCGCCACACCTGCCACTATGGCACTGATATAGACAATGAAGAAAATCTTATAGCAAACAAAATGACCGCTGATGAAATTTGCCATAAAATCGGCGCGGACAGTTTGGGATACATAAGCATAGAAGGGCTCAAGAATGCCTGCGCACAATGTACTCTGCCATTCTGCACTGATTGTTTCTAAAGGTCGAAATAGGTTTCAAACTCAAATGGGTGCGGAAGCTGCCTGTAATTTATTGCTTCCTTTCTTTTGTTTTCGATCCAGATATCGATTAGGCGTTTTGGGAATACTCCGTCTTGGGTCAGGAAGCTGTGGTCATCACGCAAAGCGTCTAGCGCTTCGTCCAGAGATTGAGGCAGGAATTTAATTTTTGCCTGATCTTTTTTGGAAAGATTGTAAAGGTTAAAATCGTACGGGCCATAGCCTTTTTTCATTGGATCAATTTTGTTTATCACACCGTCGATGCCCGCCATTAAAATTGCAGAATATGCATAGTAAGGATTGCAAGTTCCGTCCGGGCTTCTCAGCTCAAACCGTTTTTTGTCAGGGCCTTTTGCATAAGCAGGTATGCGGATTACAGAGCTGCGGTTTGATGTTGCAAAGCCAATGGTAGCTGGCGCTTCATATCCTGGAACAAGCCTTTTGTAAGAGTTTGTGCTTGGATTGGTAAAACCGCAGAGTGCGCGTATATGTTTAAGTATCCCGCCGATAAAATACAAAGCCGTCTCGCTGAGTTGTGAATAACCGTTTGGATCGTAAAACAGCGGCTTGCCGCCTTTAAATAAATGCATGTGTACATGCATTCCGTTTCCCGCTTCTCCGTAAATTGGTTTTGGCATGAATGTAGCCGTCTTGCTTTCTGCAATTGCCGCATTTTTAATTATGTATTTTGTCAGCATGGTTTTGTCGGCCATTTCCCTTAAGCCGCCAAACTCAACTTCGATCTCCACTTGCCCCGGCCCCCCGACTTCATGGTGGTGGTACTTTACAGGGATTCCGTGTTCTTCCATTAACATTGTTACCCTGCTTCTGAATCCGTCGAGCCTGTCCAAAGGAGGCGCTGCATGATAACCGCTTTTTAACGGGATTTTATAGCCAAGGTTGCCGCCCTCCAGTCCTGTATTCCATTGTGCCTGTGAAGCATCGATCTTATAGCCGGACGAATGGCTTTTAACAAAATAACTTATATGGTCAAAGATATGAAATTCAAATTCAGGCCCGATGATAAACTCATCTGCAAAGCCTGTTGAACGCAGGTAATCTTCTGCGTGGATAGCGACATTACGCGGATCTTGATCAAAACGCCGGTTTTCGGGAAGGTCTATTAAATAAACATCGCCAATCATGGAAATAGTAGGTATCTCTGTAAACGGATCCATGCGGGCGCTTTCCAAATCCGGGATAAAAACCATATCGCTTTTTTCTACAGGTGCAAAACCGTAATTAGAGCCGTCAAACCCAACGCCGTTTTTCAGCGTATCTTCTGTCAGCCTGGCAATGGGCATGGTAAGATGCCGCCACCTGCCGTTCAGATCGATCATTTTAAAATCGGCCATTTTAACATTATTTTTTTCGCAGAGTTTTTTTATTTCATCAAAAGTTACCGGCATTTTGCCCTCCGTTATGTTTGTAAAAATAGTTTACTACAAGAAAGGGACTTAATTCAATATAAAGATATTTTATAGATGATTTCTTGCATAGACAGTACTTAAACAGCTATGATACACTGAAATTCTATATGAAATACACAGGAAAACGATATTTATACCTTGCTGCCGGGATTTTTGCAGCATGTTTTTTTGTTCTTGCAGCCTGCCGCAGTAACAGGGCAAATAATCCTGCGGCTTCCGGGAATGATCCCAACAGGGTGCGTGTAAGGGGAATTGCTTTGGAAAAAAAAGACCTGACCCTTACTGTCGGAGCAAGTGAAAAACTCAACTATACGATTAATCCTTCTGATGCATCTAATACAAATGTAACATGGACATCGAGCCATTCAAATATAGTAAGCGTTTCAAATGACGGAATCATAACAGCCCTGAGGTTTTCCGGCGGCGGAGGTTTAACTTTTACTTCAGGCGCTGCTACAGGGACGGCGACAATTACTGTAAAAACAGAAGACGGCAGTTTTGAAGATACCATAACGGTTAATACCACTATGGGAGCATTGGTTGATATAATGACACTTTCTCCAATGAAAGATCAGTTCAGTGATTATTTTTTAATTGGAAATATTTTTTCTCTAAGAGATATCGATGGGCGTTCAATATCTGATGCGCGGCTTATCCGGCACTACAATATACTGACTGCCGAAAACCACATGAAGCCAGGCCGCCTTGCGCCGGAAAGGTGGTACGACGGCGTAATTGAATTTGACTTCTTTGATGCAGATGATATGGTAAATGCCGCCATTGCATCGGGATTAAAAGTTCACGGACACACTTTGTTATGGCACAGTCAGAATTCAAATTGGATAAACCAGATTGCAAATGAAAGCAGGGGTGCTGCTCTTGCCGTCATGAGAGAGTATATTACCGCTGTTGTGAAACACTTTGCAGGAAGAGTTTATTCATGGGACGTGTTAAACGAAGTTTTTCCTGACGGCGTCAGCGCCAGCTCTGACTGGAAAGAAGTAATGCGCAGAAGGGGAGACTCGCAGTCGCCTAACCCTTGGTATGTAGCTATCGGCTCTGATTTTGTCTACGAAGGTTTTCTCGCTGCCCGCCTTGCAGACCCAAATGCTATTTTATACTACAACGATTACAATACCGATCAGCCAGGTAAAGCGGCAATGATTCGCGACATGGTGCGTGATGTGAACGCACGTTATGCGGCGGCATATCCCAATGCCAACCGCCTGCTTATTGAAGGTATCGGTATGCAGGAACATCACAATACCGGAGTATCGGCGGACAGGGTAAAAGCCGCTATCGATTTATTCAGGCCGCTTGGTGTAAAACTCTCTGTCGCAGAGCTTGATGTACTTGGCCAGTCATGGACTTCATTTTCTTCTGTCGGCTCTGGAGCCGGCAAATACGACATATCAACTGTAACAAATCAGGGGCTTCATGATCAGGCAAGGCTGTACGGAGAGTATTTTAAATTATACCTTGATAATGCAGACATCATTGAACGTGTATCAATGTGGGGAGTTATTGACAGCCAAAGCTGGCGGTCAGGCGGAATGCCTTTGCTCTTTGATCCTAACGGCAGAGCAAAACCCGCTTATTACAGCGTAATCAGAGCGCTTGAAGAAAGGCAGTGATATAACAGCTCTTTAGTTCTTTAGATCGATCATTCGCCGATAACTCTTACATGAACTTTCCGCGTGCGCGGGCCGTCGTATTCGTTGAACCATATCCCCTGCCAAGTGCCAAGAAACAGCCTGCCGCCTGTTACGATAACCGTCAAAGAAGCGCCGACAATGCTGCTCTTTGTGTGCGCGGCGGAATTACCCTCTCCATGACGGAATTCGCGGCGGTCGGGGGAAATCATGTTCAGGGCGAAGTCCACATCGCGGGGAACGTCGGAGTCTGCGTTTTCGTTTATTGTTACCGCCGCAGTGGTATGAGGCACAAAAATTACGCAGATACCTTCGTTTATGCCGGAAGCGGAGACCGCCTTTTGTACTTCGCCTGTAATATTTGTCCAGTCCGTTTGCCCCTGTGTACGTACATTGAATGTTGAGAGTGCTGTCATTTTGCCAGCAGCCTGTTAATTCGTTTTACAAATTCCGCAGGGTCGTTCAACTTTATCCCTTCTACAAGCAGAGCCTGATCGAGCAGCACTCCTGAAACATCTGCAATACGTTCTTCATCGTCGATGTCCTTGAGTCCCGTAACAATGGGGTGATCTCCGTTGACTTCTAAAATAGGTTTTATATCCGGCATTGTAGTTTGTCCCATTGCCTTGAGCATCTGCGCCATTTGAATAGACGGGTCGTTTTCGTCCGCTACTATGCAGGAAGGCGAATCGTGAAGGCGGCGGGAAAGTTTTACATCTTTTACACGGTCGCCGAGCGCTTTTTTTATCTTTTCGATTACGGGCTTGGCTTCTTTTTCTGCGTCCTTATCTTTCTTTTCGCCAAGTTCCTCATCAGCGCCGGAGCGGTTAACCGCCTTAAGCTCCCATGTTTGGCTTTCTGTCTTTCCGTCTGCGCCAGGGGTTTCCTTGCGGTAATTGTGCAAGGTGGGAATGACAAGGTCGTCAATGTCATCACTCATGATGAGGACTTCAATCTCTTTTGCGCGGTATGCTTCCAGCAACGGGGACGCTCGCAGGGTTTTTTCGTCGCCGCCTGTAATATAGTAGATATGCTTTTGATCGCTTTTCATGCGGGAGACATAACCTGCAAAACTTGTCCAGCCTTCTTCCGTACTGCTCTTGAAGCGGACAAGATCCTGAATCGCATCGCGGTTTGCAAAGTCCTGATACAAACCTTCCTTAAGCGGACGGTTAAACTGTTCGATAAAAGTTTCCCATTTTTCTTTCGCTTCGTCCGAGCCTGACACAGCGGCGTCCGCCATTTGTTTGATCTCGGAAAGCAGTTTTTTAACAGAAGCGCTTTTTATGTTGACCAAAACTTTATTCTGCTGGAGTATTTCACGGCTTACGTTGAGCGGCAGATCTTCTGAATCGATCACGCCGCGAACAAAACGCAGCCATGTCGGCATAAGTTCTTTGTCATCATCGGTTATAAACACGCGCTTTACATAAAGTTTAACGCCGGGTTTGTAATCCACATTGTAAAGATCAAAGGGCGCTTTTTTTGGAATGTAAAACAGGGTAGAGTATTCAAGAGAGCCTTCTGCCTTTGTGTGGATATAGTGAAGCGGAGTTTCGCTGTCGTTGCTTATCTGTTTGTAAAAGTCATTGTAATCATCGTCTTTTATTTCTGTTTTTGAACGCCGCCAAAGAGCAGTACCGGAGTTTATTCTGTCAGTTTTGGTTGTGCTTCCTTTTTCGTTGCCTTTGTCGTCCCACTCTTTTTCTTCGTAGGTAAGGTAGATCGGGAACGCTACATGGTTGGAATACCGCTTGATAATGTCTTCGATAGACCAGCGGTTAGCGTATTCAGTTCCCTCATCTGTCAAATACAGGGTTACTGTTGTTCCCTGACTGTCACGCTCTGCGCTGTCAAGTTCAAAACCGTCCTTGCCGTCGCTTGTCCATTTCCAGGCGGCGTCTTCATTGGCTTTACGCGAAACAACTTCTATTTTTTCCGCCGCCATAAATGCCGAATAAAACCCCACCCCAAACTGACCGATTAGGTTAGAATCTTTTTTTGCATCTTCTGCAAGTTTTTCCAAAAACGCTTTTGTCCCGGAGCGAGCGATAGTTCCAAGTGAATCGATCAAATCCGCTTCGTTCATGCCGATTCCATTGTCAGAAATCGTCAAAGTTTTTGCTTCCTTATTAAAGGAAATATCGATGCGCGGATCAAAACTAAGGGATTTATAGGCTTCGTCCGCGACAGTAAGGTATTTGAGTTTGTCCAAAGCATCAGAGGCATTTGATACAAGCTCCCGCAAAAAGATTTCCCTATTGGAGTAAAGGGAGTGGATAATAAGGTGCAGCAACCGGCTTACTTCGGTTTGGAATTGGTGTTGTGCCATATTGGACTCCTTGTGATTATAATTGTTATTGATTTTATCTAATGGAGCTAAGGGGAATTGAACCCCTGACCTCTTGAATGCCATTCAAGCGCTCTAGCCAACTGAGCTACAGCCCCATGTATGTTTTTACTGTATAAAATTGACGTGGTTATGTCAACCGTGAGTCAACAACCTCTCTGACGGCGCACCTCGTACAGCAGCACACCGGCGGCTACCGAAACATTGAGTGAGTCTAATCTGCCAAACGAGGGGATTCCCACCATGCCGTCGCAGCGTTCGTATAACAGCCGCGAAATGCCGCTTCCCTCGCTGCCTAAGACAAGGGCGACCCTGCCTTTAAGGTCTTTGGAGCAGACAGGGTCTCCTTCCATGTCTGCGCCGTAGATCCAAAAACCCGCTTTTTTTAAGTCTTCTGCGGCGCGTACTAGGTTTGCAGTTTCCGCTTGAGCGACCCATGAGACAGCGCCTGCCGATGTTTGGGAAATTATCCCGGCGTTTTTGGCGCTGCGGCGGTTGCGGCTGATTACCAAGTCTGCGCCAAATTGATCGCAGCAGCGCAAGATAGCGCCGTAATTGTGCGGGTCTGTGATTTCGTCAAGGATAAGGACAATGGCGTTTTTTTGCGATACGTCAAGACCGGCGATGAAATCGTCTAGGGTGATGTCTGCGCCGCCGCCTTCGTCTTCTACTTGCAGGGCGATCCCGCGATTGTCGGGCGCAAGGCCGTCAAGCTCAAAAGCGCCGGTCCGCTCAAGGCGGATTTTTTTATTTACTGCGAGTTTTTCTATCTCTTTTGCGCGCGGGCCTGCTTTTGCAACAAGCAGCGGGCCGCAGGGGCGGCCGGACTTTATCCGCTCTTCGATAGCATGGAAACTTGTTAAATACGTCATGATTTTTCTCCGTGTGATGGGACACCCCTATATTTACGCACAAAATCGCAGGGACGGTAAGTCATCTTTGCCTGGCGTAAACCTTCGCAGCCCAAATCCTGTTCGCGGTTTATTAACGTAAAAAAACCGGGTAAAGATGCGGCAAATTCCCTGTTCATAAATTGATAAATGCCCTTGTATTCATCAATTGCTTTTTCAAAATGAATGGCAAACATCTTTCCCCTTGCAATGCTTTCGCCCAAACAATAGGCGGCAGGTTTTCCGCCGACATAAAACACAGTACCCCGCAAAGGAAGGGAATCAAACAATTCAAGCGCTTCTTTGGCCGCCATGTAATCGCTGCTTTCGCTTTTCCGGCGATTCAAATTCCATTTATCCAGAATTTCCATTGTATCGGGAACTGTCTGTGTGTTCACCGGTTTTTGTTCATGATCCGGATATGTATGTAAAAAATTATTAATGTGAGTTTTCTTTTTATGGTATTTTTTGCCCGGCAGTTCCGCTAAATCTCCTCGGTAATATAGATAATCAAAATTATCCCTGTCCTCTGTAATTACAATTCCGCGTTTTTCCAGATTTTCTTTTTCCGGCTCAAGAACAGTTTCAGAAATGTTTTTCCAGTAATCATGAGTTTTAAACAAGGCTTCCAGTGTCTCCTGTTTTGGCACGCAGCATGGAGTCATAAAAAAAGTTTTACCTGTACTTGAATCTTCACCGGAAATGATAAACCCGCTTTCCGGGCCGTCACGGGAAATGCGGTAATTGTATTTGTTTCTAAAAAGGTAAAGACCGGAAAATGTAAATTCAGAGACGCCGTCAAAAGTCAGAGAAAGACGGGGGTGTAAAATTTCTTTATGTTCCAGAGTAATGGGTGTAAAATCCGGGTAACAGGGAACGGACATATCAATCTTTAGAGTCTTCGGGCTCTTGTTTTTTAACATTAGCCGCTTTTCGCGTTCCTATCAAAATGGAAAAAGGTTCTAAGATAGGAATGTTTTCGCAGATAATTTTAATGATAACTGTCATGGGGACGGCAAGAATCATTCCGGCAAATCCCCAGATATAACCCCATATACTCAATGAAATTAAAACCATTAATGGGGAAATCCCTACATGCTCACCGATAATTTTTGGGTCAAAAATATTACAAAGGATAAGATTTACCACTAAAACCACAACAACTACAAGGATAACAGGGCCAGGCTCCGGCCAGAATTGAATCAATGCAAATAAAGATATTGCAATACCTGTAACAATACTTCCAAGATTGGGAATAAAATTCATAACAAACTGAATAACGCCCCAAAGAATAGCAAACTCAAGCCCAATAAAATAAAAAGCTACGGCAAATATTATGCCATTGGCCAGAGAAATAAAAAACTTTGCTGTCAGATACCGCGTAACCTGAGACATCAGATCATGCCCCATGCGATTAATACGCTCAGAACGCTCTTCAAATGCGGCTTCCAGTTTTTCCTTAATGTAACTTGCTTCCAGCAGAATAAACACAACAAAAAGAAGAACCAAAACGGCGTTTGACAAAAAGTTAATAAAAATATTGGAAAATGAAAGAGCAAAACCGCGAACCCATGTACGAATCCCCAGCTGCCCCCATAGATTTTCCCAAAAACTTAAAGATTCATCGTAAGGCAGTTCCAGATACCGCGCAACCCAGATATAGATTTCGGTTAATCGATTTTCGTATTTTGGGTATATCGATAAAATATTGCTTCCTGATGAAAATAATATCATTCCAAAGATATATATTCCTGCAATAATAATTGTAAGCACTAATAATATCGATATAAATCTTGGAATTCTGTGTTTATCCAGCCACCTTACAATCGGATACATTACAAAGGCCAGCAAAAAGGCAATAGTGAATGGCAAAACGACATTTGCGGTTATTTTTAATACTGCTCCGGCTGCGATACAACAGATAAAAACCATTAAAAAAAAGACAGCGCGCCCGGAATGAAAGGTATTTAGTATTTTTCTCACTGAAAAATTATGCCATAAAACGGCATAATAGACAAGAATGTCTTTTTACATCTGGAATCTGAGGCCTAAAGAAGCGCCCAGATTGCCTCCTAAGATATTGTACATTCCGGTCAGATCAAGCCTGATAAAAGCCAGGTTAAATGAAAATCCCCCAAAAACCCTCATGTTAAAGCTGTTTTCTTTTTTTATGGTTTCAAAACCTGTTTCAGAAACTCCGGTAAGCCCAAAACTCTTTAATGTATCTTCTACGCTGTTGAGCGAGACAGGGCTGCCATAGCTGTCGGTTACTGATAACCCTGAGCTGACCCTGTAGCCGGCTTCTGATTGTGCATAACTTAATCCGATCCCTGTATATGGGGTGAAAAATTTTAACGGGAAAGAAACCTGAGTTTTTAGTTCTACATTAAAGGTTTTCCACTCAATGCCAAGCTGCGGGTCTGCCGGATTAAGGGTTAATTGCCTGATGCCGTCACTGAATGTAAAAGATGCATCTCCTGAGGGGATAGTTGCCTTAATTCCCCCTGTAAGGTAATTAAAGCCAAAACCAAAAGAGATGTTTAACGGAAATACTTTCATCATTACCGGAGTAAAACGTATATCCGCACCTATGAGCATGTGGTTCAGGCTGAAAGAAGGGGTATTGGAAAAATTCCCTGTAAAACTGTCAAAAAGGCTTGGAGATATATAGCTGTATTTTATTCCAAAATCCATAGGAATCCCTATTCCTCCGATCCTGAATTCTGCGGCATATCCGGGAAAGGGCAGGCCGGTATTCTGAAATGAAGCCGTATTTTCTACCGGAATATCCAGATTAAACATATTCAGCAGGTTATAAACCGAAGAAAAGTCCATAGTTGTAAACCCGGCGGCAATACCCGCTCCAAAACCAATACCGGAAGGCATCTTCCCAACGTATGCATCTGACCAGTTTAACCCCAAAGTTGAATAAAACGGCAATGAATAGGCAAAATCATCGATAAAGCCGTCTACATTTGTTTTTAATGTTTCCAGCGTATTTTCGGAAAATGCCGGATTTGCGGCTAATAAAAGTATTACCATGCAAATAAGCATGGTTTTTACGGTATTTTTCATAAAACCCTCAAAATATTGATCTTCTATACTTACATTATCGTATATTATCGTCAAAATGGCAAAAAACCAATAATGCCGGAATCGTAAATTTTATACGATTACCCCTTTATTTTTTATTGATTTTTTGTTAAAATGTCGTTATATATATGTTATGGAAGGGTTTAAAGAATTTAAGGTTCGATAATTATACTTTCCAAAAAATTAAGGAGGATATATATATGAAAAAATTGATAATTATCGCTGTTCTTCTTATGGCGATGACAGGAGTTATTTTTGCACAATCTCTGCCTAGGGGGGAAGTTCCTACTGGTATTATTGAGTCGCCGGCAAGTATAGCGACAAGAGGGTTTTTCCCAAGTGAAGCTGATTATTTTATTAGTCCGGGTTCATTTACAGAAATGGATTTTAATACCTTCTACAGTATGACATCTTTTGACGGTGATAGTGCAGTAATTGGTGTTGGAACTTATTTATACGATATGTATTTTGGACTGTACTATGGCGGAAACCTGTTCACCGGACGCGTTCCATTTAGTAAAAGTTCAACGGACAGCAGATTCCCCAACTGGGATGGCGCTGGCATCAAAAAACATACCATATATAGCGTCAATCCCTATAATGCGTTAAAGGGGAATACTCAGGACAACCGTTTTGCGATTTTGGTAGGTCTTGAAGATTTGAATATGGGATTTAGATTTTCCTTTGCATCAACTCACCAGTCTTTTAGGGAGAAGGAAACTGAGATAGCAGGAACTCCCTATAGATCCTACAGAGCCGGATACGGCGTTAATGCAGTACAGTTGGCATGGGCAATGACAGAGGATCTTCTCTATGAAGGAATCAGGCCGTATGCATCTTTGGATTTGATTTACTTCAGAGATAATGAAAGATATGAGCGATATGCCCGTATTGGCACTAATCCAGTTGATACTCTCAATGAACAGTATGCTAATTCACGTAATTTCTGGGCGCCAAGTTTAAAACTTGGGTCCGGCGATTATACACTCATAGATACTGCGGGCGGCGTGGAAGTGTCGGCTAATGTGGAATATCAGGTAACTTTTGCATTTCATAGCCGTAACAAATATTCAACATTTGATGGTGTCAGATACAGAACCCATAATTCAGATGGTTATTTTACCTACGGGGAAGATATAGACCGTAAAATAACCTATGCCAATAATGTCCTTACTCCTTCTGTAGACGTATCGTGGGATTCAGAAAGAATTGGATTAGCGGCAGGGTTTGCCCTTGGTTTTAATTTTACTAATGAAAAAGAAGTTGGTACTTCTGTTGATGTTAGTAATAACTATCGAAGGAAAACCTTTACTAATAGTGAGTTTACTTTTGCGCTTGAACCTTCGTTTTCTTTTGGACTGCAGTACAGGCTTATTCCCAGCAAACTTAATTTAAATGCCGGAGCTGATATTGAATTTTCCAGTATTGGAGTAAATACCGAAAAACTTATAGATCATCCTCCTGGAGCTAGAGATGAAACTAGAAATCTTTCCAGCCCGCAATATGGTACTACCAGTACCGGTTTATATCTGGGCGCTGAATTTAACCTTACACAAAATGTTGGCTTGCAGGCTATGACAGGGCTGAATAACGCAAAAAGCGTCAGCGTATTTCAAGCTGGCCCCACTGGCCTTTTCTATTTCGGCAGTATCCTTTTATCGCTTAAATTCTAACATTCTGTAGTCTGTTATACCCGGTGTCATGTTTTTGACGCCGGGTTTTTTTTGCTTATATTTTTTGTATATTCCCGTTAAAAATTTATTAATCACATTAGAAATTTGTTAATCTACTTGTCTTCTCTGCAATTACTTTGATACTGGAAACAGAATTTGTTTTCAGGAGGATTTATGAAAAAGTTAATTGTAGTTGTATTATTTACGGCGATAATTGCCGCAGCAGTTTCCGCGCAGGGTATGGGTATGTCCGGGTGGGCTTCGCCGCAGAGCGCTGCCACTCAGGGACGGTTACGCAGTCCGGCAGATGATTTTATCAGACCGGACTCTTATCAAAGTGCAAGGGTAGAAAATTGGTTTGCCATGACATCTTTTGCTTCCGGCAGCAGCGTACACCTTGGGTATGCCAAAAAATTGGATAATATGTACATTGCCGCATACTACGGCGGCAGTTTCTGGACAGGTATAAATAAATTTACATATACAGAAACCAATGTAGAGTGGGTTAATGGCTTAAGAAATACTGTTCCGGTTTACGCTTCTTTGCCGGAATTCACCAGTACACCAAATAACCGGTTTGCCGTCTTGGTTGGTATCGCAGATATGGGTTTCCGGCTTACATTATACTCAACATATCTATCTTTCAAAGATAATGATATTATAGCAAATAATATACCCTTTAAAAATTATGAGATAAAGTCGGGCACAGTTGCTCCGCAGATTGCATGGTCACTGACAAAGAATCTTCTTGATAATGGGGTTAGGCCCTGGGCAACTATCGATCTTAACTTTGTAAATGATTATTCAAAGCAGGAAGTATATACAGGCGGCACTACAAACGGCGCAACAATTGAGAATTCTCAAAATTATTTTGAGCCGGTATTCAGCGCAGGGCTTGGCGGTTATACTATTTTTAACCAAAGCGGATTTAGGGTATCTGCAGATATAAGTTATACTCTTACGCTGAGGTCTTTCAATAACGACTATGATTATTGGAACGGCAGTAGTAATAACGTTTCTAAAATTAAAGGGCTTAATGATGACGGCAATTTGTCAGAAAATAAATACAGTCGAAATGAGTTTTCTCCTTCTGTAAGCGGTTCATGGGGTGTGGGTAATGTTGCATTCAGGGTTCTGTTTGAGATGCCTTTGAGAATTACCAGTACAGAATCAACAGAAATGACTCCAAGGGATACCTCTGGTTCATTGGTAAGAGACGGAGATTATGAAAAAAGATCGACAGTTGGTTTTGCTCCTAACCTGCGGCTTGCCGCACAGTGGAGGCTTCACCCAAGGCTTGCCCTTAATACCGGCGGAAGGATTAATATCAGTTCTATGAATCGTACGGTTACCAATGGCAAAACATATAATCAAGGCAATGAAGTCCCCTTTAGTTCTACAAGACGTGTTGCGGTTAGTTATGGAAGCACTTCTAACCAATTATCTGCCGGCGTTACCTTTAACGCAACGGATAATATGACTTTTGAAGCGGGCTGCGGCATTGGAAACAACAATAACATCAGCGTTTTTGCCTCAGACGGCATCTTTAGTTTTGCAAGCCTTTTGTTATCGTTAAAATTTTAACTGGCAAAATTTTTTGCCGCAGTCAGGCTTGACCAGTTTCCTGCGGTATAATACCATGAATTGCCCGTGTCAGGAATCGTGCGAGTATACGCCGCCTAACCCCGCCAGGTCCGGAAGGAAGCAACGGTAAGCGGATGTATACTGCGCCGCGGCCCTCCTGACACGGGCACTTTTATTTTATGCTGCTTTTCTATATACTGTTTTCATGGCAAATTCACCAACTCCGGCTTTTGAAGTAACCGCTTCTAAATACAGACCTAAAACATTGGACGAACTGGCGGGGCAGGAATTTGTCGTTTCTACCCTTAAGAATTCATTAAAGAACGGGCAGATAGCCCATGCCTATTTATTTTCGGGGCCAAGGGGCTGCGGTAAAACCAGCGCTGCGCGTATTCTTGCGCGGTCGTTAAATTGCGATAAGGGGCTGGTCGAAGGGCCATGCGGGGACTGCGATAACTGCCGCGCGATCAGCCAGGGTTCAAGCATGGACGTACTTGAAATAGACGGCGCTTCCAATAATTCGGTTAATGATGTACGGCAAATCAAGGACGAAGTGCTTTTTCCCCCTCAGGCAGGTAAATACAAAGTTTACATAATCGATGAAGTTCACATGCTGTCTACAAGCGCTTTTAATGCGCTGTTAAAAACCATAGAAGAGCCGCCGCCTTACATTGTGTTTATTTTTGCTACGACAGAATTGCACAAAGTTCCGGCGACAATTAAAAGCCGCTGTCAGCAATTTAATTTCAGGCTTATATCTGTAGAGACCATTCAGGAGATACTTAAAAAAATCTGCGCAGAAAATAAAATTACCGCAGAAGATGATGCTTTGTTCTGGATAGCAAAAGAAGCGACCGGCAGTATGCGCGATGCTTTTACCCTTTTTGATCAGGTTGTTTCGTTTAGTGCGGGCAATATCCGCAGCGAGTTAATACGCGAAAAACTGGGCATAACAGGCCTTGAAAAACTTAACGCCCTTGCGGAAAACTTTGCCGCGAATAATACACAGGGCGCATTTGCCCTTACCGACGAAATTCTTTCTTCCGGTGTTGCAATTGAACAGTTTGTTATCGATCTGGCAGGGTATTTCCGCAGTTTACTGTTATTAAAAAACGGTATAACAAGGGAGTCTCTCTTGGGTTACCGCCCTGCGTTGTTCTGTGCAAAGGCGCTTGAAACTTTCGATTCAATCCGTCTTGAACAGGCGCTTGATATTTTGCTGGACTGTTACCGCAACATTCGATATTCGGTGTCTCCCCGCTTTGAACTGGAAACTGCTGTTTCTAAACTTGCGTGGTTAAGCCGGTGGGTTTCTCCTGCGGAACTTAAAGAAGCGGTAGAAAGCGTACGCGGTGTTCTTGGAAATTACGCAGGACAGCCGGGAACTCCTGCGCCCTCGCGTCCGCCAGTGGAAAATGCGCGTGCAGAAGTTAACCCAGCTAATGCGCCGAATACGCCCAGTTCGGCGGGAGGACGTTCACTTGCAGATGAGTTCAATCGCATGGTCGCTGCAAAACAATCCGGCAACTCATCTGCCGATGATGAAGATGTTCCGCTTTGGGAAAGTTCAGAGCGTGAAAAAAAAGTTTATCCAGAGGTTGAACGAGTAATGTCGGTAATTCCTGGAACAATCGTTTCCTAGAACGAATAAAGAACAATTAACGGAGTGATTATGAATGTTAATCCATTTGATATTTTAAAAAATGCGCAGAAGATTCAGGAACAGATGAACGGGTTTCAGGAAAAACTTGGCGGTATTACGGCAACAGGCGCTTCCGGCGGCGGGCTTGTAGAAATCGAAGTTAACGGAAAACTGGAAGTGATCTCTGTGCAAATCGCGCCGGAAGCAGCGGAAGATATCGAAATGCTGCAGGATCTGATCATGGCGGCCTTTACCGACGGCATGGCAAAAGTAAAAGAACTAATCAGCAGTGAGGCTGCCGCTATGACAGGCGGTTTAAACATACCCGGATTTCCCGGAAACTTTGGTTGATTGGTAAAAGGCAGGACACCTGTGAATCTGAAGTATGATTCCGGGCATAACGCCCTGGACAGGCTTATAACATTATTTTCTAAACTCCCCGGCGTCGGAAAAAAAAGCGCAGGACGAATAGCGTACTACATTCTTGACTCAAGCCCCGTACTTGCAGAGACCCTCGCGAAAGAACTTGCCGGTTTGCATCAGGCTATCCGCCGGTGCAGCGTCTGCGGCGGGTTTACCGAAACCGACCCCTGTTCGGTCTGTTCTGATACAAACCGTGATCGTTCGGTTATCTGCATTATAGAAAGCGCTCAGGATATGCGTATTATCGAAGAGGGACGTGAATTTCGCGGTTTGTATCATGTACTTGGCGGTTTAATCGCCCCATTGGAAGGGGTAGGGCCGGAAAACCTTTCTATCGATAAACTTATCAGCCGCCTAAACGGTACGGGCGTTAAAGAACTTATCCTTGCGTTAAACCCCACTGTAGAAGGCGATACAACAGCATTGTACCTGCAGAAGCAGCTTGGCTCTTTACCTGTGGAAATCACGCGGCTTGCATCAGGCATGCCTGTCGGCGGGAATATCGAATATATCGATAAACTTACTCTGTCGCGCAGTTTCCGCGGCCGTGTAAAAGTGTAACTTGTCATTTGCTTATATCATCATTATAATTACTTAGAAAATCACTTAAGGAGAAAGTTATGGCAGTAATGCAAATTTTTTATGATTATGAATGTCCGTTTTGTAAGCGTGGTTATGAATACTTTGTAAAGCAAATTACGGATTATCCTGATATCGAAATTGAATGGCGTCCGTCAGAGTCTCACCCTCTGCCGGAGGATCACCCGCCGCATACATATCTTGCGTTACAGTGTTATTACATTGCCAAAGAGCTTGGCGCCGACATGCCGGCTTTCCACGCGGCGATGTTTCAGGCAATAGCCATTGAACGGCAGAATGTGGAAGACCCGGAAGTCCTTTGTAAAATACTTAACGGTATTATCGATACAGATAAACTCCGCTCTGCTTTGGCTTCCGGTAAATACGCCAAACAAATTGATGAAAACAACGAACTTGCCGACAAGGAAGGGGTTTGGTTTATTCCCGCTTTCAGAATGGACGGCAGAAAACTAGACGCAAAAGGCGGAGTTGGAATTACACCGGAAGATCTGCAGGCGTTTTTAAAAGGTTAACGCCTACTTTTCTGTCAGGTTAAAAACACCGTCCCAGTCTTCTTTGGGCGGGTAATTTAAGTATTCACGGCAGCGTTTTGTATACAGAAGCGCCGGGCCGTCATCAGGTGTAATTCTAAGAACACGGTTAAAAATATCTTCTGCATCTTTCCAATTGCGGGATTCAAAAAGTTCCAGCGCTCTATGAAAAAGATTCACCTGTTCATGCAAGGCATCAGATGCTTCACTTCTTATATCAAGAATCTCGTGAATACGCACCGGCTCATTTATGCCGACAACTCTGATCCTGTCTAATTGACGGGTAAGCAGCCGCCCTCTGGTTTCGTTCACTGTTGTCTCCGATGCAAGAACCCATGTGCCGTATTGTTTGTTTACGCCTTCCAGCCGGGCGGCAAGGTTTACCGCATTGGCGATTATCGTGTAGTTCATCTTTTTTTGCGTCCCCATGTTGCCGACTACCATATCCCCTGAGTTAATCCCGATCCGCGTATAAAGCGGTATGGGGCTTAACTGTTTTTCCATAATGTAATCGTTTGCTTCTTTTTCAAGGCGTTTCATGATTATTGCGCTGGTGCAGGCACGCAATGCGTGATCATAAAGTTCAAGCGGCGCGCCAAAGAAGGAGACAATCGCGTCTCCCTGATATTTATCGATTGTTCCCTTCTGTTCAAGAATAACATCGCTCATTGTAGATAAATAATAGTTAAGCAAATCGACTAACTGTTCCGGAGTGATTGCCTCCGCTATGCCGGAAAAATCTTTAACATCGGTAAACAAAACTGTCATGTGCCGTTTTATTCCGCCTAACTGGAGGCGGGTAGGGTCGGAAACTATTTCTTCTACAACATCTTCGGAAAGGTATGTAGAAAACGCTCTGCGCAGGTTGTTGTTAAAGTATTGCAGTTTGATATGGGCTTCTTCTATCTGTTTGGTTTTTCTGCGGTAAAGAAACATATTTAAAACGCCGAGCAATACGGCTATCGGAACAATCACAAGCTGAATGAGCTTCATGTTATAAGCGTCCTGCTGCTGGGTAAAAATAAAATCATCGCTGATGTCTACTCCGGCAACAGCATATACATTGCCTTCACTGTCATATACAGGGGCATAGGCCGTTAAAAGCCCTTCCCATTCAAGAGTATATGCTCCCAAATCTGTAATGCTGACATTTCCTGCCAGAGCCTCAAACGCAGCTTCTTCTTCGATTTTTTCAAAGTCATCTGGCCCTACCTGTGTGGCAGGACTAAAATCGTTGTCTATAATATATTGATAAGAGCCAGAGCCGTAGTCCCGCCAATAATACGCATAAAGAACATCGTATTCTTTGCTGAACTTTACAAGTTTATCTTTTATTATTTGATACTCAGGGTTTTCAGTGTCCTCTATGGAATGAAAAAGATCCAAATCCTCTGCACTGACCAATGTTGCGAGCGTTTGTACCGCCGCTCTAAGGTGTGTTTTGGTTATCTCGGTTACTGTGTTTTCGTAATTCCCCATTTGAAAATTTATCATCTCGGAAGTGAGTAATATTAAAAGAGCAGACACAAAAAACAACCCAAGCGCCAGTTTTGCCCCGATAGCTTTCGCGAGATCCTTTGCACTGTTAAAACTTTTCATTTTCATGCTCCTTTGCCACTGTCTTTAGTAGTTTATTATAGCATGTTTATTTATAAAATTCATCACACAAAGCACACAAAGTTGCAACTTACAAACCCTGCTTACTAATATCCTATGCCTTGTTTTTGTTTGTCTCTTCTGTCCATTTTTCTGTAGTATTCAGTCTGCCTGACTATTTCCATTATCGAAACAATATGGATTTTATTCTCTAAAACCTGAATTTTTGAATTGTTACTTAATTTTATTTGCAGTGTTTTGCTTTGTTCTATGGGGAGACCTGTCATGCCAAAAAGCTCATTCCAGCCAAAATTAAAAATATAGGAAGTCTCAGTGCTTGTGCCGTCAAGGGGCACCCGGTTTTTTTCCAGTTGGATATAAATAGTGTTGTATACGCGTCCCATAGGATCAAGCATGAGGGCATTGTCAAACTTTCTGTAAATAAGCCAAATCCTGTCTGCGAGGAGGGATGTAACTTTGACGATAAGCTGGGGCTGGCTTGTAATCATAAGCTCAAAGTTTACCTTGTTTACCGCCATTAGGCTGCAATTTTCGTAAGCTAAAGCGCTTGCAAGCCTTGGTTTATCCTCCAGTAACGCCATTTCACCGAATATATCTCCAACCTTAAGTACAGCTAACAAAACTTCTTTGTTGTCTACGATTTTACTGATTTTTACAGAGCCCTTTTGAATGACAAAAAGTTCGTTTCCCGGCTCTCCCTCTGCAAAAATCATGGTGTTTTTATTGTAAGTCCGGTTTATTTGTTCGGGGCTAAATTCTAATGTTATTTCATTTGCAATGTTTGCCAGCTTTACCAGCTTCTCTTTGGCCGCCGGTATATTGTCTCCCTGCGGGCAATATTTGAAGTATTTTGCATAAGCGTAAAAAGCCTGATGTAACTGCCTTTGCTTAAAGTAATATTCCCCCACAGTAAAGAGGTGGGGAGGCCCTTCCGGAGCAATATTCTTCATAGTGAGTTCTGCGAGGGTATCGTTCAAGTACCGCAGGCGTTGAGAGAATTGTTTTATTATCTTTTTTGCTACCGAAGGGTTCTTCTGAATAAGCCCTATATAATGCTGCTGTTGAACCTTTATTACAGATACATCGCTTAGCGCTATAGCTGTTTCAATATGGTTTTGGAAAGACATCGCGGAAATTACTCCAACAAAATCCCCTGGCCCCAGGAGTTCATTCTTATCCCTTTCCACTGAGGTTTCCTTAGAGATTCTGACCTTACCTTCCCGGATAATATAAAAACAGCCGGTATTCTGCTTGCCCTCGATAGCGAGGAATGAATCTTTTTTAAAGTTAACAAAACTTAGTTCAAGTTGATTTTCCATAATATGCCCAGTTCTATTTTTTCAGAAAAAAGTAGTTTTGTATATAATACTCGAGTATGATTTGTTCAAAATTTACATAAAAAACACTAAAAAAACCTATACGAAAGTATTATTTTTCGTAACAAATGTAAAATGGCATTATACTAAAAAACTTTTAACTTGCTCCCCAGTATTTGCCTGTTTCTATACTAACTCGTAAAGGAATAGTTAATGCAACCGCATTTTCCATTTCTTCCTTTATTAAATTAGCTGTTTCTTCAACTTTTTCCTGCGGACATTCAAGGATAAGCTCATCGTGAACCTGCAATAAAAGGCGTGCGGGGCTTTGTTCCAAAGAAAGCCGTTTATCCAGATTGATCATGGCGGTTTTTACAATGTCCGCCGCCGACCCCTGAATAGGAGTATTTACCGTGATACGTTCTGCGGCTGCTTTTTCGGTTTTGTTGCGCGAATTAATCGTGGGAATGTAACGGCGGCGTCCGAAAATAGTGGTAACATAACCTGTTTGTTCGGTTTTCTTGATTATGTTTTTTATATACTGCAACACGCCTGAATATGTTTTAAAGTATGCATCGATAAAGTTATTTGCGTCGCTGCGGCTGATGTTCAATTCATTTGCAAGGCGGAATGCGCTCATGCCGTACATTACGCCAAAGTTGATAGTTTTTGCCATGCGCCTTTGGTCGCTGTTTACTTTGTCCTTGTCAATCCCAAAGATCAACGCGGCGGTTTGCGCATGAACATCTTTATCTTCTTTGAACGCAGAAATAAGGTTTTCATCTTTTGATAAATGGGCAAGTATGACAAGCTCTATCTGACTGTAGTCCGCCGAGATAAGAAGGCAGCCGGGTTTGGCGACAAATGCTTCGCGGATACGTCTTCCTTCTTCTGTACGGACTGGAATATTCTGCAGGTTTGGTTCTCTGCTGGAAAGCCGCCCTGTAGCAGTTCCCGTCTGCACAAAGTTGGTATGCAGCCTTCCTTCGCTGTCTGTCATGCCCGCCAGTGTATCAACATAAGTAGATTTTAACTTTGACAAGGAACGGTGGCGCAGAATCATAGCGGGGACGGGGTCTTCGCGGGCAAGTTCTTCCAAAGCCGCCGCATCGGTGGAGTAGCCTGTTTTTGTCTTTTTTCCCGGAGTTAGTTTGCGCTCAACAAAAAGCACTTCCTGAAGCTGCTTTGTAGAAGAAAGATTAAACTCGTGTCCCACTGTTTTCCATGTTGTCTCCTGAATCTGATCAAGTTCGGCGGCAAGCTCCTTGCTGAATTCTGTAAGCGCCTGAGCTTCAATTTTAATTCCTTCTCCCTCCATTTCCGCAAGAATGGGAAGCAAGGGCATTTCCAGATTTTCAAAAAGAGAGCCGGTTTCCGATGAAACCGCAGTTTCAATTTTTTTTATCATGGGTTCTAAATGGTGTTTTAATCTGAGGCAATAATCAGAATCTTCTCCTGAATACTGTGTTGCAACTTCCAAGGAAACCGCCGCGAATGTACTGCCCTTTGGAACAATGTCCAAATATTTTAAGGGCGTACAGTCAAAAGTATAGGAAGCAAGTGAATCCAAAGAATAACTGCTGCGTTCAGGATCGACAAGCCATGCCGCTGTCATTGTATCCCAGATTTTGCACTTCCAGCGGTTTATGCCCCAGCCCCGGCTTACTTTGTAGTCAAACTTTGCGTTATGTGCAATAACGGTCATTTCTTTGTCAGCAAAAATTGGGGAGAGCAGGGCGCGGACTTTCTCCTGATCAATAAACGGCGATTGCAATGCCGGTTCACCGTGCGGTGTAAGCGGGACGTAAAATGCTTCTTTGGGTTTTAACGCCAGCGAAATGCCTACGGGTCTTGAGTTCCATGCGTCAAGCGAATCGGTTTCAAAATCCAGTGTTAGGTGTTTTTGCTTTTTTGCCTGTTCCAAAAGAGATTTAAGTTCATCAAGATCAAGAATGGTTTTATAAACGCCGTCTCCAAGAATAGTCTGATCCGCCGGAGAAAAACCTGCTGTTTTAATCTCTGTCTGCGGATCTTTAGTATCATGCTCAGAACCTGCAGAGGTACTGTGTTCGCTTTGCGCCGTAGGTTTTACATTCTGGTCAAGTTGTTTTGCGCTTTGGCGTATGCCTTCGCGCATAAGCACTTTTGCTCCTGCGGCGCGGTTAAGGTTTTCCGTTGAAAAGTCGTCTACGTTTTTCACCGGCAGAACCACGTCATTACGCAGGCGGATCAACGATTGGGAAAAGTAAGCGCTTTCCTTTCCTTCGGATAGTTTTTTACCTGTAGCCCCTTCTATACCCGCAATATTTTTAAATATTTCATCGAGAGAACCGTAACGCGTCATCAATTTAACGGCGGTTTTTTCGCCTATACCTTTAACTCCGGGAACATTGTCAGAGCTGTCTCCTGTGAGCGAAAGCAGATCCAGCACCTTTGCTGGTTCTACGCCCCATTCGGTTTTTACTTCATCAGGGCCGACAATATCCCAGGCTGGACCCGGGCTTGATGTACTGGCTTCGCTTCTGTTGATTTTTGCAGGGCGCAGTTCATAAATGCCGCTGCCTACAAGCTGCAAAAGGTCTTTATCCGAAGAAAGGATATAACATTGACGGTTTTCGCTGAGGCATTTTTCCGCCAGAGTGGCGATAATATCATCAGCTTCAAAGCCATCAACTTTTAAACATTGAATCCCAAGCGCGGTTAAAAATTCTTCCACTAACGGAACTTGCTCGTGGAGATCGTCAGGGGTTTTTTGCCTGTTTGCCTTGTATTCGCTGTACATTTGGTGGCGGAAAGTGGGAGTACGCGAGTCAAAAACAGCGGCAAGACGCAGGGGTTTTTCCAGTTTGCCATTACTTTCCGGTGCGCCTTCATCAAGCAAAGAAACTATAGTGCGGGCAAAACCAAACAGGGCGGAAACATTCTTGCCGGAGCTGTTTCTAAGAGGCCGGGTTAAAAAAGCAAAGTAAGAACGGTAAATAAGGCCATAAGCATCTATAAGATAAAGGGGGGGAAAGTTATTTTTCATCTTATTATACTAACAGAAAGTTACGCTATTGTCATAAAAAGGCATCGGGTATCTGTTCATATTTTTGTTTTTGCATTATATTATTAATATAATGAGCGAAAATTCCGGAGATAAGAAAGATAACAAAGACGGCCCGTTTTTTCCGTTTGGCGGAGACGGCCCTAATTTTCCCAGTCTCAAGCCTTTTGGAGGCTGGAAATTCCTTATTTATATTGCTGTTTTTTTTGTCGGAATGAGTCTTTTTAATATGGTATTTCTTAGCAGAATGAATCCTGCAATTGACTTTTCCGAGTTTAAACAGCGTATTGCCTCAGGCGAAATTAAACGTGTTGAATTAACAGACGCTTACTTTACAGGATTCACAAACCCTAACAGGCAGCAGGCTTCAAGGTCTAACCAGTTGGGACGTTCTGCTTCCGGTTTAATGCAGGACAGGGTATATCGTACTGTATCGATCTACGATCCCGAATTTATCAAACTAATGGACGATATGAATGTCGCTTATGGCGCTGTTTCGCGGCAGGGGAATGCATTGCTTAACTTTGTCTTTAGCTGGATATTGCCTGTAGCTTTTTTTATTTTTATCTGGCGTTTTGTTTTTAAACGTTTGGGAAATATGGGAAGCAATGTTCTTTCTGTCGGGCAAAACCGCGCGGTAATTGTTGCAGAAGGAGACATTGTTACCCGCTTTCACGATGTAGCCGGAGTTGACGAAGCCAAAGAAGAACTTGTAGAAGTTGTCGATTTTCTTAAAAGCCCTCAAAAGTACAAAGAAATCGGCGGTAAGATCCCCAAAGGCGTGCTCTTGGTCGGGCCGCCGGGAACGGGAAAAACCCTTCTTGCGCGTGCAGTTGCGGGGGAAGCGGGAGTTTCCTTTTTCCGCATGAGCGGCGCGGACTTTGTAGAAATGTTTGTCGGTGTCGGCGCTGCCCGTGTGCGCGACCTTTTTAAACAGGCAAGAAACAAAGCGCCCTGTATCATTTTTATTGATGAGCTTGACGCTATCGGCAAGAGCAGGATCAACAACATTGCAGGCGGCAATGATGAGCGCGAACAGACTCTTAACCAGCTTCTTGTAGAAATGGACGGCTTTGACGGTACTGGCGGGCTTATTATCCTTGCCGCCACAAACCGCCCCGATGTATTAGACCCTGCGCTCCTTCGCCCCGGACGTTTTGACAGACAGGTACTTGTAGACAGGCCTGATTTAAAAGGCAGGGAAGCAATACTTCTTATTCATTCCAAAAATGTGATAAAAGACCCTCTTTTAGATTTAGAAGTTGTAGCTCGTGTAACTTCCGGTTTTTCCGGGGCGGATCTTGCCAATATTGTAAATGAAGCCGCTCTCTTGGCGGTCAGGGCAGGGCGAAAAATGGTAACCCAGCGCGACTTTGACGAAGCTATCGAAAAAACCGTAGCAGGCCTTCAGAAAAAGACAAGGGTACTCAAAGAAGAAGAAAGAAAACTAACAGCCTACCACGAAGCCGGCCATGCTTTGGTAGCCGCGTTTACACCTAACTCAGACCCCGTTACTAAAATATCGATAATCCCCCGCGGTTATGCACTGGGGTATACCCTGCAGCTTCCTACGGAGGATCGCTTTACAGTTACGCAGTCTGACCTTTTAGGAAAAATAGACATTTTACTTGGCGGGCGCATTGCAGAAGAGATGATCTCCGGCGAATATTCGACAGGGGCGGCAAACGATTTAACCAAGGCAACGGACATTGCCCGTAAAATGATCACCGACTACGGAATGAGCGACCGTTTCCGCAATGTCGCCCTGACATCACGGGGAATGAGCATGACCGGGCAGGAGAGGCAAGAGCCCTCTTTCCAGCGCGAATACGCCGAAAGCACCCAACAGTACGTTGACGAAGAAATAGCCCGCATCATCGACACCGAATACGCCAAGGCAAAAAAAATCCTTGATGAACAACGCGATGTTTTACACAATATCGCCGCCACCCTGCTGGAAAAAGAAACCATTGACGAAAAAGAGTTCAGAGAGCTGCTCTCAGGAATGCAAGCCGCATAAATTGTTTATTTCATAATAGTAACTTGACGCTCTTGTAATTGTTTTACTATGTGAGCTGCCATGCTTGGGAAATAAATGAGCGTATAGCTATGTTCAATATAAATTTCTGATAAGGAAGGAGAAGAAAATGACAAATAAGAAATTCTGGCTGGGAATGTTGGTATTAACACTGGTTTTTGGAATGACGGCTATTGGGTGCAAGGAAGATATCGAAGCTGACTCAGCTCTTAATGGAACATGGGTTAGTGTAGGACAAACTCTCGTGCTTGATAATGGAAATTTTACTATGTCCTCTAATAGTATACAAGCTGTCAGAGGAACTTATACTACCAGTAATGGAAAAATTACTTCAACCCCCACCAATTATCATGGCAATTTTTTGAATCTTTGGTTTGAAGATGCCTTTACCTCTACTTGGTTTACAAAAGATCAAATAAGACAAAAGTTGATAGGTCTATATCCCGGAGAAGAAGAAGATATTGATGAGGAGCTTGATGAAATGTTTGCACCATTTGATGCCAGCTATTCTGTAAGCGGTAATACGCTTACTATTCATTGGCCTGAGGATGAACTTCCAACTGTATACATCAAGCAGTAATAGCATAAAACGCCGTGCCAATTAGGCATTCAAAACTGACAAAAGGTACGGCGTTAACGCCGTCTTTCCGTTGGCAGGCAAAACCGTTTGCGGTGATTACCGTAAGGGCTGTCGGCTTTTTTTTGTGCATATCATTTTGTTTCTTGATATTTTAGCTTATATGTTCTATTATTTTATTATAAATAAACCGTTGTATCTTGAGGAGGAAAAGACGTGCTCGAAATGAAATATATTGATGCAATTAAGACCGAATTGCCTTCTAATATCCCCATAACCACTCGTACGATTGAATTCATTAGAAAACATCCGACTATGCATAGGGGTTCTGTTCGTATTTTTATAGGCGCAATATATACTGATATAGAATTCAGGAAATTACGAAAATATTTACGAAAAAAATTGCCATAAAGTTAAAAAATCTCACAAATTAGAGATATGAGGCTAAAGATAGTTCTATGTTTTTTAGCTTTTATAAGGAGACAAAATGAACGCTTCGAATCATGAGCAGATTGAAAAACTATGTCAGATATATGGAAGAATTAAACATTATATGCTTAAGATAGAGGAATTTACTCTTGATAAAACATATATACAACCACGACTAGAGCTTTATCAGGCATTCGATCATGTGATTAGTGAGTATTTTCTTGAGTACCTTGATAATAAGGCGGGAAGCCTAGATGGGGCAATGAAACATATGTATACTGCTTTTTTTGATATTGCTGACTGGACAAGTATACAAATTAGAAGGCATGTTTTTATGGAATTGAAGGGTTTTAATCCGGATGTAATAAAAACTGCTATTCCTGAATATTATAGCAGGATTCGCCCGGCACTTGATGAACTCGTTGAGAAAATAACTGAAATTCGTGGAGTTAAAACATTTGAAAAACTTGAGCATGTGGATGATTATACCTTGCTTCTTGACAAGGCTTACGAGTGCATAAAGGAAATACGATACTCACAAGGTACATTGATTGAGTTGCGGAAAAAATATAAATTCAAGAATATGTTAGGACCTGCTATTGGTATTCTTGGGATTATCGTTGCAATTATAATAGCAATTTTCCTATAACTAAACGATGTTTTACACAATATCGTCGCCACTCTGCTGGAAAAAGAAACAATTGACGAAAAAGAGTTTAGAGAGCTGCTTACCGGTATGCAAGTGGCTTAAACGGCTTATTTCTTGGTCAATACTTTTCTTCAATTATTGAGCAGATTTGGGTAACGTTTTCCATTAGCATTGTCTTGATTTTTTGTTTTTGCTCTTTGTGCAGAGAAGCAAGCCCCTCGTCATTTGCGGTTGTTTCGTCATAAAACAGGCGGTAGGGGGCAATATTTAAGGCAGAGGCGATTCTTTCTACATATTCCAGCGAAGGGCAGCGGCGTCCAGTCTCAATTTGTCCGATATAGCGGTGGTCTGTATCGCAGAGTTCAGCTAGTTTTTCCTGAGTCAGTTTTGCCTGTTTGCGGTACTTCTTCATATTATCCGCAAAAACAGTCAGTATTTCCATAAATTACATTCTAATAGCTAGATTTTACCTGTTAACACCAGCTTGACGCTTGTATTATTTTATGATTATACTAGCTATATGCTGGTATAATATTTGGTAATCCAAGCCAGTAGATAGCAATAATTCATATTTAGGAGAAGAAAATGAGAAGCAAAAAATTCTGTTTTGGAATGCTGGTAATAACACTGGTATTTGGAATGATGATTATTGGGTGCAAGGAAGATACTCAAAAAGTTGACTCAGCTCTTAATGGAACATGGGTTAGTTCACAAGAGACCCTCGTGCTTGATAAGGGAAATTTTAATGTTTCATATGATAGTGTGCCATTTGCTAGAGGAACTTATACTACCAGTAATGGAAAAATAACTATAACCCTCACCCATTTATATGGAGATCTTCTAGGACTCGGTTCTAGCTGGTTTACAAAAGAACAACTAAGGCAAAGAGGAGAATTTGAAGAGGACCTTGAAATGTTTGAACCATTTGATGCCAGCTATTCTGTAAGCGGTAATACGCTTACTGTTCATTGGCCTGACGGTCCAATTGTATACACCAAGCGATAATAACAGAAAATGCCGTGCCAATTAGGCAGTCAAAACTGACAAAGGTACGGCGTTGACACCGTCTTTGCGTCGGCAGGCAAAACCATTGACGAAAAAGAGTTTAGGGAACTTCTCTCTGGAATGCAAGCCGCGTAAGCAGCCTATTCTTTTGCAGATGAAACATTGTAAGGCGGCGCAGATACATCGTGAACCATAACCTCTCGTAAGATGCTGTTCATGCGCGTTTGATAGCCCTTTCCGCTTTGTTTGAGCCATGCCACAATGTCGGCATCAAGTTTGCAGGTTACGGCTACTTTTACAGGCCTGTACATTTTTCTGTCGATAAAGGGGCGGAAGGCGGATAAGTCTTTAAATTGGGGAATATCCGAAAAATCAATATCTTTATCTTTTATAGCGGCAGTTTTGTCCCAATCCTCTTTAGTTGGTTTTGGCACGTTTCCCGAAGTATAGCGAACAATTTTCATAGTGTACATACTAATTAATAAGTATCAATTTATCAATACTTTTCCTCAATAATTGAGCAGATTTGGGTAATATTTTCCATTGATTTCATAACGGTAACTTTACGTTCCTGTATTTGTTTTATTGTGTGAGCTAACGGCTGCTATGCTTAGAAAATAAATGAGCGTATAGCTATGCTCAAAATAAATTTATGATTAAGGAAGGAGAAGAAAATGACAAATAAGAAATTCTGGCTGGGAATGCTGGTATTAACACTGGTTTTTGGAATGACGGCTATTGGGTGCAAGGAAGATATCGAAGCTGACTCAGCTCTTAATGGAACATGGGTTAATGCTGTGCATGGGCAAAACCTCGTACTTGATAATGGAAATTATACTGTGTCAGTATATAATGTGCTAATGGCTAAAGGAACTTATTCTACCAGTAATGGAAAAATTTCTTCAACCACCACCCATTTACATGGCAATAGTCTTAATTTCTGGTTTGAAGCAGAAATTTTTCCTTCTGACTGGCTTACAAAAGCTCAAATAAGACAAACGTTGATTGCACTAGCACCCGAAGATGAAGAAGACATTGATGAGGAGCTTAATGAAATGTTTGCGCCAGTTAAGGATGCCAGCTATTCTGTAAGCGGTAGTACGCTTACTGTTCATTGGCCTGACGGTCCAGTTTTAAACGGTACAATTGTATACACCAAGCGATAATAGCATAAAACGCCGTGCCAATTAGGCAGTTAAAACTGACAAAGGTACGGCGTTGACACCGTCTTTGCGCCGGCAGGCAAAACCGTTTGCGGTGATTACCGTAAGGGCTGCCGGCTTGCCTGCTTTTTCTGTGTTAATTTTATCTGCGAATTTGAGCAGGTTTGCTGCAGCTTCATCCTGAGCGTTGAAACCCATTTTAACTTCAAAAGCCGCCCAAGTATTGTCAGGATATTCTATAATTGCATCAACTTCCATATTTCGCGAATCGCGGTAATGGTAAACCTTGCCGTCATTTACTTCTGCATAGATTCGCAGATCCCTTATTACAAGTGACTCAAAGAGAAGTCCGAAATAGTTAAGGTCTGCAAGAAGTTTGTCTATGGAAAGACCCAATGCCCCTATTGCAAGTGAAGGGTCTACAAAATGATGTTTTGGCGCTTTGCGAAGCGTGTCGGCAGAACGTATGTGGGTAGTCCATGCAGGAAGCTGTTCAAGCGCCATAAGGCGTTCAAGTACGTCAAGATATTCAACTATGGTATCATCTGTAATTTTTACTCCTGAACCCGCAGTATCTTTTGCCAAAGCTGTTACAGAGGCTTCTGTAGAGATATTTCTTGCTAACGACTGCAACAAACGTTTGACCTTTTGCGGGTCTCTTTTTTTATCGGCGACACGGCTTACATCTATTTCTGCAAGAAGCAGGATATAATCCTGCATAAAACGCAATGCTTTACGCCCAGTAGCTCCCAGAAGCCCAGGCCAGCCGCCGAGGGTAAGTTGTTCAGCAAGTGTTTCCAAGCTAAGGTTCACTTGTTCAGATTTAGGAATGCGGCCTTTTACCAGATTGGAAAGACTAACCTCTCCTGTCGACCAGCCTTTTTCAAACAGCGACATGGGACGCATTTTTATAATGGAAAAACGTCCTGAGCCGGAGTGAAGTCTTGCCCGTTCTTCCGGATTTGCAGAGCCTGTCAGAATAAATTGCCCTTTCTTTTTCCGGCTGTCTACTTCACGCCGGACATAATTCCATATCTGCGGAAATTCCTGCCATTCGTCAATAAGCCGGGGAACAGGTCCTGCCAAAGCGGATTGGGGCCAAACTTCCATACGAATACGTATTTCGTCATCAACATCAAGCCGCGCTATACTCTTTGCTGCCTGGGCTGCGGTTTCGGTTTTTCCGCATCCCTTTGCGCCCTGTATCAAAACTGCTCCGGCATCACGAAGCCTTTTTTGCAGGGTTTTATCGGCAAAACGTTTAAGATACCCCATTCAGATCCCCTGATTAAGTATAATTCCTAACCGGGAAAATGTAAAGGTTTCAACCGGGAAAATGTAACTGTTTCAACCGGGAAAATGTAAATCCTAGTTTGTGTCCTTGTTTTTGGAAAGATATTGGTCGGTTAAATCGGAGACCATTCTTTGCAGCGAATCATTAAAGTCTTTTACATAGATCAACATATTATTATCAGACATGCCTTCCGGCAGAAAAAGCTGGTAGGGTTCAACATTGAGCGCTGTTGAAAGTTTAGCGAGAGTTTTTGCGGATATTCCCTTTTTACAGTTTTCTATATCATTGATAAAGTTGTGGGTCAGACCTGTGCTGAGAGCGAGCCCTAATTGTGAAATATTCTGAAGTGATCTCAGGCGTTTTATATTGCTGCTGATTAGCTTGTAAATGTACAGTTCATTAATTTTATCTGTCATTATTTATCTTTAATTTATTAATTGTTATATGCAAATAACCAATAGCGGGAAATATGTCGCTGTGAGTTTTTATTGAAAGACAATACGAACTTTTATCTGTTTTGTCCAAAAATCATGGTGAGTTTTCTTAGCGTCTTGTTTCAGGGGGCATGCCGCTTAAGATCAGTATTTCCGGGCGGTACTCAAAGTGCATTGTGTCAAAGTACAGCCATTTGCCGCCCCAGATAAAACCGTATTTTTCAAAAGCTTTTATTACAGTTGCAGGAGGGTGATAGCGTTCGTTATACGAAATATTCCACCATTCAGGTCTATGGCGGGAAGCCCAAAGCCAGTATGTTTCCCTTCCGCCATAAGATCTTGGAATGATGTCAATGGCCAATCCGTACGAATGAAAAGAGCGGGATTCTGTTTCGGCAATGTTACGCCACATCCAGCCTTCCAGAGTGGAAATATTATTTATCCATGTTTGAAGCTGCGCATCAGTTTTTGCGGCTGTTAAAATTGTTTCTTCTACAAGCGAAAGATTCTCCAGAATTAAATGATGAACCGTTACAGATCTTCCAAGAAAACGAATTGTTTTTACTCTGTCATACGATTCACTATGACTGCCTGCCCGCCAAAGAGCGTCAAAAAAATGCGGGGAGCGGCGAAGCGGATTTTGGGTTCTGGTTTCTGACATGCTGCGAAAGCGTGCGGCTTCTTCTGCGCTTGGGGTTCTCCACGGGGGCAATTCCGACGGGTAACTGCTTAAAATCGGCTGCGGGTTGTAATTTGCCGCATTTGACAAAAGGTTCTGCGGCAGAAGTCTTCCGCCGGCGTGGAAATACCATGTACCCCGCAACAGGACAGCCCAGTCATTATTGCGGAATTCCACCCTGTCTATCTGTCTTGGGTATGCTTCTGCAAAAGCCTTCATCACCTGTTCAGCTCTTGAAGGTTCTGCCCTTGTTTGCTGTACTTGACTTGATGTAAACACAGGTCCGCTTGCAGGGGCAGCTTCTGTGCTTCCCAGAGCAAAAATGTTCCCGCAAACCATGATTAAGAAAACAACAGCGCAATTAACAAGCATACTCATTATAATTCCTTATCTTAATGTCTATGAATAACATATTTATTGTAATACAATATCAAAATATGGGAAACCTGTTACGGCATGGAATCGATACATATAAACAAACAATCGATTTAGCAAAAGATACACCCAATCAATCGCCTGGCGGTAATGTAAGGAAAAGTTCACCGCCAAAAGCGCTTATTCGCGAGACGGTATCCGCAGGAAAACCTAAAAAACCCGTAAAACGCCAAAGTGAAAATGAGTCATCTGAATCCAAATACCGCCGTGTAGCTAAATTTCTTATCCTTATTGGCAGTGAACAGGCTGCAGAAATTCTTGCAGAGCTTGATCCTCAGCAGGTAGAAGAAGTATCCAAAGAAATTGCCTCTATAAAAATAATCAAGCCGGAAGAAAAAGATGAAATTCTTGGTGAGTTTCAGGAACTTTTTTCCAAAGCTGTGGGCTTTTCCGGTTCATCACGCGGCGGCATAGAAACTGCCCGCAGAATACTGTATGCCGCAAAGGGACCGGAAAAAGGAGAAGAGCTGCTTAACAGGGCTGTTCCAGAATCTAAAGAAAATTTTTTAAGTTTTTTAGAGGAATTTTCTCCTGAACAGCTAATTGCGGTTTTTAAATCGGAAACCGCTCAGACAACATCGCTTATTCTTTCACGGCTGCCCCCCAAACTTTCCGCAGGGATTTTAAGCAGACTCCCGCCGAACCTTAAGCCGGAAGTTCTAAAGCGAATGGCTCATCAAAAAGAAATTTCTCCTGATATACTTGAAAAAATTGCAGAAGCATTAAGAGAAAAAGTCCGGCATATTGGCGGCGGTGCGAATGATATTCAGATAGACGGTATGAAAACCCTTGCCGCAATTTTAAAGCAGGGGGATTATGCATTTGGCGATAAAATTATCAATGAGCTTGAAACGCAAAACCCGGAAATCGGCAAAGACTTAAAGGAAAAATTTTACACTTTAGATGATGTAGTCAACGCCATTGACCGTCCAATACAGGAAAAACTTTCTGCAATGTCAGAAAAAGAAATTGCAATTTTATTAAAAGGCAAAGAAAAAGAATTCTGCGATAAAATACTATCTTGTGTTTCCGCAGGGCGCAGGCAGTTAATCCGTGAAGAATATGAGATACTTGGCGCTGTTTCTAAACGGGATTGTGATGCTGTTACTATAGAATTTCTTGATTGGTTCAGAAAAGCCCGTGAAAACGGAGATATTATTCTTTACAGCGATGAGGACGTATTTTTATGAGTATTAAAACAAATTTAACTAAAGGGCAGACCCTGGACAGCGGATTTCTTATTCTTGATGTTGTAGACCTTGAAGAGCTTAAGGCCAAAGGTATATGGGCTAAACATGAAAAAACAGGCGCAGAAGTTTTCCACGTTTTGAACGACGACAGCGAAAACCTTTTTTCATTTGCTTTTTCCACCGTCCCAACGGACAATACGGGCGCACCGCATATTCTGGAACACTCGGTTCTTTGCGGTTCTGAGCGTTATCCGCTAAAAGATGCGTTTATTGTTCTTGCTCAGGGGAGTTTGCAGACATTTTTAAACGCAATGACCTTTCCCGATAAAACGGTGTACCCTGCAAGTTCCACAAACGAACACGATTATTTTAATCTGATGTCGGTTTATGGTAATGCGGTTTTCAGGCCGCTGCTTCCTGAATGGACATTTATGCAGGAAGGACACAGGCTTGAATACCAAAACGGAAAACTTTCCATTACAGGGGTTGTTTACAACGAAATGAAGGGAGCGTATTCTTCTCTGGATACGTACGCGGGTTATTGGTCGGTAAAATCGATACTGCCTGATACTCCTTATGGTTTTGAATCCGGCGGTAACCCTGAACATATACCTGAATTAACATGGGAAGGATTAAAAGAATTTCACCGCACGCGTTATTCTCCTGCAAATTGCAGGATTTTTCTTGCAGGCAATATTCCTACGGAAAAACAATTAGAATTTCTAAATCAGGAATTTTTTAAGGATCTTCCCGGCGGTAAAGTATGTGAACCTGTTAATTTAACGACACGGTGGAATGAACCGGAGAAATACCATATTCCGTGTCCTGCAGGCGGTGAAATTAAATCCACAGTCTTTCTTTCATGGCTATGCTGTGATGTTACAGATATCAATGAAAATATCGCTTTGGCAGCCCTTACTGAAATTCTTTTGGGGCATGACGGGTCTCCTTTGACACGCACCCTAATTGAATCGGGGCTGGGAGAGGATATATCTCCTGTATCAGGGCTTGAAGGTGAAATTCGCGAAACATTTTTTGCAGTTGGCCTTAAGGGCGTTAACCTTAATGCCGCATCAGAAAATATTGAAGAAAAGGGAAAAGAAATTGAAAACCTTATAATGAATGAGCTTCGCAGGCTTTTTGACGAGGGAATTCCTGAACAGGAAATTGAAGCAGCGCTTTTGACAATGGAATTTTCCCAGAGGGAAATCCGCCGTTCCAGCGGCCCATTTTCTCTTATCTGGATGCGCCGTTCATTGCGGACATGGCTTCATGGCTGTAAACCCTGGGAAAGCCTGCTTCTTGAACCGGCGATTAAAAAGGTAAAAGAAAATCTAACTTCCAATAAAAGATATTTTGAGTCTCTTATAAAAAAGTATTTTCTGGATAACCCGCACCGTGCGCTTGTAATTCTGGAGCCAAAGGAAGATTTTCTGCCTAAACAGGAAGAAAAACTTGCCGCTTTTCTTGCAGATACCGAAAAAAACTTAAGCGGCAGCGAACGTCAGAACATTCTGGAAAAAGCAAAAGTTCTGGAACAGATTCAAAACGAAGCGGACAGCCCCGAAGTGCTTGCGTCCATTCCTCATCTTTCACGCGGAGATCTTTTTGCGGAAAATGACTTTATCCACCGCCGGCATGAGGATTTAAAAGGAGTACCAGCCCTCTTTCATGAACTGTATACCAATGGCATTACCTATACAGATATTGCCTTTCCTGTAGATATTCTGTCTGCAGAAGATTATGTATGGCTGCCGTTTTTTACCAGGGCAATTGTCTCTGTCGGGCTTCCGGGTTTGGACTATGGCGAAGTGTCAAGTTTACTTGCGCGTACCGCAGGCGGATTTATAGCTCTTCTTCGCACAGGCTCTGCGGCAAAAGGCGTTGACCCTATTCTAAAAACCGCTTCGGGCGATTTTGATCTGGCCGGCAGGGACTGGATAATTTTTAGAATGAAGTGCCTTGATGAAAAAACCGGAGCTTCCCTTGATTTGGTTTTGCGTCTGATTACCGAAGCGGATTTTACCGATCACAGACGGATAAATGATCTTGTTCTGGAGATGAAAACCGAAACAGAATCTAACCTTGCGCCAATGGGGCATATATACGCATCGGGCAGAGCGAGCCGCAGGAATTCTTCCTCTAAAAAGGTTGAAGAAACATGGAGCGGACTTTCTCAGATTGATTTTGTTCACCGTCTTGCAAAATACGAAATAGCGGAAGTTGCCCGTAAACTTGAATCTTTGCGCAGAAAAATTACAAGCGCAGGGCTGATTGCAAACCTGACAGGCGGCGCTCTTGATAAAGCAGGCGATGAGCTTGCAAAAAGATTCAGCAGGTTTGGGCCTCCGGTAAAACGCGGCTCTGGGATCAATAGTTCTGAAAACTCAGGCGGGCTTTTTAATGAGGTTTTTGCCTCTCAAACCATGCAGGTAGGTTTTGCCGCCCGTACAATAAACGCAGCTTCTTTTGACACAAAAGAACAGCTTGCCGAAATGGTTTTAGTACATCAGCTTTCTACAGGGGCTTTGTGGGAAAATATCCGCATGAAGGGCGGCGCTTACGGAGCTTTTGCAAGCAGCGACTGCCTGGAAGACTGCGTATCCTTTGCTACTTACCGCGACCCTGATCCCTTGCGTTCTCTGGATGCAATTTCCGCCATACTTAAAAACAGCTCGCATGGAAATTGCAGCGAAGATTATCTTGTTAAATCTATCATTGGCTGTTATGCAAGAGAAACAAGGCCGCGTACCAGCGCCGAAAACGGACTAGTTGATTTTTACCGGTTTCTCTATGGTATAGAAGACAGTTACCGTAAAAGAAAAATAGAACGTCTTGTATCTGTTTCAACCCAGGATATTACCGCCGCCTTTGAGTCCCTTAGTACAAGACCGGCATCGGGTACGGTTGTAATCGCAGGAGTAAAAATGGCGGAACAGGCGGCAAAAGCGCTTGGCACAGATGTACTTACTCTTCCAGTATGAACATACTTTTAGTATGAACATACAGGTATGAGTTATCCGTCTTTTTTAAGAGAATCCTTAAATATCTGATCGGCATCTAATTTATCATCTACGCCGAATACAGGAATTATTCCCTCATCTCTGATACTTCTGAAAAGCGGCCCCATTCGGCTTCCATAAGCCCAGCTGTTTTCGGTATTTACAATTTGATCTAAAACTGTTACCGCCGACAATGTAAAAAATATTAATGTAGCATTGATTCTTCTTTCCGGCGTCAGCAGCATATCAAGGCGTTTTGATACCGGATTTGGAACTTGAAAATTATAATTTTCCCAAGGGTTATGAATTCCATTACATGGAGCTTTGGCTGCCGCTCCCCCTGAGCGTACACCCTGCTCAATACCCATAGCTACAGCGGTAAGATTCTTTCGTAATTTTCTGACAAGGCTGTAAATGGGGATAATATCCTGTTTGGGGAATGGAGGGGGACCCATGGATTCAAATTTGTAGTACGGAAGAAAGTACAACCGCTTGATCCAATGAAGCTCGTTCAATGTTTTTTTTGCATAAGGCGAGGTTCTTGCTTCTGGAGAATTTTCCAGCATACGGCAATATTCTGATAAACGCGGAAGATAATCTTTAGAAAAACTATCTTCTATGTATCTGCGCCAGTTGTTTAAAATTTCACCTAACTCATCATCTACTTTTAAAGGGCTGCCGTCTGGTCCTGTTATAGTACTGAAATTTACATAACGCAGTCCAATAAAAAGATCATCCAATATGTGCATTAATATAGAAACCTGCTGTAAAGGATCTGTAGGACTGATTAATTCATAACCGTGTCTCATACTGTAAACATTGGCGAAATACGGATATTGGTCGGGTAATTCTTCAAGCTTTTCCCAATTTGCTTTTGGGAAGAGGGCTTCAAGCGAATTTTTCCCCCGTTCCATAGCTTTCCTTTCGGTTTTTTCGGCTTCTTCCTTTGCCTTGCGTTCTATAACTTTTGGATCGTTTGGATCTTCTTCTGATTCTTCATCTCCTGCTTCTCCAGAGGCTGTTTCCGGCTCATCATCGGGCCCTTCCTGATTCAAATTTTTCTGGAGGGTTTCAACATCTATATTATCAATTTGCTGAGGGGATAAATCAGAAGAGTTTAACTGTGCCGTCTCTGCTACATTTAAGAAAGCCAAATAGCGTCTTTGTCTTTCTATAAAAAATCTTTCATAAGGTAAAAAACGGTCAGAAATCAATTTCATTAACAGGGGATAAAGGCCAAAATGAACAACCCTTCTTATATCTGCCAATGCTGCAATAATATTACGGATTATTCCCTGATATTTTTCCTTTGCGTCCATTGGGCTTTCTATATAAAGAACTTTATATACAAGCTTAAAAGCCGTTTTAAGATGCTCTATGCTTAAATCTTCCAGGATAAACAGCGGCTTATATATTCCTCTGAGTACTTCTGCAAAGTCAGTAACTTTTACCGAACGCGGATGAGCCTGTAATTCGGAAACATCTTTTGACAGCTGCTCAATGTCCCAGCTTCGCAGTATATCAAGAATTTTATATACAAACGGAGATGCTCTTCTTAATTGGTTATTGCGTTTTGTATTGTTTTTTGGAAAAAGATTCCTTGTAGCATTTACCAGTTTTTCAATCTTGCTGTAGTATTCATTCATGCGAACTGTTACAAAGCGTGAATTTACATAATCAACAGGTTCTTTAAAAAAGGAAAATATGGAAGTAAGAATCTGCATGGAACTCTTTATCTCAAACACAACCTGGCCGGCATACTGATCTATTTTTATACGTTCTCCATAGCTAAGTTTGGCAGGAACTGCAGGATCATCTCCCGGATACGGCCCTGTGTGTTTTGGCTTTTGCCTGACTGTTTTTTTTACTTCATCGCTGCCTGCAGTATCAATTCTGCGGCCGCGTTTTTCCTTGATGTCTGCTTTTGCCTTTGCCGTAGCATCCGGTGTTTTACGCCTGAATGGTTTTTTTACTTTTGATAAATCCAGTTCTGCATCTCTTTCCGTGCCTACTTCTCCGCCAAGAAGCTCAGCCATTCTCTTGGCTTCGTTGACATCTGTTACGCCTAATTTATCCCGTACACGGCTAAGTTCGCCAGGTGCATAGACTGCTTTGTTTTTCTTATCCATAACTATACCCGTAAACCAATTTTCTTTCCTGTTCCAAACAGGTTTTTAAGATGTATTTGCTCTCCTTCGGAGTTTACCAGTACTCCGTTATAATATCCCAAGGGAGCTATAAATTCTGCATTTGTAAAAATAAACCTTACCCCGCTTTTGTTAAGTTCTTTTGGCGTAAATGTCAAATCGACCATTCCTTCGACATCTTGAATTACCCAAACAGCATCAGGGCCGTTTGGCATTGTTATACGCACGGGCGGCAGAGGAGTTAATTTCCCGTCTACCCATAGTGCGTTTTCGTTGTTCTTGTTTGTCTCCCTTGTTTGATTCTCGGCAATATGGAAGCCAAATCGTCTGTTTTCTTCAATAAAACCCATAGCGCTGCAGAAAGTTGTCTGCATGAGGTAAGGGTAAAAACCCTTATAATCACAAAAAAACCCTGAGCAAGTCTCCTTGTCCAAGCTGATATATCGTCCTCCCAAAACAATATCTCCGCGTACCGGAACAAGCGCTTTATACGCATACATCGTACGCCGTTCTGTTATTCCCAAAGAAACCGACATGGGGGTTACATTCTGACTGTATACATTGTATGCAAGATGAACAGTCAAAGAAGGCCTGCGGCGGGAGGCTTCTATGTTAATATCCAGCCTGATAGTATCGGCATCGAGCCAGTTGTGTATACGGAAATAAAACCGGGAAGATTGGTCGCCTATGGAAGAATTTGCAAGACTCTTGGGAAGCTGCCAGCCAAAACCCGGTTTTATTATCCTATAAATGTATTTTTGACTATTCTCTTTATCATAAAGCACAACTTGAGCCATTCTGTACAGCTTCAAATTACAAAAAATGGCGTCAAGTATAAAGTGTTCATTATGGGCGCTGAAATATTGCCATTCCTTAATCCGGTAATCCCTTGCCCAGCGCGGCAGCGGATAACGGTAAGGGTGGCGAATTTCAAGTAAATCTACCTTTTCAAAAGCTTTGCACCACGTTCCGATAATAGGAATACCGTCTTCTATAGGTGAAGCTCTTGGAGTCAGAATTTCCCTAGTATACATCTATATTGAATTTTAACATATTTTTGACAATTTAGCTAAGCCAAAAACGCAGTTCTGCCCGGAAAGCTGCCTGACCGGTCTCTTTTTTCCGTCCTTCAAAGGCAAATGCGTTTTTACAATGAACATCGTCAACCGGCGCGGACAGGATTTCCGTAACTTCGCCGGCAAGTATCTCCTGCAGATAGTTGATATCAAGCTGCATTTTGCCGGCGGTTTCCAGAACTTTTGGGTCAAGTGAGTCTTCTATCCATTGTATATAACGGACATTGTTGACATGCCCATTGTAATCTACATCGGTGTACAAAGCTCCCCTTTCGGCGGTCTTTTGCAGATTGTTTCTTTCTATAATGGAAGCAGTTCCGTTTGTTCCCGGCGGGAGAGCTTCCAGCCCTTCATTTACGGGCAGTTTCTCTATTATCGACTGGGGACGCAGCGGACGCCGTTTTTCAATATCTACAATCAGCCATGCGCTGCGCCCTGTTACAACAGGAATATCGTCTTTATCGCGAATGTCGTAATTACGTATTGCAAAAAGTTTTTCTCCTCCCATTGGCCAGCTTCGGACAGTGATGTTTTCGCAATAATCAGGCCGCCTGTCTATCAGTACTGTCATTCTTGAAAGAATCCATGCCTGGCCTGTGCTTGCCATAGCTTCTCTTCCTACTCCAATGTTTTCTGCATGGCATATTGCCGCTTCCTGAAAATATTGCATAGCCGCGCTTAATGTCAATCTGTCTGATCTGTCTATCGCGCTGAATCTGACGGGAAAAGTTTCCTGCCATAAATTAACAACGCCGCAGCCTTTTGGATTTGCCGGATCACATTTCATTTTCTTCCGCCTTTTGTATTTTTTTGTCTTTTCTTTTTGATAATAATATTCGCGGTAAATACAGTACAATACCGGATGCCGCATAAGCCATGAAGCCTAGAAATATTGTATTTTGCGGGTAAACAATAATCAGGATTATAATGACAATCACCACAGAAAAAAGTTCGATTGTTTGTACTTTTGACAATTTTAGTTTTTTAAAAGACATATAGGGGATATTGGAAACCATTAAAAAAGAAAGAATAACCATTGTAATAGGCATAAGTTTAAAAAAATCCGGCATAAGTGTCATTACAGCTGGGATAGTATTAAAAGTGAACGAAGTCTCTCCTGATAATAGCTGGTAGCTTAATACAAAGGAAATTATTACCCCTGCCGATGCCGGTGTTGGCAGGCCTACAAAATGTTTGTGTATTTCACCGCTTTGGGCAAGCACATTAAAACGTGCAAGGCGCAGGGCGGTACACAGTACAAACAATACGGCAATGGCAATGCCTATTATTTCCATTTCTCTGAGCACCATGATATACATCATTATTGCAGGTGCAATTCCAAATGATACAAGATCGCTTAAAGAATCCAGCTGCATTCCGAACATGCTGGTTGTTTTTGTCATTCTGGCGATTTTACCGTCTACCATGTCGCATGCCAGCCCACCGATTAAAAACCATGCCGCTAAAATAAAGTCGCCCCTTATTGAAGACATTATAGAAAGGATTCCCAGCGTCATGTTTGCACATGTAAACAGGGCAGGTAATATATAGATACCCTTTTTTAATTCTTCCCTCTTTATTGGTACTTTTTTTATGCGTACTCTTTGAAACTGCGGCCCTCTGAACTTTATTTTTCTTATTCTCATTTTATTCTCATATAGCTGCCATTATTGTAATGCCGGCTTTTGTTTTATCGCCGGGTTTAACTTTTATTTCCGCCGCCTTTGGTAAATGCAAATCTACCTGAGAACTGAATTTAATCATTCCGATTTTATCTCCTGCGTTAAGG
>Ga0099364_10000582_pt1 | contig 62497 bp, 55 predicted proteins | sample TergutTh196P3_FD_73070 | JGI IMG/M metagenome (GOLD analysis project Ga0099364, IMG submission 73070) | Microcerotermes parvus P3 segment gut microbial communities from Pointe-Noire, Republic of the Congo - Th196 P3 | ecosystem: Host-associated > Arthropoda: Insects > Digestive system > Gut ... | reverse complement strand
TCGGGGATGTGCAGGTTTTGGGTGACGTAGAGAGAAAAGAAGTTGACGGAGATAAACTGCTGGATATTGAACAGGGAGATAAGGACAAGCACCCGCACGGTTGCCGGGGTCTTGAATATCTGAACCAGCACATTCTTATATCCGAATACCATATCCAACAGGGAGACGTCCTTGGCTTCGGTTAATCGGATGCGGCCCTGTCCGGTTTCGGTGGAATAGATATACAGGATAATGAATTTTAAGGTCATGACCGCGGCGGAAATGACAAACAATATCCGCATGACCGGGATCAAACTGAACCGTCCGATAAAGTAACCCGACAGCGGCGCGAAGAAAACCGCCAATAGCCCGGCGATGTATAACCAATTGTAAATCGTGACCAATTGGCTTTGATCGGCGTCTTCGACCAGGAGGCATTGCCAGGAATTATGGGTAATCATAACCATGCCGTTAAATACAGCGGCGGCCAGAAACCAGCGGAAATCCCGCGCGAATGCCCAGATAAGGCATGGAATCGTCCAGGTAACGATGTCACCCCATAGCGTGATCTTCCGCCGCCCGAATTTATCGGTCAGCACACCGCCCAGCAGTGATGAAAACATTTGTAAAAACATTCCGATGGAGATGAGCAGGCCGATTTGGACATCGGTCGCGCCAAGGGTAAACATATATAGAGTAAAGAAAGGGAGATACAGGTTATAGGGGATGCTCCATATGGGTTCTGTGTATACGCAGGCGCGCGGGTTGCCCCTGAGTGAGAGCAAGGCGCCGAATAAGGATTCCCTGCGTTGTTTATTATTTTTCTCCAAGACCGATTTACTCCTTTTCACATTAAGATGATGATTTATTTTGTATATTTTTTTCTGGAACATTGTATAGAATAATGAGCAGTAAATAAAGGAAGCAAAGAAAATCCATGAAAAAGTCATCAAAAAATCGCCGGCGAAGTTATCGCGGCGATGACAGCTCAGATTCCCGATGACCTGCGTTTAGGTCACCCAAATTTTACACAGCGCGAATCACATATCCAGTGTTTTTTCCGCTGCCGACTGCCCGTATCTCGCCCTTATCTACAAGTCCTTTGAGAAGCCGAATCGCCATTGTCTGCGACACAACCAATGCTGTTTCAATATCCTTTCTGACAATATACTCCCTGTCCTCGAACAAAGCCAACACAGTACGCTCATTTTCGCTCAATAGAACTTTTCCGGACACCTCGTTTGCGTTAGGCAGCGTAATCTTAAAAGCGTTGTCTGTCGTTTGAATTTGCGGCTTTACGGCGAAGTTCCCGTAGCTTCGAATAATCTTTGGCATACCCGTGCCATATGCCTCAATTAACGTAAGGCGATAAAACACATTGGCCAGACTTCTGTTCCGTGCCACCGATATACCGAGCATCATATCGTTAAAAGCAATGCCTTTGATAAGGCCGCCTATAGATACAAATTCTATCCGGTCGTCAAATATGCTGATAAGCGTACTGTCGCTAAACGAATAATCACGATGGACAATCGCGTTCAATAACGCTTCGCGCACGGCTTCAACGGGGTAATCCCGCTTGTCTATGCGGCGCAGTCCTTCAATTTCAGAGCGGTTACGGTTATAGCGGTCGATGAACTCGTAAGCATCGCTAAGCTGTTTGAGAAGCGAACCCATAAACTCTCGTCTATCCTTAAATGTAACCTTTTCCGTACCCTCAAAAACAGCAAGCTTGACGGTGTGAATACATTGGTCGGAGAGAAGCAAGCCAAGATTGGTATAGATGCCGACTGTGTTCATCAGCCCTAATGTCTTTTGCTGGCCTGTGCCGAATGAAACATTCTGCGCTTTAAATGCCTTTTCAGCTTCGGCAAAAGTCAGTTCCTGATTGAGTGAGCGGACATCCTCGTATTTTTCGCCGTCAGTTTCTTTTATCATGCGCAGTATCGCGGTTTCCGTTGCGGGAACGGTGGACGCACCCTGCCTGACATACACGCCTTCGGGACGTATGCCTTTGTCCGCGAGGTAGTAAGGGCAGGATGTTCCTCTTTGCACGACAATCTTGATAACGGTTTTACCGTCAATAATTTCCTGCTGATAGTCCAGAAACAGAGTTACATCGGGTTTTATCGAGTCTCGAATTGAGTTGCTTACCTTTAGCATTGTTCCGTCAACATCTGCTATGCCTGCCGCATTGCCATCATCGGCAACGCCGATATAAACCACGCCGCCATTTGTATTGGCAAAGGCGACAACGACTTTGTTTATATCAGGCGTAAACTCCCGTTTATTTTCGGTTGTTGCATTTTCAGCCAGGGACAAATCGCTGTACCTCACGTTCTGACACATTCTATTACTATTCTAACCATTCTTGTCAAATTTTCTAAGGCGTACGCCGCCTTCTGTGTAATTTTAACGCCGCGCATTGAGAATATCAATGAGGATCTTCGTGTAAGCACGGTATACTGATGATGATAGACAGGGATTTGCTATAATTTCGATTATGATCCGAGATGTAGTTCCCGCACTTGGCGAAAAATTATGAATGAGGGGTGTCCTTTATGACTGAAATAGTGCTGAATACAAACACATTGCCGGAACCGTTGGAGTTATTTTAGATTTGGCAACGGGCGGAAATACGGTACAATCGTAGGACTAAGAGAAGGGATGTGTCTTCATATGTACGCGATTAAAGGAATATACGACGGGAATTGCTTCAGATTAGAACAACCCATACCCGTAAAAGAAGAATACAAGGTAGTGATAACGTTCATTGATCCCGTACAAAGCCGACAAGAGAACATTCTTGATTACTTCGGTACTTGGAATGATTCGGATATAGAAAGCATAAATAAAGTTGTTGCCGAAAGAGAACAATTCACTTTGGGGAGAAACGGTAAATGATTTTTCTCGATACGGACATATTGTCATATTTTTTCGCCGGTAACGGTCAAATTCGTGATCATCTTCGCGACAATATCGAAAAAGGCGAACAAATAGCCATGACTTCCGTTAACGTTTACGAAGTGTTAAAGGGCTTGAAACACAGAAATAATCTATCCAAAGAAAAACAGTTTATGGATTTTCTCAGGAGTATTGGGGTGTTCACTCTTGATAGCGCAGCAATTACCGAAGCTGCTGATATTTATGCGAAATCCAGAAAAAGCGGTACTCCCATCGGCGATGCAGATATTTTAATAGCTGCGATTGTAATAAGCAACAACGGCATATTGGTATCTAACAATACAAGGCATTACGTGTATATAAAAAACCTGCAACTTATCAATTGGATGTAAGACCCCCAAATATTGTACTATCCCGCTTGCTCTTGCCTAAAAAATATATTTTAAAGCCGCGCATTGAAAATTTCAATGGAAATAACCACGTAAGCGCGATATGCAGAGCGTTATGGACAGGGGTTTGTTTTAGCCTTGACAAAACGCCTGAACATTGTGCTATATTGCTTATACGCGAAAGGTTGATAATTTTAGCGGGTTTGCCGGAGGTGAGCCGCGATGCGGATGAATATAGCGGATATGGATTCAGTAGCCTGCGACGTGCTGCGGTCTTACCCCATTAAGCGCGCCGCCTTTTTTGGTTCCGCTGCGGACGGCGAAATGTCTGAGGAAAGCGATATTGATATATTGGTTGAGTTTCTGCCGGATACGCGAGGGATTGAGTTCTTTGGTCTTTACGCCGACTTGGAAGAAGCATTCGGCTGCCATGTGGACTTAATCACATACTATGCCCTTGAAAATGAAGCAAAATCACGATTTAGGGAAAATGTTCTGCGTAATGTGAGGGTAATTTATGAAAGAGAGAACTGAAGTTGTTTTAGAGCACATGCTGGAAAACGCGCAGGATGTGGTTAAGTTTGCCGAAGAAGCGGGTTCATTTAAAGTGTTTTCTGAGGATGTGAAAACACGCAAAGCTATCATTATGTCGTTGCTCAACATTGGTGAATTGGCAAACCATCTTCCAAAGGATTTCACTGATGCTTATCCTGATCTTCCTTGGAGAAAAATGATTGGAATGCGAAACCTCGTTGCTCATGGATATCACACTCTGCATCTCGATGTTGTTTGGGACACGGCACAGACCACGGTTTTAGATTTATTGAAGTTTCTGCAAGAGTATTTCGACGACAAGCAGTAAAAACTACGTTTTCATCAGCCTTTGTTTTTCTTCCCAGTTGGAGAGGCCTGAACGGAACTGACGCATTGCATGCCGCCGGGTTTCGGCGCTCCTCGCTAATAAGGTAACTTTCGGCTACTTCTTTATCATTTGACGGACTGTTAGTATTTGCCTGCCGGCGTGCGGGCGTATGTGTTGTTGAGGGGCAGGGTGGCCGGCGTTTCTTGAGTTTACGATTGGGGAGGTTTTTTAATATGCGGAAATTAAATGCGAAGCTGTTTATATTCACCGCGCTTTTTGTGTTCGCGGCCGCGGCGCTTTTTCCGATGCCGTCTATGGCGGACGATGCAAAATACTGGACAGGTGAAGGCGAAGATAATAAATGGAATACGGAAGCAAACTGGGGCACTGATGAGAGTGTACCTGGTGAAACGGACGAAGTGATTATCAATAACATTAGCAGAAGTTCGCCTGAAATAGGAGAAATCTCCGACGGCGGAGCAAAGGCTTTTAACCTTACCATCGGCAATAGCGGCGGCGCTGGTAGGTTGACTATAATAACAGGCGGGGTACTCACCGTGGGCAATGACGATGCAAGTGGTACCCTTGCCATCGAGGAAAACGGCGAATTGATCCTCGACACCGAAGGAGAACGAACAATCTTGGCGTCGAAAATATTAGTGCGCGGCGGCAAGTTCAGTGGCTTAGCGGCAGGTGTTTTTTATTATAAAGATGATGAGCGAGGGCTGATCTCGGTCTCCAGCGGCGGAACCCTGATATTCGGAAGTGATATGACTATAGGTAGAACAGTAACGGAACCTAATAATGAAGATTATTTCCTGTTAGACGTAAACAGAGGGACCCTCGACACGAATGGACACGATGTAACGGTTAAGATCCCCATATATGCGGGCAGCATTACTAAAGCCGGCGCCGGCGCCTTGATTATCAATTACGAAGACGCCGATCTTGATAATCAAGATCATAATGATGATAGAAGCGGCAATGGAGTCGAGGGTTATTGGACGATAGAGGAAGGCACTCTGAGGTTTGCAGGGGAACGCTATTTCTTCGGCGGTATGACCATCGGAAGCGACGAAAATACGTCCGCCCCTGAGGACAGCGTGCTGCATATACCCGCCGGCGCTGTGTTTACCAACGAAGGCGTGATAATCAACTACGATACAATACACATCGAAGGTCATTTCATAAACAATGACAGAATTTACAGCGACAACAAATTGAAAATAACAGGCGACGGCAAATTTGAAGGCAACCCGGTTTTACCGCTCTCCGCCATCATCATTAACCGTGGCGGCGGCGGAGGATGCGACGCGGGAACCGGCTTGTTCGCCCTTCTTTCCCTTGCCGCCGCGTCACTGTTCCTGAAAAGAAGAAAGTAAAGCGATATTGCGCCGGTCGCCCCCGCCCTCCTGGGACAATCGGGCCTGTTAAAAAGGAAGCCTCCGGTTTTTTAGCCGGAGGCTTCTTTCTGTTATTATCTAATTATTATTTCAAACAGGGGGTTTGATACGCAATGGAGTTCTTCAAGTTTTTCGGCGCGACAAATCCGGTGGACGCGGCGACGGGGCTGCTGGCGGTCGCGGCGTTTGCTTACGCCGTCGGGGACTATGTATCGCACAAGACGAAAGCCGTTTTCTCCATGGTCTTCGTAACCGGCGCGGTCTTTCTGGTTTTATTCTGGACGCTGGAGTACATATTCGGGGTTCCCGAAATAAAAAATATATTCAAGGCCACGTCGCTGGACCCCTTCTACGCGTTCGTCATGCCCTTCATCCTCGTCCACATGGGAACTCTGATGAAAGTGAGGAACCTGCTCAACGAGTGGAAGACCGTCGCCATCACCTTCCTTGGAATAACCGGGCTGTCCGTTGGGCTTTATTTCATAGCTGGGCCGGTCATCGGGCGCGTTATGTCCCTCACTGCGGCCGGTCCGCTTTCCGGCGGAATAGTGGCAACATACATCGTCCGCGAGGCGGCGGAAGCGAAGGGTTTCATCGAGCTGTCCGTCTTCGCCGCCCTCCTGCTGGTCGTGCAGAGCTTCGTGGGGCTGCCGGTGGCTTCGTGGTGCCTGAAAAAAGAAAGCCGCCGCCTTTTGGGGGAAATGCGCTCCGGCGAAGCGTCCGGCGGGGAGGAAGCCGCCAAAATCGACCCGGAGATACCGGCTTGGCGTCTTTTCCCCGCGACCCCTAAGGAATTGCGGACGCCTTTCATTCTGATGTTCAAAACTTTTCTGGTGGGCTATATCGCCGTGTGGGTCGCCCAGGTCACGGGCGGCGTGGTTCATAAGCTGGTCTTGGCCCTCGTTTTCGGCATCGTGTTCTATGAATTGGGCTTCCTTGAGCACAACATATTCACCAAGGCGGGCGCGGAGGGTTACGCGATGTTCTTCTGCCTCATTCCCGTTTGGGCGGGCCTCGTCGCCGCCACGCCGGGAATGGTCGTCGACCTGTTCTTCCCCACCGCTTTTTGCTTCGTCATAACGCTCGCGTGTCTTGCCGTGACGTCGTTTGTTTCCGGGAAAATCCTCGGCTATTCATGGGCCGTCGCGATGGCGGTCAGCTCCACCTGCCTGTTCGGCTTCCCTGGGACCTACATTGTTTGCAACGAAGTCAGCACGGTCATGGCGTCGAACGATGAGGAGAAAAAGTATATAATGGACGGTATTCTGTCCAAGATGCTGATAGGCGGATTCACCACGGTGACGATAGGCTCCGTCATTCTGGCCGGTTATCTGGCGAGGGTCATCGCCGCCCTATAAGGAGGTTCCGATCATGATTGAAAAAATAAAGACTATGGCGCGTGAATACGAGCGGGAAATCATCGAGCGGCGGCGTTACTTCCACATGAACCCGGAAATTTCGTGGAATGAGATTGAAACCACGAAGGTCATCGCGGAGGAGCTTGAACGCCTGGGATGTGAAAACATCAGGACCGGCTTCGGCGAAACGCGGTGCGGCGTGACCGCCGATATAACCGGAAGTTTTGACGGGGACGGGCAGACCGCCGCTCTGAGGGCGGACATCGACGCCCTGCCCTTGTGCGACGAAAAGGACGTTCCGTATAAATCCCAAAAAGAGGGAGTAATGCACGCCTGCGGGCATGATGCCCACGCCGCCATGCTGCTTGGCGCGGCGAAGATTTTGACGCGGATGAAGTCCGATCTAAAGGGCAGGGTACGCCTCCTATTCCAGCCCGCCGAGGAACACGGCTTGAAATCCGGCGCAAAGGCCATGATAGACGAGGGAGCGCTGGAGGGAGTGAACACGGTCTTCGGCATTCACGTGATGACCACCGCCCCGTCCGGCGAGATTCAGTACCGCTCCGGCCCCTTCATGGCGGCGGCGGACGCGTGGGAACTGGTCATAACCGGCAAAGGCGGGCACGGCTCCACCCCTGAAACCGCCTTCGACCCGAACGCCGCCGCTTTCCAGATCGGCAGCGCGCTCCAGACCATCGTCTCCCGCGAAATTTGCCCCAAGGACACGGCCGTTCTGAGCGTCGGTGGGGTCAAGTCCTCCACCCACGTTTTCAACATTATCCCTGAGCGGGTGGAGATGATCGGCAGCGTCCGCACCTTCCGCAAAGAGGTGCAGGACCACATCGAGGAAGCGATGAAACGCATCGTGAACGGCGTGAGCGAGGGTATGCGCTGCAAGGCCGATCTTAAATACAACCGGGTCATCGCTGCCACGGTCAACGACCACGCCGCGACAGAGCTCGCCAAATCGGCGGCCGAAAGCCTGCTTGGGGCGGACAAGGTCAAGGAGTCAAGATTAAACATGGGTTCCGAGGATTTCGGCTGTTTCGGTCACATTGCCCCGAGTACGCTCGTCTACTTGGGCGTCGAAAATCGCGAAAAGAAGAGCGATTTCCCCCACCACTCACCCCAATTCGACGTCGACGAGTCAGTCCTGTACCTGGGCGCGGCAATGCACGCGGCGTACGCGTGGAGGTTTTTGGAAAAGATAGCAGACTAGAAACGGTTACAATTCATACATGACCACATCGAGTTTTTTGAAGTGACCTTCGTCGAATGTGGCGACTTCTAAACCGTGCTTTTTTGCCGTGACTGCCAGATACGAATCGGCAAATCCGTTATTATGCCTTCTGCCAAGGGATAATGCCGTTTTTACATACTCTTTATCCATAACTTTAACGCCCGGCCAACTTACGACAGCCTCAATAATATCTAAAACCTCATTGTTAGTTCTTTTAAGAGAACTGCGCAAGACCCAGGCAATTTCGAACAATACAGGCGGAGCAATAAAAAGGAGGTGCTTCCCCGCCTGCGCTTCTCTGAAAAGACGCTTCGCTCGGACGGTTTGTTCAGGCTCTGAAGTTGTGTCGAAAAGGCGGATAATAACATTAGTATCAATTAAAATCTCTTTCATCTGTCATCGCTCCAAAATGCTTTTGCCAACCTCGGGCGTCAACAGCTCTTCCAAGTCATTTGGTAAATTCGCGTCATTAAGACAGCCTACATAATCCATTAGATTTTTAGGCTTTCGTATGATTACGGAATCGTCCTTTTCTTCAAATTCAATAGTATCTCCGGTATTAAAGCCAAATTTATTGCGAATGTAATAAGGAACCGTAAGTTGACCCTTACTCGTCATCTTTGAAGCCATACTCATATTACCATCACCTTCTTTCCTGTTTTTTCCTTACTCTATATATAACATTCTTATATTATATTTGCAATAATGTTAATAAAGCAAAAGTTGTTTGCGCGAGCCGGTCTGCTGTTTTTCAGGCAAATTTGGTTAATACTATCAGCGTTTCCGCTTTTGTGGGAGAAGGACGGCGCGTAGGTTCTTCTTTGGCGCATATGAAATGCGGTAGCTTTTTCGATGAGCGAAAAACTTTTTTATTTTTACATTCCGTACAAATATCCCGAATTTCCGAGTCCCAGGTCAAGCTCCTTTACCCATCCCTCAACAGGACTGGTGATGTACCACCAAGCATCGAATATTTCGAAATCTTCTTCTTTTCCGTCTGTGAGCACTCGTACCCGGTCTATGTAGACGCGCGTGTCATTCGGTAATGTCGTCACGATATCCGCCTGCGAATTTGGTTCGGCATATACATTCGCGTCTTCCGCGTCTACGAAAACAAATGACTCCTCGCCAACTTCCCATACGTCCCAAACGCGCTCTCCCGTCCCGGCAGGCATCCCGGCAGGATCTAATTCTTCCAAAATTCGTTCGCAGTAAATATCCCATTCGTCGGGTTTTATAACTACTCCCCCCACCAAAACAAGATCCAAACCAGGATATCCTAACGCGGCTATATCGTAACAATCGGGCGCTTCGTCGGGAACTATAAAAACAACAAGATCACCGTGTTCTCCTCTGAGAGCGGATATATAATATTCGTCCCTGCTTTTATCAAAGTTCGCGTATTTATCAGTAATGTCAGATCGCGGCGGGTTGAAATTCGCGCCAAATTCTTCTACGAGCACCCTGCAAGCTTCATTTATGATTGCGTCGGGGTTATCTATTTCAAAATCCAGCCTGACCTTGACTTCCGCCATAGCCGAGCCGCAATAAAACGCCAATATAAACGCAAGAACGCCAAACAAGGTCTTTTTCATAACGCATCTCTCCGTCAATTTATTTCCCTTATTCAAAACCGTAATTCAAACGCTGTTCCAGCCGCAATACCGCCCGCCGCTTGTCCAGGGTCTTCTTCAAGTGCGCTTAAATCTATTAACCTTTTATGCATATTATAAATATTATAACATTTTATCCGCTGCATTTTTGCCTAATTCAACAACTTTAAACAAGTGTGACTTTAATAACCGGCTCACTGTCCCGAAAATTATACGCTGTGCCTTATGCTCGTTTCATTAAAAAAATAATGCTAATATTGAATCTGCAAAAAACCAAAGGAGGTAATGTGATTATGAAGAAATCAAGGTTGTTGGCTGTATTGTTGAGTTTTGCCGTATTTCTTACGGCGTTCGCCGGGTTTCCCCGGATAGCCGCGGAGGCAGGGGCTGCGGACGGCGAAGTCAATCTGCGGTATGTGGCGGAATATTACGGGATTGCGTTTACAGATGGGATTACCGGGAAAACTTTTGAAGAAGCCTTGGGCATCACGGATGGCAAAAAGAGCGAAGAACCGATCAGCTATAGACAGGCTGCCGTTATGGCGGTAGCCGCCGCCGGTATGGAGGAACTTGCCCTGACCTATTCGCCCGCCAAGAGTAACGCCGTATTTGAGGCCCTTGGTTTTGAGCCGGCCGCGGACGATGACGCGGTTCTTAAATACCTGGCCGCCGCGATCGATCTCGGACTGGCGGAGCCTGAGAAGATTATCTCCGACGGCAGCCTGACTCCCGCGGACGCCGCGAATATGGTTGTGGCGGCCCGCTCCATTACGGGAGGGGCGCGCAATTACCTGGGCCGTACAGGAGATAGTGATATTTACGGGAAACTGGTCTTTACCTTTGAGAACTTTCTCATGCCCGCCGCCGAAGAACTGATACGGCTTGGCAATAAGGCCGTCCAGGAGCAGATAACCACGGGCTATAACGTTCGCGACAACCGGTTCAACGCCAAATTCGAGCCGGAGCTTACCATCTGCTACGGCCATTCAAATATGAAACATGCCCTGCAATTGGTCGGCCTGCTGCGCAGCGAGGGGATATCGGCGCTTGTCAATATCGAGCCCAAGGTTTCGGCCTATGAATATCTGCTGGATTGGGGCCCTGTGCCTGACCCGTCCCCCACTTACTATGTTCTGGAAGAAGGCCCGGATTTCTATATCGCTTACGCCCTTGAGTATGATCTGTTTTTAGAGTTTGCCAATAAAGAGGATAGGGACCGTTTTGACGAACTCGTCGTCGCTTACGCTAAGAGAAACGCCGGTGAAGAAGACAAAGCCCGCATTGCCGGAGCCTGGTGGCAGCCTTATTATTTTTCGGTCCTGCAACTGGGTGATAACTACGCCAAGGTATCCCAAAATGTGGTGGATTTTGGAGTATATTCCTTGCACACCTCATCATTGGACGAAGATACCGGGCAGGTTCAGACTTGGCTCGGGGCGGAAATTGCCGGCAACGAAGATTTCTCGCTGAACCTCGCGGATCAGTATGTGAATCTGGCGTTTTTCCGTTACCTGAACGGCGAATCAGAATAAGAACCGGTCCGTATCCCGGTCGAAGGCGGCTTCCTTGTCTAAAGCGAGAGAACGGAGCCGCCTTCGTTTCATTGCATTTGTAAATAACATTTTGCGCTGCGCAAGACGTTATTTACAGCAACTCGCATATATCGCGTCCAACGCATGACGCCCGCCCCGGCTAATCGTTCAAGAATTTGTGGGTGCTTGCCCATTTGCTAAAATCCAAATAAATTATAATATATTTGGATTTAATTCCAGAGATATTACATTTTTTGCTATAATGCTGATATGAATACTAAGATGCTGATTAGCCGTGACCTTAAACCAACTTTGGAGGAAAAACTTTTCCAAGGGAAAGCGATTGTGGTTCTCGGGCCGCGTCAGGTAGGAAAAACTACTCTTTTAAAAGACCTTTTTCAAGAACATGAAAGGGTTTTATGGCTTAATGGAGATGAAGAGGAAGTTCGCTCTCAATTAACCAGGGTTAGCGCGAGCGCTTTTACCAATATTTTAGGAGAAAATAAAATTTTAATCATTGATGAAGCGCAAAGAATTACCGATATTGGCTTGAAACTCAAGATCATTCAGGATAACTTCGGTCAGGATATCCAGCTAATCGCTACCGGCAGCTCTTCATTTGACTTGGCCAATCAAATTAATGAGCCCTTAACCGGAAGAAAGTGGGAATATCGCCTGTTACAGATTTCATTTAAAGAGATGGCGGCCCATCATGGACTAATAAATGAAAAAAGCAATCTTGAGAATCGGCTGCTTTATGGCTATTATCCCGATATTGTGACTCATCCCGCCCAGGCTCGCTCACGCTTGGAATTGCTGATTAACGATAATTTGTATAAGGACATCTTTCGCCTTGATGGGATCAACAAACCAACAAAGCTGGAAAAACTGCTCCAGGCTCTCGCCTTCCAAATCGGTTCACAGGTGAGCGTTAATGAGCTTGCCAGGAGTGTGGGGATAGATAATAAAACAGTGGAGAAATACCTGCGTCTTTTAGAGCAGTCATTTATTATCTTCCGTCTGCCTTCTTTTGCCAAAAACCTTCGCAGCGAACTAAGTTCATCGCAAAAATACTATTTCTACGACCTGGGAGTGCGCAATGGCTTGATTGACGATTTTAGACCTCTTGACTTACGCCAGGACACGGGGGTGATGTTTGAAAACTTTGTCATCAGTGAAATCCAAAAATCTCCCCATCCCCGCCGGCAATATTTTTGGCGTACCGCGCAACAACAGGAAATTGACTATGTTTATCAAAAAGATGGAGCGCTGGGAGCAATCGAAATTAAATGGAACGAGAAGAAAAACCCCAAATTCTCAAAGACTTTCATTGATAACTACCAACCGCAAAAAACTTTCTTCATCAATCGGGAAAACTTTTTCCAGTTGCTGCTTGAAGATGTGTTTTAGCGGACTTGCGTAAGCCCCCGGCATGTGCCGGGGGCTAAGGAGTCGAGCATTCCGTCGAAATCGTCGTGCTCGCCCATGACGGCGACACAATAGTCTATTTGGCGGTTATGTTTCGTTTTCGCTATTGCTTGAGATTGAGCTTGAGCTTCCGCTCGGGATCGGGATGAACGGAATGATGAGATTAGCCACTTTCTGGATGGGCATTGATTGCAGCCAGATGTGCCCGGGGCCGGTCAGCGTCGTAAGGAAAAGCCCCTCGCCGCCGAACAGGATATTTTTAAAGCCCTTGACCATTGAAATGTCAAGCTTCACGGATTCATGCATCATGGCTACGTGCCCGGTGCTTACCTTCATCACCTGGTTGGGCTGCAAATCATATTCAATGGCCGAGCCGTCTATTTCGAAGTAAGCGGTTCCCGGTCCCGTGACTTTCTGCATGATGAAGCCCTCGCCGCCAAAGAGTCCCGCGCCGATCTTTTTCTGTATATGCACGGACAGCGTAACGCCTTTCGTCCCCGCCAGGAACGCGCTCTTTTGGGCGATTATGCTCTGGCCCTGGGCGAGATCAAGCGCGATTATGCTCCCGGGGAAGCTCGAAGAAAACGAGATCATTCCGGGGCCGCGCTCGGCTTTGTAGGTTGCCATAAATAACGACTCGCCCGAAAACATGCGCCCCAGCCCCTTTAACAGGCCGCCCTCCATGTTCGTACTCATGGTTATATTGTCGCTCATCCAGCTCATGCCGCCGGATGTGGTGAACATCTCCTCACCGGCGTCAAGATCGCACTTGACGATCGGCAGCTGTCCGCCGTCAATCATATACTTCATTCAAAAAACCCCTTTCAATACCAGGACAAAAATAAATAAAGCCCGGGAACGTCGCGTTCTGATGAAAAAAACGTCCGCCCGCGTTCCCGGAGCTTTATTCCGCCAATTCTTAGGTTGTGCTTACTACCGATATTCCGCCGTTCCGTCCGCGTAAATAGCGATCTCGCTCGCGCTGCCGGGGAGTCCGAACCAGTCGGCAGTATTTCCATCCCCGTCGACAGCCCTCATGTCGAAATTGTCCCACGACCCGTTTACAGTGACTCGGAGAGCATCGCCGGCTTCCAGGATATTCACTCCCAAAATGTCCTCTTCCCAATCGGTTGCTGCGCTGTCCGAAAGGTAGAGCCCCCAAATATCGAAACCGGTTTCGTTGTGGATCAGGATCACTCCGGCATGAGCCGCAACTGACAGGAGCAGAAACGCGCAAACAACGGTAAACGCTACAAACACTTTTTTCATTACTAATACCTCCTTATTTTTGTTTATTACAGTAACTTATACCTTACTATCTTTTCGCAATATTTGTAAATAACGTTTCACGCTGCGCAAGATGTAGTTGACAAAAATAAAAAAATGTGCTTATGCGTTGGGCGGCAGCTTCCTCCGCCGCGCTTGATGAATGGCGTCTTTATGTAGCCGGAAGGGATGATATCTGATCGAATTACCGCGTGAAAACGGGCTTCATGCGGGGCCCGGCTGCCCGCCCCGCGACTCGAACAGTTTTATAAATTCCAGAGCGGCCTCGGTGGGGGAGAGGTCGCCGGAGATCACGCGGTTCTCCATCAATGGACGCTCACCGGCGATCCGTTCGTCCCCGTAGAATTTTTGCTTCAAATAATCCTCGACCATCGTGTACACCCACGAGAGAACCTGTTTACGGCGGCGTTCTCCGAAGACCCCGGACGCTTTCACGTTCAGGGTGAAGCGCTCGATCACATTCCATACGTCGTCTATGCCGTCGCCTGTGAGAGCCGAGCAGGCGTAGGCCTTCGTTTCCCAGCCCTCTGTCGCCGGCCTCAGGTAGTGAAGTATCCTGTCGTACTCCGTCCTTGTGGCGGCGGCTTTCATGATATTTGCGCCGTCGGCCTTGTTGACGATTATCGCGTCCGCGAGCTCCATCACGCCCTTTTTGATGCCTTGCAGCTCGTCGCCGGCTCCCGTGATTACCATCAGCATGAAGAAATCGACCATCGACCTCACTGTGATTTCGCTCTGGCCGACGCCGACCGTTTCAACCAAAATCACGTCATAGCCGGCGGCCTCGCAGAGCAGCATCGTTTCGCGGCTCTTGCGCGTCACGCCGCCGAGCGTGCCGCCCGACGGCGACGGCCTTATGAATGCGTTTTTGTGCCGCGAGAGATTTTCCATTCTGGTCTTGTCGCCAAGGATACTGCCCTTAGTGACGCTGCTGCTCGGATCGACGGCAAGCACGGCGACTTTGTGCCCTCGCTCGCAGAGGTAATAGCCGAACGCGTCAATGAATGTGCTCTTGCCCGCGCCCGGTACGCCGGTTATACCCACCCTTGTGGAATCTCCGGTGTGAGTTAGTATCTCCTTCACCACGCGCGAAGCCTTCTCGAAGTGGGCGGGCGAATTGCTCTCGACGAGAGTAATCGCCCGCGACAGTATCATCCTGTCCCCCGAAAGAATCCCGGCCACGTAATCGCGCGCGGATAACTCCCTGCGCTTCGGCGTTTTTGGAGTCCCAGTTATCTGTGATCCGGTCATGCCATCGTGTGTGGCGCGGACTCCGTCCATAACTCTCGCGGCAAATTCCGCGCCGCTGCCGTCAGGCGTCCATTCGGGACGCTTTGATGATTTGTTATCCGAAGACACGTCTGTTTAGTTCTTCCATCACTTTTTTCGCGGATACCGGTATAACCGTCCCCGGCCCAAATATGGCGGTTGCCCCGGCATCGCGCAGGAAGTCGTAATCCTGGGCCGGAATGACCCCGCCTATTACCACGATGATGTCCTCGCGCCCAAGGCGTTTCAGCTCCTCTACAAGCTGAGGGAGCAGCGTCTTGTGCCCCGCCGCGAGGGAGCTCATTCCGATTATATGCACGTCGTTGTCAACCGCGTCTTGCGCCGCTTCCCCGGCTGTCTGGAACAGCGGCCCAATGTCCACGTCGTAGCCCATATCGGCGAACGCCGTCGCTATGACCTTCGCGCCCCGGTCGTGGCCGTCCTGTCCCATCTTCGCGATCATTATTCGCGGCCTGCGGCCCTCTTTTTTCTCGAACTCGTCGGTCATGGCGCGCACTTCGTTGATGACCTCGTCGTCGGTGAACTCGCTGCTGTATATTCCTGAAATCGATCTGACTATGGCCTTATGCCTCCCGCTCACTTTTTCTATCGCGTCGGATATCTCGCCCAGCGACGCGCGGCTCCGCGCCGCCTCGACTGCTAACTCCAGCAGATTGCCCGACCCGCCCGACATGGCGTTCGTTATCGCCGCGAGCGCGCTCTCCACGCGCTCCTGATCGCGAGTGGCGCGGAGTTTTTCGAGCCGGGCGATCTGCGCCTCGCGTACCGCGGAATTATCAACCTCAAGTATCTCGATTGGGTCCTCTTTGTCAAGCCTGTAACAGTTCACGCCCACTATCTTCTCAGCCTTTGAGTCTATGCGGGCCTGCATACGCGCGGCGGCTTCCTCTATTCGCATCTTCGGAAGGCCGGTGTCTATCGCGGCCGCCATGCCGCCCAATTCCTCGACCTCCTGAATGAGCGACCAGCCGCGGTTTATCAGTTCGTTTGTGAGTGATTCGACGTAATACGAGCCGCCCCACGGGTCAACGACCTTGCAGACTTTGGTTTCGTCCTGAATGTAAAGCTGGGTGTTTCGCGCGATCCGTGCGGAGAAGTCCGTCGGAAGGGCTATCGCCTCGTCGAGCGCGTTGGTGTGCAGGGACTGGGTGTGCCCCAGCACCGCGCCCATCGCCTCGATGCAGGTGCGCTGGACGTTGTTGAACGGGTCCTGCTCGGTAAGACTCCAGCCGGACGTTTGGCAGTGAGTGCGCAGCATCATCGACTTCGGATTTTTCGCGCCGAAGGATTTAACGATCTTCGCCCACAGAAGGCGGGCGGCGCGCATCTTGGCGACCTCCATGAAATAGTTTTTGCCTATTCCCCAGAAGAACGACAGGCGCGGCGCGAAGTCGTCAATGCCGAGCCCGGCCTTGATCCCCGTGCGCAGGTACTCCAGGCCGTCCGCGAGCGTATAGGCGAGCTCCAGATCAGCCGTCGCCCCGGCCTCCTGTATGTGATACCCGGATATGCTTATGCTGTTGAACTTAGGCATGTTTCGCGACGTGTATGAAAAAATGTCGCCGATGATTCGCATCGACGCCGCGGGAGGATAGATATACGTGTTGCGCACCATGAACTCCTTTAATATGTCGTTCTGGATTGTGCCGTTCAAGACCGACTTATCTACGCCCTGCTCCTCCGCCGCGACGATGTAAAACGCGAGTACCGGCAGCACCGCGCCGTTCATGGTCATTGACACCGACATTTTGTCGAGCGGGATGCCGGAGAACAGAATCTCCATATCCAATATCGAGTCCACCGCTACCCCGGCTTTGCCCACGTCGCCGACGACCCTGGGGTGATCGGAGTCGTATCCCCTGTGCGTGGCGAGGTCGAACGCAATCGAGAGGCCCTTCTGCCCCGCGGCGAGGTTTCTGCGGTAGAAGGCGTTGCTCTCCTCCGCCGTGGAAAATCCTGAGTACTGACGCACTGTCCAGGGGCGCGTCACGTACATGGTGGGGTAGGGTCCCCTCAGGAACGGCGGCAACCCCGGCATATAGTCGAGATGTTTCAGCGCGCCGTAATCCTCCTCCGTATAAAGGGGCTTCACGTCTATCTGCTCCATCGTGCGATATGTCATCTCACGCGAGGGACGGCCGCACTCCCGGCTGAACTCATTCTCCCACGCGCGATGGCGTTCTGCGCTTGGGGGATGCGCGCCTCCCTCTTTTTTGAAGGAGATATTAGTGAAGTCGGGGCGGGTTTTTTTTGTTCCCTGCATAGTTACATCATCCCCTTTCCCTTCTGAATATCGCGGAGTACGGCGAGGCAGTTGGAGCGGATACTTATAAAATCGTCGACTCCCGCGTCGAGGTAGGATTGCCTGTGTTCCTCGGCGGGAGCTCCGGCCAGAAATACCTTCATCGAAGGCGCGAGTTCCTTTATCCTGCGCGCGAGCGGCGGCACGAGTTCGGGATATGCCGCGTCCGTCGAGCAGATCACCGCTATATCGGCGTTACTCGCGGCCGCCGCTTCGGCGCAGGCGTTCGCCGCCTTGAATCCGCCGTTGTTCAGCACGTCGAAGTTCCCCACCTCCATGAATCCGGTGATGAAATCCGCGCGGGCCTTGTGCTGCGACAGCGGCCCCATATTGGCGAGGAATATTTTTACGTTGTCCCCGGTGCGCTCCCTGTATGCCTCGGTCCGGGCGCGCATCTCGTCGTACTGCTCGGTCCATCTGCGGCGTTCTATCGGGGTGATCTCTGTTTCGAGGCAGCAGCAGGTACATACATTTTTATCCTCGGAAATATTCGCTCCCGGCAGCGGCGTTTCCGCTGTGTTCGGGTACATATTTGTGCCAACGGCGCGGTCGGCCCGGGTCGCGAGTTTCTTGAAACGCTCCCGCAGCACCGCGTCCACGGCGTTTTGTATGTACCCGCTTTTGGCGCAGGCCAGCATACCGCCGTTTTTCTGTACGTCCTGTATAACCGCCCAGATTTGCTCCGCGAGAGCGTCCGTGAGTGATTCCACGTACCATGAGCCTCCCGCCGGGTCAATCGGGCGGATCAGATGGAACTCCTCCCGGAACATAATCTGGGAGTTGCGCGCGACCCTGCGCGAAAATTCGTCGGGGGAGCGCGCGGCTTCGTCGAACAGCCCCACGGTGAGGCCGTCCACGCCGCCCAAAATGCCAGAGAACGCCTCGGTCGAGTTTCGCAGCATGTTCACGTATGGGTCGTAGAGTGTCTTGGTAAAGTACGACGTGCGCCCGAAGATGTTTGCGCGGAGCGACTCACCCTCGCCTCCAAATTCCTCCGCTATGCGGGCCCATACCGCGCGGGCCGCGCGAATTTTTGCTATCTCCATGAAGAAGTTCGACCCAAGCTCGAACTCGAAACGCGCCCGCCGGGCAAAGTCGTCAACGTCAAGTCCCCGGTCCTGAAGGGCGGTGATTATCTCGATGGCGGCCGCCATTACGTAAGCGACCTCCTGCGCGGAGTTTGCGCCGCCGTCGTGGTAAACCGCGCCGCGCAGTAGCATCGCGCGAAGTTTCGGCGACGCCTCGGCAGTCATTCGTATCACATCAGCCATCTCGTCCATGAGTGACGCGAAATCACTCTCCAGACTGCCGGCGGACAGGTACTCGCCGATAGGGTCGGAGCCGACGCACCCGGAAAGGTCCGAAGGTTTTTCCGCCGCTTCGATGAAATACTTGGCTGCCAAACATGACTCGCCCGTGTAAACGTGGAACGGATACCTTGATATATCGACCCCGTTCAACACTTTTGCCGCGTCGGACGCGGAAAACACTCCCGCGTCAAACGCCCTGAACGTGACGGTCGTCGCCCCATGCTCCAGCTCGGCCTTAATCAGCCGCGACGTATCTTCGGGGGATTCTCCCGTCGCGTCCTGGGCAATCTCCCAGGGGCGCGCAATGTATCCCACAGCGCCTCCTCGAATCATCGGCGGCTCGCCGGGCAGCGTCCTTGTCGAATCCGGGACGGGCGAATGGTCTTTCGTGTAGAGAGGCTCCAATGTTATCCCCTCGTAAGTTTTGGTAAACAGGCTTTTCTCGAATGAGGCGTCCTTCAAGGACGCCGCCGCGGAAGCCTTCCACTCCTCGTAGGCGGCAGCCCCGAACTCGCTGAAATCAACGTCTGTCGCTCTGCCGCCGGAACCCGCCCCTGCATACGGGCGGCAAATTCCTTCTCCCACCGGTCCTCACCTCCAAGCATGATAAAGAACGTTTTGGCGCGTTCGTCGCGATACGCCCCGCGCCGGATTCGTTCATTTATTAAGCGTCATATTACAAATATAACTCAATTTTCGATAAAGTCCACAGCGGAAAACGGGGGATTTTTGGCGTTAATGTTCTTTGATGTCGGTGGTTTATTCCTTGTGGGTTTTAGGGGTCTTTATCTCAATTCCAGCGGCTTTCGCTGCTTTGAACTTTGAACAGCTCGTTATCCAACGAGGCCGGCGTCAGATTCAGCCTGACGGCAAGTTCTAGATAACATGCGTCGTATATCGTCAGGCCATACTCGCGGGAGATTCGGTAACATTAAGCTAACGGCGTTGAAAAAACCAATGCGCCGCGTTCCTTCGGGGGCGCAGCGCATTGCTTCGGTGATATTGTGCCGAGCTATAGGTTGCCGGCAGCCGCCGAACGAATGAGAAAAACGGGCGGAACGATACATGAATTGATTGAACCGGACGGGGACGGTAATGATTAAATCCTGGGATGACGAAACCTGGGAGGATTATCTTTACTGGCAGGATAACAATGTTCCATATCCTTGACAATTGTAGCGATTTGCACCGGCTTGCGAGTTCCAAGAATCGGTTCCATGACTATCCCTTTTTTCTATCCTGAGCAAATGTTAATCGCTCAGGCTCTCCACTTCGTCGCGGGTCAGACCAGTCGCTGTAACAATTTGGTCAAGTGGCATATTCATTCCTAAAAGATTTCGAGCTATAGTAAACGCTCTCCGTAGTTCCCCTCTTAGTTCTCCTCTGTCCTCGGCGGTGGCTATGTCAGATTCCCTATCAGACTGGTACATCCTGCGGCTTCGGAAGATAGCCCGCTCCTGTTCATCTTTGCTGACACTCATTAACAAGTTCCCGGCCATCTGCAACGCCTCCTTTGATTCAATGACCTTATTGACGGTTTCGCGGTATTCGGGAATATTTGCATACTTAAGGAACACAGACCATTTTTCCAAGTCTGTCATGTCGTCTACGGATTTTTTTATAATCTCACTGAGTTTACTCAACTCCACGTATATTACGTGGATCGCGTCGGACAACAACTCATTGTTTATATCGTGACGCATGGAAAACGAGTTTACATAATCCGGTAGTTTCGAGAAAACGGTATAAGAACAGAACGTCACCTGATAAGTCTGAGCCAGCCTGTCGTATCTCCGTACTCCTTTTGAGGGTTGCGAGGAGTGCAGATCACACAGGTAGTATATGCTTTTCCCTTTGATATTCCTATGTTCGCCGTCTGCATCCTCTTGGATTCGACTGGCTTGCATCTCGATATCGATCTGTGAATCGTCATCGGTTTGGCAGTTCAAATCCAAACGTTCGGCTTTTTCATCGATATCCCCAATGGGAAGCTCGCTATTACGAACCACTACATCAACAACCGGGCGTCTTATCGTCGCTGAGATCAAGTCAATCAACGCCGGTTTACCTTCCGGTGATGTCATCAGTAATTTGAAAATCCGATCATCGGATGGTGGCAGTATGTCAACATCCATAGGCAATAGACCCATTGCGCAGCTCCCTTCGGTAAGAATCTATTATGTTTAATATACCACTCCTCGACGAAGATTTCTATTGTATTTTTCGAGGAAAAATCGTTGAAGATCATACAATTTACAGAAGTACCTTTGACAGCATTTCGGTTTTTTCAAGCAAGGTTTCGGAACTATACGAGAAACTTAGATTCTTTCTCAATTAGAAAGCACCCACGGTGTATAAAATTTGTCGCGCTTGCCGTCAAATTCGGCGTAGAATATCCGTCCCCACTCTTTGGGCAATGGCAAGCGGGATAGTACGATAATAACAAAAGACGGAACACCGTAAGCAAAAACAGCGTCCTTTTTTTACTTTCTTCAATAGCATATGCTTCTAAATAATTGCGTCTACCTGAATGTGTACTTATTGAGACGTATTGACAATGGGGTTCACTATACCTATCATGTTCGCACAGTGCTTATCTCAATACGGGCGAGAAAAACTTTTTACCTGAGAATCGTTGAAGAAATAACATCCGGCTGCAGAAGCGCATCTTCGTATGATGTCCTTACGGTTGGCGCTATTTTTGTCCAGGGCGAGGTTGCGGTGTTCCCTGGGTCTATTGCGCCAAATGTGAAGGAGGAGAATATTTATTCGCCGACACCCTGAAAAAGTTTTTCTTGTACACAACAAAATCCTTTTAGGAGGGGTTATTATGTTTAAGAAATATGTGGGTATTGCAACAATTACTGTATTGCTTCTGACTGTGCTGCTCTTGGCCTGTTGCAGTGCTTACGCGGCGGAGCCTGTAACGATCAATGTGTACACAAACCTTCCAGACCGGAACAACGGACAGGGGCTTGTGGAACAAATGCTCATCGACTCTTACTTAGCCGAGAACCCGCATGTAACGATTAATATCGAAGCTCTTCACGACGAAGATTACAAGCTCAAATTCAAGGCTTATGCAGCAGGCGCCGAGATGCCCGATTTCGTCAGCGGATGGGGCCAGCCTTCGTTCCTTGATGAAATAATAGACGCAGGTCTTCTCGCGGAGCTGAACCCCCAGGATTATGCGGATTATGGCTTCGTTGAAGGCTCGCTCGCGGGATTCTCCAAAGACGGTAAGCTTTATGGGTTAGCGAGGAATTCGGACGTTATGGGATTCTTCTACAACAAAGGTATCTTTGACAAGCACGGTTGGACTGTTCCCGAAACGTTCGAAGAACTTGTCGAACTTTCCGGAAAAATCAGGGCAGCGGGCTTACAACCCGTCTCTACGTCCGCAGGCGACGGCTGGCCTATCAACATTATGTTGACGGGTCTTTACCAGAAGGTTCACGGCCCTGGGGTTATGGATAAACTGTTGGGCTTTATCGCCGATGGAAACTGGGACGACCCCGAATTTTTGCAGGCGTCGAAAATTTTCCAGGATGCCGCCGCTGCCGGCTTGTTCGCGAACGGTTATGAAACGGCCGATTACGGTACCGCACATAGTTTATTTACGAGCGGACTTGCTGCAATGTATTATATGGGAAGCTGGGAAACCGGCATGGCTGTGAACCAGGATTTACCGGCGGAATTTCGCGAAAACCTGCGCGTATTCGCGCTTCCCCCCGTCGAAGGGGGCAAGGGTACGGTACGGGATATTTCCGCTTGGAACGGCGGCGGTTACTTTGTAACGGCAAACAGCAAAGTCAAAGACGAAGCGCTGAAGCTTCTCGACTACTTCTTCAAACCGGAAAACTGGAACCGTCTCACATGGGAGCATAACATCTGCATGTCCGCGCAGGATTTCTCGAAGTATCTGACAGGCGACGAAACCCCGGTACAGCTCGAATTTATCGAGATATTTACAGGCGCGAACTCCGTAACAGGGAGCCCTTACAGCGATCTTGGCAACTCCGAGCATAAAACAAGGAGCGAAAGGATTATTGTCGAACTTGCGATAGGCCGCTTAACACCGGAACAACATGCAGAGGAGTTGGGCAGAACAAGGTAGCAACGCCCGGCCTCCGCGTCAAATTTCGAAGCGGCAGTTTGAACTTTCAAACTGCCGCGTTTTGGAATGACGAAATTTCTCGCCGATGTGAGGGGTAAGGCAATGAATAGGTTATTTGGTAACAAATTTGTCATTATCTGCCTGATTGCTCCCGGATTGTGTATGTTTTTGTTTGCGATTCTGGCGCCGATATGCGTGAGCATTTTTTATTCGTTGACCAATTTTTCCGGCGTGGGCAGATATAGTATTATCGGTTTAACGAACTACAGGGAGCTTGCCCGCGATCCGATATTTTGGCTTTCGCTGCGAAATTCCGTCTTTCTCGCAGTCGGTTTTATATTCATACAACACCCCATCGCGATAGCTACGGCCGCGATTCTGGACAAGCTGCAAGGCACGTCGGAGGGGTTTTTCCGTTGTGTTTATTTTATTCCAAACGTAATTTCCGTCGCGGTCATCGCTTATTTATGGAGATTCGTTTATAACCCAAATTTCGGCTTACTCAATAACGTCATCAGGGCTTTCGGCGGCAAGGGCGACACCAACTGGCTGGGCTCCGGATACGCTATATGGGCTGTGCTAATTGTGCTTGTGTGGCATGGCTTCGGCTGGGGGATGTTAATTTATTACACCGGTATAAAAAATATCGACCCCATTCTCTATGAGGCGGCTTCAATAGACGGCTGCAACGAAAGGCAGGCATTTTTTCGGATAACGCTGCCGTTGATGAAACCTGTCATTCAAATCAACGTCACGCTTGCGATCATCGCGGCTTTGAAGCAGATGGAGACAGTCTACCTGCTTACCCGCGGAGGACCGGGCAACGAAACCCAATTTATGGCAAATTACCTTTACGATCAGGCATTCAGGTCGTTCAGATACGGCTATGGAAATGCAATAAGCGTGATATTCATAATCATCTGCGTTGCCGTGACGGTGATACTGAACAAAGTATTCACCGAAAAAACAGCTTGAGGGAGAATAAACGGCATGATACGAACACCGGCACTCAAACCACGCCGCCTTACAGTCGGACGCGCTATTATGATGGCCATTCTGATCCTTGTGGCTGTTGTACAAATATTCCCATTGATATGGCTCATCAATTTTTCTTTCGCGTCGAATACAGAGATTTTTTCCTCGCGGACGCCTTTGATAATCCTCGAGGTGATAAGGTATGAAAATTATATAAGGGCCTTTATAGACGGCCAATTCCTGCATTACCTGAGAAACAGCCTTGTGATAAATACGCTCGCTGTGCTGATCGTGCTTGTAATTTCCATAATGGCAGGGTATGCCTGTATGCGGATGCGCTGGAAATATTCCGGACTCGTGCGCAACATTTTACTGCTTGGCATGATGATTCCGATTCACACCACGCTGCTGCCAAACTACGTAATATATGAAACACTCAGGATAACGGACACGATTTGGGCTCTTTTGATTCCCTATGTGGCATTTTCCATGCCCCAAGGCATATTCCTCGTCAGCGGCTTTATGAGTACAATCCCTCGTGAACTTGAGGAAGCCGCGGTGCTGGACGGTTGCGGGCACTTCCGCATTATCGCGTTTATTATCACTCCGATGCTGAAAGCGCCCCTTGTGACGGTTTCGATCATGACATATCTGAATAATTGGAATGAATTCATGATGGCGATGACCTATCTGCGCAGCAGGACATGGAGAACCCTGCCGTTTTCGCTTTTGGAGTTTACAGGACAGTACATGTCGAATTACGGGGCACAGTTTGCGGTAATGACTCTAACTGCCCTTCCCGCGGTGATAATATACATATTGCTTAACAGGCACATCACCAAGGGCGTAACGATGGGCGCGGTAAAAGGATAGGAGCGGATTTGATGTCTGGCGCGATGATCAAAAACCCCATTTTTCCCGGATTCAATCCCGATCCGTGCCTGTGCAGGCGCGGCGGCGATTATTATGTCGCCGTCTCGTCGTTTGAATGGTTTCCCGCCGTTCCGGTTTATCATTCGAGGGATTTGAAACATTGGCGGCTTATCACGCACTGCATACAAGACGAACGGGCGCTTGACCTTCGCAAGCTCCCGTCGGCGAAGGGGATTTGGGCCCCCTGTCTTACGTGGCACGAGAGCGACGGGCTCTTTTATCTCGTTTACAGCATCATGAATTCGATGAATGCGAAATTCTTTGACGTTGATAATTACTTAACGACCTCGCCCGAAATAACCGGACCATGGAGCGAGCCCGTATATTTACATTCAGCCGGTTTCGATCCCTCCATTTTTCACGACGATGACGGACGAAAATGGATAACAAGCCTCGAATGGGAATTCCGCGGCGGCTACGAGCATCCCGGGGCCATCTGCCTTGTCGAGTACGACGCGCGCGAGCGTAAAATCGTCGGCTTGCCCAAGCGCGTCTGGTCCGGCGGAACCGACAGAGGTTGTATCGAAGGGCCGCATATTTTCAAACGAAACGGCATGTACTATATTTTATGCGCCGAGGGCGGAACGGGCTACGGCCACTGCGTTACGATGGGACGCGCCCGTAATATCAGGGGACCTTATGAAAGCGACCCCCGCAACCCCATATTGACGTCGACCGCCGTCGATTTTAACGAACGCGGCCTCGACGCTTTTTTGAAGCCGCAATATTTTAACCCGGACTCGGCGCTGCAAAAGTCCGGCCACGGAAGCATAGTGGAAACCCCCATGGGAGAGGTTTACATGGTGCATCACTGTGGACGGCCGTTCACGCCGGAACTGCGATGTACCCTTGGACGCGAAACAGCCATCCAGAAGATGGAGTGGACGGAGGACGGATGGCTGCGTTTATCAGGCGGCGGCAACCTGGCAAAAGAATATATTGAGGCGAGCCGTTTGCCGGAACATGAAGCGGCATCCTTATATGACGGCACATACTTTCAAGAAGGCCCGATACCCTTGGGCTGGTACGCGCCTAGAATACCTCCGGAAAGTTTTGCGAGCCTGAATGCGCGCAAAGGCTTTCTGCGTATGCGCGGACAGGAATCATTATCCTCGCTCAACCGGGTAAGTCTGCTCGCGCGCAAGCTTACCTCCGTACAGACACGGGTTACGGTCAAAATGGTATTCGATCCCGAAATATATCAACACTACGCGGGACTTGCGTTGTACTACGACAACATGAATTACTTCACGGTAAGAAAGTATTGGAGCTATAGCAATAACTGTCCCGCTTTAGGGATTTTGCGCGTGAGAAACGGGGAAAAATCCGAGCAGCCCGGCGCGAGAGTCCCGTTACGCGACGATTTGCCGATATGGCTCAGTCTTACTGTAAAAAACCGTGAAAGCTATTTCGAGTGGTCACGCGACGGCAAAACATATGCCCGGATCGGAGAGACCGCCGACACTTCGGAATTTTCCGACGAATTTTGTAAATCCGGCGAGTTTACGGGCGCTTTCGTCGGCCTGTTCTGCGTCGATTCCATGTGCCGGCGGCAATATGCGGATTTCGAGGATTTTTGCATGGAATCCAATGATGAATCAAATCCATGTTGAAAAAAAATTCAATTGATAATGTGAAATCGGCGCTTTTGGCAATGCAGAGGTATTCCTGGGAGCAGGGCGTTTGTGCGCAGGCATTCTTGGAATCAGGGGAGTATGATATCGTTGTGCGCCTGTGCTGTGAAGCGGTCAACCGGCAAACGCCTGACGGTCGTCTGGCCAACATCGGAGGGATGCACGCCGTTACGGATCCTATTTCCATCATTCCCGCTTTGATAAAATCCTGCGAGATCACTAAGGACCCGACTCTCGAAAAAGCGCTGGACAAAGCGTGGCAATGGACGCTTCACGATGCGCCCCGCAGCCGCAACGGCATCGTCTATCATATGGATAATTCCCGTCAATACTGGGTAGATTCCATATATATGCTGCCTCCTGCTCTGCTCAGCGGAGGATATGCCAATGAAGCAATTCTGCAAGCAGACGGTTATATCCGCGCGCTATGGGATACAGAGAAAAAATTGTTCCGCCATATATGGGACGAGGAAAAACAGGAGTTTGTCATCGCCGAGTATTGGGGGGTAGGCAACGGCTGGGCTATAGCGGGCCTTTCAAGGCTAATCGAACACCTGCCGGAAAACAAAAAAGCGGACCGTGAACGTTACATCGACATCGTGAACAAAACCATTAACGCCGCGATGACTTTGCGAGATGGCGACTACTTTCACAACTTTCTGGATAAGCAGGACAGTTTTATCGAAATAAACTTCGCCCAAATGCTTTGCTACACGATTGCCAAGGGAGTCGGGCAGGGCTGGTTGACAGAGGAGTTTTTAGATGAGGCGCGGCAGATCAGACAAACTATCCATAGCCATGTGACGCCGTATGGTTTTGTAACCGATGTTTGCGGTGCGCCGCATTTTAACACTCCGGGCATAGCTCCGGAAGGACAGGCTTTCTTTATCCTGATGGAAACCGTTTTTGAATAAAGAACCCGTTTCCATTGGCGGAGAAGCCGTCGACGCCATGAAACGCATAAGTGAAGACGCGAAATTAACCGTTGTTTTAGGCGATATACCCGGCAAAACATTCACTCACAACTACAAAGGCAATTTGTTGATGAGAAAAGAGCGTATAAACTAAAGCTATGCGCAAATTGTTTTTTGCCAAAAAAACCATTCCAGGCACTCCAAGCCCGCAATTTATGCTTTTTGTTGATACCAACGCCGACATTTTCATAACCGGTGATAAAGATTTTCTTGAAGCAGCCATAAAAATCAAAACACCGGCGATGCACGCAATTCACTCCCCGATTATTTTTACCAGGACGCGTTTGTCGCGCTTGCCGTCAAACTCGGCGTAGAATATTCGTTCCCACGTGCCGAAGTCGAGGCGTCCGCCGGTGACGGCAACCACGGCCTCGCGGCCCATTATGGTGCGTTTCAGGTGGGCGTCGGCATTGTCCTCGTAGCCGTTGTGGTCATATTGATCATACGGCTTCTCCGGCGCCAGGCGCTCCAGCCAGCGCTCGAAATCGCGGTGAAGCCCGCTCTCGTCGTCGTTTATGAAAACGCTCGCCGTTATATTCATGGCGTTCACCAGCACAAGACCTTCACGGACGCCGCTCTCCTCCAGCGCCGCGGATACCTGCGGCGTGATGTTGATATAAGCCCTGCGGGTATTTGTTCGGAAAACCAGTTCTTTGCGGTAACTTTTCATTGTGCGGGACTCCTTTCCAGAATCATTGTTTTTCATTCATTCAGCCTTCATTCACTCTATTATAGAACGTTTCCGCGCAAAAGAAAGTCAAAAATAAAAGCGGTAAGAGCAGATTCAATAAAATCTTGACAATAGCTCCAAGTTTGTGTAGATTTATTGTAAAATATTGTAAAGAATTTCTGAAAAACTAAACGGTCGGGGGAGATGAGGCACATGAAAAATCTGAAAGTCGGAAAAAAGCTGTTGTTGGGGTTTGGAATAGTTTTGATCGTTTTTGTATTGTCCGTTTTCATGACGTGGCGGTACGTCAGAGTGGTCGAGGAAGGCAACAGAACTCTGGTTTATCAGGCCATGCCGGCGCAAGAGATGGTTTATGCCCTCAACTCCATCGCTTACGAACTTTTCCTTGCCGCGCGCAACGTGCAATATAGGGAAGACGCGGAGTCAATTGCGGAGTACAGGGCCGCGTTGGCTGAAACCAGGAGAATCAATAACGAAATCCTGGAGCTGCACAGGGAAAGCCCGAATCTCAGAGGACCGCAGCACGTGGCGAACTTTGTCGCTCCGCTTGCCGTGCAATATACCGGCATTATGGAAGAAACTATCCCCGTGATAGAGAAGAAACGCGCCGCGTTCGACAACATCATACAGTCGGGGCAAGAAGTGTCGGACAGCGTCGATGCGGTACTGGCCGAGTTGATAAAACAAACGAGGGAGAGCGCGAGGAACCGCCTGGAAGGCGTCGGCACAAACGCGCTGCTGGACGCGGTGGTAATGTGTTCGGAGCTTCTGGAGGAAGTCATGGCCGTTAGGCGCAACGTCTGGTATTTTGTGGCCATTGAGAACACCGAGGGAATGGCGGATCTCCTGGGCCTGGTGGATGAGTTGCGGGAACACGCCGATGATTTGGCTCCCTTCCTTGATACCCCGGATGGGAAAGCGGTCATGGAGGTTTTAATGACCGAATTATCGAATTACAACGCCGACGTGACCGAGTTCATAACAACTTTTCTGGAAGCGGACAGACTCTACAAGGCTCGCGGCCCTATAATGGCTCCTTTGAACGAAGAAATCTCCACCGCCGCCGACATCTCGGCTGAACGGATCGGAGAAATAGCCCAAGATAACACTGAAAGTCTTTCGCAGGCTATAACCATAATGATCGTGGCCACTTTGATCGCCGTTGTGCTGGGACTTGTGATCTCGCTCGTGATCTCAAGGGGTATTTCCAAGCCGATGCAGTCGCTCGTAAAAATAACGCAGCGCGCCGGTGAAGGCGACTTGACAGTGGAGCGCGCGGACTTCGGCTACGAGAGCAGGGACGAGATGGGAATACTGGTCGAGGCTCTCTCCTCAATGATCGTGACCCAGGCGCAAACCCTGCGCGACGTTGTAAATGTCGCCGAAAGCCTGTCGGACGGCGCGGGCAATCTTTCCGCGATTTCCGAGCAGACCAACGCCGCGATGGAGGAGGTCAAGGCTTCCATCGAGCAGGTTTCGACGCTGAGCGAGAGTAACAGCGCGGCGCTGGAGGAGTGTAATTCCGGCGTTGACGAGATGAGTTCGGGAGCGGGTACCGTTGCCGAATCCGCGACGGAAAGCGCAAGCTTCATCGCCCAGACCACCGATGTGTCCAACAAGGCCATACAAACGGTAAATGGCGTGATAGCCGGTATGCGCGACGTGGGCAATAAAGCAAAGGAAAATGAGGAGAAAACACAGCAGCTTGTGGAATCCGTACATAACGTCAGCAGCTTCGTGTCGGTGATAACGGGTATAGCGGATCAGACAAATCTGCTTGCGCTCAACGCGGCGATCGAGGCGGCGCGCGCCGGGGCGGTCGGCAGAGGTTTTGCGGTCGTGGCGGAGGAAGTGAGAAAACTGGCGGAGGAATCCGCTAAAGCGGCGCAGAACGTGAACGGGATAATAGTCGAGCTTCAAAAGGGAGCGCAGGAGAGTATAAATGTTACGACCGAGAGTGGTCGCGTCGTGGGAGAAATACTTCTCAAATCGGAACAGGCCCAGCAGGAACTGGACGAAGCGTTGAAGGAGATGAACAAAGCCAACGACTCCATTCAGAACATAGCGGCGATTGCGCAAGAGCAGGCGGCGTCGAGTAAAGAAGTGGCGGAGGCGATCGACCACGCCACAAGTACAACGATAGAAATGGTGACCACTATATCAAACATAAGCAAAGCTGCCGACGAGACGTCGCACGCCGCGGAGAGCGTGGCGGAACAGTCCGAGACTATGGCGGGCCACGTTCAGGTGATGACGGACACGTTGTCACGCTTCAAGCTTCCCGACTCGAAGGGTTCGGATAAAATTCCGGCGCTTGCGGCGAAAAGCCGTTACTAAAAACTTCCGAATATAAATAACCTTAGCTTTAGCGATTAGTTAAAAATTGGCCCGGGACACGGTTCCGCCGCGTCCCGGGCCAATTTTTAATACCGGCGCATAAATACCAGCCGAACTTTGACGCGTAAACCTTTAGCGGTACGCTAAACTCACTCCCCGATTATTTTTACAAGAACTCGTTTATTGCGCTTGCCGTCGAATTCGGCGTAGAAAATCCGCTCCCAGGTGCCGAAGTCGAGGCGTCCGTTGGTGACGGCCACCACGGTTTCGCGGCCCATTATAGTGCGTTTCAGGTGGGCGTCGGCGTTGTCCTCGTAGCCGTTGTGGTCGTACTGGTCGTACGGTTTCTCCGGCGCGAGACGCTCCAGCCAGCGCTCGAAATCGCTGTGAAGCCCGCTTTCGTCGTCATTGATAAAGACGCTCGACGTTATATTCATGGCATTTACGAGTATCAGACCCTCGCGGATACCGCTCTCCTCCAGCGCCGCCGACACCTGCGGCGTGATGTTTATAAAAGCCCTGCGAGCGCTTGTGTTAAAATGCAGTTCCTTGCGGAAACTTTTCATCAGTTTTCCTCCTGTATTGAACATATTAGGGTACGCCGGCCTCGTGGAAGTAAGCCTTAAACGTAATAATATCAGAAAAATTTCCGATATGATATAAAGAGGCGATATGATATTCGGAATAAGCAGACGCGGTTTCCACGAGGTTCTCCTGCCCCGCCGGCGATCTTAAATCGGCGATTCCAACCTTGACAATAACTCCAAGTTTATGTAAATTTATTATAAAAGCTCTTTTTGTAAAACTAAGTTGCGATCTGAAATTTGTGGTCGCAATAAATTTGTAATCAGGAGATGATATGCATGAAAAATTTGAAAATCGGTAAAAAGCTGTTGCTGGGTTTTGGAATGGTTTTTCTCGTTTTTATATTGTCCGTCTTCATGACGTGGCGATACGTCAGCATTGTCGAAGAAGGCAACCGTTATTTTGTCACTGACGCCCTGCCGGCGAACAGTCTGGTTTTTTCGCTTAATTCCGAGGCTTATGAACTTTTCCTCGGCGCGCGCCTCGTGCAGTTGCGTGAGGACGCGGCGTCAGTAGCGGAATATCAGGCGGCGTTAAACGCGTGTTTGAATATTGACAACGAAATCCAGGCGTTATACAGAGAAAACCCTTCTCTCAGGGGGCCGGAACACGTGGTGAACGTGGTCTCTCCGCTTGCGGGGCAATATATCGGCGTAATGGAACAGACTATCGTCTTGATTCAGAGGAAACGCGAATTATACGATTCCTTCGGAGAGACTGGACGAATCATGTCGGAACTGATTTCGGAGGTTCTGGATGAACTGATTTCGCAAACGGAAGACAGCGCAAGGAACCGCGCGGATGTTTCCGTAACAAACTCCCTGGTGGAAGCCGTGCGGATGTGCGCGGCTCTTCTGGAGGAAGCGATGGCCGTGCGGCGGGACATCTGGCATGCCGTGGCCCTTAACGACACCGATGAAATGAGAAATATACTGAACGAAGTGGATCACCTGCGAATTTCCGCGGAGGCGGTTGCGCCGTTTCTCCAAACCCAGACGGGGAGACGGGCCATGGAACTTTTAATGGATGAATTCACGAACTACAACGCCAACGTGACCGAGTTCGTAACGACATACCTGCAAGTGGAGGATCTCCACGGGCAGCGCGCCCCGCTTATGGAAAAATTAAACGAGGAAATAAGCACAGCCGCGTATCTCTCGAATGATCGGATTGTGGTAATAGCTAACGAAAATAACGATCGTCTTGAGCAGGCCGTAACCATAATGTTCGTGGCAACTTTTATAGCCGTTCTGTTGGGGTTTGCGATCTCGATAATAATTTCAAGAGGTATTTCCAAACCGATGAATTCGCTCGTAACAATAACGCAGCGCGCCGGGGACGGCGACCTGACCGTGGAGCGCGAGGACTTCGGCTACGAGAGCAAGGACGAGATGGGAACGCTGGTGGAGGCTCTCTCCTCTATGATCGTGACCCAGGCGAATACCTTACGCGACGTTGTAAGCGTCGCCGAAAGTTTGTCGGACGGCGCAAGCAACCTTTCCGCCATTTCCGAGCAGACCAACGCGGCGATGGAAGAGGTCAAGGCTTCAATCGACCAGGTTTCGGGGCTGAGCGAGAGTAACAGCGCGGCGCTGCAGGAGTGTAATTCCGGCGTTGACGAAATGAGCACGGGAGCGAACAGCGTCGCAGAATCAGCGACGGAAAGCGCCAGCTTCATAGCCCAGACCACCGAAGTGTCCAACAAGGCCATACAAACGGTTAACGGCGTAATCGAAGGTATGCGCGACGTGGGCAGGAAAGCTAAGGAAAACGAGGAAAAAACACAGCAGCTTGTGGAATCCGTGCATAACGTCAGCAGCTTCGTGTCTGTGATAACCGGCATAGCGGATCAGACAAACCTGCTCGCGCTCAACGCGGCAATCGAGGCGGCGCGCGCCGGGAGCGTCGGCAGAGGTTTTGCCGTTGTGGCCGAGGAAGTCAGAAAACTGGCGGAGGAATCCGCGAAAGCCGCGCAAAACGTCAACGGAATAATCGTCGAGCTTCAAAAGGGAGCGCAGGAGAGTATAAAAGTAACGACCGAGAGCGGTCGCGTCGTTGGGGAAATTCTTCAAAAATCAGAACAGGCGCAGCAGGAACTGGACGAGGCGTTGAAGGAGATGAACAAAGCCAACGACTCCATTCAGAACATAGCCGCGATCGCCGAAGAGCAGGCGGCGTCGAGCAAGGAAGTCGCGGAGTCGATAGATCACGCCACACAGTCCACTATGGAGATGGTGTCGACTATATCAAACATCAGCAAGGCCGCCGACGAGACGTCGCACGCGGCTGAGGGCGTTGCGCAGCAGTCCGAGGCTATGGCGGGCCACGTTCAGGTGATGACGGACACGCTGTCGCATTTCAAGCTGCCCGATTCGACGGATTCGATCTCAGGCGGCAGGAAGTCGAATAAAATTCACGCGCTCGCGGCGAAAAGCCGTCGATAAGATAAATAATTTTTGGTAAAATACAACGAGCGGGACGCCTTTGTAAGAACGGCGTCCCGCTCGTTATCTTCGAAGTTGCCGACGTAGACGTTTAATCCCTGCCGGGATCGTTCTCGATTGTCAGTTTATTGATGACCACATCAACAACGGGCTTATCCGCGGGAGTGGTGCGTGTTTTGCCAATCGCCCGCACCACGTCCATGCCCTCTGTGACGCGCCCGAAAATGGCGTGCCTTCCGTCGAGCCAGGGAGTGGGGGCCAGCGTAATGAAGAATTGCGAGCCGCCGGTGTTGGGGCCCGCGTTCGCCATTGATAAAATTCCCTCAGAATCGTGCGTCAGTCCTTCGCCGAATTCGTCGGGTATCGTGTAGCCGGGGCCGCCTGTTCCGGTTCCCCTGGGATCGCCGCCCTGAATCATGAAACCGTCTATCACGCGATGAAAAATGATTCCATCATAGAAATTTCTCTGGGCGAGATCCATGAAACTCCTGCACGTTAACGGCGCGAGATCGTTGTAAAGCTCGATCGTGAAATTCCCCATTGTGGTCTCGAAAACAGCCGACGGGCGTATGGTCTCGTTCGCGTACGCGTCCTGACATAGCGCGAGCAGCGGGGCGAATGTCATAAATAAAATTGCCGCAAACAAAAATATTGAATACTTCATTCCACATCACTTCCTTATGCTGATATCAATATATATTCCGCCATCCATCGCCTGCGTCACCGTAAAGTTTTCGATCCGGCCGAAATCGGCCGCGCCGTCAAACTCCGCGATACCGGGAAGGCGATCCAGAAAAGCCTCGACGCCGCTAATCAGAATACCGGCCAGGAATCCTTCATTTACCATCAGGCGGCTTGGGACAGCCATAACGCCGAATGCGTTTGACCGGGACGCTATCATTTCGAGATTCCCGGGAATTTCAGGGGAGTGCTCTAGCTCGGCGAAATCGCCCGCGCCTAATAAAACCGTTCCTCCGCGCCGGGCAAGAATCGCGGTGAGCGGCGTACCCGTGGGTACGTTCAGTACGGAATCCCAACCTTCTAACTCAGTTCCCGCGCCGAGGAAGAGATTAGCCCAGACGTACAGCTTGTCCACCGCATCCTCCGCGGCCGTGTCGATTGTCAGATACGCCGTGGATATAACGTCCCCGCTTGTTACGATCGCGGCGGATATTCTGCACTGTCGCAGGATTGCCTCAAGATCCCCCGCGAACTGCGACGGTATAGCCCCGCCGAAACGTTCGAAAAAAACCCGCGCCGGGTCATCTTCGTTAGGCATGATCGTGTAAACCATGAACATCGGGTCGAAGGACGCGAGTATCGCCAGCTCCCCATTGCCTATAACAGGCGGCGCTTTTGGCGTGAAATCACTGTCAGCCATCTTGTCGGATATGTTGTCGAATATATCCGAGAACAACCGAATTGACACACGCTCATCGGATCGGCTCCACGACAGCTCGGTCTCGCTGAGTTTTTGTCCCTCCATATCAATTGGCTCATCCAATTTTATCCTGATAAAATTCGGCTCCTCTGTCAGCCGTTCTATATTCAGACGTTTTGACGGATCCGCCGCCGCCGCTGACATAGCCTGTATGCCTTTTTCCTCGTTGGAGATATTGACAACGCTTGTATTTCCGATATGCGCCCGCGTCACGTACAGTGTATCAATGTCTCCCGCCGTTGGTCTCAATATCCATGCGCCGCCTTCGCCCTCGCGGTCTGTCCATTCCTCCGTCTCCGCCAATTGCCGGTCTGCGTTTGTCATAAGCGGGTCGAATTTTTCGTCATCCACGAACATGGAGAGATAAAGACCGGGAACGTCCGAGGAAGTGACGTAAAGGGTCATTGCGTTCGAGGCGCCGGTGATATCTCGCATATTGGCAAAAAAATTGATAGTCTCGGCGATATTACCCGCATCCACGCCGGGGATGCCCAACTCCGGGAATTTCCCAATCTTGTCCGCCAAATCAGGTATGAAGGACAGCACAGCGTGAAGTGACCGCGTATCATCCGCGTTAATCAGCATATAAGCTGAAACTCCATCAATCGACGGTATCGCGTCGCCAGGGGACGATATTTCCTGAAGTTGCGCCGCTTCGTCAGGAGAGGGCGCTATCTTTTGCCGCGTGATGTAATATCCGACCGCTATCAGAATAAGAGCCGCTGTAATTGCCGTGATTTTTTTTCCCAACAGGGACACCTCCAACTTTGGTAAACGCATCTTGCTAAAGCTTGTCGATTATCTCATAAGATTTACGAAAAAAATATGGGGCGCTCTTCAAATATCCGAAGAGCGCCCTTTAAGACCTCGGGCTCCGCCCGAATCCGCCAAGGGGCTCGCCCCCTGGAACCCTTTTTCGAAAAAATATTATTTCATCGATTGTTCGATTGCCACTGCAACGGCAACGGTCGCGCCAACCATCGGGTTGTTGCCCATGCCGAGGAAGCCCATCATCTCCACGTGAGCGGGCACCGAGCTCGACCCGGCAAATTGCGCGTCCGAATGCATACGTCCCATCGTGTCGGTCATGCCGTAGGACGCGGGACCGGCGGCCATGTTGTCCGGGTGAAGTGTGCGTCCCGTGCCTCCGCCTGAGGCAACCGAGAAATATTTTTTGTTCTGCTCCAGGCATTCTTTCTTATACGTTCCGGCTACCGGGTGCTGGAAGCGCGTCGGGTTCGTCGAGTTTCCCGTAATAGATACGTCAACTTTCTCAAGATGCATGATCGCCACGCCCTCGCGCACGTCATCCGCTCCGAAGCACCTGACGTTCTTACGCTCGCCGTCGGAATAGGCAATTTCCTTTACCACTTTCACCTGCCCGGCGGCGTAGTCGAACTGTGTTTGGACATACGTGAAGCCGTTGATGCGCGATATTATCTGCGCGGCGTCCTTGCCCAAACCGTTCAGCATGACGCGGAGAGGCGTTTTGCGGCTCTTGTTGGCGTTTCGAACTATTCCAATCGCTCCCTCCGCCGCCGCGAAAGATTCGTGTCCCGCGAGGAACGCGAAGCATTTCGTATCGTCGCGCAGCAGCATGGCGGCGAGATTTCCGTGCCCGATCCCGACTTTGCGGTCTTCCGCCACGGAACCGGCTATGCAGAACGCCTGGAGGCCTATGCCTATCGCTTCGGCGGCTTCGGCGGCTTTATTACAGCCTTTCTTTACGGCAATCGCGGCTCCCATAGTATACGCCCAGCCCGCGTTATCAAACGCAATCGGCTGAATGCCCTTCACTATATCGATAGGGGAGAAACCCTTGCCGCGGCAAATATTCTCCGCCGTCTCGAGGTCTGTTATGCCGTATTCGGAGAGGACGGCGTTTATTTTATTTATTCTTCTGTCGTAGCTCTCGAAAGATACCATACTTTACACCCCCTACTCCTCACGCGGATCGATGTATTTAACGGCATCGGCGAACCTGCCGTACGTTCCGGCGGCGTTTTTGACAGCTTCGTTTGCATCGGCGCCCTTCCTAATCGCGCTCATTGCCTTGCCAAGGTTTACGAACTCGTATCCGATAATCAGGTTATCCTTGTCGAGGGCGAGCCTGGTGACGTAACCCTCGGCCATTTCGAGGTAGCGCGGGCCCTTGGCCTTGGTGGAATACATCGTGCCGATCTGGCTGCGCAATCCCTTGCCGAGGTCCTCCAAGCCCGCGCCGACAGGAAGGCCGTCCTCCGAAAAAGCAGTCTGGCTTCTGCCATACGCCATCTGTAAAAACAGTTCGCGCATCGCAACGTTGATAGCGTCGCACACCAAGTCGGTGTTGAGCGCCTCAAGAAGCGTCTTGCCCGGTAATATCTCCGCCGCCATCGCGGCTGAATGGGTCATCCCGGAGCATCCGATGGTTTCGACCAACGCTTCTTCGATGACGCCTTCCTTTACGTTGAGCGTCAGCTTGCAGGCGCCCTGCTGAGGAGCGCACCAGCCGACGCCGTGCGTCAGCCCGCTGATGTCGCTGTTCTCCTTTACCTGTACCCATCGTCCCTCCTCCGGAATCGGAGCCGGTCCATGATATGCGCCCTTCGCGACCGGACACATATGTTCAATTTCCGCAGAATAGATCACACGCTATCCCTCCCAAACATAATGGTTTTACAAAGACCCATAAAAAATGGGCAGCATTACACTGCCCAAAGAATAACCGCTTTATAATCAGTTGTCCAGAGATTCGTCCGCCTCGACAGGCTTAGGAAGCTGCTTATGCAAGCTGTCGTACAACACTTGCCACACTCCGATTCCCTGACTTTCGCTCAGATGTTCGGAAACCATCTCCACCACCGTATCTTCGAGCGGCCCATATTCTCTCTTGCGCTCCTCGCCTCCGATGGTCCGCGCCGCTTTCATCATGTCCTTCCACAGTTTGCCGAATAACTGGCCCTCGAATTGCCTGCACGTCTCTTCAAGCTCCCGGGATTTTCTCTCGTATTCCCTGACCGACATCGAACCGTCGGGGTTCCGGAAATCCGGCCTGTTTATCGCGCGAAAATCAGCCATAACGTTCGCCTACTGAACAATCAGGGTGCCGTGCAATGCTCCGGCTTCGTCCATCGCCTGGAGAATCGCCACCAGATCCCTCGGCGTCGCGCCCACGGCGTTCATTGCCGCCGTGAGGTCGGCCACTGTCGAAGTAGCGGGCAGCTCCACCAATTGCGGGCCCTGCTCGTCAAGCGAAATGTCGGATTGCGGCGTGATCGCCGTCGTGCCCTCGCTGAACGGGCCGGGTTGGCTTACCTGCGACGTTTCCGAGACTCTCACCGTGAGATTACCGTGCGCCACCGCCGTGTTTCCTATCCTCACGTTGCCTCCCATTACGATCGTTCCGGTACGCTCATTCACCACTACTCTGGCAACTGTATCCGGTCTTATCGTCAAACTCTCGACGGACGCTATGAACGCCCCCGGAGAGTTTGCGTAATTTGGGGGGAGCTTTACGGAAATACGTCCCGCGTCGGGAGCGTGCGCCACATTGCCGAATTTTTGGTTTATCGCGGCGGCGACGCGCTGCGCGGTGGTGAAATCGGAGTTTCTCAGCAGAAAGGTGATATATCCGTCATACGAATAGTTCATATTGACGCCTTGTTCGATTATCGCCCCGTTAGGTATGCGCCCGACCGTGACGACGTTCCTTCTCGCTCTGGAACCTGACGACCCGGTCTCGGCCCAGCCGCCTATTGTGAGAGGTCCCTGCGCAACGGCATATACGCCGCCATTGGCGGCTTGCAGCGGGGTCTGGAGCAGAACGCCCCCCTCAAGGCTCTTTGCGTCGCCCATCGTGCTTACCATCACGTCGGCGGTCTGTCCCGGACTCGTAAACGGAGGCAACATGCACGTCACAGTTACCACCGCAGCGTTCCTGCTTCTTATCTGTCTTGCGTCCATCGTAACGCCGAACTGACTCGTCATGTTTGACAGCATCTGATTTGCCATCGGACCTCTGTCTCCGGTACCCTGAAGCCCGACGACCAGACCCATTCCCACGAGCTGGTTTTCCCGCACTCCCTCTACGGTCACAATATCCTTAACTCGAACCATAGGCTGAACCTGCGCCGCGAAAGACGGCACCGCGGCAACGAAAATAACCGCGATTAACACAACCATAAACAAACTTTTTACCATATTGCTTTTTTTCACGATGAAGTCGCCTCCATTCTTCTTCATCTATATTATCGGCATGGGGAATCGCTGAATAAAATAACTTTCGGCTCTAAAATCGCAAATTCGTTCGGCGTATTTGCGACAATCGCTTCGGCGCCGAACGAATTTGCGTTTTCTTAACGCGCGAATAAGATTTAATTCTTTAGAAGATTGCCTGTAGTATCTGGTTTATCAGACCCGGGCGCTGCGTGCGGGTTATTACGCCCTTTCCGTTGAATAACAGTTCCGGGTTCGCAACCCGATTACTGTCAACGGTGTTGTCGTGCCCTATGTCCAGCGGTCTCACGACGCCGGAATAACGGACGTTCGTCCTCTCGGCTCCGTTTACCATCGAACGCTCGCCATGAATTACCAGATTTCCGTTAGGCATCACGTCGGTGACCAGGCAGCTCACCAGCATGTTTGTTCTCTTCGACCGCTCGACCGTGGTTTCTCCGCTCATGCTGGTGGATGAACCGAAACCGATCGCAGGCAGGAACGACAGTAATCCAAATCCGGCTCTGATATTTTCGTCAGTATCTTTGTCGGAATCAGTACTGCCCGAGTCCACGTCGCTGTATCTTTCATTAATCCTCACCAAAACTATATCGCCGATGGAAGACGCTTTCCTGTCCGAAAAAAGGCTGCTTCCATTGCTCCATAACGAGTTTGCCGAAACCGGCGCGCCAAGCGACAAAATAACCAGGATTGCCGAAACGATAAGTAATATTTTTTTCATTGGTTTTCCTCCTTAGTCTTACGGCGATTTATCCGAAATAATTTATTGGTTGATTTCCACCCTGTCCGCTCCAACTATCCTAGCTTTCAGAATTTTTTTGCTTGCCAGATTTTTAACCCTGATTATATCTCCGAAGCCGCCGCGCTGCATGGCAACTCCCCTTACCTCGATCCCCAGACCGTTCACATTTGCCGCTATTGTCACCGCCGTACCTGCACGGACGTAGCTTCCCTGCGTAATGTCTCCGGTCTCGATCGGGCTTTTCGCCAATATGGATTTACGCGCCACAGCCCCCGCGAGCTGTTCCGGCGAGGATAAGTTCGTTAACGTCATCGCCGCTTTTCCGATTCGCGCGCCCAACGCTCTCGTGTCTATAACGTCGCCTCTTGCCAACGGAAATTTCGAGTAAACCATCGGCTGATACCATGTCAGTTTTATCTGCTTTGTTGACTGACGGCCGTGATAGTCCTCCAGTCTAAGCGCAAGCGTCCTGGCGCCCGGCGTTATTCTCGGGGGAAGAATAAAGCCGTTGTAACCCGCAATCAGCGTATTCCAGTCGGTTGGGATTACCTCGACATCTATGCGCCATTTCCACGCGGTTACAGCTCTCAGTTCGGAAACGAGCGCGGATTCCGGCCTTACTTCAACGACATCGGGCATTGCAATGGCGACCGAACTGCCGGCGGCGCCCGTCGCCGATAGGGCGTCGATAACGTCGTCCCGCGAGAACCATCCGTTGTGCCTTATCACAGCCATAGACGCACAATCCGCAAGATCTGCGTCACCCATGATTTCAGAGTATTCGCCGAGATAGAACCATCCGTCCCTTGCTTCAATTGACGGAGGTAACGACACCTTTAACTCCGCCGCCCAAAGAGGCCCGGCCGTAAAGATCGCCAAAATCAATATAAACGCCGCAGAAATTCGAAACCGCATATTCTTCATATCCTTCGCAAAATAACCTTCACTAACGCCTCAGGTTGTTCGCGATACGGAGAAGTTCATCCGCCGTCTGAATGGTCTTGGAGTTCGCCTCATAAGCTCTCTGGGCGACTATCATCTCGACCATTTCCTCCACGACCTGTACGTTTGACATTTCGAGAACGCGTTGTTCGATAGTGCCGAAACCCTCGTCGCCCGGGTTGCCTGCGACAGGCGCTCCGCTCGCCGCCGTTTCGAGGAAGAGGTTGCGTCCGATTGAGCGAAGCCCGGCCGGATTGATGAAGCGAACAAGTTCTATCTGTCCCATTTCCTCCGGCAGAATATCGCCCGGCATCTTAACCGTAACATTCCCCGTCTGTGACACCGCAAAATCGACGGCGTCCTCCGGGATTACGATTGCGGGTTCCATGAGATAACCGTCATGGTTCACGACCTGCCCGTTCGCGTCTATTTTCCAGTTGCTGTCGCGCGTGTAAGCTATTGTGCCGTCCGGCATCGTGACCTGATAGAAACCCTCTCCGGTCAAAGCGAGGTCGGTCGGGTTGTCCGAGGTTTGGAGAGAACCCTGCATAAATATTCGCGTTGTGCCGGCTACCTTTACGCCGAGACCGACCTGTATTCCGGTCGGAATCATCGAGTCAGGTTCCACCGGCTGTCCCGGCTCCCTGTTGATCTGATAGATTAAATCCTGAAAATCCGCCCTGAGTTTCTTAAAGCCGGATGTGTTGACGTTCGCCAGGTTGTGGGCTACCACGTCGAGATGTGTCTGCTGAGCTATCATGCCGCTTGCTCCGGCCCAAAGAGAACGTAACATTCCGATTACCCCCTTTTACTAAGATGGACGCCCAACGGACTGGAAGAGCCTGCCCGAAAGTTCGTCCTGTATAGTCACTGCTCTGCCCGAGGCTTCGAAGGCTCTGTTGGCTTCGATCATCCTCACCATTTCATTTACGACCTGAACGTTTGAGCGCTCAAGTCCGCCGCTTACTATGTGAACGTTTTCCGCCGGCACGGGCGCGCCTGATTCCGCTGTTTCGGCCAGCAGAGATTTGCCCGCCTGGCGAAGGTAAGTCGGCGTCTCGAAACTAACGACCTGCAGCGTTCCGGCAAGTTCGTCGTCCGCGTATACCTGTCCGGCTTCGCCGATGTATATCCTGGTCGCGTCGCCAAGCGTTATCCTGCCGCCGTCCCCAAGTATGAATTCGCCGTCGTGCGTAACGAGAAAGCCGTCGCTGCTTTTCTGAATATGTCCCGATCTGGTGTAGAAAGTATTGCCGTTTCCATCCTCGACGACAAGGAAGCCGTCGTGATTCAGCACTATATCTAATGGGTTGTCCGTCCATTGGATGGGACCGCGTTCCAATGACATGGTTGTTTCGGAAAGAACGTTGGTCATGGAAATGTCGCCGATTGGCGTGCGTCCTCTGATATATGGGAAGAACATGCGTTCCTTGAGTTCCTCGTTCAGCGCTTCGTCCACGATCGTGTAACGCTCGACCCTGTCCATCAGCACTTCGGGAAATGATTTGTTTACCGCGACGCGCCCCCGGAAACCTGCTGTGTCGACGTTCGCCAAATTGTTGCCGACGACGTCAAGCATCTTTTCCTGAACCAGCATCGCTGATGTTCCCGCGTAAATTCCTCTGAACAATTCCGCCGCCTCCTGTTTTTGACGGAGACGGCGCGTTTGCTAACGCCTCCTGCCGCCCCGTCTCGTAGCCCCCGACAATACCGTTCCTGTATCTTTGAACTTGTCGAGCGTCTGAAGTGTCTTACCTGTTCCCAGTACCACGCATTCCATCGGTGAATCAGCCACTATCGTTTCTATCTCGGTCTGGGAGGTTATCAACTCCGGCAGTCCCTGCAAAAGAGCGCCTCCGCCGGTCAGTATTATTCCTCTGTCAATAATATCGGCTGCGAGTTCGGGCGGCGTTAGCTCCAAAACTTCGCGAATTCCTCCGATTATCATATTTATTGATTCTTCTATCGCCTTGGAGACGTCGGTGCTTGTTACCGTAACTCCGCGCGGCAGGCCCTGAATGAGGTCGCGGCCCCTTATGTTCATCGACTGTTCTTCTCCGATCGGATAACAGGTGCCGATCTTTACCTTGAGGTCTTCGGCGGTTTGCTCGCCGATCGCGAGGTTGAAATTTCTTCTTGCATATCGCATTATCGCCTCGTCGAATTTGTCGCCCCCAACTCTGAGCGATTTCGAGATGACGATGCCGCCGAGCGAGATAACGGCGACGTCTGTGGTGCCGCCGCCAATGTCGACGATGAGATTGCCGCTCGGCTCCGCTATGGCGAGCCCGGCGCCTATCGCGGAGGACATGGGTTCTTCTATAAGGTAGGCTTCCTTCGCTCCTATCTCAAGAGCCGCTTCAAGGACGGCGCGCCTCTCTACGTCAGTCGCTCCCGACGGCACGCAGATCATCACGCGGTGTCGCATTATTCGCTCGATGCCGCGCATGACTTTTTTCAAAAATAACCTGAGCATTACTTCCGTCATGGAGTAATCGGCGATGACTCCGTCTTTGAGAGGCCGCACCGCTATGACGTTTCCAGGCGTTTTGCCTATCATCAGTTTCGCGTCGTCCCCGACGGCCAAAATCTTTCCGCTGTTCTGATCCATGGCGACGACGGCGGGTTCCTGAAGAACAACTCCCTTATCCTTAATATATATGAGAACCGTCGCGGTTCCTAAATCAATTCCTATATCTCTCCCCCACACAGGGCAACACCTCTCCGCCGTTCGAATAAATTTATCGAAAGTTCGGTAAGATTATAGATGATTTACGATAATGAGCAAAATTTATTTTTGGGAGGCATTTACATGTTTTATAAAATTTCATAGCAAACTTCGTGAAAATGCTCTATAATTTTCGTGCCTTTATAGAACAAAAAAAATAAAATGAACGAGGTGGATCGACGTGAATGAATGGATTAAGAAGAATAATGAAAAGGTAATCTACGGTCTGGCGATACTTGCCGTCATCCTTTTGATAGCGTGGTTCTCGGCGAGAAGCAGCTTATCGCAGGAAACCGCCCGGCTTAACAGCGCCAATACGGAACTTGCCGCGGTTTCGGCGGCCAAAGACAAAGAACTCGACGAAGCTAAGGAAAAGATCGGCGAACTGGAGACCGGCTTCGAGGAATCAAAAGCCGAAGCCGAGAAGCTCGCCGCGGAAGTTGCGGCTCTCACCGCGGCTAACGGCGAGCTGACGGAAAAAGCGGCGACGCTCGACGCGGAGCTGGAGAACGCAAAGAGTGAGATCGACCGGCTTGACTTTGTAGCTTTACTGCGTGCAAACAATGTTGAAAACCTGACGAGTGAAGTAACGGTTCTAAGGCGCGTGGAATCCGAGTCTGAAGAAGAAATTGTTAAGCTGCGCGGCGAATTGGAGGTTGCGGACGCAAATATCAAGCAACTGGAAGAGACCATAAAAAGTCTCAGCGATTAGGAATAATTATAATTGAGGTGAATCGACGTGAATGAGTGGATCAAAAAAAATTGCGTAAAGGCGTTCTACGGGCTTGTAATAATCGCCGTCATCCTGCTGATATCAATATTATCCATGCGGAACACATCCTCGCGTGAAATTGCCCGATTGAACAACGTCAATACGACTCTCGCGGCGCAATCGGAAGCAAAGGATAAGGAGATCAGCGAGGCGAAGGAACAGATCGACGAGCTGACGCTCAGCGCGGATGCCTCTCAGACTGAGGCGGCGAGGCTTGCGGATGAAATAGCGGCTCTGACTGCCGGCAGCGGCGAGCTTTCCGACCGGGTAAAATCGCTGGAAGCGTCTTTGGCTGACGCCGAAGTTGAGCTGGACAGGCTCGACTTTGTAGCGTTATTGCGCGAAATAAATACGGAAAACCTGAGTAGCGAGGTAACGGTGCTAAGGCGCGTTGAAGCCGAACTGCTGGCTGAAACAGAGAAGCTGGCGGGCGAGGTTGCGCTGTTGACGGTTGAGTTGGACAGACTCGATTTTGTCGCGGTGTTGCGCGAAAATAATATTGAAAATCTTGAGAGCGAGGTAGCGGTGCTCAGGCGCGTCGAAACCGAACTGCTGGCGGAAACAGAGAAGCTGGCGGGCGAGGTTGCGCTGTTGACGGTTGAGTTGGGCAGGCTCGATTTTGTCGCGGTGTTGCGCGAAAATAATATTGAGAATCTTGAAAACGAGGTAACGGTGCTAAGGCGCGTTGAAGCCGAATTGGAGGCTGACATGGAAAAACTCGTGTCGCAGAACGCGCTGCTCGCCGGATCCAGCGTATTGCTGATTGACAGGGTGAAGTCGCTCAACGAATCGCTGGCCGACTACCAAGCTGAGATTGACAGGCTAGATTTCGTGGCGTTACTGCGCGAAAATAATATCAGGAATCTTGAGAACGAGGTAACGGTACTCAGGAACGTTGAAGCCGAAATGGAGGCTGACATTGAAAAACTCGCGTCGCAGAACGCGCTGCTCGCCGGATCCAGCGTATTGCTGATTGATAGGGTGAGGTCGCTCAACGAATCGCTGGCCGACTACCAGGCTGAGATTGACAGGCTCGATTTCGTTGCGTTATTGCGCGAAAATAATATTGTAAATCTTGAGAACGAGGTAACGGTGCTCAGGCGCGTTGAAGCCGAATTGGAGGCTGACGCCGAAAAACTCATGTCGCAGAACGCTCTGTTCCAGGCGTCCAACGGTTTGCTGATCGACAGGGTGAAGCTGCTCAACGAGTCTTTATCGGAAGCGGATAATCAGGTTGTCCGGCTGAGCAACGCCAATATGGCCATCGCCGCGGAATCGGCGGTCAGAAACGCGAGAATCAGCGATGCTAATAGCAGAATAGCTGAGCTGAGCGGCGAGTTGGAAGCGGCGGAAACAAAAATAGAACAACTGGAAGAAACGATAAAGGGTCTCGAAGCCGAATAGTTTGCAGACTGCCGGTTAACGGTTGCGCACGGTTGGCGTAATTGGCCGCGGACGAATCCGAGCTGCGCCGCGGATCAATTTTTACCGCCAACCGTTTAATTTTTGTAAAAATGATATCGAGGTGTATCGGCGTGAATGAATGGATAAAAAAAAATAATGAAAAGGTAATCTACGGGCTTGGGATACTCGTTATTATCCTGCTGGTATCGTTGTTTTCCATACGGAACACGGGATCGCAGGAAATCGCCCGGCTGAACCGAGCCAATTCGGATATAACAGCGGAATCCGCGGCCAGGGACACGGAGATAGGCGAGGCTAAGGAAAAGATAGATGAACTTACGCAAAACGCCGACGAATCGAAAGCGGAGGCGGAGAAACTAACCGGGGAAATTGCGCGGTTGACTGCCGCCGGCGGCGAGTTGTCCAACCAGGCGGCGTCGCTCGAATCATCTCTTTCGGATGCGAGAGTTGATTTGGAAAGGCTCGAATTTGCGGCGTTATTACGCAAGGAAAATGCCGATAACCTGAGTAACGAGATTGAGGTGCTAAAGCGCGTAGAGCTTGAGTCGAAGGAAGCTATAACCGAGCTGAACCGAAGCATTACTTCGGCGGAAGAAAAAATTAAGCAGCTTGAAGAGGAAGTAAAGCGCCTCAGCGGGCCGATCGCCACCGAGAAAGCTCTCCCCGCGGTACCGGAAGCATATGGAACTATAGCTATAAAGCTGTCGGACACATCCTCGCTCGTGAGGATCGCGTCGGGTGTTCAGCGGACGATCTCTGAGCTGTCAAAATTCCCCGACATTTTGGAGATACCGGAGGAATTGAAATATAGTCTGGAAGTGCTGAAGGAATTTGTCTCCTCTATGAGCGAGATGTCCTTGCTGGTCACCGTGTCGGATGATCCGGCGCTCTATGTGTCGCTCTTTGTGGAGGAGAATGCTTTCGACGATTTTATTTCAAAGCGGTTCGAGTCCGATTACGGCCTTTTCGTGATAGAGAATTGGCCCGGCGCCCCCGCAAACGGTACGGGCTGGACGGCGAAGTTTAGTCAACCTGCCGCTGCCGGGGACGACCTTTACTTCCTGAAACTCCGCGGCGACAGAACCACAGTGTTAATTTCGAATCACGCCGAGGGGATTTCGGAAATGGTGAGCGCCGCGCGCGAAGAATCCCCCAGTTTCGACGTCGAACGTATGACTGCCGGGGATAGTTATTATCAAATTAAGGCAAGGGACGGCGTCAAAGTCGGTGATATAATCGACGGTTTTTCGTTTGACAGAAACGTCCGCGATATGATGGAGATGCTGGCGGACGACCCCGAACGCGTGTTGTGGAGCATATCGGAAAGCTCATGGACTCTTGACGGCCGGGCGCTCTCTTTTGATTCGTACAGCGATATTTTTCTGCTGAATCCGCAGTTTGGTTCTGAGAGACAGGTAACGCGGGAGCCGGTAACCGTTTTCGGCGACGGCGATCTGGCCTACTTCATCACGGCCGACGTGGGCTTCATCTTGCGCTGCGTATTATTAGGGGTCAGCGACCCGGCGGGATTGCTGTTCGCCCTGGCGGGAGAAGAGCTTGCTCCTATGTTCAGCGAGAGAGACCTCAGGGATATTATTGACAGCGGCGTTCTGTCGATTGTCTGCGTCGCGGACGACTCGTCGGTATCCACGGCGTATCTGCTGCTGGAGAGCGAGGCACCGAACGTTGTAGACAGGCTTTTCTCGCTGTCTTATCTGATGGGTGGGCGTCATGCGAGAATAGAAGGTTGGGAAAACTCGATGACCTGGCCGATCCCGGTTCCCGGTTTCCCTGATATAGTGCTGGCGAAAAACGGCGGGGCGCTGTTGATAGGTTTGGGGAGCGACATAAGCTTCGGCCGGAAGTTTACGCCGTCCGACGAGTACGATCCCTATCTCTCGCGTGACAATGTGACGAGCATGATCATTTCACCGAGATTTCTGGATGTAGCGATAAACATGTTTGAATCGGCCGTAATCTACGACGGGGGAGCAATGACGAACGAGGAAGAAAACATATACGGAATTTTAACGACGCTTCGGGATTCGTTCGAATTGGCCTGCGCGAGGCTTTTTCTCCCCGGCAACGGCGAAGGAAAAATTATACTCAAGGAGGGCGGCGACCTGCTTGGAGCTTATCTTGATCTGCTTTCGGCAAGCGTGCTTCGCAGCCGAGGAGATTAAGTTTCCGGGGAAGCCGGGGATATCGTATATGATGCCGGGGCGGCTGCGAAGGCCGCCCCGGTTTTTTTACTTGAGAAGCGAGAAATCTCCTATAGGATCAAACAGTTCCCTGCACCTGATCAGAAGTCCGAGGCGCGAGGCCCGCGCGGCCGGATCGGGATCCATAACCATCACGTTATCGAAAAATCCTGAGATAGCTTCGCTCAAACCTGATAATGCCTCGCAGACCGCGGCCCAATCGCAGGCTTTTAAGGCTCGCTTGGCGGTTTTCGTTTGCGTTGCGAGGGCTTCGTTTAATGCCCGCTCCGCGTCATTGGTGAAGGAACCGGCGGCGCTCGCGGCCGCGCTAAGCTCATCCTTCGTAACTTTGTTCAGTATGTTAGCCACTCGCACCGCCGAGAGCACGAGCGGTTCAAACCACGGCTCGCCGCTTACCTTGTCGAACGCTTGGAGCATCCTCAAAGCCTGGAGCGGACGCATGCCCATCGAACTCACGGCAAGGCTGGTCGTGCCGTGAGCATAACCGCGTTCGCGGAGCTGGTTGTGCAGCCTCTGACGGCAGAATTCAGCGGCGGCGGCCGGAACTTCACGTCCCGCGGCGAGTTCTTTAGCGGCGCGAGAGAGGAGGGCGCTTAAATCAACATCAAGTTCAAGCCCCCAAAGAATTTCGTTTATTCCGCGCGAGGCTCTGCGCAGCCCGTAAGGGTCGGCTGAACCGGTCGGCGACAGCCCGACCTTATGGATAGCGACGATTGTGTCGGCCCTTTCGCATATTCCGAGAACAGCGCCTATCTTACCGCTCGGTATACTGTCGCCGGAGTGGCGGGGAAGATACTGTTCGAATAAAGCTTCGGCTACCTCGGGCGCTTCGCCTCCCCGTTTCGCGTACTCGCGACCCATCACGCCCTGTACCTCCGGGAACTCGAAAACCATTCCGGTCACGAGGTCGGTTTTGGCAAGAAGGGCGGCTCTGTCGACCGGTTCGGCAATTTTATTTTCCTTCAAATGTTTTACCAGCCACGCGCACAGGACTCGCACGCGCTCCGTCTTTGCGCGCAGGGAACCGAGCTGTTCCTGATAAATTATTTTATCGAGCTGGGGAAGGCGGGATTCAAGGCTGCGATCCAGATCTTCCTTCCAGAAGAAAGCCGCGTCGTGCAGTCTGGCTCGAAGCACGCGCTCATTGCCGTCGCGCACCACGCTCATGTCAGCGGCTTTATTGTTGCTCACTCCAATAAAGTAAGGCAGCAGATATCCGTACTTGTCGCGAACCGGAAAGTAACGCTGATTTTTCTTCATGGTTGCGATGAGGACTTCCTCCGGAATGTCCAAAAACTCGCTCTCGAACGAGCCGAGGAACGGCACGGGATACTCGACAAGCTGGGCGTTTTCCTCAAGCAAATCCGGGTCGTCGTCAACATGCCCGCCTATCTCCTGTTCTATCGCGGAAATACCCTCGCGGATCATGCGTTTTCTGCGCTCATGATCCACGATGACAAACTCGCGTTCCATTATTTCCTCATATTCGCCTGCGGATGGGATCTGTACGGATTTCGCGCCCATGAAGCGGTGTCCCCGGCTCTCCGTCCCGCTGACAACATTGCCGAACCTGACGGGAATTATCGCGCTGTCCGACATCGCCACCATCCATCTCACCGGACGGGCGAAGCGCACCCCTTGCTCCTCCCAGTACATATTCTTCGGGAAGACAATTTTTTTGAGCATGTTCTGCATGAATTCCGGCAGAAGTTCCGATGTGTGACGGCCGGATACTTTTATTACAGCGTGAAGATATTCCACTCCCTTAAGTTCTATGAATCGGAGGTTGGCGGGCTCGACGCCCCGGCTTTTCGCAAAACCCAGGGCGGCGGCGGTGTAGTTGCCATTCGCATCCAGCGAGGAAGTCTTGGGCGGTCCTTTTACCGTCTCCTCGAAATCCTTCTGGCGGTCGGTGAGATCGCTTACGTACAGAACAATTCTTCTCGGCGTGACCATAACTTTGACGCCGGCGTATTGCAGGCGCAGTTCGGCAAGACCCGCGCGGGCGATGTTATCCAGTTCGCCGGTTACCCACGAGAGGAAGCGCGCCGGTATTTCCTCCGTTCCTATTTCAAACAGTATGTCGCGCCTTATCATATATCTTCACCCGCCTCTGTGTTCGTCGGCTCGCCGAATTTGCCGAGCAGAGGATATCCCATGCTCTCGCGCTGAGCCAGGTATTCTTTGCAGCACGCGCTCGCAAGCGCGCGGACTCGCCCGATGTAACCCGTCCGCTCCGTCACGCTTATCGCGTTGCGGGCGTCAAGCGTGTTAAAAGCGTGCGAGCATTTGAGGACGTAGTCGTACGCCGGCAGCACCATACCGCTTGATATCACGCGCGCGCTCTCGGCTTCATACATGGAAAACAGCTTAAACAACATATCCGTGTCGGCGAGTTCGAAATTATAAGTGGAACCCTCCACCTCCGAGCGATGATGAACGTCGCCGTACGTGACTTCGCCCGCCCATCGGAGGTCGTAGACGTTATTTAGCTTCTGCACGTACATCGCGATACGCTCAAGCCCGTATGTAAGCTCCGCCGGGACAATCTGCATATCCACTCCGCCGAATTGCTGAAAATACGTGAACTGAGTTATTTCCATGCCGTCGAGCCACACTTCCCAGCCGAGACCCCACGCGCCGGTTGTCGGGTTTTCCCAGTCGTCCTCGACGAAACGGATGTCGTGATTCACCGGGTCTATTCCAAGCGCGACGAGTGATTCGAGGTATAAATCCTGGATGTTTTCGGGCGACGGTTTCAATACCACCTGATACTGATAATAATGCTGGAGTCTGTTCGGATTTTCTCCGTAGCGCCCGTCCGTCGGCCTCCTCGACGGTTCGACATAAGCAACGTTCCACGGTTCGGGTCCAAGCACTCGGAGAGTGGTTGCCGGATTCATCGTACCCGCCCCGACCTCGGTATCGTATGGCTGCTGCAAGATACAGCCGCGGCTTGTCCAGAAATTTTCAAGCCGCATGATCAACTCCTGAAAATTCAAAAATATAACCCCCCTTGCCTGATTCCATAACGATAAAAAATTTTTATCAATACGCCGCGTAAATTATAACCGAAAAAAACGCGATGCGCGCTTGCCAACGTTCACGCAGCGATTATACTTCAATAAGGGAGCGGGGTGTGGAAATATTGAAGAGGGAGTTCCTGAACAAGCTCGCGAAGTTCGCAAAAATTTTGCCGTCGCGTAAAATATTTGCGGGTTTCGGGAAGTTTGCGGGCTTTGCGGGTAAGGCGGATCTTGGTAATGACCCGCCAATGACGGCGCTTTTGAAACTATCGATACCCTCGATAGGTATGTTTGTGTTCAATTCGCTCCTTCATCTTGTCGACACTGTCTTTGTATCATGGCTGGGTGAATTTCCGATGGCGGCAATGTCGTTCACCGGTCCAATAAACTTGTGCGTGTTCGCTATGCTCGACTGCGTTGCTAATGGCTCGCTCGCACTCATGGGCAGGCGTCTCGGGCATGGCGACGTCCGCTCCGCGAGGCACATTGCGAGAAGCGGTCTCGGGTTGCTGTACGTAGTTTGTATAATTTCGCTCCCTCTCGTGCTGTCCCCGGTGTCGAACCGGGTATTCTCGGCAATAGGCGCGAGCGGTAACAGTGACCTCCTTAGGCTGTGCTGGCTTTATAACATGTGGACTCCGCTGATGCTCCCGTTTTTGGGCTTCACATACATGGCGAATACAGTTTTCAGGGCCCAGGGCGACACCGTAACGCCTTTAAAGTCGATCTCAATAGCGAACGTAATCAACATCGCGCTCGACCCGATTCTGATTTTCACGTTTAGATTGGGAATAGCGGGAGCGGCAATCGCAACGCTGATTTCGCGCATCGCGTCGTCGTACTATCTCATCAGCAAAATGAAGAGTTCGAGCAACATTCAGATTTCTCCCAAACCGCGATTTGACCGCAGGCTGCTGATTTATTGGAAATCGATCCTTTGGATTGGCGTGCCGGTCGGCTTGTCCACAGCGAGCGTGGCGCTGGGTATGGGCAGCGTGAATAAGATACTTTCAACCTTCGGACATACCGTTGTGGCGTCGTGGATGGTTGGTTTACGAATAGAGGAACTTGCGTTTAACCTTGTGCAGGGAGTAAATTCGGCCCTCATTCCCTACATAGCGTTTAACTACGGGAAAAGGGATTTGGAGCGCATGATACGCGGATATAAATCCGCGCTGAAGATTGCGTTTGTGCTGGTCGGCACAGTGGGCGCGATAATTTACATAAAGCCGCGGTTTTTCCTCGGCATTTTCAAGCCGCCTCCGGAGATAATGGCGCTGGCAAGCAGATCGATACGCTGTTCCGTACCGGGCTACCCGTTTAACATATTCGTGTCGCTGACGAGCGGATTTTTTATCGGTACCGGGTATTCCATCTTTGGAACCATTTCCCAGATAATACGTTCCATAGTATTCAGGATATCCGCCGCATGGATATTCTCGCGCATTTTCACTTTAGAGAACATCTGGTGGTTCCAGTCGACGGCATTTTTCCTTGCCAGCTTTGTTTCGATGACATTCTTAATGTATTTGATGAAGAAGATAAGGCTGGGATTGTCGGTGAAGTAAAGAAAACTCGCCATAGCGCGCGGGGGCCGATATAATCCCGCGTTTAACGTTTGCTCCGGTATTAGATTTTCAGGCTGCGCTTTTTTGTGGATTTTCTAGCTTTTACCCTCGAAAAGTATGCTGTCCTGCTGTTTTTTGAAAGCGGTAATGAACGTGCTGAAACACTCAATTTCCTGCGCGTCCAGGGATGCCGGGGCCTTTTTGTATTCCTCGCTCCTGCTCATCTCAAAACAGCGTTCCAGCGCCTCGTTCAGTTTTTCCAGATGGTTCTCGGCGAACGCGACGGCCGCCGGTGTATCCTGGGGCATGTGACGTATCGTTTCAAGTACCATGTCGGCGAAATCACAGATTTCCAGTATTTTCTCGCGAAGGCGCGGTTTGCGGACGAGCGCCGCCATCGAACGCGCGGTTCCGACCTTGGTCGAGCCGACGAAAGCGGCGGGAGAATCCCTGCGGGGAGAATTTTTCGGTATCTTCGCCTTTACCTCTTTACGCACCATCCGCATCTTTTGCTCATCACGCATCAGCTCCAAAACTTCTTCCAGATTTTCCCTTTTTTGGTTCTGCATCGACGCGGTCGAAAAAAAGACGGTCAGGATCAGCAGCATAAGCGCGGCGGCAATATGGGCGGGCGTCAACATTCCTTTCCCCAGGAAGTCGGAGAAAATGAGCAGAGCGCCTGAACCGAGTAAGAACGCCAACGCAGTTTTATTCATTACTATAGGTCACCCACTTTTAAAACAGGCAGCTTGGTTTAAAAAACCGCCGTATACATATATTACAACCCTACACCGGCAAAATGCAATATCCAAAACATCGGTAATTACCACCAGGGCCACCCGGGATTATACCCGATAATTTCACCGAAGCGTCGTACGAGGGCGGAACCCGCGAACAACGCAAGCACGCATCCAATTGCCAGGAAAGGACCCAGCGGAACCGCGTCTCCTCGCTTGAGTTTTTTCGTTACCATCAGCGGAACAACAATAATACCGCCGATGATAAAGCCCATATACATTCCAAACGCGCAGTATTTCCATCCCACAGCCGCGCCGATCCCGGCCATGAGAAACGCGTCGCCCCAACCCATTCCCCCCCGGCTCACCAGAATAATTAGGGCAATAAAACAAAATCCGAGGGCCGCGCCAAAAACGCCGTCGATTACCGCCTGCCATCCGCCGGCAATGCGTAATAACAGTCCGATAACACCCAGCGAGAGCGCCCAGACGTCGTATATAAATCCGCTTTCAAAGTCCGTCAGGGAGTTAAAAAGAGAAAACCAAAGCACCAGCACTCCCATCAGCAATGCGTGGGAGAATCCCCATCTCAGGAACAGCGCCGCGGTGAGCGCGCCGGAAATAACTTCGGCCGCGAAATGCATCGGTTTTATGCGGGCTCCGCAGTACCTGCACCTGCCCCTTAAGGCGATGTATGAGAGCAAGGGCACGAGATCCGCTGTACTGAGTATGTGATTACAACTGTCGCACGTTGAGCGTTCGAGTCCCCACCATTTTTTTTCCGCGATCGTTCGCATCGCGGCGGCGTTAATAAAAGAACCTGCGCAAGCTCCTCCCGCCAGCGCCAAAACGGCAATCGTTATATTATAATAATAAAAAGCGTCAATCATTCTACAATACCCCCGTGAGGAGACTATATAAAATGCCGGTAATCGAAGTAAATCTGTTGCAGGGCCGTTCCGCCGAAGCCAAACGTAAACACGCCGCCGAACTTACGAAACTTACGCGCGAATGTTTCGACGCGTTGCCCGAGTCGGCGCGCATTATCTTCAGCAAGATGGCTCGCGAAAATTTCGCCGTGGCGGGAACTCTCGCAGCGGACGGAAAAAAACGACCGCGTTATTTAATTATAACCCCTGTTTGTTGAAATGAACGAAAAAATAAGTAAGAGAAGCGCGCGGGTGGGAATAATATTCTGGTCCGGAATCGGGAACACGGAGCGAATGGCGTCGTTGATAGCAACCGGCGCCGAATCGTCAGGCGCGGACGTGACGGTCAAAAACGTAGCCGACGCTTCGATTGAGGAGTTGGATTCGTTTGACGCTGTCGCGCTCGGTTCCCCCGCCACTAACTCGGAGTGCGTGGAGGAGAGCGAAATGGCCGCTTTCTCAAGAGACGCCGTTCGGTTTCTTGCGGGTAAACCGACGGGTTTGTTTGGCTCTCACGGTTGGGGCGACGGTGAGTGGATGCGGAAATGGGTGGACGAGATGAGGCGCGCCGGAGTGCCGCTTATCGACGACGGCCTCGCCGTGCGCGAATCTCCGGAGGGCGAGGCCGCCGACTTGTGCGTTGAATTTGGAGTCAGGCTGGTTAGGGCGTCGCAGATCTCCTCTATCTGAGGAGATTTCGCAAAAATCTTCCCGCTTCTTCCCGGACGACCTCCTCGATCTCCTGCCGAGGCTGACCGGTTCCGGACACCGGCAGTTGTTCCGAAGTATCTGCGGGGGAGAGAGGAATCCCAATGATATCAGTGATGACATTCCCGATATTCTGCTGTTGATTTTGGGGCTCCGGGGCGCCCGGTAACGTCACTAAGTTCGGCGGACCGGCCCTTACTATTGAGAACGAAGGTTTTTCGGCGTTGCCGTCGATTCTGAATGATACTTCCCGGAAGTCCGTCTGTCTGCTGCCGGCGGAACCGCCGTCCAGAGTTTGCTTCAAAATATCCTCCAATCCCCGCCCGGAGAATATGTCGCTTATATTGCCTCCCGCAACGGCCCCTACCGCTCCCATTACGCCTCCCGCGGCGGCATTGAACAGTTGAAAATTCACATTTCCTTCCCCGGTCAGATTCAGATCTCCTGCATATGTGATTGGTCCCTCCGCATAGACGTATCTGTACAGCGGATCTCCCTCCGGCGCTAAGGCCGCGGAGCCATTTAGAAGGATGAGGCGGTTTGTTTCAAGTCTGAAGGGAGCTGTGATCTCAGTGTAACGGATGGAATCTGCGCCGTATAACCTCGAAGCCAGATCAAGCCACTTAAAGCCGCTGACGCCGCCCGAACCGACTATTGCCCTGCCGGTTCCCTCCAACGCAAATTCGGGAGCCGACGCTCCGCTGAACGACATATCCATCGTTCCTCTTCCCGTAATATTGCCGTCAAGATCAGGGATCAAGTCGTGAATCAGAGCGTTGACGTCCACGCCGGACGCGCTCAGTCTTCCTGAATATTGCATCGTTTGCGTGTTTACGTTGCCGTCAAACGACAAAGTTCCGCCGTTCAGACTTGCCGAACCCTGTCCGAATCTGAAATTTACGCCGTCAAGCGCAATCGGAACCGAGGCGTCCGCAAGCCGCAGGCCGAAAATTCTGACCGAGGGCGCGGATGCGTTACCCTGTCCCGAGATTCCGTCGGCCGAAAGAGCCGCGTTGACGCGGACTGAAAGAATTCCGCCGACTTGTCCCGCGAGTTCCGGAATGCTCTCCGTCAGCTTCGCGAGATCGAGTCCCGAGATCATTACATCGAACTGTCCCGCGCCGTTCGACGGCCTGAAATTCCCCGACGCTCTGACAGGCAAGCCCGACAAGTAGGCGGAACCGTCCCGTAACGCAAAGATTCCCTGCGCGTAAGAAAATTCCATCGAGATATTATCCGCCGTATACCCGGAAGCCGAGAACGATTCACTGCGGAGGGTTCCGTCGAGCGAAGGATCCGACATTGCGCCCCTGATTCTGATCGCCGCCGTCACATATCCTCTTGGGTCAAATTTTTCAGCTTCCGGGATCAGCGGCGTGAGTCCGGCCACGTTCAGGTCAGCCGTATTAAATATCAAGTCGAGTTTCGGCCCGGAAAGCAGTTCGGAAGCCGTGCCGGTCACAGAGGACGGCGCTCCCTGAAAATTCATCCTTCCGCTGATCGAAGCCTCGTTGCCGCCCGAAAGCCTGATCTGCAGCGCGGCGTCGGTACATGTCACTCCCGACGCGCCAATCGACGGAGCATTCAAAGAGATGATTCCTGAAAGCGCGTCGGCGGAACCTTTGATTTCCGCCGAGAAGTTTGAAATACTTCCCGTGATTCCCGTGACGCCTCCAAGACCGGCCAGTAATCCCAAATCAGCAGCTCCTCCGTTCAATTGAACGAAGACGGTCGGGACGGTTTCCCTGAACGCCATTGCCACATTTCCCGTCAGCGGAATTCCGAGGACTCTCGCCGTGGCCTGATCCAGCGAAAATCTCATCTGTCTGTAATTTACCGCGCCGTTGAAAGACTCGACCGGCAAACCGGCAAGACGTGTCCCCACAAAACCGGTCGTCGCCGAGAATACGGGATCCATCAAAGTTCCTGTCGCCTTGAAAGACATATTCACCGTCCCGGCGAAGTCTTTCGGATCCGCCGCGGGCAGGAGGAGCGATAATTCCGCCAGGTCGATGCCTTCGATCGTGCCCTGCAAGTCGAGTATTTCCGAAAGCTGCCCCGACGCTTTAACCACGCCTTTGCCTATCCTGAGATTGGCGTTTCTCAACGCCGACTGAGTCCCTCTGATCTCCGCTGCGAGCGTTCCCGACACCGCTATCGCGTTCACATGACCTTTGAGGCGGGCGGTGATTGTGTTATCGCTGAATCTGAGCCCGATATCCTCGACTCCGACTTCTCCCCATTTAGAGACGAACCGGCTTTGAACAAGCCTCAATTCGTCGACGGGCATCTCGAAAGGTCTGTCGGACGGCTGGCTCGGCAGATTGTCGAATTCCCCGATGAATTTGTCCAGATCCATATTCACTCCGCCGATGGACAAAAGTGAAAGCCGCGGCGAACTCAGCAAAGACATTATATTTATTCGGGCAAACACGAAGTCGGCTTTCAGCATTTCCGCGTTGTCCCTGGTGAGATTGGTTCCGAGGATCATATAGCCGCGCAGAGGATTGCCCGTAACATTGCTCAACCTAAGATCGGCCTGTAAATAAGTAACAGCCGCGTTTCGCACTTCGCGCGCCACGAGTTCGCACCCCATATCCAGTTTTGCGAACATCATGAGAATTATCCCCGAAAGCATTATAATTATCACAAAGGCCCACAGAATTTTTTTTATTCTCATGGCGAAAAATTTACCTCCATATTAATAATAGAACATTTTAGACTATGCGCTTTGGGATACGGCATCTATGTCCGCGTTCCATTGTACACCTTCGCCGGTGCGTTGCGGCTGTTCATGAAAATATGAATCTGTGATATATTGTGTGAAACGTTGATTAGGGGGAACGAACATGACTGTGGCAACGATGAAGGGAGAAGAAGTTATGACTGACTTTCAGTTTAAGGCGCTCATCAATCTGATGATCGATGTTGTCAGGGCCACACGGGATCCAGATAAAATTATAGAGCGGTTGGAAGCTATCAGAGACGGAAAAATCTCTGGCGATGAGAAGTTGAAGGATGACTAAAAAATTAAAAATAGGTGATGGCCTTTGACAGGTTTTTTTGACGGCGCGTCGCGCGGCAATCCGGGTCATGCCGGAGCGGGGGCCTGTATCCTGGACGAGGGTGAAGTTGTTTGGGAATGTTCGGAGTATCTTGGCACGAAGACTAACAACGAAGCCGAATACGCGGCGCTGATTTATCTTCTGGATGAAGCGAAAGCGAGAGGAGTGGCGGAAATCGAAATTCGCGGCGACAGCAAGCTGGTTGTCTGTCAGATCCGCCGCGAATGGAAGATCAACATGCCGCACCTGCGGGAGTTGGCTGCCGAGGCGTGGAGGCTGATGGAGGGCATGGACGTTAAACTGGCGTGGATTCCAAGGAACGAAAACAGCATGGCCGACGCTCTGTCGAACAAAGCTATAGAGGATCGCATGAGAAAATAAGGGCGCGGCATAATACCGCGCGTCCCTTGCGCGAATATCCTTCACGCAGCCGAGTCCCGAATCTCCTCCAGCGATTTCTTCAACGCGGCGAGCAATACCTCCCGTCGTTCTTTCTCCAGCATCCCGGACGGCAGTGCGTCCGGAAATATCGGTTCGCCGAATTCGACGGCGACGCGCCGCGGGCGAGGGAATTTTTTGCCTGGGGGGTATGCCTCGAACGTATCCACCCACACCGGAACGATAGGGGTTTGGGTCTTTAACGATACGAGCGCGACGCCCCCTTCGAGCGGCAGCAATTTCCCATCCAGCGTGCGCTCGCCTTCGGGGAAGATCAGAACGCTGTACCCGTTTTTGATAAATCCAATCGTGTCGCGCAACAGGCTCGCGGCGAGGTTCTTGTTCTCAGGAGTTACTGGAACGGCGCCTAAAGGCGGGATCAATTTTCCCAATATGGGAACCTTGAAGAGCCAATCCCCCGCAATGAACCGGATCGGACTGGGAAACAGCATACCTATCAGAGGAGGGTCGAGGAAGCTCTCGTGATTCGCCGCAAGGATCACCGGTTTTCCTCCCAAGCCGGCGAGAAAATTTTTCAGGCGAGGCAAGCCCTTTATCGACGCGCGATGATACAAAAAGAAATATATCCTGAAAAAAATTTGCGTTATTCTGAAAAACATGTCAAACACCCCCGCCGCCATTTTTTATCGTTGCGTTATATTTGTAATATGCTTATTATTATACTAATCGCATGACTATATCAAGGAGGCAATATGAATATGAAGCAGTTGCGGACACAAAAAACTCGAAAACCACGGAGTGTTTCCACCGGCGCCAATATGAAAATGAAGCAGTTGCGGACACTCAACGAAATGCTGGAGCACGCCTGTACGGTAGGTCCGATGTCGATCAGCGTCGCGTGCGCGGAGGATGCGGATGTTCTGGAGGCCGTCGAAGCGGCGCGAAAAAAGGGAGTGGCGACCGCGTTCCTTGTGGGGGATGGGGATAAGATAGCGTCCGCCGCGAAGGGAGTCGGCGTCGACGTTTCGAACTTCGAAGTCGTGGATGTGCGCGAAGGAGAGGCCGCCGCAGCGCTCAAAGCAGTCGAACTCGTATCCTCGGGCAAGGCTCAGATATTTATGAAGGGAATGCTCCACACCGACAACTTCCTGCGCGCTGTGCTGAACAAGGAGAAAGGCCTGCGAACGGGCGGCGTCATCTCGCACGTGTACTTCCACGAGGTGGAGGGGTACGACAGGATAATTTTTATTACCGACGGCGCGTTTATTCTTTTTCCCGACCTTCCGACCAAGGCGCAGATGATCGATAACGCGGCGCGGTTCGCTCACTCGTTTGGAATCGAGACGCCGAAAGTAGCCGTGCTCGCCGCCGTGGAATTAGTCAATCCAGCCATGCCGTCGACGCTTGACGCCGCCGCTCTCGCTCAAATGAACAGGCGCGGGCAGATAAAAGGCTGCCTGGTGGACGGACCCTTCGCGCTCGACAACGCGGTGTCCGAAATATCCGCCCGCCAAAAAGGAATTACATCGGAAGCAGCGGGAAAAGCCGATATTCTTCTCGTCCCCAATATCGAGTGCGGAAACATGCTCGCGAAATCCATCGTGTACTTTGCGCCGAACAAGACCGCCGGTATTGTGCTGGGCGCTAAAGCCCCAATCGTGCTGACAAGCAGGTCGGATTCGGCGGAGGCGAAGATGTTTTCCATCGCCGCCGCGGTCGTCTGGGCGGCTTTCCAAAGCGGAAAATAAAGTTTTCGGGGGCCGAATCAAGGCCCCCTTCTAAAAAAACGAGAGTACAAAGTGAAAATTTTCGTAATCCTTCCAGGTATGTCCTTCACCGAAATAGCGGTTTACGCCGGGACGGAGGAATTCATGCGCGAGGTAATAAGGCACTCGCCCGCTGAGATATTCTCGCTCCGCAGCCCTTACGAACAGGGATGGTACCGCTTTGATTCAATTATCCGGAGAATCGGCGAAATTAAATTCGATCTCAAAGACGTGGAAATAGTTATTACACAGCTTGAATCGATGAAATTGCCCCCCGGGATTTATTGGGTGGAGGAAAAACTGCTGAATTTTCTGTCAGGCGGTGTTATCGAGGAAAATCACTTGAGGTCGGGAGTATTCGCCGCAAACCTGTTGAGCAGGCATATCGACGAACACTTCCTAAGGGAGACCATACCGTTAGCCATACAACCGGTCGTCGCGGACGAAATTCTGCCCGAAGCGGTTTTGTCAGGCATTAGGGGCGTCGCGAGATCGCCTCGTTACAAATCACTATCACAGCGGACAGGCGCCACATTCTACGCCTGGTTGGGTTTGCGCAGGGAAATGAACGATATACGCGCCATCACGGTTTATCTGGGTAATCACATCAGCGTCGGCGCTTTCGACAGGGGACGCTTGGCGGACAGTAACTGTTTGCACGACGGCGAGGGCCCTTTTTCGCCTGCCTCAAGCGGCTCCATACCGATAGATACGCTTATTGATCTCTGCTACTCCGGCAAGTACGACATGGAGGAAATGCTTGCGATGGTCTCCGAGAGGGGAGGGCTGTCCGCATATCTTGGCGACGCTTCGCTGAAAACCGTTTCGGAACAGTACAAAGCCGGAAACAGGAAGGTTATATTCCTGGTGAAGGCGATGTCCTGTTCCATCGCTCGTGAAATCGGCGCGAAGGCCGCGACACTCCGAGGGAAAGTGGACATAATTGTTTTCGTGGGGCCGTGGGTAGAATTCGACGAGTTCGTCGATCTCATAAAAGAACAGGTCGAATGGATATCACCCGTGGTAACTTTTGAATACGCGGGGGATCTGCTGACCCTCTCCATGGCTGCCGAGAAATCATTCGCGGGGGGATGCGAGATTCTGCGCTACGGCAGGGACAGGCAGGAATACCGATAGCAGGTCCAAATTGCGGATTAACAATTGCGGATTTTACTTGCCTAAATACGTTCTTTATGGTAAAGTACCCGAAATTTGCCATAAGCGTACGGCTTGATAAAGGTAAGGGGGTATTTCATGAGGTTCCTGGAAAATTTTGGGGCTAAATCTGCCTCTTGGACAGGGAAGAATTATACAGGAAAAGAAACGACATTTAAAAAAGCAATTATATTGAGTTTACTCACCGCGATACTACTTTCGGCTGCTATCGCTGGTTGCGCCGCGGCGGATGTAAAACTTGCCGGCCAAGCCTTTGACGTGGCGGTATTGCTTCCGGGAAGAGTGATATCCGCTCAGTCCGGGAGCGCCGTCGAAGCGTCCGTAACTGAGCCTGTAAGACAAACGCATGAATTAAACGTAACGCCTCCCGGCAGCCTGAATGCGCAAGCGCCTCCGGGAAACGCGATCTCAACCCCGCGCAGAAGCAACATCGAAGAAGTAGCCGATGTTACCGTATCATCAATTAAAGGAATTACCGAACTTATGAGACAGGCGCATGAATTGAGCGCGATGCTTCCCACCAGCCAAAAGACGCAAGCGCTCCCCAAAACAGACCTTTATGCAGCAAAACTCATCGCCGCCCGCATACCGGAATTGCCGTTGCACATAGCTCCGCGGGAATCCGTGGCGGTCGGAACAAACCTTGCGATTCCGGGAGCGCAGGGTTTGATATGGCCTGTCGATGGATTGATTTACTCGACCTTTAACGCGACCCGCGGCAGAAGGGCGCACGGAGCTATTGATATAGTCGCGAAAAAAGGAACCCCCATCGCGGCGGCGGCCGACGGCATAGTTTCGGTGGCTGCCAACGGAGGAAGAAACTACGCGGGATATGGTAAAATAATAATCCTTGATCACGGCGGCGGTCTGTTCACTGTCTACGCTCACAACGACACAAATCTGGTCAAGATGGGACAAAGGGTGAAGCAGGGCGAGTTCATCGGAACCGTTGGGCGCACCGGAAATGCAACGACCGATCATGTCCACTTCGAGGTCAGAGTCTCCGGCGTAAAACGCGATCCCATCGCATACCTGCCGCCGAGGCC
>Ga0099364_10000581_pt1 | contig 62502 bp, 60 predicted proteins | sample TergutTh196P3_FD_73070 | JGI IMG/M metagenome (GOLD analysis project Ga0099364, IMG submission 73070) | Microcerotermes parvus P3 segment gut microbial communities from Pointe-Noire, Republic of the Congo - Th196 P3 | ecosystem: Host-associated > Arthropoda: Insects > Digestive system > Gut ... | reverse complement strand
TTTCGATTCCGACGAAGGCATACTCACAGTTGAATCGGACAGAGCCACAAATATGTGGCGAAATGAAAGAGGAGGCAACTTTCAGGTCAGCGATGTAACAACCGTTATAATCGAAGACAGCGTTACGCAAATAGGTACTAATGCGTTTAACGGCACAAGCATAACCACTATAACTATACCTGCGGGCATTACCGTCATAGCTCTGGGAGTATTTACTGGTTGCACAAACTTAACCGAAATAACCGTTGCCGCCGCCAACAGCGATTTTTCAGATATTAGCGGCGTATTGTTCAATAAAACCGCAACCGAGCTACTCCAATACCCAATCGGGAACGCAAGAACAAGCTACACAATTCCAAGAAGTGTTATGCACATAGAACATTCGGCGTTTTCTGGTTGTTCAAATCTAACCTCTGTTATCATTCCCAAAAGTGTTACGAGCGTAGATTCTTATGCGTTTGCCAGCTGTTCAAATCTTGAATCGATAACATTCAATTCACAAACCCCGCCGACATTCAGCACGAGTGTGTTTAATCAAAGCAACAGCGAAATCACAATATTCGTCCCATACGGTGCAGGAGAGGCATATGCGGCGGTTGAGCAATTGAGCAACTTCACTATACATGAACGCCCCGCCCCTGCTATCCACGATGACGATGATAACAACAACCGCGGTGGCAACTCCGCAAGAGATACAATTATCAGCGGCGGCGGAATCGGCGGCGCGGCAGGGAGCATAAACAACAGCGGCAAAACCGAAATCAACGGTCATTTTGAAAATGACACCTACATAAAACATTCCGAAATCCCGCTTGTTTATACAGCAGACAAAAATTTTGCAGATTTTAGAGAAGTCCGCATAAACGCCCGCCGCTTAACCAAAGGAACGCATTACACCGTCAAAAGCGGCTCGACAATCATTACGCTCCTGCCCGAATATCTGGACACACTTGATGAGGGAGAACATGAATTGAGCGTTCATTTCAGCGGGCTTGCAGTGGTTAAGGCTTCGTTTACCGTTGAAGATGCGGAGTATGATGATGTTTCAACTTTGGCGGGGATTTTGGGGGAATTTGATTCAATTGACAATTGATAATTGACAATTAATGTGTCGGCTTCGCCGACTGTAATGTAGGGGACAGGCTTGCCTGTCCCGTTGTTTACCTGTCCCGCCAATAGCGAAATGATGCGTTTTTTTGTGTGCGGGGACGGGTGCGTTTTTTTGTGTGCGGGATGGGCGCGTTTTTTGCGTGCGGGACGGGCAAGCCCGTCCCCTACAGAATAAAATTTTGACCTTCATTGTTAACTGTTAACCGAGTATACTTTGAAACAAAAAGCATCCTCTTTAAAATCCAGAACGGCGTTATCGCCTTTTTTTATGCTTCCGTCTAAAATCTGCTTTGAGAGCAGGTTTTCAATTGATGAGGTTATTTCATGCCGGAGTTTGCGCGCTCCTGTTTTATCTAAGCCGTTTTTAATTAGTCTGGCTATTGCCTCATCGTTAAAAATAAGCGAGATTTCAAGAGCAGAGGCTCTTTTTTTGAGGCTGTCAAGCATCTTGACGGCTACTCCCGAAAGCTCCGTTTCGGTAAGCTTGGAAAAGACGATAATTTCATCTAACCGCCCTATAAGCTCGGGGCGGAAATGCTTTTTAATTTCGTTTAAAACATCACGCTTAATATTTTCGTCATTTGAGCCGGAAGCCGAGAATCCGAAGGCATTTTTATCGATTATATGCGAAGCTCCTATATTGGAGGTCATGATAATTACGGCGTTTTTGAAGCTGACGGCGCGCCCCGTAGCATCCGTGAGAACGCCGTCCTCAAAAATTTGAAGCAGGATGTTGTAAATATCGGCATGTGCCTTTTCTATTTCATCAAAAAGAATTACACTGTAGGGCTTTTTGCGAACCTTTTCGGTAAGCTGTCCCCCATCGTCATAGCCGACATAGCCGGGCGGAGAGCCGATTAATTTAGATACGCTGTGTTTTTCCATATATTCCGACATATCAAAGCGGATAACGGAGCTTTCGCCGCCGAAAAGGCACTCGGAAAGAGCCTTTGAAAGCTCCGTTTTTCCCGCGCCCGTAGGTCCTGCAAATAAAAATGAGCTAATCGGTCGGGAGGGCTCTTTCAAGCCTGAGCGGCTTCTCCGAACGGCATCGGCTACCGCCTTAACCGCTTCATGCTGACCGACTACGCGCTTATGAAGCTCATTTTCAAGGTTTAAGAGGCGTTCGCTTTCCGTTTCGGTAATTCCGTTGAGCGGTATGCCTGTTGCATTTGACACAACCTCAGCTACCTGCTCCCGCCCTATAATAATCCGCCTTGCTTCACTGTCGGAATACCAGCTTAAACGCGGCTTGCTCCGCGTTTCGTTTATCCTCGCCGCAGGGTTATGCTTGTCAATCATGCGTTTCAGATTATCGGCAAGCTCGCTTAGGGTTTGCGGCTCGCAGGAGGCTTTCATTCTGGCGCGCGAGGAAGCCTCATCAATTAGGTCAATCGCCTTATCGGGCAGAAAACGCTCCGGCTGGTAGCGAACGGAAAGCTCAACCGCCGCCGATAAAGCCTCATCGGTAATCTCAACCCTGTGAAAATCCTCGTAACAGCCGCGCAAGCCGTTTAGGATTACAACCGCCTCCTCCTGCGAAGGCTCTTTGATTAGCACCTGCTGGAAACGCCGCTCCAGCGCGCTGTCCTTTTCAATATGCTTGCGGTATTCCTCATTTGTAGTCGCGCCGATTAGCTGGATTTCACCTCTGGCAAGCTGCGGCTTTAAAATATTGGCGGCATCAATCGCGCCCTCAGCCGCGCCCGCTCCGACAATTGTATGCAGTTCGTCTATAAATAATATGATATTCCCGTTTTCAATCACCTCATCAATGCAAAGCTTTAAACGCTCCTCAAAGTCGCCCCTGTATTTCGCTCCCGCAAGCATTGAGGTAAGGCTCAGTGAAAAAATCCTCTTCCCCCTAATCACCTCGGGGACATTCCCTTCCGCCGCAAGAATAGAGATTCCCTCCACAACAGCGGTTTTCCCAACCCCCGCCTCACCCACAAGGCAGGGGTTGTTCTTGGTTCGTCTGGATAATATTTGAATCACACGCTCAATTTCGCCGTCGCGGCAGAAAACGGGGTCAATTTTCTTTTCATAAGCCGCTAAGGTTAAATCCCTGCCGTATTTTAAAAGCGTGGGGACTTTGGCAAGCGGCGCGTAAGCCTGCGCTTCTCCCGAGTTTATATTCATACACGCGCCGCGAAGGCGCGCTATGTTCCCGCCGGAGCTCCTGATAACAGCCGCGGCAGTGCAATTCTCCTGCGTCAGCAAAGCCATAAGCAGGTGCTCCGTGCCCGCCAGCTTAACCCCTGTTTCGCCCGCCAAGGCGTAGGCATCCTCAATCATTCTTTTTGCGGCAGGTGTGATGGCATCCTGCTCTACCGCCGTCGGCTCTCCCCTGCCCAGCATTGCCGTAATACGGTTGAGCACCGCCTCCTCCTTAACGGAGCAGGAGCGGAAAACACTTGCCGCAGTGCTCCCCGTTTCGCTTATGAGCGACAGCAGCATATGCTCGCTCCCCACATAGGTATGCCCCAGTCTGCCCGCCTGTAAAAAAGCTTTGTTGATTACAAGATTCGCCTTTTTTGTAAAGCTTTCAAGATTATACATTAACTATAAACCCGACCTTTCAAGCGCGGTGCGTTAAGCCGATTAATTTAACGCGCCGTTGTATTCCATATATGTAATTATACACATATTTAAAGAAAATATTTGTCACACGGTGGAATGATTGCGCTTACATAAAGAATTTACAGATTTCCCCGCCCGGCTTTGGATATTCACAGGAATTGTCAAATAAATTGTCAAATAATAAGTTATGAGTTTCGCAGAAAATTAAACAAATTTTTCACCCCCCAATCAACATTTTTCTGCTAAAACGCACATTGACATAAGACAAAATAAGTGGTATGATTATATTATAGCCTAAACGAAAGGAAGCTTGCCATGAAAAAACTAGCCGCGATAACCTTAGCCGCGTTAATATTATTATCAGCCTGCGGCAAAAGCACCCCGCACGAATCGGAGCAAACCACGGAAGAAATGACGGGAGAAACAGCGGCTGTTGAGACAAATGAGGAAATTACAATCCAAACTACAAGGGAATTGACCGAAGAGGAGGTGAGTGATTTGGAGGAGATGCCGGAGATTGTATTTTTGTTAATACATAACGGCAATTTTTCCGGAAATACGGCAGAAGGTTTGTTTATTGACAATAATGGAATAATCAAAGAATTTTCATTATCTTATGACCAATTCCCTCCTTGGAGCAATGAAAACTTAGACGAGCTTGCAGATAAAATTATTACTAATTATGATAATCTTATCGAATATTCCGAAGATACGGGGCGCAGGGTTGAAATAAGCGAATTGACCACAAACTGGGAGTTGTTAAGAGAGGTTGACCTAGAAAGCGAAATAAGAACAATGAGTTCTCCTTATGATTCTATTGGTTGCAGTGGCTATCATGGAATAAAAATAAACACTACAGGGGAATTAACTGTAATTCCATTAAAAGGAAGCGGTGATTGGTTTTTTAGAAACACAGACCCTGTTGTTATCGAAATACGCACTTGGTTTGCTGAAGCCATTTCTACTGATGAAGTCAAGTATATTCCATAAGGAATAACAATAAAATTTGAAAGGAAATGTGATTGTGATGTCAAAAATCAAATTTTGCTGACAACTTTACAAGCATAACAAATTTTGTGCAAACTACACAAACTCCGCTATAAAAAACTCAAAAATTCATGCAGTAAGTCAATTGAATCTAAAGAAAATTTATGCTAAAATTAAGATAGTGTTAAAAAACGAAAGGAAGCTTACCATGAAAAAACTAGCCGCAATAACCCTAGCCGCGATAATCCTATTATCAGCCTGCGGCAAAAGCACCCCCCCTCTCGAATCAGAGCTAACTACCTCAGCCCCAACCATAAGCGAACCCCAGCCCAACACCGAGCCCGAAGAAAAAACCACCCCGCACGAATCGGCGCAAACCACGAAAGAAATGACGGAAGAAATAACGGCTGTTGAGGCAAATGAGGAAATTACAATCCAAACTACAAGGGAATTAAGCGAAGAGGAGGTGAGGGATTTGGAGGAGATGCCGGAGATTGTGTTTTTATTAATACAGAATAGCACTTTTTCTGGGAACACAGCAGAAGGTTTGATTATTGACAATAATGGAATAATCAAAGAGTTTTCATTATCTTATGACCAATTCCCTCCTTGGAGTAATGTAAACTTAGGTGGAGTAGTGGATAAAATTATTACTAATTATAATAAGTTCATAGAATACTCCGAAGACACAGGTCGCAACATTGACAAGGAAGAATTGACAAAGCACTGGGAGCTTCTAGAAGGTATTGAAAAAAAAAGCAACATAATTATGACTAAGTATTCTTTAGATGTTGATGTTGGCTATGCGGGATATTATGGAGTGCGAAAAAACTTGACGGGGGAATTGGAAGTAATTCCGTTAAAGGGAAGGGGGAACATGTTGTACGACAACACAGACCCACTAACTGAGGAAATATGCGATTGGCTTGTTAAGGTCATCTCGTTTGAGGATGCTGGGATTGAAGAATTTGGCATTGAGCAATATCCGGGTAAATGGGGACGCAAAGAGGTTTATACTCTCGAATCTTAATATAATTAAATTTGAAAGGAAATATGATTATCATGTTTAAAACAAAAGGAAGTAAATTTATAGCGGTTTTTTTAAGCGTTATTATGGCGGCGGGGCTCGTCATGCCGTTTTCAGCTTCGGCAGAAAGTGAGAGCGAAAATTCGAGACAAAATCAAGCGCAAGGTCATCGTGGGAGAAGGAATTCATTCCATAAAAGATTTAGGCGCGAGGACATTGCCTATGGACACAGGGGTGAGCGATACATAAAAAACCAAATTTTGATTACTGCTTATGATGATGTTTCTTTTGAAGAAATTGAGGAATTGTCAAAAAACATTAACGCTGAAATTGTTGGATTTATTGAAATTACTAACGACTATCAAATTGAACTGAGAAAATCTTCTTCAATTGATTTTCTTAACCAACTTATCGGAGATTTAATTAACAACCCCCTTATAGAATTCGCCTCGTTAAACACAGTTTTTAAGATAAAATATGACGGAGAATATTTCTCAAACGATATTGAAATACAACCTATTAATGGTGAAGTTAAAATTCACGAGAAAAATTGGAATCTTTATGCCATTAACGCTTATCAAGCTTGGGGTTTTTACTTTGGATTTAAGCCAAGACCACCAGCAAAAATAGGTTTAATTGATACCTTTTTTTACCCTCATGACGATGAAGATTTGAACTTTTTTGCAACTTGGAACACGGAGTCACTTTATGAAAAGGTTGCATCTGAAGAAAATAATCATGGTATGCACGTTGCTGGAATAATGGCGGCGGGCTTTAATAACGAAGAGGGAATTGCGGGTGTTTGTCCTGAAAACTTATTATATGGGTACGCTAATTGGGGTGTCAACGACTTTAATGAAGATAACTCGACTATGGAGTTTAAATACGCTATAGCTTCACTTGTGTCGAGTGGTGTTAAGGTAATAAATATAAGCATGGCTACTGATGAAAATTTGGAGTTAAACACCCAGTCAATGGGCGATTTTATTAATAAATTATTGCACAAAAATTACGATTTCATTATTGTCACTTCAGCCGGCAATGAAGCAAAAAATGCTAAAAAAAATAGCTTTCTTACGAATATTGATATTACGCCTGCAAAAGACCATATTATTGTCGTTGGGGCGATTGAGCATAAAAAAGAAGAAAACAGGAGAAATTCTCCTTTTATAAAAGATTCCAATGGTAATATGGTATTGAAGTATGATTTTTGGATTACTGAGGAACGGAATGATTCCGGTAGCAACTGGGGTGATAGGGTTGATATAGTCGCCCCGGGAGAACGGGTATACAGCACTGTTAAGGCAGGTGTCGGTGACGCAAAATCGTCATATGATTACAAAACAGGTACCTCAATGGCAGCCCCCCACGTCTCCGGCGTAGCGGGCATGATTTATTCTCTGAAACCTAATCTTCCGGGCAATCTTGTTAAGCAGGCTATACTTGAAGGCGCGAGAAACAGCGCGAAGCTTGATGTAGACAGAGTTGTTGGCAAAACCATCGGCAATCAAACCTATTCTTACTTTATTCTTGATGCAAAAGCCGCGCTTGAAGTTGCGCTCAGCTTTCCCGATATATACCAAGAAGAATTAGAAAACGGCATTATCATGGGTAGCATAACAAACGGCGATGGCAACCTTTTCAGAAGCGGGACAGCCGTTGTAAATGCTTATGAATATGTCAACAATGAGTGGACTTCGCTGGCGTCTGAATATCCCGATGAAAGCTACGGGCACTATGAGCTTATTCTCGATATTGATAAAACCAAAAGTATCAAGCTTGAATATAACGCCTTGGGCTGTAAAACAATAGAAAAGTATGTTGATTTATCGCCTAAAGAGGTCATATATATGGGCAATATTGCATTAACCCCCGCCGACAACAACGGCAGCGAAGACCCCAATAATAATAACAATGACTTCGTAGTCATCATTGAGGACGAAGAGATTTGGCAAGGTTACGGCGTTTATATGGAGTGGACACATACTAGTAATGATACTGTTTGGTTAAACCAACGCTATTCTTCCAGTCATGGAGTTGTTACTCAATTACCAAATGGTGGACTTTATTATGAAATCATATTTTGGTGTGATGTACGTTGGACTAATTTAAGTACAGGGGAGTCATTTTTTGTTGAAAGTGGTGTACCTTACACTTATTACAGTGTACCCGAAGATTGTATATCATTCCCTAATTTTAAAATAGCAGGCGATTGGCGTTGGAATTCAGACGGCACACCATACAACAAGTCTTGAATTAACAGACGATATATCCCCGCCAACCGAGCCCGTTTCAAGCACAGCCGAGGTTTTAAGCGCAGATGAATTTTTGCAAAGCTGGTATGTGGAAACATAACACGGCTAATAAAGCCCGCCGCCTACAGGTAGCGGGCTTCCGCTTTTTAAATTGTTACATTTTTGAAAATATTTTAATTAACCGTTGCCTTTTTGGCGCGGGCATGATATAATAGTAATGTGTTTGAGAAATACAGGGTTCAACTACGGGTCTCTGGCGGGTTGAGATTAAATTAACATATAGAAAGGACAATTTGAAATGGATGTAAATAAAACGCATTATGAGGGAGAAACAATTTATTCGCTCTCCGGCAAGCTGGATACTGTTACCGCGCCGGAGTTTCAAAAGGAGCTTATACCGGAGTTTGATGCGGCAAAAAGTATTATCGTTGATTTTACCTCGATAACCTTTGTTTCGTCGGCGGGGCTTCGCGTGCTTTTGATGGGCGAGAAAACGGCGAAAGTAAAGGGCGCGTCCATGACGCTGAGAAAAGTGCCGGACGATGTTATGGAGATTTTCAAGAAATCGGGGCTTGCCAGAATATTTACTATTAAGTAAGGGAACGGCGGAAATAAGGTTGACGGACAATTTCTAATCGGAAAGTTGGTTATGCGTAATGAGCGGCGGCGCGTTACAGGAATTTTTAGACGAAATAGGCTCGGAGGGCGAGGATTTATTACTGCTGGTCAGTGAAACTGCCGAGCTTGTGGATTATTACAGGCGATTGCTTGAACGGCTGGAGCTTGATTCTCTTACGGGGCTTCCGGGCGCGAATAAGTATCACGCGTATACAGCGACTTTGGAAAGCCACTCGAAAACAGTGGGAATGTTGTTCTTTGACGTAAACGACTTAAAATATTACAATGATAATAAGGGGCATCACGCGGGCGACCTTTTGCTTCAAAAGGCGGCTGAAAGCTTGATTATGATTTCCGAGGGTAACGTCCGCTCCTTTCGCTTGGGCGGAGATGAGTTTGTTACCATTATTACAAACTGCAAGGAAAAGGATTTAGATTATATCATATCAAAGTGGCGGGAGGCTTTGGCTGAGCTTAATACCCGCGACGATGGAATCCATTGCTCGGTTTCCGTTGGCGCGGCTTTCGGCGCGTCCGGGTATAAGCTTGCTGAGGTGCTTGAAGATGCTGATAAGCGGATGTATGAGGATAAAGTGCGTATTAAGGCGGCAAGAGGGCAAAAGCCGCGGTAAGTCTGTCTCTAATTATTGCGGGGAGATTTCGCGGAAATTCGCGGAAAAATGAGGAGTTAGTTTATGTTTCGGGGATTAAGCAGAAAACTTATCATTATAATGTGTTTATTTTCCGTTGCTTTAAGCGCGGCTATCGGATTTATAGGTTACAGGACTTATTTGGATTCGGTTTTAAGGCGTTATCAAGACTTTGTTTTCTCTATATTCAGCCTTGCCTACAGATACATAGATGCCGATGACATGGTTGAATGTCTTGCTACGGGGGTTAAAAGCGAGCGGTATGAAAACACCCAGCTCTCGTTTAATTTAATCAAAGAAACAACCAGCATTACCTACCTGTATTTTTTTACTCCCCGAGAGGATAAAATGGTTTATTATATCTACGCTTTTACGCAGGATGAGATTAGCGACTTGGGTGAAAACGAGTATTTAGTTACGCTTGCGGATGAGGACAACCTTCCGGCTGAAATACATGAAATGCTGGGAAATCTGGAAAATGAGGTTTGGATTATCCCCAATGTGTCCGATTACGGATACATGATGGGTGCTTATTATGCGGTAAAGGATTCAACGGGCGAGGTAATCGGTATATTAGCGGCTGAAATAAATATGCTTGATATAAACATAACGCTCAGAACATATGTAATCACGATACTGGTCGGTGCATTGATTATTATGGCAATCTTTACCCTTTTGGCAATTTTATATTTCCGAAGCAATATAACCGTTCCGATACGGGAGCTTTCGGTGAATGCTTCAAATTTCGTAAGTAAGAATCCGAATGAGAAGCTGGAGCCGATTATCAGCTCTATAAAAACAAACGATGAAATAGAAATTCTGGGCGACAGTATAGAAAAAATGACAAAGGACATGATAACCTATATAGAAAACCTTACTGCCGTAACGGCGGAAAAGGAACGCATAGGCGCGGAGCTTACCGTTGCAACGCAGATACAGGCAAGTATGTTGCCCTGTATCTTCCCGCCCTTTCCGCAGTATGAGAGCTTTGAAATTTTTGCTTCAATGCAGCCCGCCAAAGAGGTGGGAGGGGACTTTTACGATTTCTTTTTGGTTGATGAAAATACGCTTGCGTTCGTCATGGCGGACGTTTCGGGTAAGGGAGTTCCTGCGGCTTTGTTTATGGTTATATCAAAAACCTTGATAAAAAACAACGCGCAAAGGGGCTTGCCGCCAAAGCAGGTTTTTGAAATGGTAAACAACATGCTTTGCGAGAACAATGAAACCTCTATGTTCGTTACCGCTTTTATGGGCTACCTTGACATAAACAGCGGAAAGCTCACCTTTGTAAACGCCGGACATGATGCCCCGCTGATAAGGCGGGACGGAAAGTTTGATTGGCTTGAAACAGAATACGCACTCATGTTAGCCGGAATGGATGACACCGAGTATACCGAGGGCGAGGTTATGCTGAAGCCGGGAGATGAATTGTTTCTTTACACCGATGGAGTTACCGAGGCTATGGATGTTGACGATAACCTTTTCGGCAATGACAGGCTTTTAGAATCTGTTAATAAATACCGAAGCGATGTCCTTGAAGATTTTACGTCGGAGGTTAAGCGCGATATTGCCGAATTTGCGGGAGAAGCACCGCAATCGGACGACATAACCATGCTGATACTTAAATATAGCGGCTTGCAATAAAATGGCTTTGCTGTGTGCAAAACGAAAGGATGAGCAAAATGAAGGACGAGCTTTACGTTGAAGCTAAAATTGAAAATATGAATATGGTTCAAGATTTTATTTGCGATAGAATCAAGGATTGTTCGGTGTCAATCCAAAATCAAATCGGATTGGTTATTGATGAGATATTTTCAAATATAGCAAATTATGCCTATAACCCTACGGTAGGCAGTGCTTTAATTCGGATAGCTGTTTTAGACGATGATATTACGCTGGAGTTTGAGGATGATGGTATACCCTATAACCCGCTTGAAACCGAAGACCCCGACATTACGCTTGACCTTGACGAGCGCGCTATAGGTGGTTTGGGTATTTTTCTTGTAAAGGATATTATGGATTACATGGAGTATCGGCATGAGGATAATAAAAACATTCTTACTATACGGAAAAGATTTAAAGAGGATTAATTGAATCCTTAAAAAGAAAAGCCCGCCTAAAAAGGCGGGTTTTTTTAGTTGAGTTAAATACCGAATCTTTTCTTGAATCTGTCAACACGTCCGGCAGTATCTACAAGCTTCTGCTTACCGGTGTAAAACGGGTGGCACTTAGAGCAGATTTCAACCTTTATATCCTTCTTTGTCGAACGGGTATTGATTATACTGCCGCAAGCGCACTTAATTGTAGTTTCAACATAATTCGGATGGATACCGTTTTTCATTTTAAGCTCTCCTTTCTATATTATATGAAGAAGACCATAGCAGCCCATCACATAATAAAAGGACAGTAGTGCTATTTTGTCACGTTTAACATTATATCATAATTTTTCAGACAAGTCAAGGCTTTTTATTTTGTTCACGGAAAGTTAACTTATTGCTTTGTCAGCGCGAAATCTGCTCGCCTTACCCGGTCTGTTCAAACTGCGAATTATAAAGTTCTGAGTAAAAGCCCTGTTTAGCTAAAAGCTCCTCGTGAGTGCCTTGCTCGGCAATATCTCCGCCGCGCATGACAAGTATTAAATCCGCATCCTTTATGGTGGAAAGGCGGTGCGCTATAACAAATCCCGTCCGCCCTTTCATAAGGTTCTTCATAGCCTTTTGGATGCGTATTTCCGTTCGCGTATCCACGGAGCTTGTAGCTTCGTCTAAAATCATAATCGCGCTGTCGGCAAGAATCGCGCGCGCTATGGTGAGAAGCTGTTTTTGCCCTTGGGATACGTTGGTCGCTTCCTCATTAAGCTCCGTTTCATAGCCGGAGGGCAGGGTTTTTATAAAGCGGTCGGCGTGAGCGGCTTTGGCGGCGGCGTAAACCTCGGCATCGGTCGCGTTCGGCTTGCCGTAGCGTATATTCTCCATGATAGTGCCTTTAAAAAGCCATGTATCCTGCAAAACCATCCCGAAAGCCGAGCGGATTTCGCTCCGCTCATAATGGCGGACATCTTGACCGTCTACTAAAATCCTGCCGCCGTTTACATCATAAAAACGCATAAGAAGCTTTACGATGGTCGTTTTGCCCGCCCCGGTAGGTCCTACTATGGCAACGGTCTGCCCCTCTTTAATCTCCGCGCTAAAGCCGTTAACGACAATTTTTTCGGGCTCATAGCCAAAGCATACATCCTCAAAGGACACATTGCCGGAAATTTTACCCGCTTTAAGGGGAGCTTCGCAGGTAGCCTCCTCCTCGGGCTCTTCGAGAAATTCAAACACCCTCTCAGCCGCCGCTGCCGCAGATTGAAGCATACTTGAAATCTGCGCCAACTGACCGATAGGCTGGGTGAAATGTTTAATATATTGTATAAATGCTTGAATATTGCCGACTGCTAAAGCTCCGCTCATAGCAAGCCGCGCGCCCGCCACGGCAACGGCGACATACCCGAGGTTGCCCGTAAATATCATAATCGGAAACATAATCCCGGAAATAAACTGCGACATAAGCGCGGATTTATACAGCTTCTTGTTATCCCGCATAAAATCCTCAGCCGCATATTTTTCCCTGTTAAAAGCTTTTATAACAAGATGACCGCCGAAAACCTCCTCAACTTGACCGTTGACCTTTCCCAAATACTCCTGCTGTTCTTTAAAATAACGCTGTGATTTTTTTACCGAAACCGCCATAAGTGCCCCGGACAAGGGCAGAATGACAAGCGCAATCACAGTTAAAATCCAACTGATTGAGAACATCATGTAAAGCACGCCGATTATAGTAGCCACCGATACCACAAGCGCGGTTACGCTCTGGTTAAGGCTTGAGCCCAGCGTATCCACATCGTTGGTAACGCGTGACAATACCTCTCCGTGAGGCACGCTTTCAAAATATTTCATCGGGATTCGGTTAATTTTTTCGGAAATCTCTTTCCTCATACGAAAGCTTACCTTTTGAGCTATAGCCGTCATGGCAAAGCCCTGCACAAGCGTAAAAACCGCGCTGATTCCGTATAAAAGCATAACGGTTAATATGATATGCGCGATTTTTTCAAAGTCAATTCCGCTCGCCCCGTTCATTTTACGCAAATATCCGTCAAAAATTTCCGTTGTAGCAGTTCCCAAGAGTTTAGGTCCTATAATATTGAATATAGTACCGCCGATTGAAAAAATAACGATGAAAAGCAGTGCCGCTTTATATCGGGCGATATAGGAAGCGAGCTTTTTGAGCGTACCTTTAAAATCCTTTGCCTTTTCAATCGGCATATCGCCGGGGGAATGTCCCGCGCGCCTGCGCGGTGTCTTTATTGCGGACATCTACAACGCCCCCTTTCCGCCCATACCGAGTTCTTCCTCCGATAGCTGAGAGTATGCGATTTGCCGATATACCTCGCAGTCCTCCATAAGCTGTTGATGAGAGCCCTCGCCTGCGACCTTGCCATCGTCTAAAACAATTATTTTATCGGCTTTTCTTATTGTGCCGATTCTCTGGGCGACAATAATGACTGCGGCATCCTTTGTATCTTTCAGCAATGCCGCTCTTAAATCGGCATCGGTTTTATAGTCGAGTGCGGAAAAGCTGTCATCAAATATATAAACCTTAGGGTTTTTAACAATAGCTCTTGCTATGGAAAGCCGTTGCTTTTGCCCGCCCGATACGTTAGAGCCGCCTTGCGACAATTCGTAGCCGTAGCCGGCTTCATTTTCTGATATAAATTCCGCCGCTTGGGCTGTTTCGGCGGCTTTTATTATTTCAGCCTCCGTTGCCTCTTGCTTGCCGAAGCGGAGATTTTCTTCAATGCTGCCTGAGAAAAGCGCGCTTTTTTGCGGAACGATGCCGATATTTTCCCGGATATATTCAAGCGACAGGGCGCGCAGGTCGAACCCGTCGATTGTTATGCTGCCCTCGGTTACGTCAAAAAACCTCGGAATTAGATTAACGATTGTGGACTTGCCGCTGCCTGTGCTTCCCACAATTGCCGTAGTCATTCCCGCCCTTGCTTCAAAGCTGATATTTTCAACGGCATTTTCCGCGGCATCTCCGTATTTGAAGGAGACATTTTCAAAGCGGATATTGCCGTGGGTTATGCCCTTCGCGGCGGCGTGATGATGATTCACCACGGAAGGCTCGGTTTCAATAATTTCCATAACCCTCCCCGCCGCTACCGAGGCGCGGGGGAGCAGAACGGAAATCATGGTAAGCATAAGAAACGACATGACAATCTGCATGGTATAGGTTATAAAGGCAATCATATCGCCGACCAGCAAATCGCCCCGCTCTACCCCCATGCCGCCGAACCAAATGATAACCGCGGCAATGGCGTTCATGATAAAAAGCATGATAGGCGACATAAAAGACATAACCATATTCGTGAAAAGCTGGTTCGACATTAAGCCCTTGTTCGCCTCCTCAAACCGCCTCTCCTCATGCTTTTCTCTGCCGAAGGCGCGTATTACGGGAAGCCCCGTAAGAATTTCGCGGGTTACCAGATTAAGCCTGTCGATTAAGACCTGTGTTTTCTTGAATTTAGGCATCGCCACGGCAACAAGGAGGGTGACGATAACAAGCAGTAACCCGACCGAGACTCCGATAATCCACCCAAGCCCCGTCCTTGTTCCCGTAACCTTGATAATTCCGCCGATTCCCAAAATCGGCGCGTATAAAATCATTCTGAGAAGGATAACAAGAACCATTTGGATTTGCTGAATATCATTGGTGCTCCGCGTGATGAGCGATGCGGTGGAGAATTTATCCATCTCGCAAGAGCCGAATGACAAAACCTTTTCAAAAACGCTGTTTCTGACATCCATGCCGAGCGTAGCGGCTGTCATTGCCGACAGGTAGCTGACGACTACGCTGGTCGCCATGATAACAAACGCCATCGCAAGCATTTCTCCCCCCGCCGCCCAAAGACTTTCGATTTGCAGCTGCCCTGCCGCAACCGAGGGGGTAACATAGTTATCAATCATTTTCGCATTCAGCTCCGGCAGAGCTAAATCGCAGTAAGCTTGTATAATCAAAAGGCAAAAAATAACAAAAATCCGAATCCCGGATTTTCGTAAATAACGCAAAATTTTAATCATCATTTCAATCCGTCCGATTGTGAAAAGCGGTGAATCATTCACCGCTTTTTTAACACACATTAATCAATTGAGGACAACGATAGCACCATTCTTGCATTTGGGATTGGAGTGTCTAATGTCTATCTTTTGTACTCTAGCAGGTTTAAGCTCTGTTGCTTCCCCGCAACTCAAACACTCTGAATATTCGAAAGTATTGTACTTCGTCGCATAACACGTTTCGTAAGTAATACTGCCCGCACCGCGCTCGTCATGGGTCATAATCGGAACCAAATGCTCACTCGTCTCCCCCGGAACTTGTATACGGATAATTGAACCAATTGCGTGCATACCACCACGGGCGCACGCAGCAGACACTGTTATTGCAGCCCCGATAACGATTGCACATACCGCAATAGTTATTGCCGCCATTCTCTTAGTTGATTTAAAAATACTCATAAACTTTCCTCTTCTCTTTTTTATTTTCAACTCCTCTTGCCTATATCATCAGCAAAGTTGTTGAAACGAGGAAACTTTTCCCTCTGTTATAATTATAACAAACTGCCAACGGTTTGTCAAGCAAAATAAACCCTCTTGGTTTTGTGCATATTGCACAAAGAAAGCCATAAATTCCCGCTTATTGCCATTTCTTGCGTATCGGTTATGTAGGGTGCGACGCCCTCGGCGCGCCGCGGGCGTCGCGCCCTGCAATCGTTTGTCGCTGACATTAAAAGCTTATCATGCAATTAGGCAGTTCTTTTCTAAGCTCCTCAACATGCTCGCGTTTAATCGGGTTATGCTGAAGTTTTAAAAACGAAAGCCTTTTAAGCTCTTTAAGAGGTTCTATGTCGGTAATCTGATTATCGTTTAACAGCAGGCGTTCCAGATTGACAAGCCTGCCCAGAGGGGATATGTCATTTATTTCATTTCCGTGCAAATCAAGGCTTTTAAGGGTGGTAAGCTCGCTTAAATCGCCGATGTCTTTAATTTTAGCATCGCCCAAGTCGAGGTTTTCAACGCGTTTCAGGCTTTTAAACGGGCTGATGTCGCTTATAGGGTTGGTTTGGAGCACGATTTCCGTTAGGCTGTCAAGCGCGCTGAATTCAATATCGGCGATTAAGTTGTCGTGCATGTCCAGATATTTTAATTTGGGGAGGTTTTTAAGCTTGACTACGGAAAGCTGCCCATCGTTCATGTCAAGCCTTTCAAGCTCGTTTAGGTTGGTTACGCTTATTTCGGAGCAGTAATTATGGCTTAAATCCGCCCTTACAATACCTGCCAATCCGTTTATATTAATGTTTTCTATACGATTATAGCTCAAATCAAGGATTTCAACCACTTTCAGCGCGGATAGGTCAATCTTTTCAATGTGGTTATGGCTTAAATCTAAGCTTGTGAGGGCGTTGAGCATATTTAAGCTGATGTCCTCTATTTGATTGCCGCTAAGCTCCAGACTGACAAGGCGGGGGAGATTATTCAGCGCGCCCGCATCCTTTACGCGGCAATCGCGCAGGGAAAGGTGCTCTAGGGTTGAAATGCCGTTGAATTCGTTCATATCCGATATGCGGCAGTTTCTGAAAGAAAGGTTTATAAGCGCGGGGAAAATATTCAGAGCTTTTATTTGCGGCTCGGGATTATCGTATAAATACAGGCTGTTAAGCCCGCTCAGAGCTTTAATTTTGCTTACATCCGGGATAGGATTCCCCCTCATGGTTAAGCTTGTAAGGTTCAAAAGCCCCTCCAGCTTTATTTTTTGGACTCTGTAGCAGCTTAAATATAGGCTTTTAAGGTTAGGAAGGTTAGAGATAGATATGGTAGTGATGGGGTTATTGCTTAAAATCAAGTCGGTTATAGCCGGAAGCGCGTTTAAGGATATATTGGTGAGCGGGTTGCCGATTAAATCAAGGCTGTTAAGAGATGTAAGCCCGTCTAAATTTATTGAGGTTATCTTGTTATTATATAGAGATAGACTTACAAGCTTGTTAAATTTGTTCATCATTCCCGCGTCCTTGATTAAATTATTGCTCAAATCAAGGTTTTCGAGGCAGACAAGCTCGCTCAAAGGGCTTATATCGGTTATTCGGTTACTGTGCAAAGCCAAGTTTTTAAGCTCGGTGAATTCGCTCAAAACGCTTATATCGAGAATTTTATTAAAGCTTAAATAAAGGTTTTGAAGCTTTTTTAAGCTTTTAAGCTCGTTTATACAGGATAGGCTGTTATTGTTAAGGTTTAAGTTTTGAAGCTTCCTCATCCGCCCTATCTTTTTTATGTCCTCCCCCTCCAGAGAGCTTGAGCTCAAAAACAGCTCCTCCAACTCAACGGAATATTCAACCCCGTTAATAATCGTCATTAAAAGAGAGGGGTTATTCGCTTCAATCGCTCCGAATTTATCGGCGATAAAGGCTTGGTTTTCCTCAAAGGAATCCATTTTTACACCAAGCTCCGCACACTCCTTGCGAACAGAGTGTAATACGTTATTCAGCTTCCTGTTTTCATCCTCCAAATCCTCCAAGCGCGCAAGGACTTTATTAAGCTCTGATAAAATCTTTTCTTCATTTTTCATAAAAAAGACCATGCCTTTCGCAAATTTTTCGGCTGATGTATGTGAAGATAATATTGCCGCCGCTTTACTCGGCTTCCGTATCAACCGAGCTTTTGACAGGGAATATAGATGCTTAACTTATATTATACATCTTTTTTACATAAATGTCCAATGTTTTTTGCGGTTTTTGCGGAAAATATAGGGAGTGTTTTTTGTTTATTTTTTATAAATAAATACTGCCCTTTTGACTACGTTGGCAATTTCAAAATCGACCATGCTGTGTATTAACGTCCCAAGCCCTACAAGCAATATCCCCGAGGTTAAAAAGCCTTGCTGATAGTATAGCTCGCTCATATTGCCTCCGAAATAAAATACACCTACCGCCAACAGTTCGCCCAAGGCGTGAAGGAGAGCCATGGAAAACGAAAACACGCGCAGTTCCACAGGGGAGCTATGAATATCGGGGCGTTTCTTTAAATAAAACGCGCCCAGCGTAGCAAATAAGATATGCGTTGCCGCTCTGAACACAATTACCGGCGGAAACCCTCCTACGGCAAAGCCGACTGTCGTTCCGACCGCAACCATTGCCGCCGAAAAGGGCGATATAAACATGGCGAGAAAAATAGGCACATGGCTTGCAAGCGTAAAGGAAGCCGGGGGAATCATAACTTTAAGCGGCATAAACATGGGGATAGCAATACCCGCCGCAATCAAAAGCCCCGAAATGGTTATAGTCAAAACCATGTTGTTCTTCATTTCCATTCTGAATTTCCTCATTTCAACCCTAAGATTTTCTTTTCTTTACTTATTTTATCATATTTTAAAACAATTGTCAAATATTATTTAATGGCTTTCAAAACTCTTGCATTTTTCTCTTTTTTATGATATAATCATTATTATGGGGGTGGGTTTCTTGAACAAACAAAAAGTAAAGGTATATACGATTGAAACGATTATAGAAAAGGTTATTAAGGATAGCAAGCATTATGATTTAAGCAAAATATTATCTGCCTACGAGGTCGCCTTTGAAGCGCATAGGCATCAGAAAAGGGATTCGGGAGAACCGTATATCTCTCATCCCTTGGCGGTCGCGTATACACTGCTGGAGCTCGGAATGGATACGGACACAATATGCGCCGCGCTTTTGCACGATGTAGTTGAGGATACGGATACAACACTTGCCGAGATTAAAAAAATGTTCGGGCAGGATGTTGCCATGATGGTGGACGGGGTGACTAAGCTCGGCAAAATCCCGATTTATTCAAAGGCTCAGGAGCAGGCTGAGAATGTCCGCAAAATTCTTCTTGCAATGGCGCAGGATGTAAGGGTTATTGTAATCAAGCTTTGTGACAGGCTTCACAACATGCGAACGCTGGGCAACCGCCCTTATGATAAGCAGCTTGCAACCTCAAATGAAACGCTGAGCATTTTTGCCCCGATAGCACAGCGTTTAGGGATTAGGGTTATAAGCGATGAACTGGAGGACATTTCGTTCAGATACTTAGACCCGTTCGCCTATAAGGAAATAGAATCCCTGCTATCCGGCAACAAGGAGGAGCGGGATGCTTTAATAGGGATGATTAAGGAAAATATTAAGGCTCGTTTGGAGGAATCCGACTTTGCCGATAATTTTTCGATTGAGGGGCGCGTGAAGTCGGTTTATGCCATATATAAAAAGACAATTCTGCAGAAAAAGGAATTTGATGAGGTATATGACAAATATGCGATTCGGATTATTGTAAACACCGTGCTTGAATGTTATAACGCGCTGGGCTTAATACACGATATATATACCCCCTTTCCGAATAGGTTCAAGGATTACATAGCCAGCCCCAAGCCTAACATGTATCAGTCGCTTCATACGACTGTGATGGGCGGGGGGGGAGTGCCCTTTGAGGTTCAAATCAGAACGTGGGAGATGCACCGTACTGCCGAGGAGGGTATTGCCGCGCATTGGAAGTATAAGGAGGGTATCAAGGACAGAGACCTTGTTCTGGAGGAACGCCTTGCATGGGTGCGCCAAATTATAGATGCTCAAAGCGAAACGCACGATGTTCAGGAGATTGTGCGAACAATTAAGTATGAATACACGGTTGAGGAGCTTTATGTCCTTACCCCTAAGGGGGATGTGATTTCGTTGCCTAACGGCTCTACGGTGATTGATTTCGCCTATCAAATTCACAGCGAAATAGGGAATAAAATGAAGGGTGCTAAGGTTAACGGCAGGCTTGTCCCTTTCCATTATACGCTTAGCACGGGCGAGGTTGTTGAGATATTTACCCATAAAGACCCTAATCACGGACCGAGCCGCGCATGGCTGGATATTTGCGCGACAAGTGAGGCAAAATCAAAAATACGCTCTTGGTTTAAAAAAGAGCGGCGTGAGGAAAATATTGTAAGGGGTAAAACCGAGATTGAAAAGGAATTTAAGCGTAACAGCATACACATCCCCCCCAATGAACTGCTTGCATTTTTCAGCGAGGACATGAAGCGGCACAATTGCGTTACGATGTTGGATTTTTACGCCGCAGTCGGCTACGGCGGCTTAATCTTATCGCGCATGATGCCGCGCTTTAAGGAACGCTACCTAAGGCTTTACGGCGCGCACGATGAAGCAAGGACACCCGAGCCCCAACCCGCCAAGCCCAGCGATGCGGAGATTGTTTTGGACGGCGAAACGAACATATTGGTAAAATATTCGCAATGCTGCAACCCGCTTCCGGGCGATGATATAATTGGGTTTGTCACAAGGGGGCACGGCTTGTCCATACACAAAAAGGACTGCGAAAACTACAAAAACTCCATAAAAAACAGCCACGATGCCGACAGGTGGGTAAAAACCGTCTGGTCGGAAAGCGCGGCTCAAAACAAATTTTTCAAGGTAACTCTCGACATAGTGGCGAACAATTCCTACACAATCATCTCCGATGTAGTAAAAATTTTAGCTGAAATAAAAATCCCCCTCACGGAAATGAAAAACAGGCTCTTAAAAAACGGCAACACAAGCATCAGCTTAACCATTAACGTCGGCGGAGTTTCTCAGCTTTCGGTCATCATGAGCCGCATTAAAAAGCTGCCGGATATTATTAGTGTGGATAGGGTTAAGGGGGGTGAGGGGTGACATACACCCCACGCCTCCGCTTATGTTAACGCGACCTGCGTTTACCTCATCCCTTGTATCTCCTCTATTTGGTCAATTACCTTATTGTATCTGTCAATTAGTGCATCTGCTAAGGCGGGGGATTCCATGTCAACTCCTGCTAATTTTAGGAGGGCTGTTCCGCTGTCGCTGTCGCCCGATTTTAAGAATGAAAGATATGCTTCTACTGCGCCGTCTTCTCCGTCTGTGATGCGTTGTGATATGGTGCAGGCGGCGGCGATTGAGGTTGCATACTGATATACGTAGTAATCATAATAAAAATGCGGAATTCTCGACCAGCCGTATTCCGTGCCTTTTACGGGGAGGAGACCCTCGCCGTTATATTTTGTGTTGACTTCAAGCCAAAGCTCCTCCATTACATCTGCTGTTAAAGAGCCGCCGTTTTCAACAATTTTGTAGATGGAATCCTCAAATTCGGAATACATAATTTGTGTGAAAAAAGTAGCGTGAAGTGTCAACAACTCCGAATACAGATAGAATAGCTTTTCATCATCGGTTTTGGCGTTATTCACCATGTAATCCGATAGGAGCAGTTCATTTACTGTGGAGGCAACTTCTGATGTGAATATTGTCGGACTGCCATCGTATAGATTTTTATTATTTTGAGCGGAATTATACTGATGCACGGCGTGACCCAGCTCGTGTGCGAGGGTGGAAAGGCTGTAGTAATCGTCGGTGTAATTCATCAATATATAGGGGTGAGCGGCATAAACACCTGCCGAAAACGCGCCGCCGCCCTTGCCCTCTGTGGGGTATACATCAATCCAACCGTCTGAAAATGCCTTTTTGAGGGTGCTTTGATATTCCGCGCCGAGCGGGGCGAGAGCATTGTTGAGCAGCTTTTCCCCATCCTCATATTTAAAGGAGGTTGAAATTTCCTCCGTGAGCGGGTAATACATATCCGATACATACATTTGAGCCGCTTTCATGGTTCTTTTTCTCAGCTCTGAGTTTCGGTGCGCGGTGTCCAAATTATTATTTGCGGCTGAAATTAAATTGTTGTATATCTCCAAAGAGCCTGCATATTCGGCGAAATACATCTCCTTGGCATTGTCATAATTTTGGATTTTAGCCAAGCTTACGTTTGCTTGTATATAATTGTTGATATTCTGCGCGAACACGTTGCGGTATTGCCCGTATGCAGAGAAATTCGCCTCCATTATTTTTTTGCGTAAAGCGCGGTCGGGGCTGTTATTTAATGTGTAGTAACGGGTGGGTTCATCAGCGGTCAGCCTTTCGCCCTGCGAATCCGTCACCGTGGGGAATTTCATATCCGCGCCCGTCAGCTTGGAGTACACTATATAAGAGCCCTCCGCCGATTGCTTTAACGGTATGAGCAGGGCGGCTTCATTTTCGGGCAGAGTGTGCTTTGCGGTTTCAAACATGCGGCTCAATCGGTTTAAAAACGGCTTCACTCTTTCCTCCCTTAAAAAGCCGTTCCAGAATGAAGCGGGCAGTTTCAAAAGCTCCGGCTCTGCGAAAACTAAAGCCTCTTGAAGCGCGAAGTCCGCTTTCATTGCTTGAAGCAACATTGCGGTCGCTTCGTTATCCGTTTGGTTCTGCTCCGTTTTCAAAAAGGCATAAGCCCAAAGCCGCTCAGAGACCTGCTCGGCGCGGTCGCGCGCTGTGAGGAAATTATAGACTGAATCCCCATCCCGCAATTTCCCCGAATATGCCGTAAGCTCGGGGATGATTCTTTGCTCCAGCCTCCTCATATCCTGCTCAAAGGCTTGCTTGTCCGCATAAACAGCGGTTAAATCCCACTGATACTCTGCGGCGGTTTCCTGCAAAGTCGGTGTTTGCGCGGTTATCGGTAGTGCTAAGGAGAGTGCCAAGGTTAAGGCGACAGCGATTGAAATCATTTTTTTCATTGAATTACCTCCGATTAAATTTTAATTATAACTTATTATACCACCGCAGAACCGAATTGTCAAGACAAAATTTGTAAATCCTTCTAGCAGTATCACGACCGTCGAGTACCCATGCGATAGTTTTCCCTGTGCGACGATTAAACGAATAAATCATCACAACTAACGCCTTCAACGCTTGTATATTCTCGTTTGTTCGCTCGTCGCCGACAACAAAATTAGGGAGTGTTGACAAAATAATCACATCATTCATAAAATAATCAATATTAATATCAAAATTGACATGAAAATTTGCATAAAGCCCGACAGTCAAATCCACCATTTCTATGGAGCGGGAAACAACGCAAGTTTTACGGCGAAACCGCGCAAAATTTCGTCAAGTTCTACCACAACTTCACTTGATTTCGGCGTTGGTTTTTTATAGTTGCTCTCCGCAAAACTTCTAATCCAGCGACACACAGCGTGAAGGTCGGTTTTGACGATTTTCGCAATCGTCCTCATCGACAAACCGCACATATACAGCAAAATCGCCAATCTCTTCACGTTTTCAGGTTTTCCTTTACTGCGATTCGGCTGAAATTGGCAATCGCATTGATATTATATCACATTATAATTGTTTTGTCAACACTCCCGTAAAAAGTTCGGAATATATCAGGAGAAACATCAAAATTGTTTATGTCCTCATAGCCTAAAACATCGTATTTATCACAAAAATAATTGGCAAACCGACAACGCAGTTTAATCTCAATATCTTGTCAATGCTCATTGAGGGCTGTTGCTGCTTTAAAACCTGCATTTTAGAAATCCCCTTAAATTAAGCGACCCGACGTGGTCCGCATTATCTCCGAAAAGACAAGAGGCGTGTCGGGTACTGTTATATATATTATATACCGTAAAATCCGATTTGTCAAGGGGGTTTGAAAAATATTTTAATGTTGCGACATATATCTTCCGCACCAACATATCGCACCACCTCTTGGTCCGTAGCGTGCGGTATAGTGAGTGGGACGTGGAGAAGTTGAACCGGAGGAACTTGAGCCGGAAGAGCTTGAACTTGAAGAACTCGAACCGGAAGAACTCGAACTAGAAGAACTTGAGCTTGAACTGGATGAATTTGAACTACTGGAAGTATTCTGACTTTTAAAAAGGGCGGTATCCGTGATAAGAATATTATAAAGGCTTGACGTGGTGAAATGCAGATAACCACTCTCGTCAATGCTATACTTTGTGTTAATCTCTGAGACCTCGTTAGTTTCCGTATCATACGTATAGAACATCAAAGTTTTTGTATTGAGTTTAGACGTATCAACTTTAACGGCTATATCAACATTTGCGGAAAGTTTTGTTTGAGCGGCAAAGGTTACCTGTATAGGTGTTTGCTTGAATGCCTTATAGAAGGCTTTCTGTATAGCTGTATTTTCCGTCGTATTATATAGGGTTATCGGAGTTTTGATTGTAGCTTTTGAATTTTTGAATTTTGTCGGGTCGATATACATTCTTGCGACAATCTTACCGTCCGAGAGAGTATCTGCTGTAATTGTTTCCGTTGCTTCGCTGATTTCAGCAGGCGTTACATTTTCGTTAGAGTAAGTAATTTTGGGACTGGCGGATATAGCAGATTCTTGTGCAATAACCGTCACATCAAACATTGGAACAGCGGTAAATACCATTGCCAAGCTCATTAAAGCCGCAAACACGCGGGATTTGTTCGATTTTTTCATAGATAATTCTCCTTTTTTATTACTTTTTCTAAATATAACATATCTTTTCGCCTTTGTCAAGCATTTTACCAAAGTTTGTAGAAATCTACCGTAACTAATAGTAACTATATAGTAACTTTAACTATCTTTTCATTACCCTCTAAACAATTTATACTTAGTATAGTGTCTTAAAGTTACGTTGGGGAGGAAAATATGAACTGTTTAGGCGATAGATTAAGAATTATAAGGCTTGAAAACGGGCTTACGCAAGAAAAATTAGGCGAACTCTGCGATACTTCGGGTGCTGTTATCAGAAGTATCGAGAAGTCTCGCCGTATGCCAAGCTATGAAATGCTTGCCTTACTGTGCAACACACTAAAAACTTCCCCCGAATACTTAATGCAGGACGATTTAACCTTTTCTCTAAGCAATGATGATAAAAAAGAGATAATTGCTATTATTGACAGATTTTCACCTAGTCAGTTATACATGCTTAAAGATATACTGCTCACGTCAAAAAAGCATATAGCGGATAACAATGTGCTAAAATAAAAGCTCCGCCGATAAATTAATAATTAAAGTCGCAAAAAACGCCGTCCAATCATCTGAACTCGTGACGATGACGATATTTTCCCGACTTTCAACAATTAAACCACACAAGCCCCTGCAAACACTAAGGTTTGCAGGGGCTTTCTCTGGAGCTTGCGAGGTGACTCGAACACCCGACCTGCGCATTACGAATGCGCTGCTCTACCGACTGAGCTACGCAAGCAAATTTAGCTTAGGAGGCTTGCTTCGATTTGTATATTACCTAAAACCCGAAAAATTTAAGCACCCCCGCATACCGCTTTTATTACTATATAACATTATATATCCAAATATAAAAATTGTCAAGTAAAAAAATTAAAAATTATTTGAAATTTGCAAAATAATATGTTATAATGTTATTATACGAGTTTAAGAAGCTGGTTTTATTATGGATAATATTAGGAGGTTAATATGCCCCGTAAGAAAAAAGTATCGTGGGTTTCGGTTTTTGAAGTGATTGTAATCGTATTGCTTATATTAATGATAGGCTTTATGGCGGCTTGTAATCTGCTCATTAAGAGCGATGGCAGCGCAACGCCGTTTTTAGGGCTTACCTTTTATAAAACTAACGCCGTCAATATGGTGCCCTTAATCCCGGTAAATACCGTCATTGTAGGGAAAGCATCCGAAATCGAAAGCATTAACGAGCATAGCGTAATTCTTTGTAAGCTGGGTGAACATACCACCCTTACCAGAGTAGTTCAGATTGATACGGACGAAAGCGGCAGGCTTTTCTATGTCGTAAAATTTGACACATCCCCGCCCAGCGATACCTTTCGCGTATATGAGGAAAATGTAATTGCCAAAGCGGTTTGGCAGATGACGGCATTTGGGAAATTTCTTGATTTTGCCACCTCAACGCTGGGGATAATCCTTGCCGTTGTAGTACCGCTGTTTTTAATCGTGCTGTTTCAAGCGGTGCGTATTGTCAATATAAGGAAACTTGAAGCGGAGGCATCCTCGCTTGGGGATATTGACGAAATTATTGTATCGCGCGATTCAAAAAAGGAGGAATCCCCCGTTACGTTTACCGCGCCTAAATTTATTGAGGACGTTACGGATAAATTTACAGCCCTCTCCCCCTCTTATTATGAATCCGAAACCACCGATGAATTCAGAATGTTCAGAACCAAGGAAAAAAAGCCCGAGCTCTCGATGAACATAACTCCGCAAGGCAGAGCGGAGTATTCCGCCGCGCCACCGAAAAAAAATACCGCTCCGGCAGAGCCCTTGTTCACTTACGACAGGCTGCCGAAAAAAACCTCCGTGCCCGCTTCATCAAATGCGGAGGCAAAACTTGACGAGCTATATTTAAATAAGCCCACAAAAATTGAAGCTACAGCCTCAAAATCTAAGGTTGACGAGTTTTTTGACAGCTTTTCACCATCAAAGAGCACTCAAAGCGCGCCGGGGGAGGAACGCATAGTCTTTACCCCGCATTTAAGCAATGTGATACCCGATAAAATTTTGGACATTCAAGCAGAATCCTACGCCCCCTTGCAAACGAGCTTTGACAATCATTCCCAGCCGTTCTATGAAAAGAGCGAAAAGAGCGAGCCGGAGGAAAAAGTGCAAATCCCGCCCCCTAAGCCCGAAGCTCAGCCCCTGCCCCCAAAAATCAGCACCATCCCCGAGATGGCTGTAGTGCCTAAGGAAACGCTTGCTCCTCCTAAAAAGAAAAAGAACAATAAAACAGTTGAGGAGCTTATGAACCTTATAAACTCAGCTGAAAGTAAACTTAAATAGAAGCCCTTACAGCCTCATTTAATTGTTCCGCCGCCGATAACAATATCGCCATCGTATAAGACAACTGCTTGCCCTTTCGTGACAGCTCTTTGAGGGCTGTCAAATTCTATCCTCAGCGTATCTTCGTCAAGCTGCCATACTGTGGCGGGTTGTTCGCGTTGCCTGTACCTTACGCGGGCGCAGACCTTTAACGGCATGTCAAGCTTATCCGTTGTTATCAAATTAATATCCCGCGCAAACAATGTTTTTGAGTATAAATCCTCTTTTGCTCCTATGACGACCGTGTTGTCCTCCGCTCTTATTTCGCAGACATATGCCGGAGCCGGCATTGAAAGCCCCAGCCCCTTGCGCTGACCTACGGTATAATAAATAATCCCCTTATGCTCCCCCAAATCATTGCCGCTCACGTCCTTAAAACGCCCCTTAGGGATTTCGCCGCCGATATGCGAGCGGATAAAATCAGCGTAATTCCCTCCGCGCACAAAGCATATATCCTGACTTTCCCGCTTACCTGCATTGATGAACCCCTGCTCCTTGGCAATATCTCGCACTTGGGATTTGCTAAGCTTTCCGAGAGGAAACAGCGTATGCTTTAACTGCTCCTGCGTCATTGCGTATAAAAAGTAGCTTTGGTCCTTATCAAGGTCAACAGCTTTTTTCAAAATATAACGCCCTTTTTGAGCATCGTAATCAATTCCGGCGTAATGACCCGTAGCGATGTAGTCAATATCCATGCTCCGAGCGCGCATAAGCAGTTTTTCAAACTTTAAATATCGGTTGCAGTCAATGCAGGGATTAGGCGTTTCACCGTTTTGATACGCCCTTACAAACCGCTCTATTACATCCCTTTTGAAATCTGCGGCAAAATTAAAAACATAATAAAGCATATCCAGCTTATGCGCTACACTTCTTGCATCCTCCGCATCTCCAAGCGAACAGCAGGACTTGTCGCATCCCGCGCCAACCTCCTCGTTGCCGAAAAGCTTCATCGTTACGCCGATGCAGTCAAGCCCCATCTGCTTGCTTAAATAAGCCGCAACGGAACTGTCCACACCGCCGCTCATCGCTATCAGCGCGCGCTTTAAGTCTACTGCTGAAGCGTTTTTTTCATTGCTTGATTTCATGCTAACCCCCATCATTTATTAATCCCCAAGGTAGCCGAGGCGTTTAAGCTTTCATCTGCGATTTTTCCCGAGATATAATCGTGATAAGCCTGCGCGCCGACCATAGCGGCATTATCTCCGCACAGCGTTATGGGCGGTATATGCAGAGAAAAGCCGTTTTTTTCACATTCCTCACTCAAAAGCCTGCGGACGGACGAATTAGCCGCAACCCCGCCCGCCGCCGCTATAGAGGTAAACCCAAACGCTTTCGCGGCGGATATAGTTTTACTTACAAGAATTTCCGATATGGTTTTCTGAAAAGAAGCCGCCATGTCGTTTTTATTTATTTCAACACCTTTTTGCTCCGCATTGTGAACGATGTTGACAACCGCTGTTTTAAGCCCCGAAAAAGAAAAATCATATTCGCCCGTGGGGGATTTGGGATAGGGGAGCTTAAAGGCAGTCGGGTCGCCCAATTGCGCCGCCTTGTCTACATGAACCCCGCCGGGGTAAGGAAACCCCAGAACGCGGGCTGTTTTATCAAACGATTCCCCCGCCGCATCATCGCTTGTCCGCCCGATTATATTAAAAGAAGTATAATCCGATACCTCAATAATATGAGAATGACCCCCGCTTGCCACAAGGCAGAGAAAAGGCGGTTTAATCGGATTTTCTGTTAAATAATTAGCCGCAATATGCCCTGCTATATGATGAACGGGGATAAGCGGCTTGCCCGCCGCCATTGCAAGCCCCTTAGCAAAGCTTACGCCGACTAACAGCGCGCCGACCAAGCCGGGCGCGTATGTAACGGCGAAAGCGTCAATAGAATCAAGCGCACATTCCGCGTCAAGCAATGCTTTTTTTACAACGGCAAGTATATTTTCGCTATGCCGCCTTGAAGCAATTTCGGGAACGACCCCGCCGAATTTCCCATGCTCCTCCGCCTGAGAAGCAACTACGTTTGAAAGCGCGCGCCTGCTGTTTTCGACAACAGCCGCCGCCGTTTCATCGCAAGAAGTTTCTATAGCAAGTATTTTCAAAATCCCATCTCCTTACCAGTAACCCTTAATCATAATCAGTGCATCTTCGGGAGGATTATAATAAAAATTTTTGCGTTTCCCCGCAATTTCAAACCCCAGCGAAGTGTAAAGCGAAATGGCGGGCGCATTGCTTTCCCTTACTTCAAGCAGGTAAAATTTAACATCGGGGGTTTGCGCCTCCAGTTCTTTGAGCAAAGCAGTAGCAACACCGTTTCTTCTGAATTGCGCGTTAACGGCGACATTGTTTATATTGACCTCATCTAACACCTTTTCGGCAGTAATAAACCCGCAAATCACGCCGCCATCCGTTGCTTTGAGCATGATAGCGTTTTCCTTTTTAAGCTCACTTAACAAAGAATTTTCGCTCCACCCGCAAAGCATACTCTCTTCACGCTCAATCTCCGCCAAAACAGGTATATCAAGCGCGGTTATGTTTTCTATATTAAAAATTAGCATAATTGACCCCGTCAGTTAACAATTAAATCCTCTAAATCCTCGCCCGTAAGCCCCGTGATTTCTTTAACGTCTTGAAGCGCAAACCCCTTTTTGAGCATTTTTAAGGCAGTTTCGGTTATACCCTCTTGCCTACCCTCTTGCCTACCCTCTTGCCTACCCTTTTGAATACCCTTTTGAATACCCTCCTGCAACCCTTCTTGCCTTGCGCCACGCATATTAGTGACTTCAATATGCAAAGCTTTTTCTCTCATTCGGGCGGCTTCTTGGATTTTTTCATCTTCGCTCATTTGATATATGACATAAACCGCTTCTTGAATAGGAGCGATGCCCGATTGGTTTAACATCTCAAATTCCTCCTCTGTTTCGGCATCGATTAGCTGAAGCCAAAGCTCTTTTTTATTATGCTTATTCGCATTTTTGCTGATTTTGCCAAGCTCAAAAAAGTGTATAGCACATTTGTCCGTTAAAACTTCATGCCTGTTTTTCTCCATAACCGTAAAATGCGAATGATACTCCCTGCAGTCAAAAATCGGGAAATTTACTATATTAATACAAATGCTTTGTTTTAAATCCTCAAAACCCTCGCCGCTTTTGAGCTCACCGCTGTAAAGTTTTGACCAGTAAAACAGGGTTCGCTCCCTGTAATTATAATCTTTGCCGTATTGCATTTCGATATTAATCAGTTTGCCGTCAACCTCCATGTTTATGTCCATTTTGACAAATTTTCCCTCTATGCTGTCGGGCAAAATCTCCGAATTTTTGATATTAACATTTTTTATAGACTCAATCGGTATTTCAAGCAGACTTGAAAGCAAGTCTATAAGAAGCCCTATGTTTTCCGTAAAAAGCTTTTTGAATATTATATCCAGCTTTGCTTTTAAAACATTTCGTTTGTTCATTTTCATGCTCCTTTTTTCGGTATTTATACCGTATAATTGGCATCTATTCAGCCGTGATTATTACTCACTAACCACTACTTTCTAAAAACTTCTACAGCATATTCATCAAAGCCTAAATCCCCCGCATGAACCACTGCAGTTATGGTATTTTTCCCGTCAGAGGGCGAAAATAAACAGTATTCACTTTTAGCCCAAACTCTTATCCCCTCATCATTTACAAAACTGCACCTGACAAAGGCTGTAACATAGTTCCCTACCCTTATAAGGCGGGTTGGAACAATATTTTCAACGACAGCTTCAATACATTTTCCGCTCTTTTTAAGCCGTTTAAGATTGTTTTCAAAAATCTGCGTAATTGCAATTAAACTAACCCCAATAGCAAGCCATCCGATACTATTCACCAAACAAGGCAAAAACATTGAGTAATATAAAAAATAAAATATAATTGACAAAAAGAACAATCCAACCCCAATAATAAATGAGATTTTCCCAAACTCCGCCCATGCACCTTTAAGTTTTTTCATAATATCACACCTTTCAGTCAGATTTTATGTAGGGGACAGGCTTGCCTGTCCCGCTAATAGCGAAATGGTGCGTTTTTTTGTGCTCGTGACGGGCAGGTGTGCGGGACGGACAAGCCCGTCCCCTACGAATCACGCGGCACATTATAACTCTTATAGTTTTCTTTTGTTTGGAGTTGCCGTTTTTTGGAATTGATTTTATAAATATCATAGTATTTTTCTATCCTATCAATATACCCTCCAAAACTACATACTCCATCATTATATACTTTACCTCTAATATACGCATAATCAAAATCCGCTCCTTCAAGATGAGCATCGCTAGGCATTATTACATAAGAACGTATCCAAAGACTTCTCGTTTTTTTAATTTCAAAATGAGCATACAAAAAAGTTGCTTTTTCAAGATGAGCATCCATAAAATTCACTTTTTTAAGATGAGCATGATTAAAATTCACACTTTCAAGATGAGCAAACCTAAATTCCGTTTCTTCAAGATAAGCCCCACCAAAATTTGCTTTGTATAGATTAGTTTCTGATAAATTAACATCAAGTCCTTTATATCTTTGGTTAATTCTTTTAATTACCTCAATAATCGCTTTATGGTCTTCTTTTAAATCGCAAGATTTATTTTCTTTAAATTTATCTACAGAACGCTTTTTTCTCAAATAAGTACACAAAATATCCATTACCCTTTGCCGCTCTTTAGAATTCGGGGCGTTAAACGCAAGCCTTTCAAGGGCGTAAATTCCCTCTATCCGCACAAAAACATCTTCGCCACTGCAAAGGCTTCTTACGGCTTCGTTAAAGCGTTTGTTAGTCGCATCTGTTTCTTTAATGCTTTGAAGCCTATAACCAACAGCTGAAGCCGCCGCGCCTGTAAACACGATAAATGAAAGAGATATTGTTTGCGCTATATTTAAGTAATCCTTTGTTGTAAACTTAACCCCGCCGGACTGCTCGGGCTTTGCACCGAAATATAAAAAGCAAAATATCCCCCCGAAAACAATAACAGCTATACACAAAAAAGCTATGATAGTCTGATGTATTTTATCAACCTCTGTTGCTTTCAGATATTCTACCAATCTTTTCATTATGTTCATTCTCCCCTTTTAGTCCTATTCTTTTTTCATGGGATTCTTGCATACATTATATCGTTTGTAAGCTTTATTTTAACTCGTTCCATTAAAACAAAAACCCCCCTGTCGCGCCGAGAAATTCACCGAAATCGCCGCAATATTGCTTATAGCTGTCGGTATTTTCCCGCCAAACTTTTCTTATCTCATCTTTATCTTTGCTGACGGCTATTACTTCACCGCCGATTATGTCGTAAAATTCATCTTTTTTATAGTTAATAATACAAACCCAATTACCGTCATATTCCCGCTCAATTTCCTGCATAGTTTGATATTTATTCATAATATCATACCTTTCAATCAGATTTTATGTAGGGGACAGGCTTGCCTGTCCCGCTAATAGCGAAATGGTGCGTTTTTTTGTGCTCGTGACGGGCAGGTGTACGGGACGGACAAGCTCGTCCCCTACGAATCACGCGGTACATTATGCTCATTCTCCCTTTTTAATCTCGTCACAAATCCTAACCAAATCATCAAAACCCAACAAAGAAGCACATTCATTTCGCAATCTTGCGGCGTTAGGTATTCCTTTAAGGTAATAAGCGCATTGTCTCCGTGCTTCGCTCATGGCAATGCGTTCGCCCTTATATTCAATCGCAAGCTTCACCTGCCCAAGCATTATGTCAAGCCGCTCGCTTAATTCGGATTCCGGAGGGATTTCGCCGTTTTTTATAAATTCTTCAATCTGCCCAAACAGCCACGGTCTGCCGTAACTCCCCCTGCCGACCATTACAAGGTCACAGCCTGTTTGCTCATACATGGCTTTTGCCGTTTGCGGCGTGGTAACATCGCCGTTGCCGATTACGGGGACGTTAACGGCTTCTTTAACCGCGCGGATTATCTCCCAATCAGCTTTCCCGCGGTACATCTGGTCGCGGGTTCGCCCGTGAACGGTGATTGCCGCCGCTCCTGCCTGCTCCATTAAAGCAGCAAAAGAAACGGCGTTAACATCTTCATTGCTCCACCCCTTGCGGATTTTCACCGTAACGGGGACGGTTGAATTTTGCACAACGCTCCGCACGATTTCAGCGGCAAGCGCAGGAGTTTTCATCAAAGCCGCGCCGCTCCCGTTGCCCGCTATTTTAGGGACGGGGCAACCCATATTTATGTCTATAATATCGGGTTTGTATTTCATTAAAATTGCCGCCGCTCTACCCATAAATTCGGGCTCAGAGCCGAAAAGCTGAAGCGCGCAGGGGCGTTCGCGCTCCGTAACGGTGCAAAGTTCCTCCGTTTTGCGGTCGGAGTAGCACAAGCCTTTCGCCGAAATCATTTCCGATACCATATAAGCCGCGCCGTTTTCCTTTGCGGTAATGCGGTAAGCCCTGTCAGCTACGGAAGCCATGGGCGCGAGTGCGGCGGTTTGTTTTATCTTTACGTTTCCGATATATATGCTATTCATCTCCGCCCTCTTCGCACTCCTCAATTAGGCTTTTCAGCTTTGCGGATTGTTCAGCCGTAAGCCTGTCATCGCCGAAATAAGAAACTAAAAACCTTGACAGTGAGCCATCAAACGTATTTTTGACATACAGTCTGCTTTTCCCTGTGATAAACTCATCTCGTGTAATTAAAGCCGAAACAATTGCTCTCTCATTTCTGAAAATCCCTTTTTCACAAAGCTTTTTCAAAACCGTATAAGTGGTTGACTTGCTCCATTCCATATCCATCTCCGAAAGCCTTACAAGTTTGGTTGACGAAAGCGGCTCATTTTCCCAAATAATCTCAGAAAGCTTCGCTTCGCTTCGGGTAAGCTTAAATGAGTTTTCATTTATTTTAAACCTTTTCATTACTGCGGCGCACCCCTTATTCAATTAACAATTAACAATGAACAGTGAACAATTATATTCAGAGGGTTTATAATTTATAGACCTTGATTTAGTTTAGCATTAACAGGGCGGCAATACCAATAGAATTAAAGTAAATATTTTAATAATAATTTGTGAATGGAAGCTCTCAAACGCGCTTATAAAATTTTTCTCTTGCATTTTACAAGGATTTGTATTATAATTATAAAATAACATATTCAAGCTTAATGCACAATTATTGTGCTGCGGGCTCTTAATATTTTTTGAGAATGGTGTGACTTTTTATGAAATTATCTTCACTGTTTAACAGTGGGAAAACCGTACTGTCGTTTGAGGTGTTCCCGCCGAAAAAAACAAGCCCCGTTGAAACGGTTTATAAAACGCTTGACGAGCTTGCCTCATTAACGCCAGATTTTATCAGCGTAACCTACGGCGCAAGCGGCTCTAACGCGGGTGCGGAGAACAACGCCGCTAATACTACTCTGAATATTGCCGCTTATATCCAAAATGATTTGAAAATCCCCTCCGTGGCGCATTTAACCTGTGTTTACAGCACCAAGGAGGGAATCAAATCATGTATTGAAGCCTTCGCGGAAAACAAAATAGAAAATATACTCGCGCTAAGGGGCGATATTAACCCCGAATTCCCCCGCAAGCATGATTTTGAATACGCAAGCGACCTTGTGCGCTTCATAAAGCAAAACGGCGATTTTTGCGTTTCGGGTGCTTGCTACCCCGAATGTCACCTTGAAGCTAAGGATTTAAGGAGCGATATAAGAAACCTCAAAACCAAGGTTGAAGCGGGCGCGGAGCACCTTGTTACACAGCTTTTCTTTGACAACGCGATTTTTTACAGCTTCGCCGAGAAGCTTGAAATAGCAGGTATAGACGTACCCGTAGAGGCGGGAATCATGCCGGTCGTCAATAAAAAGCAGATTGAGCGCATGGTGTCGCTTTGCGGAGCAAGTCTGCCCGCCAAATTTACCAAAATGCTCCAAAAATACGAGCATAACCCCGAAGCATTGCGCGATGCGGGCTTAGCCTACGCCATAGACCAAATAGCCGACCTAATCTCAAACGGCGTAAGCGGGATTCACCTGTATACGATGAACAACCCTTTGGTTGCGAAAAGAATTACGGATAGTATACGGAGCTTGTTGTAGTCGGTATACGAAATGTTTTGTGACATAGCTTCTTTCCAGCCATTCCCCAACCCTGTTTTATATCATAGAAGGGAGAACGAAAATGAGCAAACGAAATGTTTTAAAAGCGAAGCTGGACATAATATTCAAGAAGCTTTTTACGGAAAATATACAGCTTCTTATCGATTTACTTTCAAGCCTGCTTGAAATACCGATTGAATCTATAAAAAATGTTAAAATCAAAAATTCAGAAATTCTGCCCGACAGTATAGAGGGTAAATTTGTCAAAATGGACATAAACATGGAAGTTGACGGCAAACTTATTAATATCGAAATGCAATACGGCAAAGATTACAATTACAAGGAGCGAACCTTGTTTTACTGGTCGAAGCTTTACTGTAACGAGCTAAAAAGCGGTGAGGGTTTTGAGGATTTAAAACAAAGCATTTGTATTAATATAGTGAACTTCCCGATTTTTGACTGCAAGGAGTATCATTCGCACTTTGCTGTTATGGAGAAAAACAGGCATGAAGTTTTGACGGATAAATGCGCTATACATTTCTTTGAACTGGGCAAAATCAGCAAAAATGCGAATAAACATAATAAAAAAGAGCTTTGGCTACAGCTAATCAATGCAGAAACAGAGGAGGAATTTGAGATGTTAAATCAATCCGGGGTTGCTCCTATTCAAGAAGCAGTTTACATTATCTACCAAATGAGCGAGGACGAAAAAATCCAAGAAGCCGCTCGTATTAGAGAAAAAGCTTTGCATATTGAAGCTACTAATATGCGGGGTGCAAGGCAAGCGGGAATTCAAGAAGGGATTCAAAAGGGCGTTCAAAAAGGTGCTGTTGATATAGCGCGCAAGCTCTTAAAAAGAAACAGACCGCCGGAAGAAATTGCGGAGGATACAGGCTTAGCAATCGAAGAGGTAAGGGCTTTGTCAGTCAACGGTTAAAAATAAGTTACTCATAAGGAACACGCCGATGCAAGATTTAATAAAAGAGTGCGAAGCAGAATTAAACGCCGTCATTTCGCCTGCTTATGTTTACAAGGTGTTTATTATAGAAGCTATGACAGAAAATTCTGTAAAGCTAAAGGACTGCCCCTTTATTTTAAGGGGTTATGACATAGCCGTGCATTTGAAAAACAGCCAAAAAGCAATCCTGCTGGGCGTGACAATCGGCGCGGGGGTTGACGCGCTTATACGCAAAATGCAGATTGAAAATATGGCAAAAGCCGTAATCATAGACGGGCTTGCCGCCGAGGCTATTGAGCGGCTTTGTGATTCATTCCAAACCCGCGAACAAGGAAGCTTAGGGGCATATGCTCCCCAAAAAGCCTTGCCCCGCTTTTCACCCGGTTACGGCGATTTCCCGATTGAAGCGCAAAAGGATTTTCAGAATGTTCTTAATTTGCATAAAGCAATCGGCGTAAGCGTAAGCGATACTATGCTTTTAACTCCGTCAAAATCCGTTACGGCGGTTTTGCCAGTGAACAGTTCGGAGTTGTTTCAAACACATTAAGAAGCCGGTTTCATAGAAAGGAGAATGAAAATGAACAAACGAAATGTTTTAAAAGCAAAGCTGGACATAATATTCAAGAAGCTTTTTACGGAAAATATACAGCTTCTTGTCGATTTGCTTTCAAGCCTGCTCGAAATACCGATTGAGTCTATAAAGGACATTGAAATCAAAAATTCGGAGATTTTGCCTGACAGTATAGAGGGAAAATTTGTCAAAATGGACATAAACATGGAAGTTGACGGCAAACTAATTAACATCGAAATGCAATACGGCAAAGATTACAATTACAAGGAGCGAACCCTGTTTTACTGGTCGAAGCTTTACAGCGGAGAACTGAAAAGCGGCGAGAGCTTCAAAGATTTAAAACAAAGCATCTGTATTAACATAGTGAATTTCCCCATTTTTGACTGCAAAGAATATCACTCTCATTTTACTGTTATAGAGAAAAGCAGGTATGAAGTTTTGACTGATAAATGTGCCATACATTTTTTTGAGCTTGGTAAAATCAGCAAAAATGCGAATAAACACAATAAAAAAGAGCTTTGGCTACAGCTAATTAACGCCGAAACGGAGGAGGAGTTTGAAATGTTAAATCAATCCGGGGTTGCTCCTATTCAAGAAGCGGTTTTTGTTATCTACCAAATGAGCGAGGACGAAAAAATCCAAGAAGCCGCCCGTATGAGAGAAAAAGCTTTGCATATTGAAGCGACTAACATGGAGGGGGCGAGAGAAGAGGGGTTGCAAGAGGGGATTCAAATGGGTACTGTTAATGTAGCATACAAACTCTTAAAAAGAAACAGACCGTTAGAGGAAATCGCTGAGGACACAGGTTTAACAATCGAAGAGGTAAGGGCTTTGTCAGTGATGTGAACAGGATTATGGTTATGAGTAATTTAAAGATAAATGCTAACTGCCCATACATGTCACAGGCATTAAAGCTTGCCGAAGTTGCGGCTTCCTTGGGTGAAGTGCCTGTGGGGGCGGTGGTTGTCAGGGATTGCGATGGGGTTATTGTCGGCTCGGGTTATAACAGGCGCGAAATCGACAAGGACGCGCTGGCTCATGCCGAAATAACGGCAATCCGCAATGCCTGCGAAACGCTTGGGTCTTGGCGGCTTCACGGCTGTACGCTTTATGTTACCTTAGAACCGTGCCCTATGTGCGCGGGCGCAATCATTAATGCCAGACTTGACAAGGTTGTATTCGGTGCGTATGATTATAAGTCCGGCTCGGTCGGGAGTGTTATTAATCTGTTTGAGCTTAGCTATAATCACAAGCCTTTATATGAGGGCGGGGCTATGGAGGAGCAATGCGGCGGAATATTAAGCCGCTTTTTTAAAGAATTAAGGAGCATGAAGAATGATTGAAATCGCTGTATTTATAGCAATCCTTATTTTACTGGTAAGCTGCGTTGTTATGCTGTTTATCTTAAAGCAATTTGAAACACGCTTAAAAAGCTTTGAAGCAGTGAACGAGCAAAAACTTGAAGCGATACGAAACACAATATCGGCACAACTATCCTATATTCAAGCGGACAACAACAGTAAGCTTGATGAAATCAAACTGACCGTAGATGAAAAACTGCAAAAAACTCTTGAAGAAAAAATGAGCCGCTCCTTTAGGCTCGTAAGCGAGCGGCTGGAAGAGGTTTACAAGGGCTTAGGTGAAATGCGTCATCTGGCGGCGGGCGTGGGGGATTTGAAAAAGGTGCTTTCAAACGTCAAAACAAGAGGAATTTTGGGCGAATATCAGCTGGACGCAATTATAAAGGAAATTTTGACTTCTGAGCAGTACGAGATTGAAGCCGCCGTAAAGCCGAACAGCCGCGAGCGGGTTGAATACGCCGTAAAAATGCCCGCTTCCGATAGCGGTGATTATGTATACCTGCCGATAGACTGCAAATTCCCCGGCGAAACATACGCCGCACTTCAAGACGCGTATGCCACGGGTAACGCGGAGGCTGTGAAAGCGGCGTATAAGGAGTTGGAAGCCGTCATAAAAAAATGCGCCAAGGATATACGCAGTAAATACATATCCCCGCCGCACACTACAAATTTCGCGGTTATGTTCCTGCCGTTCGAGGGGTTATACGCCGAGGCGGTAAACCGCGGGCTTGTTGAAATTTTACAGCGCGAATACAATGTTAATATTGCCGGACCATCGACTATGGCGGCTTTGCTCAACTCTCTGCAAATGGGGTTTAAAACCTTACAACTGCAAAAGCGAAGCAGTGAGGTTTGGCAGGTTTTAAGCGCGGTAAAGACAGAGTTTTCAAGGTTTGAGGAGGTTTTATCCTCCGCCAGAAACAGGATTCGTCAGCTTGACGACGATTTGGATAAGCTGGTCGGCGTAAGGACAAGGCAAATCAACAGCAAACTTCGGGGAGTTGAGAACTTATCCGAATATGATGCTAAGGAATTGCTTGGGGTTGAATAAAGGGCTGACTGCACTTTTGACCCGCACATCAAAACTCCCTCTTCTCATAAAACACAAGCGACAGCTTATAAGACGCAAACACAATCACCGCCAACACTGCACCGATTCCGCCAAACAGCATAACACGATTCTCTTGAAACTTAGCCGCGAATGTCGTTATCCCGTTTAACAATTCACCGCCGCCCATCACCAGCACTACTCCTGCAAGCCCTGTAATTCCTGTAAGCGGAACAATGCTGAACAATTTAGCTTTTTGATAACCAAACTTGAAATAGAACGGCAATTGCATTGCTTGCATGGCAATGCACATAAAACCCATAACCGCGAACACCCAAACAATTCCATCGCTGCTGAAAGTCACACCTGTAAGTGCCAAGGTTAGTTGCCCGATTGTTCCGAGTATGAACGTCGCTGCGACCGCACAAATATTCATTGTAAGCGTGAAAAGATACCGCCCTTTGACAACGGTTTTTCTGTCAAGTGATAAAGTTGCGTAAAGTGCGTCTAAGTTGTTTTTGCCACCGTATAAAAACGGCAGTCCCGAAAACAACATAGCCATCATCAAACCGATTCCTATACCGGAAGCAACGCTCCCGCTCATTGTCACCATCCAAAGCACGCTTAATAATAGCGGCAGTGTGACTTTTAGCCCCAGTTGCGGTTTCATGGTTGCAAAATCCAACCCGACAACTGCTCTGACTTTATTCATTGATTTTAGCCTCCTTCGTCATGAAAATAACAATCTCATCTAGCGTGATTTCTTCCGTAATAACCCCTTTCGGCATATGGCGGATACTGCCTGTTTCAATCATTCCCTCAAATCCCGTAGAGTGTTCCCGATAGCCGACAATCAGCTTTTTATGCTCACCGCTAATCTCGTTCACCCCGCCTGTCACACGCGCATACTTGCCGAGCAGGTCATCTTTCGCCCCCGTGAAAACAATTCTGCCGTCCAATATAAACGTGATAAAATCGGCAGTCTTTTCAAGGTCGGTCGTGATATGCGTTGAGAAAAAAACGCTCTTGTTTTCATCGGCGACAAACTCACGCAGTAAGTCGCAAATTTCGTCACGTGCAACAGGGTCAAGCCCGCTTGTCGGTTCGTCAAGAATGAGCAGCTCCGCATTGTGCGAAAGTGCGGCGGCAATCTGCAATTTGACTTTCATGCCCCGAGACAAGTCCTTGACTTTCTTCTTTCTGTCAAGCCCGAATTGCTTGGTGTGCTTGGCGTACTTCTCACTGTTCCAGTCGCTGTAAAACGGCGATACCGCCCTCTCAACATCGGCAACCGTCCAGTCGTCAACGTACATCGGCGAATCCATGACGACACCGATTTTGCCGTTATTATCGGTGGAATTATCCGCCCCGAAGATTTTGATTCGCCCCGAATCGACATTAGTTATGTTCAAAATCGACTTTATGGTGGTGGTTTTCCCCGCACCGTTCTGCCCGATAAAGCCCATGATAAACCCTCTCGGAACGGCAAACGTCACGTCCCGCAATGCGAAATCCTTGTACTTTTTGCAAAGCCCTTGCACCTCTAATATATTGCCCATTTCATTAATCCTCCCATAACATTTCCAGTAGTTTCGCCACTTCTTCTTTAGGAATCCCGTCCGACTTAGCCGCCGCAATTGCAGTCATTAATCCGTCCTCGACTTTGTGCAGGGCGTTCTCCCGTGCAAGCTCGGTATTTCGGGGCAGAACATAGCACCCCTTGCCTTGCACGTTGACGACAAATCCCTCTTCCTCAAGGTCGCTGTAAGCACGAGTCGTGGTAATCACGCTGATTTTGAGCTCCCGTGCAAGCCCCCGAATAGACGGCAAGAGTTTGTCTTCTTGTAGCTCCCCCGAAAAAATCGCCTCCTTGATTTGCTCCTTAACCTGCTCGTATATAGGAACGCCGGAGCGGTTTGATATAACAATCTTCACTGCTTCACCTCATTTTATAATGACACTATATACAGTATAAGCTATAAAGACAGAATTGTCAATAGGTTTTTAAAAAATTTTTTCAAGATTCATAGCAGGTTCTTAATGCTTTGACAATTCATAAATTCTTTATGTTGCGTTATTATTTTATTAAAACAAATGCGGTATAATTAAAATATGTGAAATATTTGTTAAAAGATTAGATTGAAAGGAAGAAATAAAATGACTTTAGAAAATTTCGTTAATGCTGTCGGGTTCGAGGTAATCAACAAGGGGGGCGGCTTGGAGCGCGAGCTTTCAAAGGTATTTTGCTGTGACCTGCTTTCGCTTGTTATGTCTAAAAATCCCGAAAATTCCGTATGGGTGACTGTTATGGGCAATGTTAACACCATCGCTGTTTCTGTTTTGACCGATGGCGGCTGTATCATATTGGCTGAAAACGCAAATCTTGACGGCAACGCAATGACTAAAGCCGCCGAGCAGGAAGTTACCGTGCTCCGCACACCGCTCCCCGTTTTTGAGGCGGCTTTAGCGGCGCACAAATTAATTGAAAATTGAGGTGAGGTGAGGTGAGTAGGGAAGAGGGGATAATGGAAAACAGCCAAAATAATTCCCCAACCTCGGCAATAAGCTCTAAAGCCGCCAAAATGCGGCTCAGCTACGATTTACACATACATTCCTGCCTTTCGCCCTGCGGAAACGATGATATGCTGCCTTCGAGCATCGCGGGGATGGCGGTAGTCGCGGGGCTGGATGTTATTGCAGTCACCGACCATAATTCCTGCAAAAACTGCCCCGCCGTCTTAAAAGCGGCTCTGGCATACGGCATAGCGGCAATCCCCGGCATGGAGCTTACCACCGCCGAGGAGGCGCATGTCCTATGCCTTTTTGAAAATTTGGAGGACGCCTTGGCATTTGATGAATACGTATCCAGCCGTCTGCCTCCGTTCCCCAATAACGCGGATATATTCGGTAAACAGCAAATCGTAAACGAGGAAGATGAAATCATCGGAGAAGTGCCGAATCTTTTAATCGGCGCGACTGAAATCTCATTTGGCGAGGTTTACCCGCTCGTTACAAGATATAACGGCATAATGATTCCCGCGCATATTGATAAAAGCTCAACCAGCCTGCTGTCTAATCTGGGCTTTATCCCGCCGGACAGCCAATTTACCTGCGCCGAAATCAAGCATGTCGGATTTCTTGAAAGGACAGTCAGCCAACACGAATACCTTAAAAAATGCAGAATTATACATAATTCCGACGCACACTACTTAGAGCAAATCAACGAGCCCGTTAACTTTATTGAAGCGGCTTCAAATAATATTGCGGATATATTGAGAGCTTTAGGGGAAACATTTCAAGAGCATGAATGATTTAATTACAAAGGATAACAATAAAATGGCTGAATGTATTATAAATGTTGACAATCTGGATAGCGTTATCGCTCTTTTCGGAAACCATGACGAAAATTTAAATTTATTGCAAAAACAACTGGGGGTCGCGCTTCTTTGCAGGGGGAATGATATACGCATAAGCGGAGAGCAGGACAATGTAGTCAAAGCCAAAAACGCGGCGGACGCACTCTTATCTATGATTGAAAAAGGCGAAACGGTAACGGAGCAAAGCATACGCTACATCTGCTCCATGACGGACGAGGGAGAAAGCCGCATCCAAGAGCTTGCAAAGCTGGCGGACGGCGGCATATGCGTTACCGCTACAGGCAAGACGGTGAAACCGAAGACCTTAGGGCAGAAGCGGTACGTTGAGGCTATATCTAAAAATACAATCGTAATGGGAATCGGACCTGCGGGAACAGGCAAAACCTACCTTGCGGTCGCTATGGCGGTAAAGGCTTTCAAGGCGCACGAGGTTACAAAAATTATATTAACCCGCCCCGCCGTTGAAGCGGGGGAGAAGCTCGGGTTTCTGCCGGGCGATTTGCAAAGTAAGGTAGACCCCTACCTCAGACCGCTCTATGACGCGCTTTTTGATATGCTGGGGAGCGAGAATTTTCATCGCCATGTCGAGCGAGGGACAATAGAGGTCGCACCGCTTGCGTATATGAGAGGGCGCACACTGGACGATTCTTTTATCATACTTGACGAGGCACAGAACACCACAAGAGAGCAAATCAAAATGTTTCTGACCCGCTTAGGGTTCAACAGCAAAATGGTCATCACCGGGGATATAACCCAAATCGACCTGCCCGAAACAAAAAAATCCGGGCTGATTGACGCTATGAGGGTTCTGAAAAATATCGATGGCATCAGCATGACAAGATTTTCCGATAAAGACGTAGTGCGGCACAGGCTGGTTCAAGATATTATAAAGGCTTATGAGAAAAATGGTTAGAGGTTCGTTGCGGCTTGTTGGGACGGGAGGAATGTGTTAAAATGAGATTGAGCTTTATGCTGAGGGGCGGCAGGGCGGCAACGATGGCAAAACTGCATGTTTTTATGCGGAAATGCTGCTGTGCGGTTTTATACTGCGAGGGCTTTGACAAAAACGCGGAGGTAAGCGTTTCCTTGGTGAGTGATTCTAAGATAAAAGGGATGAACCAATCTTTCAGAGGGCTGGATGAGCCAACGGATGTTCTGTCATTTCCGTTGGGTGAGAATGGCTCTTATGACATAAACCCCGATACGGGTGCTTTGCTTTTGGGAGATATTGTCCTGTCGCTTGATACAGCCGCGCGGCAGGCTAAGGCTTACGGTCATTCGCTTGAACGCGAGGTTGGATTTTTAACCGTCCATTCCATGCTCCACCTTTTGGGCTACGACCATGAGGGGACTGAGGAGCAAGCCGCCGAAATGCGTAAAAAAGAAGAGCTTGTCCTTGAAAAATTGGGAATTCCGAGAAAAACTTAAATATAAACGACTATAATATATTGTAAAAGGAAATATTATGACTATAAAAGAAAATACCATTGAACCCGCAAGGGTGATTTTAGTCTGCGTTGACACGGGGGCATTTGATGCGGAACGCTCCGTCCGCGAATTGGAGGAACTTGCCCGGACGGCGGGCGCGGAGGTTTTGGGGCAGGTAATCCAAAAACGCCCCTCATACGATTCCGCGACCTGTATCGGGGAGGGAAAACTGGAGGAGCTTGCCCAAACAGTCAAGGATTGGGAAATCGGCTTGGTTGTTTTTGATTCCGAGCTATCTCCTAACCAGACGCGCAATATCGAAAGAATACTTGACGTAAGGGTTATAGACAGGACAACGCTTATACTTGACATCTTCGCGCAGAGGGCATTATCCAAAGAGGGGAAATTGCAGGTGGAGCTTGCTCAACAGCGTTACAGGCTTCCTCATCTGGCGGGCAAGGGGATTGAAATGTCGCGTCTTGGAGGGGGAACGGCGGGCGGCGGGCTTTCGGGCATCGGTGCGAGAGGTCCGGGCGAGACAAAGCTTGAAACCGACAAACGGCATATCCGCAGACGAATCGAGAGCCTTGAAGCGGAGCTAAAGGAGCTTGAACGCCGCCGCGGGCTTATGCGCGAACGCCGCAAAAAAGACAACGTACTGACGGCGGCGCTTGTCGGCTATACCAATGTCGGAAAATCCACCTTGCTCAATGCCTTGACCGATGCGGGGGTTCTCGTTGAAAATAAACTTTTCGCAACGCTTGACACGACCTCCAGAGCATTGAACCTGCCGGATGGCAGAACGGTACTGCTGATTGATACCGTAGGGCTGATTCGCCGCCTGCCTCACGAGCTTGTGCAGGCTTTCAAGAGTACACTTGAAGAAGCCGCATCCGCTGATATAATTATAAGCCTTATTGATTTAAGCGCGGAGGATGGCTTTGAGCAGTCGGAGGTGACCGATAAGCTTCTGGTTGAATTGGGTTGCGGAAATATCCCTAAAATTAATGTTTTAAATAAATGCGATAAGGTCGATAACGCGGAGGAATTATATTGCGATGACAAAACCGCCGTTATCTCCGCTAAGCATAAAAAAGGCTTTGACGAACTGCTTGACTGTATCGCCCGAAATCTCCCCGAAACGGCAAAAAGAGGCAAATTTCTTATACCATATGATAAAACAGGCGTCATCAATACAATTCGTATAGACGGAAAAGTCTTTTCCGAAGAATTTACCCCTAACGGGACGTTGATTGACGCGCTTGTTGATTGCAAAATTTTTCATCTGGTCGAGGAAATGCTTTGCAATTAACAATTAACAGTTAACAATTGACAATTATTGTGTTGCCTGCGGCAACGGATTTTGATATTGTCCGCTTCGCGGATGCCGAAACTGTAATCATAACGGGGGTTTTTTGTGTATATTTAACATGACGGGGCACATATATGTGTAAAATAAGTCTATTGCTGATTATTGTCATTTTTGGTATAATGATATATATGATGAAATTAAAAGCTTAACAGCTTAAAAGAGTATGAGGAAAGAGGTTGGAAATATGACACGTGGTAATTTATTTGAGCAGGTAAGCTCGGATTATGCCTTGGCACTTTTAAAGGAGGGCAATAAGCGTTTTGTTGAAGGGAAGCCGCTAAGCTCAACCAACGGCGATACGCCGAAGGCACGCAAGGAGCTTTACGAGAAAGGGCAAGCACCCTTTGCCGTTATTTTGGGCTGTTCCGATTCGCGCGTTCCGCCCGAGCTTGTCTTTGATGTGAACGTAGGTCAGCTGTTTATTGTGAGGACGGCGGGCAATGTCGCTGATGCGATTGCGGCGGGGAGCGTGGAATATGCGGTTGAGCACTTGAAAGCGAAGCTGGTTGTGGTTTTGGGGCATCAAAAGTGCGGCGCGGTCGCGGCGGCTATATCGGGGGGCGATTTCGGCGATAATATCGGCGCGATTGTTAAGGAAATAAACCCCTCCGTTGAAAAAATACGTGCCGAGGGCGGCTCGGAGAGCTTAACCTGCCGATGTGAAGACGAAAATGCCAAAAACACCGCCGCAAAATTATCGAAAAGCACAATTTTGTCAAAATACATAGCGGACGGCTCTCTAAAAATCGTATGCGCGAAATACATCTTGGAAACAGGCGAAGTTAGCTTTTTCTAATGTAAAATACTATTAAAAAAGGAGATTTGGTATATGACAATTCGCAATAAGATTCTCGGCGGGTTTTCCGTTATAACGGTTTTGGCATTGATTATCGGTATTGTGGGCTTTGTTTCCACCAGAATGATTAATGTCCACGCTGAGGAATTAAACGAATATTCCAAGCACCTGTACAGCGTGTCAAGCATACTTAACACCCACTACTCTTGGCGGAATAATCTGACGGAATCGATTGTATTCGGCAATGAATTCACGGGCTCGCTTGACCCTACCAGCTGCGCGCTCGGAAGATGGCTGGTTACGGAAGCCGAGGAGGTGACTGACCCGAGAATCCTTAACTACATATCGCAAATCAGAGCCCCGCACGATGCCATACACAATAACGCAAAGTCAGTTGCGGAAAAAATTAAGGACGGCGACTTGGATGCCGCTATGGATGATTTCTCCGCCAATGTCCTCCCGAACTTTGAGGGCGTAATTACCGCGCTCAACGGCATGGCGGAGCGGTATAACGAGCTTGTTAACGGTGTTGAAGATGAGATTGAGCAAATTTCTCTTACGGCTGAAATATTAATCGTGATAGTCAGCCTTGCCGTAATTATTATATGTATTACACTGGCTCTGAAAATCACATCGGGTATTCAAAAGGACCTTTCTTTCCTTTCGGGAATCATGGCAGACCTTACCAAAACGGGCGACTTTAATATAGACAGTTCTACCGAGCAGAAAATCAACCTGTATTGCAAGCGAAAGGGGACGGTCGGGCAGATTTCAAATTCGTTCAGGGATTTAATCGATATGATGAAGCTGAAGCTTGCCGCTCTTAACGAGGTTGCCAACGGTAATCTTGCCGTTGAGGTCATTCATCGTTCGCCGCAGGATTCTTACGGAAACGCGCTTCAAAAGATGGTGGATAATCTTAACGGGATGTTCAGCGAAATCAGAAGCTCCACCAATCAAGTATCACATGCTTCAATGCAAATCGCGGACGGAGCGCAGTCACTTGCCAGCGGCTCTACCGAGCAAGCGGCGACCCTGCAGGAGCTTTCCGCTTCAATATCCGATATATCGGACAAAACGAGGGAAAACGCCAAAAGAACCGAATCCGCCTCAAGGCTGGCGCAGGATATTATGGGCAGTGCCGAAAAAGGTAGCCGCCAGATGGAGCAGATGATAAGCGCGGTTAACGAAATTGAAGCCTCTAACCAAAACATCAGCAAGGTCATTAAGGCAATTGATGACATTGCGTTCCAGACCAATATACTTGCTCTTAACGCCGCTGTTGAAGCCGCCAGAGCGGGTGCTGCCGGAAAGGGCTTTGCCGTTGTAGCCGAGGAGGTTCGCAACCTTGCCGCGAAGAGCGCGGAATCGGCTAAGGATACGGGAAGCATTATTGAAAACTCCATGGAAAAGGCGCGCTTGGGCAGTCAAATCGCGGGTGAAACAGCCGCGAGCCTTAATGAAATCGTTTCCGGCATTGATGAGAGTGCTAAGATTATTTCCGACATCGCCCTTTCGTCCGAGGAGCAGAACAACGCAATCGGGCAGGTTAATCTTGCCATCGGCGGGGTTACGCAGGTGGTTCAGCAAAACAGCGCGACCGCCGAGGAATCCGCCGCCGCTTCGGAGGAGATGAGCGGTCAGGCAAGTGTACTGGAAAGCTTGGTTTCCAAATTTAAGCTTAGGAATTGAATTTAGTCTTTGGTGTTTCAACGTCCTTAATACGCCGTAAATTGTTACGGGGTGTTGAGGACGTCGTGCCCTACAAGAGCAATAACATACATAATATATTGATAAAAACATTCATCAATGCGCTTATCCTACAGCCTTAACCTACCACCGTTTGTGCAATGTGCTATATATATATATATATATATTGTGAATTATTACAAAATTTTGGCAAGGGGTTGAAAAATGAGGTAAATTGTGGTAAAATGTAAAATAATAAATCCAATTGAACATGTTCAATTGGGTTCAAAAATTATTTTACGTTAGGGGATTTAAAATTATGAAAAAGTCTTTAAATCAATCGACAATGGTCATCATATTGAACTCGTTGTCCATCGCCTTTGTTATTGCCACCATTATTTCCTTTTTAAACGTAGCTTCCTTACATCAAAAGGTTGACCAATCGAATCGGGACAGGTTTGAGCTAACCTATAACGCCAACAGATTTATGAACGGCTCGGCTTATCTGACCAACGAGGTGCGGGCTTTCGCGGTTACGGGCAATATGGTTCACTTTGACAATTATTGGAATGAAATCAATGTAGCGAAAAACCGCGACATCGGCGTTGCGCGCCTGAAAGAAATCGGCATTACAGATGAGGAGCAGGCAAGAATCGACCGCATGTCGGCATTGTCAAACAACTTAGTCCCCCTTGAAAGCGACGCTATGGACAAGACCATAGCAGGGCTGAGAGAGGAAGCCATTGAAGATGTTTACGGAGATGCCTATTACGAATGGATAGGGCAGATTTTATCCACCAAGGATGAATTTCTTTCCATGCTTGACGAACGCGCCCTAAGCGCGGTAGACGATTTGAACGCTCAAATCGGGCAGGCGAAAACGATTACGTTTGCCTTTATTGCCATCATATCTGTTTTGCAGGTAATCAGCGCGCTGTTGATTATGAGCAGGCTCATCGTCCCGATTAAGAAGCTTGAAAAGGGGATGGGAGAGATTGCAATCGGCAAGCTTCATCAAAACATCAACCTTGCCTCGGATACCTCCGAAATCGGCAGGCTCACGGATGCTATACATAAAACCCAAGACGAATTAAAGGAATATATCGGCGATATTTCGGATAAGCTGAAAAGGATTTCGCAGGGTGATTTAAATATCAAGGTAACCACCGATTACATAGGCGATTTCGCGCCGATTAAAACGGCTCTTACCGTTATCATCGATTCGTTCAACGATGTCCTGTCGCAGATTACCGCTTCCACCGCGCGGGTTTCCATCAGCTCAAAACAGCTTGCGGACGGCGCGCAGACCTTGGCGGGCGGAGCTTCCGAGCAGGCGGCGACCCTACAGCAGCTTTCGGCATCGGTATCAGATATATCCGATAAAACAAAGGAAAATGCCGAAAGAACCGAAAACGCCGCCAAACTTGCCAACACCATCATGAACAACGCCGAAAAAGGCAGCCGCCAGATGGAGCAGATGATAAACGCCGTAAATGAAATAAACAACGCAAACCAAAGCATAAGCAAGGTCATCAAGGCAATCGATGATATTGCGTTCCAGACGAATATACTGGCACTTAACGCCGCCGTTGAAGCCGCCAGAGCGGGTGCGGCGGGCAAGGGGTTTGCCGTTGTAGCCGAAGAGGTTCGCAACCTTGCCGCCAAGAGCGCGGAGTCCGCTAAGGATACAGGAAGCTTGATTGCCAACTCTATGGAAAAAGCTCAGCTGGGTACAAAAATTGCGGGTGAAACCGCCGCCAGCCTAAGCGAAATCGTAGAAGGAATAAGCGAAAGCAACAGGATTATCACGGAAATTGCCCGCTCCTCCGATGAGCAATTTTCCGCCATAAGCCAAATCAACACCGCCATAGGCGAGGTAACAAACGTAGTCCAGCAAAACAGCGCGACCGCCGAGGAATCCGCCGCCGTTTCGGAGGAAATGAGCGGACAGGCAAGCGTACTGGAGGGCTTGGTTTCCAATTTTAAGCTGAAAGTTTAGGAATCTGAATGAAAAAAATCAAAAATAAGAATACCGCACTGATTACGTCAGTATCCATATTAGCCTGCGCGCTCCACGCCGTCATGCTAAACTCCCCTTTTAATTTTTACGTATACACCTCTGCTGTGAAGGTAATTCTTTTTATCCTTACTCCCGCCGTCTATTTCGCGGTTTCAAAGGGCGGCGGGTTTAAGGAGATGTTTTCAAGGGGAAACAAAGAAAAGGTTAAGCGTTCCTTTATGCTGTGCTTTTGCGTATTCGCGTTTATACTGCTGCTTGCCGCCGTCCTCAGCCCATGGCTGGACAGGGAGCAAATCATCGGCGGCTTGGAGCATAACGGGATAACGGGCGGGACATTTCCTTTTGTATTCGCCTATATCGTACTGGTCAACGCCGCTCTGGAGGAGGTCTTTTTCCGGGGCTTTGTATTTTATACCCTCTACCGCTCCGGCTTAAAGCGTTACGCCTATGCGTTTTCCTGCTTGCTGTTTGCATTTTATCACGCGGCTATCTTAGGCGATTGGGTATCTCCCGGCATCTTCATATTCTTCATGCTCGGGCTCTCCGTTGCCGGATTGATTTTCAACGAGCTTACCAGACGGTGCGAATGTTTAACGGGAAGCTTGGCAGTGCATATGGGGGCGAATATTGCGATTAATTTGGTGGTTGTTTATTATTTGTATTTTTAATAAAAAAGTTGCTTGACAAAGCTCTCATATCTCATAAAGGGACAGTAATTTTTTCAAGTTGCTGCCTTGACTTTATCAACAGAATATGCTATACTTTAAATCAAACAGAATACAAGAGGATAGAAATTACACCGAGCCGGAAAACAAGTTGCGAATACGGAGTTATAGTTTATATGTTTGATATTAGCTCAAAAGAATACGCTCAAAAATTCAGCGGGGTGACTTCTTCCGCTAAAGGTGATAAGTTAGTAGCGGAATATGCACGGCAGGCTATTTTAGATAATGCGGGACATAATACCGAGGATGCGTATTTTTTGAACGCTAAAAACGGCAAATTAATATCACATCAAAAACTCGGTGAGTATGGCGGCAAACTGGAAATGCCTTTGGTCGGTGTTAAGCTGATAGTTTTACATAACCACCCGAACAGCACGTCATTTAGCTTTAAAGACTTTGTTACGGTAAACAACAATTCTGAAATTGCGATGATGATAGCTGTTGGGCATGACGGAACAGTATATTCACTGTCTGTCGGGAATGGAACTCGTATAGATTTATCAGACGAAAGTGATTATAACTTCTTTGATAGGCAATGGGGATGTTTATGCAGAGATTACGGCAGTGGGCGTGGTGCGCTTGAGAAAATTATTGATAAGATGGGGTGGGATTTTTATGTTAAATAATAAAGCTGTAAAAGTTATTGACTTATACGAGAAACCTATTGAATTAATGACAGACGAAGAAAAAGATGCAGATTATATGTTACGTTTTGGGATGACGTATGATGAGTTTTATGAATACTATAAGGACGATACGCCGGAGTCATTGGATAAGGAATTGGATGACTTTATTGCGGCACGTATAATGTAGTCGTTCAACTAACTTCAAATATTGATGTTGAAGATTATTTGTATTTTTAATAAAAAAGCTACTTGACAACCGCATAAATATATGCTATAATAAATTATAAAATTTAATAACCCTTATCAAGAGCGGCGGAGGAACTGGTCCTGTGAAGCCCGGCAACCTGACTGTGCGCGTTTTTTACAGCGTGCGAGCAAGGTGCTAAATCCTGCGGATTTATCCGAAAGATGAGGAATTTTTATAAAAAAATTCTGCGTTTGGGTAATCCTTTACGCTGTTTTTTTTATTTGGGAGCATGGAGGTAAAAAAGTATGTCGAAAAAATTATTTACATCGGAATCGGTAACGGAGGGACATCCCGACAAAATTTGCGACCAGGTTTCAGACGCGGTGCTTGACGCTATCCTCGCAAGCGACCCCAACGGGCGGGTTGCCTGTGAAACCTGCACAACGACCGGCTTAATTATGTGCATGGGCGAAATTACGACCAGCTGTTACGTAGATATAGCCAAGCTGGCGCGGCAGGTTATCATAGATATTGGCTACGACCGCGCTAAGTACGGCTTTGACGGTCACACCTGCTCGGTTCTGCTTTCGATTGATGAGCAATCCCCCGACATAGCACTGGGGGTAGACGAAGCCTTGGAGCATAAAACAGGCGATGCCGCAGATGATAACATGACGGGCGCGGGCGACCAAGGGATGATGTTCGGCTATGCCTGCAATGAAACGCCCGAGCTTATGCCGCTCCCGATTTCTCTTGCCCACAGGCTGGCGAAGAAACTTACCGAGGTGCGGAAATCAGGCGATTTGCCGTATCTTCGCCCCGATGGTAAAACGCAGGTAACGGTTGAATATGAAGACGGCAAGCCGTCAAGGGTGGACACCATTGTTGTTTCAACCCAGCACGCGAAGGAAATATCTTTAGAAAAGCTTCGCGCAGATATAATTAAAAAGGTAATAAACCCGATTATTCCCGAGCAACTGCTGGTTGATACATCAATCCACGTAAACCCCACAGGGCGTTTTGTTATAGGCGGACCGCAGGGTGACAGCGGACTTACCGGGCGTAAAATAATAGTCGATACCTACGGCGGTTATTCTCGTCACGGCGGCGGCGCATTCTCCGGCAAGGACCCGACAAAGGTGGACAGAAGCGCGGCTTACGCGTCAAGATATGTTGCTAAAAACATCGTTAAGGCAGGACTTGCGGAAAAGTGCGAAGTACAGCTTGCTTACGCAATAGGCATTGCTAAGCCCGTATCCGTAATGGTTGATACCTTCGGCACAGGCAGGGTTTCAGACGAGGCTTTGGGCGTTGCCGTTGACGCGGTATTTGATTTGAGACCCGCGGCGATTATAAAGGCTCTTGATTTAAGAAAGCCGCAATACAGAAAGCTTGCCGCTTACGGACATATGGGGCGCGAGGATTTAGGCGTAGCTTGGGAAAAAACCGACAAGACAGATGCGCTTTTGAGGGAGTTGGGGCTTTAGGGGTAATTTACAAGGTGCAACTCTTATTTGGCAGTTCATGATAGAATCATAGTAAAAAGCCGCCTCAACAGGCGGTTTTTTGTTCCCAACCTTTCACCGAACATCATCAAACGGCATAGTATAGGGAAAAAGGTAAAGGGGCTGCTTTTGACGGTGCAAAAGCTAATCATAAACGGCGGGAAAAGATTAAGGGGCGAGCTGAGCCTGCAAGGCGCGAAAAACGCGGTCCTGCCGATACTGGCGGCGGCGGCTCTTTGCGACGGGGAGGTTACGCTTAAAAACTGCCCGAGGCTCTCCGATACATATGCCGCCATGAGAATCCTAAACAGCTTAGGGCGCAAAACGACCTTTGAAGCGAATACGATAACTGTTGACGGCGCAGGCATCAGCGAAACGCAAATCAGCGAGAGCTTAATGCGCGAAATGCGCTCGTCTGTTATTTTTCTGGGCGCGGTTTTGGGCAAAACGGGGAACTGTAAAATATCGCTCCCCGGCGGCTGTGACATAGGAGCGCGCCCCATAGATATGCACATCTCTGCTTTGAAAAAGATGGGCGCGGTTGTCACCGAAAGCGGAGCCGGTTTAAGCTGTGAGTCGGCGGGTCGCCTTAAAGGCGCGGAGATTTCCCTTTTCTTCCCCTCCGTAGGGGCTACCGAGAATATTATTTTAGCGGCTGTTTTATCGGAAGGCGTTACCGTAATCCATAATGCGGCGCGAGAGCCCGAAATAACCGACCTTATATATTTTCTCCGCAAATGCGGCGCGCAGATAGAGGGCGCGCAAACCGGAAGCTTAGTCATAAACGGCGTTGAAAGACTGCACGGCTGTGAATACGAAATCATGCCGGACAGAATTGTCTGCGCTACCTATATGGCTTGCGCGGCGGCGGCAGGCGGCGATATTGTCATAAGAAACTGCCGCCCCGCCCACCTAACCGCTGTAACCCCCGTTTTCGAGCAGATGGGATGCGCTGTTCACAGCTTGAAGAATACGATTTATTTCAGCTCCGGCAAACGCCTCAATGCAATAGACATCGTAAGAACTATGGTATACCCCGGATTTCCTACCGATGCACAAGCCTTTGTCATGGCGGCTCTTTGCAAAGCGGACGGCGCTTCCGTATTTGTTGAAAATATTTTTGAGAACAGGTACAGGCATGTTGGCGGCTTGCGAAGAATGGGCGCGGATATTCAAGTCGAGGGTAAGGTGGCGGTTGTCAAGGGGACGCCGAGGCTTTTCGGCGCGAATTGCTCCGCTCCCGATTTACGGGGCGGCGCGGGTCTTGTCGCTGCGGCTTTGGGCGCGGAGGGAAGAAGCGAAATCTCCTCCGTCCGATACATTGACAGGGGGTATGAAGCCATTGAAGCTACACTTTCATCCTTGGGTGCCGATATTGTCAGAGTTTAATAAGGAATTGCCTAATTGCTCGGAAATTAAATCCTGATAAAAATCGCAAAGCTCGGACGCAATTTCGGCTTGGTAGCTTTCAACGTGCATCATAACGCCCTTGCCGGTCTTGACGGGGCGTATTAAAACTCTGCCGCGATTATCGTTAATGACAACGCCGTCCCCCGAGATTTGACGTTCGCCGCACATACGCCTCAGAATTTCTATTGAATTCACCCTGTCGGAAGATTTGCCGTTTATTGCCACGAATCGGTTGGACGTAGCAAATTCGGGCAGTTCCTCTAATGCCTTTTTAAGAGTTAAGCCCGAAGCGGACAGTATGGCAAGCACATTCAGCATTAATGCCGCCGCATCGTAAACGAAAGGCATTTTTACAGCCAATTCTCTGGCGGCTCTGTCCGATATTTCGGAGCGGGAGGAGGCACAGCCCGAGTATCGCAGAACAACTGCGCCGTAACGCCCGGCAAGCCTGTCGGCTACTGTGGGAAAGTCGTAGGGCAGGGCTACATCTTCGCCCCTTCGGAATCGTTCAAGGCAACATAAAAGTGTTAGCTTTTCATGGAAAACGTAGCCTGTTTCGTCGGTATAGGCGGAGATTTTGCGCCCGTCCGCGCTGATATGAAACACGACAGGCTCGCCGTTTTTATCATTTATCCCATTTAGAATTTCATTGCAAAGCGTGCTCATTCCGAAGCCGGAGGTGTTTACCACCGCCCGTATGCCTTTAAGGCGTTCGGGTATTTCTTTTTGCAGGCTGATTTTATAAAGCTCGTTCACGGAGGAACATTCCTTTTCGCCTCCGAAATGAGCAAAGCCCGCTCGCCTGTATTCGCTTCTGTTTAAGCCCGCTTCGATTATTTTTTCCTCGCGCCTTGTTAAGGACAAGCCGTCGGACGATATAAATTTCAATTTAGCGGTTACTCCCGCATCGACATAGCAACCCGCAGAAAGCTCGCAGGCTCTGACGCAGAATGACAGCCCCGGCTCGGAGGTCTCCCCGAAAAGCCAAGCCTCCCCCCCCGATGACATTACCCCGGAAGCAACAGCAAAAGCCAATGCCTTTGATGCGGGAGCTTCGTTATAACCTATTCCGATTTTTGCTTCATGCTTTTGGCTTTCGTCCGAAAGCCCTCTGAGGCTCGCCATCGCACTGCCCAGGACGGAAGCGATTTGAGGGGTTATTATGCCGTTGGTCTCCCCCGTCACCCCCTCGTCGTCGATGACAAGGGGTTTTTTGAATCCGTATTTTATATCGTTGGAGGCGAAGGCGCAGGGTTCAATCTGCCTTTCGTTCCATATTTTTACGTTTTGAGCTATCACGGCGTTTTCGCCTATTACCGCGCCGCCGCCTATTACCGCGCCCTCATAAACGCCTGCGGACGACAGCACCCGCGCCCCCTCTCCGATAACGGCTTGGTTCACCGTTGCCCTCTCGCCGATATAAGCACCGCTTAGTATAATACCGCCGTGAATTTTCGCTCCGCGCGCTATGCTGACGTTATCGCCTATCACGCACTCAGCCGATACTGACGCGCTTTCGGATATATCCGCCGTTGCAGACACGCGGTTGGCGGTTGCATCGGCAAACGAAAGCTCGCCCTTTAAGACGGAATATGAAGCCGCGATATAATCCTCGGGAGAATTGACGTCAAGCCAAAAGCCTGTTTCTGTAAAAGCCAAAACCTTTACACCATCTTTCAGCATACGCGGCACGCAGTCCGATATAATATCCTCCCCGTATTCGGAGATACGCCTTGCAAGCTCAGAGCTAACCACCATAATCCCCGTGACCGCAAGATTTGAAGCGCAGCTTTCGCGCGGTAAATCCTCGCTTATATCGGTTATAAGCCCGTCCTCCGCTATAGCTACCGTATAGTCGGAGGGGCTGTCAGTTTTCTTTACTATAAGTGTAATGTCTCCGTGATTATACTCATGGTGCTTGATTGCGGCTTGCAGGTTAAAATCAAAAAGAACATCAGAGCAAAGCACGGTAACGAAGCTGCGGTTAACAGCCGAGCCGTTGCCGTCAATATCAAGAGCCGCCTTACTTAACGCCGCGGCTGTTCCCGCGGGAGCTTCAGACAGCGAAAAGCGTACATTTCTGCCGTCTGAATACTCGGTGATTATATTTGAAAATCGGTCGGCAGAAATTATACAATCAGTATAGCTATATCTTTTTAATACCCTCAATGAATATTCCAGTAACGGTATGTTGCAGACCGTCAGCATTGCTTTAGGCTTAGAGCAGGTCAGAGGTCGAAGCCTCAGCCCATCGCCGCCGGCAAGGATTAAAGCTGTCATGATTTTGTTTCCTTCCTTCGCACGTTTTAGAATATTATGAGCGTTTTATTGTGAAAAATACAAAAAACAAAATGGGGGTTGGGTGGGGAATTAAGCTTTTTGCGACAATTGGTGTTGCATTTGTAATTACGGGTTATATTAAAATTACAGCACATAAAAGCACTTAAAAAGCAAAGTTTTCCAAGCAATATCAAGAAAGTACAAAAAAATGTATATGTTACAATGATATGGTCTAAATAAAAAAGAAACTGAACCCGAACTGTGGTATAATGGTAAGTGCCAAGCTAACCAAATAACAGAAAGGGACGGTTTCTATGAAAAGTATAGCACAAAAGGCACTAAAAAAGCAAGCCTCTGAAGAAAAAAAGAAGGCGAGAAAAAAAGAATGTGTCGTAAAATACGCATTAAAGCACGGAAAAAGCAAGGCTGAAAAAAAATATCGTGAATCACTCTCAAACATCAAGCGGTGATGCAAGCAGTATGACGGGACTTGGCGGTCGCTGATGAACAAGTCACGCCAACCGCACAGCCACCCGAAGCAACACACGATTTTTGAGGAGGCGGACATTCAAGAAGTATGGACCAGTTTAACGAGAAATTATCAGAACATTTAAATTAGACAAACACAAAACCCATGCGAATTTTCAAGGGAAAACCCCCGACCGAAAAGCTTGCCGACTATATTTGGCTCATATAATTGTCACGGCGTACCGCCGATGAGGGTTTCTACCCCTCAAACTCCCCGCCAAAGGGTTACGCACCCTTTGGAAACCGCGCAAGCTGATGTCAGCTTGACCACAGGAATATTAACCGCTCTTGCCATTTGTTAAGTTTTTTTGAATTTTAGACCAAATGATTGACAACTGCAGAAAAAAATATCGGGATTTTTAAAAAAAGCCTTGACATACTGACTAATATATGTTAAAATAACATGTATTAGTGCGAATGTTATACGCGGAGAAGTCGCCTAGCCCGGTTTATGGCGCACGACTGGAACTCGTGTATGGGTTAATAGCTCATCGAGGGTTCGAATCCCTCCTTCTCCGCCAATCTCGGTTCATATAAGAACCCCGTTCAAACGCCGTATAGACCCATATATTTTAACGGCGGCTACTTTATCACGGTAATCTTATAAAAACAAAATCAGAATAACGCTCTCGAGTAAGTCGGGGGCGTTGTTGCTTTTATGGGAATAATTGTAAGCTCCGATTTTGAGAAGCCTTGTGCTTAAGTTGTTCAGTTTTCAGGATAACGCTGCAAGCAGCGTTCGGGATATATTTTGGTAAAGTGATAAAGTGGGACTGGTTGTATTTTACGGGTTTAGAGGTGAACCTGACGCAAGTTGAAAATTTTCAAAGAATCGGGCGTTGATTGAGCAGCACCCGATTTAATTATGTTTAGAAAGGGTGAAAAATTCAGAATATGGACAATAACGGCTTCATTATGTTAATCACACACAAAGCGTTATCTTGACGGCGAGATTATTGAGCAGAGCAAAAGTAATTTTAAGGAAAGCAGGTGCGATTATGAATTACAAATTTGAGTCATCATGGAACAGATATGTTTACCCCGAACCTGAAGCGAGATTTGCATGAAACATGGAAATCACGGAATTGTTTGATAGGGCAGATTTTAGCCGGGATAAACACGCCGCAAGCGGGATTCCGCTTTTAATTGACAAGACTGATGCCATCGTAAATAATGAAACGGAACACACAATAATATTTGGGGAAACAGGCTCAAAGAAAACGCGATGCTGTATCCGCCCGTTAATTACAATGCTTGCCGGGGCGAGAGAATCTATGTTTGTCACCGATGTTGAGGGCGAATTGTCGTCCGACCCGAAAATGATTGGTTTTCTGAACGAAAAAGGGCACAATACGGTGTTTATCGATTTCAAGAATTTTGACGGCGATGGCTATAACATCTTTGAACACGCTTTTAGGCTATATTGCGCCGGAAAAACAGACAAAGCGATGGCGGCTGTTGTTTCACTCGTAAACGCGCTGATGACAAAATATTCTGCAGACAATGACCCAATTTGGCACATTACGGCAGAAGAACAGCTCATTCCGACCATACATATCCTGTTTGAAGTCTGCCGAAATAAGCCGGAATACCATAAATATATCAATATTCTTACACTTTCAAATTTCTGCAATTACAACGGGACAATGCTCTTGAAACATATTGTAGAAACTTACTGGGACGATATTAATAATTCCTCGCTTTCGATGTTAAGGGGATTTTATTCGATAGCCGCCGCAGAAAAAATGTTTTCGAGCGTTTTAGGCTTTACCTTAAGTGCTTTTAAGGATTTTCTGATGCAGGAAAAGTTGCTGAAAATGCTGTCTGTATCTACATTTGAAGTTAACGATATGTATACAAAACCAACTTGTGTTTTTCTGATTATTCCGGACGAAACTTCGGCTTATGACGAAATATCCGGCTTGCTGATTGATACGTTTTACTGCCAGTTGCTTGATGCTTTTTCGGATAAATATCAGAATAAACAAGCTCCTGATTGCCGTATTAATTGGGTTTGTGATGAGTTTTGTAATTTGAGAATTAATGACATGAAAGCGAAAATCTCGGCAAGCCGAAGCCGCGAGATGCGGTGGTATCTTGTCTGCCAATCAAAAACCCAATTAGAATCGGTGTACCGCGAGGCGGCTTCTACAATTATAGGGAATTGCAAAAATACGTTATTCTTACAAAGTTCCGACATTGAAATGCTTAAATATATATCTGAAATGTGCGGTAAAACCTGCATTACCGATAGGGACGAGGACGAGCCGATAATCTCTGTAGAAAGGCTTAAAGCACTGAAGAAAACGCGGGAACACAAAGAGGCTGTATACTTTCGCGATGAATTAAAATATCTGACATTGCTGGCTGATATTGACCAATATGATTTTCTGAATAGTTATGCTGATTATCAAATTAAGAATATATCCAAGCTAAGCGAACTTACGGTTGAATCTTACATGCCGCTTGTGTTTTTACACGATTTGCAAAACGAAGTTGTACCAACGCCGTTTCTAACGGAAACAATAAAGAAAGAAGAGGAGCAACCATATGTATATTAAGAAAGTTGACAAAAGCGGTAAAGATTTCGTGGATTTAACATCGCATATCTTTGCCGAAAACAGAAAAATATCCATTATCGGTGAAATAACCGACCGGACCGCAATGGAGACGGTCTTTCAGCTTGAATATCTTGATAGCATAAGCGATGATGATATTCGCATTTACGTTAACAGCCCCGGCGGGATTGTTTCAGCAGGGCTTTCTGTTGTTGACGCAATGAATCGCTGCAAAAGCGATATTGTCACAATCTGCACCGGAACCGCCGCAAGTATGGGGGCTGTAATCGTTTCCTGCGGCAGTAAAGGCAAGAGGTTTATCACACCTTTCGCCGAGATGATGATACATCAACCTTTGGGCGGTGCGGTCGGTCAGGCATCGGACATTGAAAGACAGGCGGCGCATATCGTTCAGACAAAGCAAAAGCTGACCGAAATACTTGTTGCTGTTACCGGAAAGTCTGCCGATATTATAACCGCAGATTGCGACAGGGATTATTACATGTCGGCGGCAGGGGCGGTTGAATATGGGTTGGTGGACGGTGTGGCGGAATCAAATATACTATAAATAATATTATAAAGGAGCAACAAATTATGAACACAATAAAATGCACCATATGCGGCTCGGAGCTTGAAATTGAAAAGGCTCTCGAACAGCAGGTTGAATCAAGAATGTTGGCGGAATATCATCAGTGGCATCAACAGGAAATCGCGAGGGCGAGAGCCGATGAGCAAGCGATTGCCAAGGCTTTTATTGATGAGCAAATCAGGTTTCAAATTGCCCAAACCGAGCAAATCAGGGAAGATGTCAGAAAACAGGCGGACGAAGCTCAGCGTTACAAGGAACTGGAGCTACAAAAGCAACTTAATGACACAAAAAAGTGTTGGATGCCGCTATGAGAAAAGCCGAACAGGGCTCAATTCAAATTCAAGGCGAGGTTTTAGAGAACGAAATGGAAAATCTTCTGCTAAACGAGTTTCCGGCAGATACCATTAATGGAATTAAAAAAGGTGTAAGAGGTGCCGATGTCAAGCAGATTGTCAAAAATAAGCGGCTTGAAGATTGCGGTATAATGCTGTGGGAATCAAAAAATGCGATGTGGTCAAATGACTGGATTGCTAAACTGAAAAACGATATGCTTGATGCGGGTGCGGCTATTGGTATACTTGTTGCCAAAAACATGCCTAAAGAGTTCGGCGAGATTCATAATCTCGGAAGTAACATCTGGGTAGTCAGACCAAACCTTGCCCTTGCACTCGGAACTGCCCTTCGGAGCACCATTTTGCAAGTTTACACGGCGAACCACAACTCCGTTAACAAAGATGCTAAAATGGAGCGGATATATCAATACCTGACGGGGGCAGAGTTCGCTAATCGAATTAGGGTTATAATCAGCAATTACAGGATTTTGCAAGACGAAATCGAAAAAGAAAAGCGTTCTGCCAACCTGCGTTGGGGGCGGCAGGAAAAGGCGATTCGCGGTGTAATTGACAATGCTCACAGTTTCTACGGCGACCTTCAGGGTCTGACAGGCAGCGACTTGCAGAAGTTTTTGCTGATTGAAACAGAAACTGCGGAAACTGCCGCATAGTCATATTTATTTGTTTGGTAAATTGCCTGTAAAAATATCATTTTGCCAACCCGCATTTAACGGCGTGGGTTGGCTTATTATTATGTGGAATGGAGAGGAATATATGCCGGATTTTACTGTTTTTATCAAGTCAGAACAGCAGAAAATCATTGAGCAAGCGGCGTTTACTGCGGACGAATTATTTGTTTTTATTCAGCGTTGTAAGGGTTTCAAGGCGGTGGAAATAATGTTTGAGTTTGAGAAAGTTGGGGTGCGATGGTCAATTGATAAGGTTAAGCGGTTGTCGGCGAGGGTTACGGGGAAGACTAATAAGGTTTTGCGGGAGGTGGTTGCGAGGTTGGGGTGATTTTTTTGTTATGTGGACATTATTCTTATTTGCACTTCCGCTCCGCAGAAAATGTCGCTACACCTAAAACAACAACCGAACTCACAAAAATCCACATAATTATATGAACAGAATTACCCGTTTTCGGAAACGCTGAATCGCCCGTCTCCGCAATTTCAAAAACGCTATTAACGGCGGAAACTCTGCCCTCAGCCTCCGATTTTATGTTGGGTTTAGTTTTTAAGTAATTCACAAATGCATCGGCATCACCGTCGTAATATACCAAGTTTTGACCGTTCGCCAACATATCATAACCATCGCCGCCGAGTGCCAAATACTCAATCGTTGAAACGGTGTAGATTTGTTCCGGTTCAAGAAAACTGCCGTCCGACAACTTAACTGTGGCAATCCTTTTCCCCGATTCCGCAACGGGGTCAAACTCAAATTCCAGCCCCGCAACTTGAACATACGAACCCGCTAATTCAGGGTATTCGCTCACGCCATGTTCCAACGCTTTCAGAATATCCGCACCGGAAAGTTGGACAGTCACAACTAAATTCGAGAATGGCAAAACCGTCAAAACTTGCCCCATTGTGATTTCTCCCGGCTCAATACTCTCGCGAATACCGCCGCCGTTATAAATCGCAATTTGTGCATTTGTGGCATGTATGAGCGAATCGGTTATTGCGTTTGCCAAGTTGGTTTCTGCTTTGCGGACAAACTCACGCTCGCCCTCCAACCACACCGGAGTATAACCCACGACAACCGCAGTGATTGCCTCAATTTTTGTTTCCTCCATCTCAATTACCGCAACTATTTTTTCATCGGGAATGAGGTCGTTTTTGTCAGTTAAATCAATTGTTTTTGCTAATTTAGAAACATTTCCATTTCTTGAAGATAGATAAGTGTTTGAGCCATCTGTTTGAGATTATGATGTTTCGCCCAACGCTCATACCCCGCCCCTTTGCCTTGTTGCATTTTGGTTTGAATATCAATCAGCAGGCTCGGCTTGCAGGTCGCAATCACTTCGGTAATCCGCCATGTCGGAGATGATGACAACCGCTTGCCGGCAATACGTTCCCGAATAGCCA